>Ga0209023_10000078_pt1 | contig 166162 bp, 163 predicted proteins | sample LakOneMetagenome_FD_187468 | JGI IMG/M metagenome (GOLD analysis project Ga0209023, IMG submission 187468) | Freshwater and sediment microbial communities from Lake Erie, Canada (SPAdes) (version 2) | ecosystem: Environmental > Aquatic > Freshwater > Lentic | place: Lake Erie, Canada...
TCCCGGCTTTTCCGGGAGAAGGTGGACGCGCCCCGCGCGGCCGGATGAGGGCCGATGGCTCGCAAAGCGAGGCATCGGTGCCGGCAGTTCCGTCTTGCTGCGCAAGACGGCCCTCATCCGCCCTTCGGGCACCTTCTCCCAAATGAATTTGGGAGAAGGGTGAGAATTACAAACTAAACGGCGGTGCTTTTGGTTTTGCCGTCGAGCGTCATCAGGGCGCCGTAGAGTTCGGGCCTGCGGTCGCGGAAGACGCCCCAGGTGCGGCGGAGTTCGCCGATGGCGTCGAGATCGAAGGTCGCAAGCCTCAATCCCTCTTCGCTGCGATCCATCTCGGCAACCTTCTCGCCCTGATAGTCGGCGATGAAGGACCGGCCATAGAATGTATCGGAGCGGCCATCGGGGGCGGTTTCCTTGCCCACGCGATTTGACGCCAGAAGCGGCATGATGTTCGCCGCCGCATGGCCGCGCATGGTGTTCTGCCAGTGCGTGCTGGAATCATAGCCGGGGTTGGGCGGTTCAGACCCGATGGCGGTGGGATAGAGCAGAACCTCCGCCCCCATCAGCGCCATGGAACGCGCCGTTTCGGGGAACCACTGGTCCCAGCAGATGCCGAGCCCGATGCGCCCCACCGCCGTGTCCCACACCTTGAAGCCCGTATCGCCGGGCGAGAAATAGAATTTCTCCTGATAGCCCCGGCCATCGGGAATATGCGTCTTGCGATAAAAGCCGAGCCGCCGCCCATCGGCATCGACGATCACCGTGGTGTTGTAATGCGCCTGCCCCGCGCGCTCGAACACGCTGACCGGCAGCACCACGCCCAGTTCCTTCGCCAGCGCCGCGAAGCGCTTGACCGTGGGGTGGCTCTCCAGCTCATGCGCCTGCGCGAAAAAGCGCACATGCTGCTCGATGCAGAAATAATCAGCATCGAAGAGCTCCTGCAGCAGGATGAGCTTGGCGCCCTTGGATGCGGCTTCCCGCACCAGCGCCTCGCCTTTGTCGCAGTTCTTCTGCCAGTCCTGCCGTGATGCCATCTGCGTGATGGCCATGGTGACGTTTCGCATGGGGTCAATCCTTTACGCGTGCAACTTCGCGGCGGAACGGCAACGCATCGCCCAACGCCGGTTCATCCAGTTCCTCGGCATAGCGGTGGCCCGCATAGGTGGCCCAGGCGATGGCCGCCGGGGCCTGCGCATCGCCGATGGCTTTCACCGAGAGAATGCCGCTGTCCGCCCATTCCGCCTGCCGCGCTTTCAGATCGAGGAAGACGGATTCATCCGGCAGCCGCGCCGTGACCATCAGCACCGCATCGCAGGCGATCGTCTCCTCCCGCCCCGTGTAAGTACATGCAGCGGTAACGCCGCCTGCCTGAACGGACGAGAGCGCGCGCGTGACCCTCACATCGACGCCGACCTCCAGAAGCCGCTGCTGGATATAGCCCTGCTCCAGCGTGTTGGTGGCCCATTCGGAAATCTTGGTGGACGCCGTCAGATAGGTGACGCGGCAGCCCTGCTTCACCAGAAGCTCGGCCAGGACACTGCCCATGTAATAATGATCATCGTCAAAAAGCACGACATGGCCGGAGGGCAGCTTGCCCGCCATTAGATCGTCCGGCGTGAACACCGGCATGGCGCTGTCGAGAGCAACCGGAAACAGATGATAGCGCGCCACGCCATCGCGCCGCCACGTGGCGCCGGTGGCGATTGCCACATGCTCGAAGCCGAAGCCCAGAATGTCATCCGCCGAAAGAAGGGAGTCGCGATAGACATTCACATTGGTCATCTTCTGGATCTGGCCGACGCGATAGTCGCGCACCCGCGCCCAGGCGGAAAGGCCGGGGAGTTTCGACTCGCGCGTCACGCGGCCGCCGAGATCGGCGCCAGCCTCGGCCAGCGCCACCTCATAGCCCCTGAGCCCCAGCCGGTGCGCGGCGGAAAGCCCCGCAGGCCCTGCCCCCACCACCAGAACTTTCGTCTCGGATTTCTTCGCCGGCATACGCTCGGGATGCCAGCCTTTCCGCCATTCCTCCATGAAGGAGGAATTCTGCGTGCAGCGCGAGATCGACATGGTCATGTCCCCGGTCACGCAGATGTTGCAGCCGATGCACTCGCGGATGTCCTCGATGCGGTTCTCGTCCACCTTCTTCGGCAGGAAGGGATCGGCGATCGAGGGCCTGGCCGCGCCGATGAAATCGAGGATGCCCTGCTTCACCTGCCGGACCATCATGTCGGCGGAGGTGAAACGGCCGACGCCGACGACGGGCTTCGGCGTCAATTGCTTGATGCCGCGGATCAGCTCTTCCTGTGCTCCTTCCGGCTTGAAGCGCGAGGTGCCGGAACAGGCCTCCCATGTGCCATGGGCGAAATCCCACAGATCCGGAAGCTCGGCGTGCATCGCCACCAGGTCGCGCAGCTGCGCGTTGGAAAAGCCCTGTTCGCCCGCCATCTCGTCGAGCGACAGGCGGACGGCGATGGCGCAGGTATCGCCCACCTCGTCGCGGGCGTCGGAAATCAGTTCCTTGAGAAGGCGCGAGCGGTTTTCCAGCGAGCCGCCATATTCGTCGGACCGCTGGTTCGTCCGTGGGCTGAGGAAATGCTGGATGATGCCGAAGCCATGCGCACCATAGAGGCAGAGAATGTCATAGCCCGCGCGTTTTGCCCGGCGATAGGCGAGCTTGTGCCAGTGGCGGAGGTTGCGGATGTCCTCCTTGTCCATGGCGCGCGCCTGGACGGGATCGCTGGTGAAGGTGAGGATGGGCGAATGCACGGGGCCCATCGGCACCTCGCGCGTATAGAGATTGGGGCCATTGGCGCCGCTATAGGCCAATTCGATGCCCGCCAGCGCGCCATTGGAATGAATGGCATCGGCCATCTTCACGAGGCCCGGCATGTCGTCCTCGTCCCACAGGCGAAGCTCGATGAAGGGGGTGATTTCCGAGGTGTGGTGGATTTCCACCTGCTCGGTGAAGATGACGCCCCAGCCGCCCTCTGACTTCACGCGCCGCATCTCGGCGGCGGCGGAGGGGTCGCGGTAGCCGCCGCCATTGCAATGCGGCACCTGATAGAAACGGTTCTTGGCTGTCACCGGCCCGATCTTCACCGGTTCGAACAGGATGTCGTAGCGGGGGTCACGCATTGAGGAAGCCCTCGAGCACATTCACCGTGTTGACGCCGATCGCCTCGATGGCATAGCCGCCCTCCATCACGAACAGCGTCGGCAGCTTCAGTTTCGCGATGCGCGCGCCATAGGTCTTGAAGTCCGGCGAGTCGAGCTTGAAGAAGCTGATCGGGTCGTCCTTGTAGGTATCAACACCGAGCGACACCATCAGCACGTCCGGCTTGAACGCCTTGATCTTGCGGCAGGCATCATCAAGCGCCTTCCCCCACACATCGAATCCCGTTCCCGGCGGCATGGGATAATTGTGGTTGAAGCCTTCGCCCGCCCCTTCGCCCTTCTCGTCCTTGTAGCCGAGGAAATGCGGAAAGGCGTCCTGCGGCGCCCCATGCAGCGAACAGAACAGCACGTCGCCGCGCCGGTAGAAAATATCCTGCGTGCCGTTGCCGTGATGGAAATCCACGTCGAGAATGGCGACACGTTCCGCGCCCTGGTCGCGGAACGCCTGCGCCGCAATCGCCGCATTGTTGAGGAAGCAATAGCCGCCATACATGTCGCTGTGACAATGATGCCCGGGCGGGCGGCACAGCGCGAACGCCGAGGACGCGCCATTCGCCACCAGTTTCTGCGCCGTCAGCGCCACGGCGGCGGAGGATTTGGCCGCCTCCCAGGTGCCCGCGGTAATGCAGGTTTCCGTCCCTTGCGCATAATAGCCCACCAGCCCGTCGATCTGATTGGGTTTCTTCTTGCGCATGCCGGGAACCGGAAACACGGTGGGCAGGATTTCGCCGCGATAGCCGGCCCTGGTCCACATCTCCCAGGCATGTTCAAGAAATTCCAGAAACCCCTTGTCGTGGATTTTCTGCACCGGGCGCATGTCCAGCGCTCCGGGCGCTGAAATATCGGTCATCCTGCGCTTCTTCAGCTCGCGAAGGATGTATTCCATGCGCGACGGCCGCTCGAACGGCGTGACGAGTTCCCCGCCATAGACTTCGCCCTGCGCGAAATGCAGCCGGTTGTCGTCGCTGTAGATGATTTTCATCGCGGCCCCCTGGTAACGCCGCCTCGAAACTCGCAAAGCCGCCACAGCCGGTCAACCCCGTGGCCCTGAGACAAAAATGCCCGGCACGAAGGCCGGGCATTTCTTACGCAGGACAAACACTCATCTTACGCAGGACAAACACTCAGTCGAGGACGGTGAGCCTCACCCTGGCGACGCCCGAGGAGGCAACGCCCACGGCGCGCGCCGCGCCATAGCTCAGATCGATGATGCGGCTTCTGATGAAGGGCCCGCGGTCATTGATCCTGACCACCACGGATTTGCCGGTCTTGAGGTTGGTCACCTGAACATGCGTGCCGAAGGGCAGCGAGCGGTGAGCGGCGGTCATTCCGCCGGGATTGAAGCGTTCGCCATTGGCGGTGCGCTTTCCGTGTTTGTAGTAGGAGGCCATGCCCGTCATCGACTTGGCCATGGCCCCCGTGGCGGCCCCTGAAAAACCCAACAGGGCCGCCGCGCATGCACACACAAACAATTTTCTCATTCCGTAAGGTCATCCCCTTGTTGCGTTGCAGCGCAACAAACAGCGGGATGCGGCGAGAATGTGGCGCTACCTTACGTTGCGGCAGTCATACCCTCAAGCGGGATGGCCGCAGGTTTCCCGGCAATGAGGTCCGCCGTGATGCGCGCCGCGCCATGGCTCATGGTCCAGCCCATGTGGCCTTGGCCCGTATTGAACCAGAGATTCGCGTAGCGCGAGCGCCCGAGGATCGGCGTGCCCTGCGGCGTCATCGGGCGAAGGCCCGCCCAATAGGAGGCCTTTGACCAGTCCGCACCATCGGGAAACAGCGCCTGCATGGTGGAAAGCATGGTGGCGAAATCCTTCGGCGCAAATTCGCGGCCATAGCCCGAAAATTCCGCCGTGCCCGTGACGCGGATGCGGTCATTGCCATAGGGCGCGTAGGCAACCAGCGTTTCCTCATCCACCCCGCCGATGGTGGGCGGATTGTTACGGCCGGCGACCGGCGCGGTGAAGGCATAGCCCTTGACCGGATAGATCGGCAGATCCTGCCCCAGCTGTTTTGCCAGGGCGGGCGAATAGACGCCGAGCGACAGCACCACCACGTCAGCCGTCTCGCGGCCCTTGTCCGTGATGACGGCGGAGATTTTGCCGCCCTCCGTCTCGAAGCCGGTGATGGTGGTGCCGAACTTGAAGGTGACGCCCTGGCCCTCGAGCCATTTCCCCATGTTGCGGGCGAACAGGCGGCAATCGCCGCTTTCATCATTGGGGGCATAAAGGGCGCCTGCGAAGCGCGACTTGACCGGCGCCAGTGCCGGGTCCTTCGCCGCAACGCCATCCTGGTCCAGCGTTTCGATCACGCAGCCATTATCGGTGAGGACGCGCGATTTGGCGGACGCCGCCGCGAGTGCCGTGGGCGAGCGGTAGAGATAGAGCAAGCCCCCCGTCCGCCCGTCATAGGCGACCTTGCTGCGCGCCACCGTCTCATGGAACACCGATTGGGCGTAATTACACAGGCGCGCTTTCCGCATCGTGTTGAGCGCCGCCTTCTCCGCCGTGCATTCATTCCAGAACAGCCACATCCAGCGCCAGAATTTGGGATCGGCCGAAAGCTTGAGCCGGAGCGCCTGATCACCCTTCCACAGGCTCTTGAGCAGGATGCCGGGTGCGGCGGGCGATGACCACGCATAGGCATGGGCGGGCGCGAACAGCCCGGCATTGGAAAAACTGGTGAAGGAGGCGGGCTCGGCCTCCCGGTCGATCACCGTCACCTCATAGCCGTCGCGGTTCAATTCATAGGCCGTGGTCACGCCCACGATCCCCGCCCCCAGAACAAGTGCCTTCATGCCATCCTCTTTGCGTGTGCTCTGCCGCAATGCTAGCAAGCCTCCATCATGCCATCCACCACCCATCCGCATGCCTTCCATTTCGACAGGACCGTTGACAGCTATTGGGAGGCCTCCGCCGATCCCCTGGGGCTCGAGCTCCCGGCCTTCGAGGGCAATGCCTCCTGCGAGGTGGCGGTGATCGGCGGCGGCTTCACCGGCCTTTCGGCGGCACTCGAACTCGCTGCGCGGGGCGTTGATGTGCGGCTGCTGGAGGCAGGCCCCATAGGCTGGGGCGCATCCGGCAGGAACGGCGGCCTTGCCTGCATCGGCAGCCACAAGCGGAGCTATGCCTCGCTCATCAAGAGCTATGGCCTTGATGAAACCAAGCGCTTCCACCACGCCATGGCGGACTCGGTGGAGTTGGTGCGCGAACTCTGCACGGCCAACGGCATCGACGCCTGGATCAATGGCGGAGGCGAAGTGACGCTCGCCCATCTCCCCAGCCGCTTCGATGCCTTCCGCGCCGAGCAGGAGTTTCTCCGCACCACATTTGGTGAGGAGACGGAGCTTCTCTCCGTGGGCGATCTCAAGGCGCAAGGCCTGTGGGGCCCGAATTTTCATGGCGGCCTCAAGGGGCCAATCGGCTTTGGCGTGCACCCGCTGAACTATGTGCGGGGGCTGGCGCGCGCCGCGCACAAGGCGGGCGTCCACATTCATCCCAGCTCGCGGCTCACGCGCTGGGAAGAACAGGACGATGGCCACATCCTCACCACAGCTGAAGGGCGGCTCAAGGCGAAGCAGGTGTTGATCGCCACCAATGGCTATACGCCGGAAGATATTTCATGGCGGCACGCCGGGCGGCTGATGCCGGCACTGTCCAGCATCATCGTGACAAGGCCGCTGACGATCGAGGAACGCGAGGCGCAGGGCTGGACCTCCGAACTCATGGCCTATGATTCGCGGAACCTGCTGCATTATTTCCGCTTGCTGCCCAATGGGCGCTTCCTGTTCGGCGGGCGGGGCGGCACCGATGCCTCGGATGAGGGCGCTGAGCCCCGGCGGCTGGCGCTGACGCAGAGCTTCCATGAGCTGTTCCCCGCCTGGCGCGAGGTGGAGATCACCCATTTCTGGCGCGGCTTCGTGTGCCTGGCCTATGACCTCGTGCCCTATGTGGGGGCCTTGGACGAGAAGAAATCCGTCTGGACGTCGATTGCCTATCACGGCAATGGCGTGGCCATGGCGACATGGTGCGGCAGGGCTGTTGCCCGCATGATCACCGACCGCACCGCGCGCGCCGCCATGCCCGCCGTGCTGACAAGGCGGCTGGCGCGCTTTCCGCTGCCGATGTTCCGCCCGCTTTATCTCAAAGGCGCCTATCTCTGGTATGGCTGGCAGGACGGGCGCTGACGGTTCAGCGCGAAACCTCACGGATCGCATCGGCAAAGGCCTGCGGCGCTTCCTGCGGCAGATTGTGGCCGGTGGCCGCAATGATCCGCCGCGCATAAGGCCCGGTGAAATGCGGGGCGTCGTGATCCTCCGTGGACGGAGGATCAACCCCGTCATCCCGGCCATGAAGCGCGATGGTGGGTACCTTGATTGAAGGCTGCAGCGCCAGCCGCGCCTCGATTTGGGCCAGCATGGGATCACCGGCAATGCCGCCGTAGCGGTGGCGGTAGGAATGAACGACGATGTCGACGAAATCGGGATTGTCGAAAGCCTCAGCCGACCGCGCATAGGTTTCGTCATCGAAGGCCCAGCTTGGTGACCACAGTTTCCAGATGAAACGGCAGAGGCCGCGCCGGTTCTGCACCAGCGCCGTGCGGCCGCGCGCGGAGTGGAAATAATACTGGTACCAGTAGCGCGCCTCTTCCTCAGGCGGTGCCGGATGCACGGCGGCGGCGATGTTTTGGATATTGTAGCCCTGCCCGCAGGAGATGAGGCCTTTAACCCGCTCCGGCCACAGTGCCGACACGATGCAGGCCGCGCGCCCGCCCCAGTCATAGCCGCCGAGAACGGCCTTGGGGATCGCCAGCGCATCCATCAGCGCCAGAAGATCAAAACCGAGCGAGGCCTGTTCGCCCGAGCGTATGGTATCGGGCGACAGGAAGCGCGTCGGCCCATAGCCCCGGAGATAGGGCACGATCACCCGGAAACCATCGCCCGCAAGACTTTCAGCCACCGCATCATAAGCGTGGGCGTCATAGGGAAAGCCATGCAGCAGGATTACCGGCACGCCATCCGCCGGACCGCTTTCGTAATAGGCGATTTCCAGCACACCGGCGGAAACGGATTTCAGCGTGGGCGAAAGCATGCGCCTTTTTCCCCAATCATCCTTCTCCCGGCTTTGCCGGGAGAAGGTGGACGCGCCCTGCGCGGCCGGATGAGGGCCGATGGCGCGCGAAGCGAGGCATCGGTGCCGAAGGTTCCGTCTTGATGCGCAAGACGGCCCTCATCCGCCCTTCGGGCACCTTCTCCCAAATGAATTTGGGAGAAGGGTGTTTGATGTCAGATCGCCGCTTCCACCATGATCTCGACATCGAGGCCGGGGGCCGCGAGCTTCGATTCGACGGTAGCGCGCGCCGGGGTCTGGCCGGGCACCACCCAGGCGTCCCAGGCTTCGTTCATTTCGGCCCAGGTGCCGATGTCGGTCAGCCAGATATTGGCCTTGAGGATGCGCGTCTTGCTGCTGCCCGCCTGCTTCAGCGTGGCGTCGATCTGCGCCAGGATATCGGCGGTCTGCTCTTTCACCGATTTGCCGGCGGCGGCTTCCGCCACGAAGCCCGCGAGATAGACCTTGCCGCCATGGATCACCGCTTCGCTCATGCGCTTGCCGGCGCCGATGCGGGTGATGGCCGGAGCCTTCTTCGCCGCCTTGCGGGCGGGCTTCTTCGCGATCTTCTTGGCCGATGTCTTCGCGGCCTTCTTCACAACCTTCTTCGCCATATGGAATCTCCCTGCGTTGGCGCTTCGTCGCTTAGCGCCTCTTCATCACCGCTTCAATCACCGCCAGCAAGACGCGTGGCAATATCTCGAATGCGTAGGGCGCATTGAGCCGCTCCAGCCAGGTGTGATAGTCGCGCCCCCAGGGCCCGATATTGATGCAAGGATAGCCCGCACTCTCCGGCATCGAAAAGCTGGTGCCCCAGATCGGCGTGTTCAGCGCGGTCTCGGCCAGCCCGCCCTGCGCCTCGCCGAAGAAGCTCATGTCCGAGATGCCGGGGAAATAGCTGAGGCGGCCCACGCCAAAGGGGGCGGCAGCTTCGGTGATGGCCTTGTCGAGTGCTTTATCCCTGAGCGACACCGCCGCATAGGGAATGGAGCCGAAGCCCATCACCACGGCAGGGCCCGTCAGGCCCGAAAGCGCCCACAGCGCCGCCGTCATCCGCTTGGCGCGCTCGGGAAAATCAAGCGCGGTGAGCGAAGCCATCTCCGCCGCGATCCGCTGGCGCTCCGCCTCTGGCACCCGCGCTGCGAGATCGGCATAGGTCATGACGGGAATGTCGCGCTTCATCTTCCTCGCCGCCCGCGCCATGGCGCGCCGTGCCAGATCCATGGCTATCGACAGAACCTCACTGGTGTTGCGCCTGTGCTGCAGCGTGTTCCAGTAGACCCAGGCCTGGGCGGGCGTCGTGACGTTGTAGCCCTGCTTCAGATCCTTGGCGGCCAAGGCCGTGGGCGGCTCCGCAGTCTCATCCCCCGTCTGTTCCGCAAGCTCAGGCGCGAGTTCAAATTCCGTCAAAAGCTCGGCGGCGAGATAGGCTGCATTGGCGCCGTCCTGCGGGTAACAGGCATGCGCCTCCCTGCCCGCCACGAAAGCGGTGAGCAGCTGCTTGCCGATCGACCCCATCGCCACGCTGCGCCCGAACGCGCCATTGCCCTGATCTGAAATCGCATCGAGATTGATGACCAGCGCGATGTCGAGATCATGCGCCTGCGCGAACTGGCTGAGCATTGGCGCTGCGGCACGGGCACCCGCCGAGCGGTCTTCCTCATCCGAGACGGCGAGGAACAGCAGATTGCCTTCGCCGTTCCACGCTTCAGCCGCCGCAATCCCTGCGCCGAGACCCGCCTTCATATCGAGGAGGCCACGGCCGGGGAGATAATCGCCGCTTTCAAAATCAGCCAGCGCCTGCGGATTTTCACCATTCTGCTTCAGCCTGGCGACGATGGCGGACAGCAGCCCCTCCGCATCGAAGGCGAGGGGTTGCAGCGCGCCGTAATCATCCACCGGCACCACGTCGAAATGCCCGGTGAGCACGATGGTGCGGCGGCCGTTGCCGCGCCTGAGCGCAAAGACATTGCTGCGCCCCGCCGCATCGCCGGGGATGGGCGCGATCGAGACCTCACCGAAGCTCTTGAGCATTCCGGCAAGCGCCTGCGGCAGTTGTGCTTCGGCCTCAGAACCGGTGACCGAGGGAATGGCCGTCAGCTTGAGCGCGATGTCGCGCGCCCGGGCCGCCAGATCATTCCTCACGCCAGCGTCCGGTCATAATCGAGAACGGCGTTGAGCAATACCTGCGAACCGGCACCGCACTCCTCGAGCGTGGTCGACTCGGCCTCATTGTGCGAAATGCCGCCGAGGCAAGGCACGAAGATCATCGTCGTCGGCGCCACGCGCGCGATATAGGCCGCGTCATGGCCCGCGCCTGAGGCCATTTCGCGCATCTTGTAGCCGGCCTGCGCCGCCCCTTTCCGCACGCATTCGATGAGGGGTGCTGCAAATTTCACCGCCGGAGATTTCCAGATACATTTTTCTTCCAGCTCGACGTTCAGCTCCTTGGCGATCTTCGGCAGCGCCGCGCGGTATTCCGCTTCCATTTTGTCAAGCACGCTTTCATCGGGATGGCGGAGATCGACGGTGAAGAAGACTTCGCCCGGCACCACATTGCGGCTGTTGGGGCGGTTCTCGATCAGCCCCACCGAGGCAACACCCGGCAGATGCGCCATGCCCACCTGATGGATTGCCTCGATCATCCGCGCCGAGGCCAGAAGTGCATTCTTGCGCAGCCCCATGGGCGTGGCGCCGGTGTGGGATTCCTGGCCCCTGACCGTCACCTCATACCAGCGCATGCCCTGAACGCCGGTGACGACGCCGATCATCTTGTTTTCGGCCTCGAGGATCGGCCCCTGCTCGATGTGAAGCTCAAACATCGCCTGGAACTTGTGGTTGCCGACAGGCTCGCTGCCGAGATAGCCGATGCGCTTCAGCTCATCGCCTAGCGTGATGCCGTCGCGGTCGGCGCGGGAATAGGCATAATCCGGCGTGAACACCCCGGCATAGACGCCCGAACACAGCATGGCGGGCGCGAAGCGTGATCCCTCTTCATTCGTCCAGTTGACGATCATCACGGGCGCATTGGTTTCATAGCCCATGTCGACGAGCGTGCGCATCGCCTCAAGCGCGCCCAAGACGCCCAGCACGCCATCGAACTTGCCGCCGGTCGGTTGCGTGTCGAGATGCGAGCCCATGGCGATGGGGAGCAGCGCATTGTTCTTGCCGGGCCTTGTGGCGAACATGTTGCCCACCGAGTCCACCTGAACCTTGCAGCCCAGCTTCTCGCATTCCGCCTTGAACCAGTCGCGGACCTTCTTGTCTTCATCCGAAACCGTGAGGCGCTTGATGCCGCCCTTGGGTGTGCCGCCATACTTCGCGGTTTCCATCAGCGCATCCCACAGGCGCTGCGGATTGATGGTGAGATTGGTCTTCGATGTCATGATGCCCTCAAGCGAGTGAAAGATCGGTGTGGATGAAATCATTGCCCTTGCACAAGAGCGGCACGTTCCGCATCTTGGCACAGGCATAGGAAAAACAATCGCCCATGTTGAGTCCGGCGCGGTGGCCTTGCCCCTTGCCGAAACGCGCAAAGGCCTCCAGCGCGGCCACATCCGATGCATCAGCGAACACGCTCAATCCTCGTAGAGGCTGTCATAAAACGCCTTGTCGGCCTTGAGGCCGGTGGCGGGATAGGAGGCGAATTTCTCCTGCAATTTTTTCAGCGCCGCATCCTGCTTGTCCTGCTTACTCCGTTCAAGCTCATACATGACGGCGCTGCGGATCGCCTCTGTCAGCGTGACCTTGCGCAGCTTCGCCAGCTTGCGCACCGCCTTGTCGGTGGCCGGGTCCTTGATGGAAATGCCCATGATCTGCTCCTAGGTATATACTTCGCTGAGAGAAATATATACCGCGCAAATGCGCCTGTTACATGCGCGGCTTGCGGCTGGCGATGTGGGGCGCGAGCAGCGCCAGATCGGCGGCACTCATATGTTTGGCGGCGGTGCTGCACTGGTGCCAATAGGGATAGAGGAGCGGCAGCTGGCTCACCTCATCGAGCGCCTTGCGCTCTTCCGCCGTCAGCACCAGCGACGCCGCCGCGAGATTGTCCTTGAGCTGCGCCTCGGTGCGGGCACCAACGATCAGCGAGGAGACGCCGGGCCTGCCGGCAAGCCACGCCAGCGCCACCTGTGCGGCGGAGACGCCCCGCGCCTCGCCCACCTTCACCAGCGCGTCGATGATGCGGTAGAGCCGGTCTTCATCGCGGATCGGCGGTTCCCCCCAGCCCGCGGTGTGGCGCGAAATCTGCGGCGGCGGCTGGTCGCGGCGGAACTTGCCGGAGAGAAGGCCGCCGGCGATCGGGCTCCACACCTGAATGCCCACGCCCTGGTCAATGGCGATGGGAGCGAGCTCATATTCTGCCTCGCGCGCCTCGATGGTGTAGTGAATCTGCTGGCAGCAGAAGCGCTGCCAATTGTGCTTGTCCGCCGCCATCAGCGCCTTCATGATGTGCCAGCCGGAGAAATTGGAGCAGCCCGTGTAACGGACCTTGCCCTGTTTCACCAGCGTGTCCATCGCCTCCATGATTTCCTCAACGGGGGTGAGCCCATCCCATTCATGCAGGAAATAAACATCGATCCGGTCGCGCTGCAGGCGCTTCAAGCTCGCCTCGCATTCATGGATGATGTGGAAGCGCGACAGGCCCGATTCATTGGGCCCCGGCCCCATCGGAAAGCGCACCTTGGTGCCCACCAGAAGCTGGTCTGACCGGCCTTTGAGGACCGCGCCCAAAGCCTCTTCCGAGCGCCCGGTGGTATAGGCATTGGAGGTATCGAACAGGTTCACGCCGCCCTCGACCGCGATATCGACGAGACGCGCCGCTTCCTTGGGCCCCAGGCTTCCCGCCATGCTGAAGAAGCCTTCGCCGGCAAAATTCATGGTGCCCAGCGTGTGCAGCGAAACGCGCAGGCCCGAACGGCCGAGTTGACGGTATTCCATGGCTCAAATCTCCTCTTGGGCGGCCATCAGGCCACAGCCGCGCTTGCCCCGTCAATGGGAGCGCTCAGCCGCCGTCGATCCGGGTGGCGATGATGGCGAGCGCCTTCTGATAGACGGTCGCGGCATTCCAGCTGGCGAAGGAGCCCGCACGGTAGGAGCCCGAGCCCCAGCCCTGGCCTTTGAGGAAATTGGCGGTTGAGGCCAGCGCATCGGCTTTCGAGTTGAGGTTCACCGAGCCATTGCCGTCGCCATCCGCGCCATAGAGCAGGATGTTCTTGGGGAGAAACTGCGTCTGCCCCACCTCGCCATGCATGGCGCCGCGCGTCCCCGAGGAGAGCGTGCCGCGATCGACGAGCTTCAGCGCCGCATAAAGCTGGTCGGTGAAATAATCGGTGCGGCGGCAATCATAGGAGAGTGTCGCGACGGCGGAAATCGTGGGCTGGCTTCCCGTCACCGCGCCAAAGCCCGTCTCCATGCCCCAGATGGCGATGAGGGGCCCGGCGGGCACGCCATAGCGCTTTTCAAGCCGGGCAAAGAGCGCGGCATTGGCGGTCTTGAGCGAGCGCCCGCGCGCGATGATGCCCGCGGCACCCCGCTTGGCCATGAACTGATCGAGCGAGAGGTGGAAGAAATGCTGGTTGCGGTCCACCCTGATGGTGCCGGTGGAATAGCTCGTCGCCATCAGCGCCGCGATGCCGCGCGACCCGATGCCCTTTGCCTTCATTTCCGCCGCCATCTGCGGCTTCCAGCCCTGGAACGCGCCGGAACTGCTGCTGCAGGAGGCCGCCTCCGCCACACCCGCGCTCAAGGCCAGCGCCAGAACCGCCCCGATCATTCCCCGCATGATTATCCCCGCCTTCCCGATTCGCCTGATGCGAGAGTGCCATTGCGGGCGCAACTTGTCATCGCCGCTCGTGGCAATTGGCGCCGGGGATCGCCACCTGCTCGGACGGATTGGCTTTGGCCCTCGCCCGCATCTCTTCGCAGGAGGGCCAGGGCTTGGGCAACGGCTTCGGCATCTGGCTGGTAAAAGCATCGAACATCGGCGCATCGAGAAACCAGTCCTCATGCCCCTCCCAGTTCATGGCCGAAGCGGGGGAGGAGAGGAGGAGGAAGAGTGCGAGCGCCATAACCTCCAACGCTCCATCGCCGGGCTTGACCCGGCGACCCAGACTTTCAGCCTGCGTCAATGCTGACCCATGGATGGCAGGCTCGAGGGCCTGCCATGGAGAGAAGCGGGAAAACTCTCCATCGCCGGGCTTGACCCGGCGACCCAGACTTTCCACCCTGCCGATATGCCTCAAGGCCATGTCTATATCCTCGCCAGCAAACGCAACGGCACGCTTTATATCGGCGTCACCAACGACCTCTCCGCCCGCATCTTCGCACATCGCGAGGGCCGTGGCTCGCTCTTCACGAAAAAGTATAATATCAAAATGCTGGTCTGGTACGAGACCTACGACATGGTGACCGACGCCATCCAGCGCGAAACATCGCTGAAACGCTGGCCGCGAAAATGGAAGTTGGAGCTGATCGAGAAATTCAATCCGGGGTGGACGGATTTATACGAGACTCTCTAAACTCTCCATCGCCGGGCCTGACCCGGCGACCCAGACCTTCAACCCGCGAGGATGCTGAACCACTGGATGGCAGGCTCGAGGGCCTGCCATGGAGAGATGAGGGGAAAACTCTCCATCGCCTGTCGTAGACGAGGCAATCCTCTCTACATTCTCCATCGCCGGGCCCGACCCGGCGACCCAGACTTTCAACCCGCACAAATGCTGAACCACTGGATGGCAGGCTCGAGGGCCTGCCATGGAGAGACGTGAGGTATCTTGCCGCTCTCCGCAGCGCGCTATTTGACCCGGCAATACCAGATGCCCGTCGGGTTCTTGCTCCTGTCGATCATGATGTCGATCCGGCCCGATTTCTTTTCTTTCATGCTGCTGCACAATACCCATTTTCCGGGCGGAAACTTGGGCTTGTCTTTTGTCGCGGCGTCGGCGGGCAGACCTGTGTTGAACAACAATACAGCCGCAGCAATTTCTACTCTCACGGCACCACATCCACGCGCTGAACTTCCATGGGCTTTACCCTCCCCAACTCATCATTACATTTTCCTTGACCGCCATGTCCGCGGCGGTTCGGAATGCGAGCCAGACCCATTGCAGCGTTTCCGTTTTGTCGAGATGAATGTTGATCTGATGAAATTCCCTGCGCCGCGCCACCATTAAATCGAAAAAAGGCGGCGCGACGCCAAGCCTTTCCGGTGATTTCGCCTTGATGCCTTCAAGATCGGATATCAGCCCCGACGCTGTACCGGCAAACAGGGTTTCTGCATTCGCTTCCAGCACAACAGGCAAGACAGAAGAATGTTCAATCGGAAGCCAGAGCGAGTTCATCCAGTAGGGAAGGTTCTTCCACTGGCTGTGGTCCATGGCTTCGGATGAATCGCGAAAACCCTCCAGCCCTGCTGCATGGTCCAGAAAAACGGAAATGGATGCCACATTCAGGGCATCGAATGTAACAACACGCGTCTCTTCAACCGTCCAGTCGCGAAAGCCGGAGCCCAGCAGCTTGCGCAACTGGGCGGCCGTTTCGGCATCGAGAGATTCGCCAAGGGTGATTATCGTTCCCATGCGGGCTCGGCTATGGCACCACGTCCACCCGCGTCACACCCTTGGGCTTCGTCAATCCCTTCCAGATGGCGTTGGCCTGATGCACGGGGGCGTTGGCGGGGCGGGGGATGAAATCGCCGTCGCCGGGCTTGGCGCGCATGTCGCCCTGCTCCCACGCGACCTTGCCGCGCGAGATCACCGTTTTTGGGGCACCCGTGCATTGGAAGCCCTCGAACACATTATATTCGATGCGGCTCATCTGGTTTTTGGCGCTGATTTTCTTCGACGCCTTCGGGTCCCAGATCACAAGGTCCGCATCAGAGCCCGCCATGACAGCACCCTTCCTCGGATACATGTTGAGGATGCGCGCGATGTTGGCGGAGGTGGCGGCCACGAATTCCTCTTTCGTCAGCCGCCCGGTGTTGACGCCCGAGGTCCACAAGACCGGCATGCGGTCTTCAAGCCCACCCGTGCCATTGGGGATCATGGTGAAATTCCTGGCGCCCATGCGCTTCTGGGCGATCTTGAACGAGCAGTGATCGGTGGCGACGACCGAGAGCGTGCCCGATTGCAGCCCCGCCCACAGCGTATCCTGATGCTTCTTGTTGCGGAACGGCGGCGACATCACACGGCCCGCCGCATAGTCCCAGTCCTTGTTCTGATATTCCGAATCATCGAGCACGAGATATTGCACCAGCGGCTCGCCCCACACGCGCTGGCCTGCTTGCTTGGCGCGGCGGATCGCATCATGCGTCTGCTCGCAGGAGACATGCACGATGTAGAGCGGGCACCCCGCCATGTCGGCGATCATGATGGCGCGGTTCGCCGCCTCGCCTTCCACTTCCGGCGGGCGCGAATAGCTGTGGCCCTCGGGGCCGGTGACGCCGCGCGCCAGCAAATCCTGCTGCATGCGCGCCACCACATCACCATTCTCGGCATGGACGAGCGGCAGCGCGCCCAACTCCGCGCAGCGCTTGAAGGAATTATAAAGCTCATCGTCGTTGACCATGAGCGCGCCTTTATAGGCCATGAAATGCTTGAAGGTGTTGATGCCGTAGGTCTTGACCACGGTTTCCATCTCGTCGTGGATCTGCGGGCTCCATTGCGTGACGGCCATGTGGAAGGAATAGTCGGACGCCGCCTTCTCTGCCTTGTGCCGCCAGGCCTGATAGGCCTTCAGCATGGATTCACCGGGTGCCGGGATGCAGAAATCGACGATCATCGTGGTGCCGCCGGAGAGCGCCGCCTTGGTGCCCCATTCGAAATCATCCGCCGAGACTGTGCCCATGAACTGGAATTCCATGTGCGTATGCGGGTCGATGCCGCCCGGCATCACATAGCAGCCCCCGGCATCGATGGTTTCCGTGCCCGAGAGGCCCTCGCCCACCGCGGCGATCCTGCCCCCGTCGATCAGCACATCGGCGCGCCTGGAATAATCATGATTGACGACCGTGCCGCCGCGGATGAGGGTTGTCATGGGAAAGGCTCCTTCGTTTACTGCTTTGGCCAATGTGACGGCTTCGGGAAGGAACGGCAAGCCCGTGCATCGTCACAGTGCCGCCTTGAAGACGTTTCAACCACAGCCTAGGATAGCTGCGACAGGGAGTAGATAAATGCGGCGGACATTCCAACTCTGCGGCGCTGTCATGTTGCTGCTCATGGGCGGCAAGGCTCCGGCCATGGCGGATCAGGCCAATTTCAAATCACCCTCGGGCAACATCTTCTGCAGCTATTTCGATTATGACGGGCCGCCGGAAGTGCGCTGCGACATTCTCAAGGCCACGCGGAGCTTCGGGAAGCGGCCCTCTGACTGCGATCTCGAATGGGGCGACAGCTTCGCGGTCTCCGCCACGGCCAAGCGCGGCGAAGTGGTCTGCCATGGCGACACGGTGATGACGCCCGATGCCGTGGCGCTTCCCTATGACCGCTCCTTCTCGCAAGGCGGCATCACCTGCACATCCAGCATGAAGGGCCTCACCTGCGTGAATGGCGGAGGCCACGGGTTCTTCATGTCGAAGGCGAAGCAGCAGGTGTTTTGACTGACAATGAAGACCTTCGTCACTTGAGTTTCGGCGGCCTGAGACCGCTCACGATGTTCACGTAGTCCACCTCGAAAATGTCGTTGAGCTGGCGCTTCTCCGGCAAACCGATCGCCTCGAAAAATGGCGCGATCTCATAGAAGATATTTCCTTGAAATTGCCCATCACGCGCGAACGCCATCATGATGGCAGCGGGCTTTCTGTTTCCCGGCGCCGTGAAATTGGCGAGATATGCCCGCATTGTGACAATGACGGCGGCTGGCGGAGTTTGCAGAATCGCAGCTTCCTGGTTGGTGCCGTAAACGATCAGCCGCGCCTGCGGTACCTTTCCATCCTGCTGGAACAGCAAGACCTGCGACTCCTGTTGGAAGGTCACGCGCTTGGCGCGGGACCACGCGAGAATGGGCCCAATCGGCGGATTGAGTTCGGACGAATTGGGATCAATACGCACCACCAGGGTTGTTTCGGCGCGGACCGGGCCTGCGAGGGCAACCAAGGTCACCATCAAGAGCAGCAGGATATTGCGGCTGAAACACCACATGGCGCGAACACATCCGGAAGTAGGTGTTTTGCGGAGAGGATGATCTCATCCTTCTCCCCCTGCGGGAGAAGGTGGATTGCGCTTCAGCGCAAGACGGATGAGGGGTCGCGCTGAACTCAACCGCCCCCTCATCCGGCGCTTCGCGCCACCTTCCCCCGCGAGGGGGGAAGGGTAAGTTGTGCACGCCTACTTCAGCGCCTTCGCGGCGTCGGTCACGGCGCTGGTCCACGCGCCTTCGGGCTTCTTGGTGATGACGGGATCGGAGCCGCCGGAGAGCAGCGTCTCCACCGTGCGGTCGGCGGCGGCCACGTCGAGCGTGCCGTCGGAACCTTCGGTGAGCTTGTTCACCTCTTCCACCATCGTCGTCTGGTGCGCTTCGGTCTGCGAGCCCGAGGCGTCATTCTCGAGAACGATCTTCACCGCATCCGCCGGATTGGCGCGCGCATCGTCCCAGCCCTTCATCGAGGCCTTGACGAACTTGGCCATGGTGGCGACGAAAGCCGGATCCTTCAGCTTGTCCTGCATGACATAGAGGCCATCCTCGAGCGTCGCGACACCCTGATCCTCATATTTGAACACCACGAGGTCTTCGGGCTTCACGCCCGCTTCCAGCACCTGATGATATTCATTGTAGGTCATGGTGGAGATGCAGTCGGCCTGCTTCTGCAGCAGCGGATCGACATTGAAGCCCTGCTTCAGCACCGTCACGCCATCGGGGCCGCCGGTGGTGGGCATCTTGAGATGGGCCATCCACGACAGGAAGGGATATTCATTGCCGAAGAACCACACGCCCAGAGTCTTGCCCTTGAAGTCTTCCGGCTTGGCGATGCCGGTTTCCTTGCGGCAGGTGAGCATCATGCCCGAACGCTTGAACGGCTGGGCGATGTTGACCAGCATGTTGCCCTTCTCGCGCGAGGCGAGTGCGGCGGGCATCCAGTCGACGATCACATCGGCGCCGCCGCCGGCGATCACCTGCTCCGGCGCGATGTCGGGGCCGCCCGGCTTGATCGTCACGTCGAGCCCAGCGTCCTTATAGTAACCCTTGGCGAGCGCCACGTAGTAGCCCGCGAACTGCGCCTGCGTGACCCATTTGAGCTGCAGCGTCACCGCCTCCGCATGCGCCGCCACGGATGTGGCGAGCATGGCCGAAGCGGCCGCCGCCGCCATCAGAAACTTCTTCATCTCCCTGTTCTCCTTCTTCCTGAGTTGCCGCCTATTTGCGATAGGACGGATGCCAAAATGTCACCTGCCGTTCGACGAGGGTGAGGAGGCCATAGAACAATGACCCCGTGACCGCGGCCACCGTGATCTCTGCCCACACCATGTCGAGCCCCTGGCGCCCCACTTCCGTTGACATGCGAAATCCCATGCCGACGATCGGGGTGCCGAAGAATTCCGCTACGATTGCGCCGATCAGCGCCAATGTCGAGTTGATCTTGAGCGCGTTGAAAATAAACGGCATGGCGGCGGGAAGCCTGAGCTTGACCAGTGCCGTGAACCATGACGCGCCATAGCTCCGCATCAGGTCGCGCTCCATGGCGGATGCCGCGGAAAGGCCCGCCAGCGTATTCACCAGCATGGGAAAGAATGTCATCACCACGACCATCGCCGCCTTCGACGGCCAGTCGAAGCCGAACCACATGACGAGGATGGGCGCCACGCCGACGATGGGCAGCGCCGCGACGAGATTGCCGAGCGGCAGGAGTCCGCGTCTCAGGAAATCCACCCTATCGCAGAGCAGTGCGGCGAGAAATCCCGACAGGCAGCCGATGATCCAGCCCGGGATCACGGCGCGCACGATGGTCTGCATGAAATCAGCGGCGAGGATCGGCACCGAGGAGGAGAGCTTGGCCCAGATCTGCGATGGCGAAGGCAGCAGCACCAGCGGGATTTTGGACCCCGCCACATAGGCCTCCCAGCCGAGCAGGATGACGATGCCGAACAGGGCCGGCACCAGAAGATTGCCGAGGCGCGGCGGCGCATGGATTTGGGTCAGAGCCCCATCCGCCAGCCAGCCCAGCGCCCAGGCAATGGCCCAGCCCGTGGCCATGAACAGGAACGACAGCAGCCAGTATCCGCCTTTCAGCGGCGTCACCGCGCCGAAGCCCTGATAGATGAAAAAGGCCAGCGCCAGCAGAACCAGAAGCGTGATCAGTGCACGGATCAAGGCGCTGCCCCCATCCGCCTTGCATTGATGAGTTCAAGCCGCCCCAGGAGCCATACCAGTGCCGCCGCCGCGAAGGCGGCCACGAAAAGTGCGGCCCAGATCTGCAGCGTCTGCCCGTAATAGGAGCCTTGCAGCAGCCGCGCGCCAATGCCCGCCACCGCACCCGTCGGCAATTCGGCGACGATGGCGCCGGTCAGCGCGATGGCGACGGAAACTTTCAGCGAGGCAAAGAGAAACGGCACCGAGGCCGGAAGCCTGAGCTTCCACAAAACGTCCCAGGCGCTGGCATTATAGGTGCGCATCAGGTCGAGTTGCAGCTTGTCGGGCGAGCGCAGGCCCTTCACCATGCCGATCGCCACGGGGAAGAAGCAGAGATAGGTGGAGATGATCGACTTGGTGATGAGGTCGGGAAGCCCCGTCTTGCCCAGCACCACGATGAGCATGGGGGCGATGGCGAGGATGGGAATCGTCTGCGAGGCGATGATCCACGGCATCAGGCTCTTTTCCAGCGAGCGCACATGCACGATGCCGATGGCAAGCAGGATGCCGAGCAGCGTGCCCTGCACGAATCCGGCGAGCGTGGAAGAGAGCGTGATCCAGAGATGATAGAGAAGCGATTTTACTTTCCACGGTGCCACCATGAACACGCTGTTCCAGATTTCCGCCGCCACCTGATGGGGTGCGGGCAGCACCGGGCGCGTTTCGTTCCAGGAAAAATAAAGCGTGTTCCATAACCCCCCGCCCGCCGCCTCGATCTTGGGCGCGGTGATGACATTGTTCATCGGAATGGCGGCGAGATACCAGATGACGATCAGCACAAGGCAGACCACCGTGACGGGCCAGACTGTGCCGCGCGAGGTCATGGAGAAAACTTTCTCCCTCCCCGCCATGCGGGGAGGGCCGGGGTGGGGCGGCGAGGTGTGAGATTGTTCTGAACCACCAGCCCAGCGCTTGCGCGCCGGGCGTTCGCGGCTCGAAATGATCCTTCGGACCATTTCGCGAGACGCCCCTCACCCCCACCCGTCTTGCGCTGCGCGCAATCCACCCTCCCCGCTATCGCGGAGAGGGAAAGAACGGCGTCAATCCTCATAGCTGTGCCCCGCTTTCAGGCCTTCGCGCACGCGGTGGGCGATCTTGAGGAATTCCGGCGTCTCGCGGATGTCGAGCGTGCGGTTGCGCGGCAGTTTTGTTTCGATCACATCGATGATGCGCCCGGGCCTCGGGCTCATCACCACGATCTTGGTGGAGAGAAACACAGCTTCGGGAATCGAGTGCGTGACGAACACCACGGTTTTGCCCGTGCGCTCCCAGAGCTCCAGCAATTGCTGGTTCAGCTTGTCGCGCACGATCTCATCCAGCGCGCCAAAGGGCTCATCCATCAGGAGCAGCGTCGGATCGAAGGCAAGGGCCCGGGCAATCGACACGCGCTGCTGCATGCCGCCCGAGAGCTGCCAGGGAAATTTCTTCTCAAAGCCCGAGAGGTTCACGAGATCCAGATTGCGGCGGATGCGTTCGGCGGCATTGTCGAGCCTCATGATCTCGAGCGGCAGGCCGACATTGCGCTCCACCGTGCGCCAGGGATAAAGCGCCGGGGCCTGGAACACATAGCCATAGGCCCGCGCCAGCCGCGCCTGTTCCGGCGTCATGCCATTGACGGTGATCGTGCCCGACGTTGCCTGTTCGAGATCGGCGATGACGCGCAAAAGCGTCGTCTTCCCGCAGCCCGAAGGGCCGATGAAGGAAACGAAATCGCCCGCTTCAACCTCAAGATTGACCTGCGACAGCGCATAGACCGGACCATCGGCGGTTGAGAAGGTCAGGCTCAGATCCTTCGCCGCTATCACGGCGTTTGCCGCCATTTCGCTCCCCAGCGCTTTTGTGTCTTTGCGAAAAAACTATCCGCTCTTGACCATTTGATCAAGAATTAACAGGATGGGCAAGATGCCTCAGGACACGCCAGAACCCGCCCGTAAAACCCGCATTCAGGCCCAGAACGAGGAACTCATTCTGGACGCAGCACTGGAGGTGTTTTCCGCCTATGGATTCCGGGGGTCCACAGTGGACATGATCGCCGGCCGCTGCGGCCTCTCGAAGCCCAACCTGCTTTATTATTTCCGCCGCAAGGAAGACATCTATACCGCCGTACTGGAACGCACCCTCACCCTGTGGCTGGAGCCCTTGCGCAAGATGGATGCGGCGGGCGATCCGCTGGAGGAATTGACCCGCTACATCACGGTCAAGATGCGCCTCTCCCGCGAAAGGCCGGAAGCCTCGCGCCTCTTCGCCAATGAAATCCTCCACGGCGCGTCGGCCATCAGCGATTTCCTGCAAGGGCCGCTGCGGAAGCTGGTGGAAGAAAAATCGGCGATCATCCAGGGCTGGATGGATGAGGGGCGGCTGAACCCCGTCGATCCGCGCCACTTGATCTTCGCCATCTGGGCGACGACGCAGCATTACGCCGATTTCGACGCGCAGGTGCGCGCCGTGCTGGGAAGCGGCGGCGATCACATGCGCGAGGCGGAAGCGGCGGTGCTGTCGCTGCTGCTCGACGGGCTCAGGCCGCGCCGGGCTAGAGAATGAAGTCCGCCGCCACCATGGTGATGGCGGAGGTGAGCGTGATGCGGAAATCGGCTGTGCCATCGCCGTTCACATCGCCTTCGACGAAGGTCTGATTGCCGGAAATCAAGGCGTGCAATTCTCCCGCGTGATGGGTGAAGGCGCCGGTGATCAGGTGGAAGGCATCGTCCGTGCCGCCGGTGATGGCGTCGATGGCGGAAAGCTGGATCTTGTCCTGGCCTTGCGTGAAATCGGTGATGGTGTCGCCCGCCGCGACGGTGGAGTTATTCAGGGCCTGATAGACGAAGGTGTCGCATCCCGTGCCTCCGGTCAGCGTATCGGCGCCCGTGCCGCCCACCAGCATGTCATTGCCGCCGCCGCCGCTCAGCGTGTCATTGCCGCCCATCCCGAAGAACTGGTCCCGAACGGCGCTGCCCACCATGGTGTCGCCCGCCGTATTTGAACCCGAGATGCGCTCGATCGACACGAAACTGTCGCCTGCCGCAGCGCCCCCCAGAACGCCTGTCGCCAGATTGATGGTGATGGCGCCGCCCGCGCAATAATTTGCCGTATCAATGCCAGCGCCGCCATCGAGAGTGTCATTGCCGGCGCCGCCGATCAAAACGTCATTGCCGCCAAGGCCGTGCAGCGCATCCGTTCCGGCATTGCCGGTCAGGCGGTTGTTGAGCGCGTTTCCGGTGATCGAATCATTGCCCGCACCGCCGGTCGCATTTTCGATGTCGCAGTTATAGGCGATGGCGATGTTGTCGGTCATCCCGTCGCAATCGGAAAAGGCGCCCTGCCCGAGATCGATCCGCGAATCGGTGGAAAAGCCCGAAAGGTCCAGCGTGTCGGTTCCCGAGGAATCCCAGATCGCCAGAACGGGATGGGCATTCTGGGTGAAATCAAACACGGCGCGATTGGCGGTGGAGTGGAAGCCATAGACCGTATCGCCCGTGCGCGTCGTCGTGTCTACGCCATAGAGCGCCTGGATGGCCGCGATGTCATGCAGCATGGGCGTTTGCGGCTCGTACCAGGTGCCGTTGCTGGCCCGCCAGTCCGCGCCCGTGGCATTGCCGTCGAAATACGACATCACGGTATATTGCGTGGAGTCCTGGGAATAGAGCGCGCTGTTGGCATAGGTGGAACTGCCGGTATAGTCGGCAGGGTGATCAAGCCCCAGGCCGTGGCCGATCTCATGCAGATAGCTTGTGAATCCCCATGCGCCCACTTTGGGCGTCATCAGGTCATTGGTGCCCGAGGATGCATCATAGGATTTGTTGAACCACACCGAACCCGCGCCGGACCAGCTGCCGGGAAAATAGGTATAGGCATAGGCGCTTGTGGCGGTGGTGTTCTGAAAGGTGATCTGGCCGCCGGATGAAACTTCGGTGATGTTCTTGGCGATCAGGTCGTCCCACAGCGACAAGGCCAGCCGGGCGGCATCTTTCTGCGCACTGTTCAAGGTGGAGAATCCCGCGCCTTCCGCCTGTGCCGACCAGGCCGGAGTCACCAAGGGAAACGAATAGGTGATATTGGCCGTGGTCCACGATGCGTCTTCACGCAACAGGTTGGTGACGATTTGCGATAACGACCATTCTTGCATGAACAGAATCCGGTTGTGACAAGGCCTCAGTTTCGCGTCGGTGTCTTACGCCTGAACTAACCGGGTTTCTAAAATGTTAACGAATCAGCCGGGCCTTCTGCATTTAAGGTTATTGCTCCAAAAAAAATTGATTAAATTTTGGAGAATCAGATACTTGATGCAGTGCAATGGATTCTTGTGATACCCTTGGCAGGCGGCTATGTTGTTCGGAATAAGTGATTTGCACACATCACGCGAGGGGATTTTGTGAGAGCGGTATCATGGGCGGCTCGCAGATATTCTCCGGATGCTCCCGCTGAGCGGCATTTTCTTCTGCTGCAGGGTCCCTGCGGCGGGTTCTTCCGCCATCTCCAGCGCCAGCTCATTGCCCGCGGCCATCGGGCGACAAGAGTGATTCTCAACGGCGGCGACATGATGGATGCCGCCTTCAGCCGCGCCCTCTCCTATCGCCGCGCCTTTGCCGACTGGCCTGAATGGGTCGCGGCAGTGGCGCGGGAAAAAGGCGTGACCGATCTCGTGCTCTATGGCGACTGCAGGCCCTACCATCGGATCGCAATCTCCGCCCTGCGGCCCCTCGGCATTCGCATTCACGTCCTCGAGGAAGGCTATCTCAGGCCGAACTGGATCACCTATGAGCAGGATGGCGTGAACGGCAATTCGAGCATTGCCACGCTGGATCTCGATGCTCTTTCCGCCCCCGAACTTGACCGGGTTCCCAAACAGCCGGAATTGCAATTGCGCGGCACACTCAGCCGCTACGCCCTGTCGGGCATCCTCTACTATCTGTCTTGCCTTCTGCTGACGCCGGCCTTCCCGCGCTATCTCTCGCACCGCGAACTCGATATTGCCGGAGAGGCGACGCTGTGGCTCGGCCGCATCTTTTCCTGGCCTTATCGCCGCAGCCAGACCGAGCGCGCGCTCCGCCAGATCGACCTGATGGGCAAGCCTGTCCATCTGGTTCTCCTGCAATTGAACGGCGATTCGCAGATTCGCGAACACAGCCGCTTTTCGTCAGTGCGCGGCTTCGTCGAATTCTGCCTGGCCGAATTTGCCGCCAGCGAAACGCGAGACGCGATCCTGGTGTTCAAGAACCATCCGCTCGACAATGGCGTCATCAATCTGGCCCGGCTCATCCACGAGGAATCGACGCGGCTGAAACTCGAAGGCCGCGTATTCTTCGTCGAAACCGGAAAGCTCGTGCCTCTCCTGGAAAAGTCGGTATCGGTGACCGCCGTCAACTCCACCGCCTGCCATCAGGCGCTCCGCCGCGGCATTCCGACCATGGTTCTGGGCAAGGCCGTCTTCAATCACCCGCAGATCGTGCCGCGCATGCGCCTTGCGGCGTTCTTCCGGGCGAGGCCGCACAAGGACATCCGCTATTATGATCGGCTGGTCAATCTTCTGCGCCTCACCTGCCAGGTGAATGGCGGCTTCTATGGCCGGCAGGGACGCGAAGCGCTGCTCGGCGGCCTTGTGCAGAAAATGGCGGCCCCGCCCGTCTCGCCCATGGACTACGTGATGCTGCCGGAACAGAAGACCAGGGCCTCTTGACGTGTCCCCGCCGGGGCGCGCAGCACAACCGGCAAAGATGAAAGACGGACAATCCATCGCGATACTTTCGCGCGGCCTGTGGCGGTTGAGGGATGAGGTTCACACCCTGACCGGCATGACGCCCAGCCGGGCATGGCGCTCGGCGGGCCATGCCTCAGCCGTAGCGGGATGGGGCCACAAGCCCACGGCGGACCGCGCCCGCGCGGCCGCGGAACGTGCCGGCCTGCCTTATGTCGCCATCGAGGATGGCTTCCTGCGCTCCCTGAAACCCGGCATGGTGCAGCGCCCCTCCGCGTTGGTCATCGACCGCAGCGGAATCTATTACGATTCCCGGCGCCCGTCGGATCTGGAACAGATACTGGGCAATGAAACCTTCAGTACCGAAGACTGCCGCCGCGCCGAAACGCTGCTCGGCGAGATCGCGCGGCTGCGGCTGTCCAAATACAACACGGGGCTCGACAGCCTTGAAGGCCTTGACCTGCCGCGCAACCGGCCGCTGGTGATTGTCACCGACCAGACCTTTGGCGATCAATCCGTCACCGGCGGGCTGGCGGACGGCAAGACCTTTGACGCCATGATGGAGGCGGCTGTCAGCGAAAACCCCGGAGCAGCAGTGGTGGCCAAGCTTCACCCCGAAACCGTGGCAGGCACGAAACCGGGTTATCTCCTGAAGCTGGCGCAGGCGCGCAATATCCCGGTGATTACAGCCAATCTGTGCCCCTGGGCGCTGTTTGACCTGTCGCCAAAAATCTACACCGTCTCGAGCCAGCTCGGCTTTGAAGGCCTGATGGCGGGCCTTGAAGTTATCTGCTTCGGCATGCCCTTCTATGCCGGCTGGGGATTGACCGGCGACAGGCAGAAGGTGGAACGCCGCAAGCGGACACTCAGCCGGGCCGAACTCGCGGCGGGCGTTTATCTGCGTTACTCGCATTATTTCGACGCGTGGCGGCGCCAGCCGGTTTCCGCCGAGACGGCAGTCGATCAGCTGGGATTTCTCCGCCGGCATTATTTCGCCAATTCACAGGCCGTCATATGCGTTGGCCTGCCGCGCTGGAAGCACAAGGCTGTTTCCATCCTGCTTGAAGGGCCCAATGGCAAGCCGGCGTTCCGGCGCGGCGCGGCCAAGGCAATCCTGGCCGCGAAGAAGGAAGGCACGGTACTGGCCGCCTGGGCGCCGGAAGCCCGGAGGCTCCGCGCTGACGCCCGGCACAACGGCATCACACGCCTGGCGATCGAGGACGGCTTCATCCGTTCCGCAGGCCTTGGCGCTGCATTTAACCCGCCGCTCTCGCTCGTCTTCGATGACCTCGGGATTTATTACGATGCAACGGCGCCCTCGCGCCTGGAGCAGATTCTGGGGGCGCATTCATTCGACGACAATCAGCGCGCCAAGGCCCGAGCGCTCCGGGAACGGCTGGTTGCCGAACGAATCACCAAATACAATCTGACCCGCGCCGGAACCGCCCCACCCGCCGATCCCGGCCACCGGCATCGCATTCTGGCCATCGGCCAGGTGGCCGATGACTGGGCTGTCCGTCTCGGCGGACTGCGGAAACCGCCCGGCAATATCAATCTTGTGCTGTTGAAAAGCATCCGCGAACGCTGGCCAAACGCCCATGTCATATTTAAGCCCCATCCCGATGTTGAGCGGTTGGGCCGTAGCGGGGCGTTGACGGCGGAAGAGGAACGGCGCTATGCGGATGAAATCGCGCGGACGGCATCCCTCGATGAATTACTGGCACGTGTTGACCGTCTCGAAACCTATGGATCTCTCGCCGGATTCGAAGCCCTGCTGCGAGGCATTCCTGTGACCGTTCATGGCATTCCGTTTTACGCCGGCTGGGGATTGACCGAAGATCTCTCGCCTCCGCCGCGCCGGGGCATCACCCTGGCGCTTGATGAGCTTGTGGCGGGTACGCTTCTTGCCTACCCCAGATATTGGGATCCGGTGTCCGCTCTCCCCTGCCCGCCTGAGGTTGTGCTCGACCGGATCGCTGCAGCGCGAAGCCGCCCCCGCCCCGCCGGCCAATTCTGGCGCATCTGCCTTGGGCGGTCTGTCATTGCCTATCGCAAGTGGCGTCACCGCTGGAGCGCGAGCCCATGACCGCGGCCTCGGAACATCACGCGGCCGACGGATTCTTCCGCAGCCTTGTGCTTGGCTTCCGCCGCCAGCGCAACGTCATCTTTGCGCTGATCTTCAAGGATTTCGTCACCAGCGCCAGCAAGCGTTATGCGATCTCGCTTCTTTGGGTGATGATTGAACCCGCGGCGCAGACGCTCGCCATGTGCCTGTTCTGGTATCTGCTCCGGCGGCCAGAGGTTTCGGGTGTCAACACGGTGATTTTCGTCGCGGTCTCGATGGTGCCCTATGCCATGGTCCAGCGCGCCCTGAGCGGCGTGCCGCGCGCCCTCACGTCCAACGTGTCCTTCTACAGCTATCAGCAGGTCAAGCCGTTTGACGCGGTTGTCGCGCGCTTCATCCTGGACTGGACTCTGGTCGTTTTGGGCGCCGCGATTACGCTCTTTTTGCTGTACTGGTTTGCCGGGCTGGAACTCCGCACCGACAAGATCGGGCAATTGGCCGGCATGCTGATCCTGACGACGGCATTTTCCTTTTCGCTCGGCTTTTTCCTGAGTGTCTACTATGCGCTCTATAAATTCATGCAGACCGTCATCCGGCTGATGATGCGCGCTCTGATTTTCCTCTCGGCGATTTTTTATCCGGCCGGCCATATGCCTTCGGAGATAACGACCATACTTGCCTTTAATCCCATTGCCCACCTTACGGAACTCACGCGCTATTACGCGCTCGGAATCAGGCCGTTTGCGCAAGCCAGTGTGTGGTATGTGATGATGTTCACGCTTGTCTTGGCCTTCCTCGGTTTCATCAGCTATTACGCCAACCGCTTCCGCCTGCTGGAAAAGAAATGATCGAGCTCATCAAGGCAGGGAAATATTATCCCACCAGTTTCGGCAAGCACTATGTGTTCCGGGACGTTTCGCTCGCCCTGCCGCGTGACCGGAACATTGGCGTCATCGGGCCGAATGGCGCCGGCAAATCCACGCTGCTGCGCATTCTCTCGGGCGCCGACATGCCAAGCGAAGGCCGGATCGTGCGCACCGGAAAGATTTCGTGGTCGATGGGGCTTTCGCCGGGCCTGCAAGCCATCATGACCGGCGCCGAGAACGCCCGCTTCGCGGCGCGCATCAACGGCCTTTCTCCCTCCGACACCAAGGGCTCGATGGCCAGGACGCGGGAGCTTGCGGACATCGGCAAGTTCTTTGACATGCCGGTCAAGACCTATTCGGCAGGCATGCGCCAGCGCCTCGCCTTCGCGTTGTCGATGGCCCTGCAGTTCGACTATTATCTGTTCGACGAAATCTCCGCCGGTGGAGACAAGGCCTTCCGCGACAAGGCCATGGCCATGATCAAGGACCGCCTGTCCGAATCGCGCTTCATCCTGGCGACGCACGATGTGAAGGAGGTGCTGGCGTTGTGCCAGTCCGTGATCCTCCTGGGGGAAGGCCAGCTCGATTTTTTCGACGATGCGCGCGACGGATTGCGCGCCTATGGCCAGCGCTTCGGCAACCGCGACAAGCTTGATGCCGGGAAGCCAAGAAAATCAAAATTCGAAATGGCGGCGGAACGGGCATCTGCAGACTCAAAGCGGGACGAAGCGCCGCCTCTCGCGCCACCCGCCATCCCCAAGGCGGAAACCGACGGCGTGGCCGCGATCATCGCCGATGCCCGCAGCCAGCACGCGGAAAATCTTGCCGCGCGGCAGGAAAAGCGCCGGCTGGCGCGCGCTGCGAGGGAGAAGCAGCAGCACCCCCTGCTTGCTCAGCCGCCTCAGCGCCCGCAGGCCGGGCCATTGAAGCTTGCCGTGGCTGAACTGCGCGAGATTCGCGGAAAGATCACGGAATTGAAGAGTGAGCCACCGGGCAAGGATAGGCGCGCCGCGATGTCGGATCTCCGCAGCCGGATGGCGGAAACCAATCGGAAATTGCGCGGGCTGAGGGAAGAAGCGCCGTCCAGGCGCCCCCCGGCTGCTGAACCGAAAAACCCCAGCGAATAAATCAGGAAGTCCTCTCGCCATGAGAAGCCGCGCCAACGCCGTTCTGTTTCTTCTTCTGTTCGTTCTGCCTCTTCTGGCGGTAACGGTCTATCAGCTGCGCATCGCGACAAACCGCTACCATTCCGACTCATCGATCACCATCAGCAAGCAGGATGGGGGCTCAACCACATCCGCCGCGTCTTCCCTGCTGGGTCTTGTCGGCGGCGGCGGTTCCGGCGGCAATGATCCGCTGGTGCTGCTGCAGTTCATCCAGTCCGTCGACATGCTGCAGTTTCTCGACGCCAAGATGAATCTGCGCGCGCATTATTCCGACCCCAAGGTGGACTGGTTCAGCCGCATGCCAGCGTCCTATTCGCTGGAACAGTTTCACGATTACATGGCCCACTACATCACCGCGACATATGACCTCGACTCGGGGATGGTGCTTCTGCATGTCGAATCCTTCAATCGCGAATATTCCCAGGCGCTGATGAATGCGATTCTTGAGCGCAGCCAGACATTCGTGGACAGGCTCAACGACAAGATCAACACCGAGCAAACGTCATTCTTTGAACAGCAGCTTGCGGCTTCGGAAAAACGCATGCGCGACGCCCGCGATACGCTCCTGGCGTTCCAGCGCGACAACCGCCTGCTCACCACGCAATCCGAGGCCACGCTCGTCACCACGAATATCGGCGAAATCGAGAAAAGCTTGATCGGCAAGCAGAGCCAGCTCGAGGCGCGCTCGACGGAAGTCAACGAATCCTCGCCAATCATTCAGACATTGAAATCCGATATCGCCTCCCTCAAGACCCAGCTTGACAGCGAAAAGAGAAGGCTCGCCGGATCGTCCGACACGGCACTTTCCGAACTGGATGCGAAGTTCCGCGAGATGCAGTTCAATCTCGACTTCCTGATGAGCGTCTACAAATCGAACCTGACTCAGCTCGAAACGGCGCGCATGTCGGCGGCGGAACGCCGCAAGTTCCTCATTGTCGTGACCCAGCCCTCGATCGCCGACTCCTCGATCTATCCCGATCATGTCTATGTCATCGGGACGGCGGCCATGATCCTCATCATGGTGTTCTTCATCATCTCCCTGCTGGTGGCGATCATCCGCGAACACACCTGATCCTCAGGCACGGCGGATTTTCTCGATGAGGCGCTCTGCCGCCTGCATCAAGGCGTCATTGTTCGCGCCCAGCGCGGCCGCCCGTTCGGCATGCCCGCGCGCCGCCTCGCGCGCGCCCTCTGCCAGCGCAAGCCGGGCGAAGCTTAAGGCGAGGGAGGGCGTTTCTCCGCCAAGGCCCAGGGCCGCGGCAAACGCCAGCGCGGCCCCCGGCCGGTCACCGTCAAGGAGAAACTGGTCGCCCACCGCCTGACTGAGCTTGGCACTGTCGGGATTAGCGGCGGCATACATCAGCAGCGTTTCCCGCGCCGCGGCCTGATCGCCGCGCTTCCGCAGCAGTTGCGCAAGCTCGAGCACCAGGCTGGCTTGCTTGTCATCCAGCGACAGGCTTGTGCGGAATGACGCGATCGCACCCTCGATGTCTTCGCAGCGGCGCAGGAGATTGCCCAGATGAGCGTGAAGCGGCGCATGATCGGGCGACAAGGCGACCGCCTTTCGCGCCGCTTCCACCGCCTCCGCAAGGTGGCCGCCATTCAGCGCGCGCATGCTGCGGTTGAGATGGGTCTCGGGGGCGTCCAGCGCCAAAGCCGATGGCCCTTCGCCGTCATCTGTATTCTTCCACCACGCACGCCACGCGCTCTCAGGCTCAACAAATCCCGCCGCATCATCGAGCGCATGCGGGTTAAGAAACGCCCTGTAAAGCTGCTTGATGTCTTCGGGCACGGCCGGGCGGGAAAAAAAAGTTTCGGCGGGCTCATGCGAATGGGACTCTTCCGGCCGGATGGATGGCGCGGCGTCCTCGCTTTTCATGCCAGCAATGCCAAGCGCCCCGCAGGCACGGCCAAGCTCCGCCACGGGATTGGCCAGGAGGGCTTCGTAGTGCACCAGAACACGCGGTAACCCCGCGCTTTGGCGCACCGCCTCCAGCATATAGCTCTGCCAGAGCCGCAGGCCGTGCATCTTGCTGAAACCGTTCCGGCTCACCAGCGAACGCGCCACGTCATAGGGATTGCGGCACATGATCACCACGACGGGTGAAAGGTCTTCGGCCTCCGCTGCCGCCTTCCACAGGGACGCGGTGCGCGACAGCCGTGGATCCTTGACGGCAAGGGGTGCCGATGCCGCTGCCTCGTGCAGAAAAACATGTGCCTTTTCACCGGCCAACCGGACGGGATCGGAACTCTCCCACCCCATTGGCAGAGGCTTGGGATCGAACCAGCTCCGCCCCAGGGATTCGAGAAGGTCTTCATTCAAACGCGTAACGGCGATCGGCTCCCAATGGCCACGCTCATTGCCCCGGCCGGTTCCCCTGAGTTCACCCGGAAGCGCAAGGCCTGCAAGATTGAGGGCCCGCGCCAGGGCAGACGTTCCCGAACGATGGCAGCCTGCCACCAATACCGCTTGTTTTTTGCCGGCCGTCATTTGCGAAAGCCTAGCAAACACGCGCAGGCACGGCCACCCCGCCAAAAACACCCCACCAAAAACCATGTGACAGCCTGCGGTCTGCGTCTTATCACAAGGCCGATGGCGATACCCTTGTCAGACCCCCCGGCTCCTGCCGACGGAAGCTACGCCGCCTGGGTGCAGCGATATGACAGCCCATCCACGGGTGAGCTTGAGGCGCTTCGCGCCGAAGCCCAGGCCATGCAGCACGCGCCGCTCATCACCGTGCTGATGGTGGGAACTGCCACAGGCATGGGGCGGGCCGCGGACCGCGCCCGCTCAATCGCTTCGCTGCTCGGCCAGACCTATCCCAACTGGGAACTCCTGATCCCGCTTGGCGCTGCTGAAGAAACGGCGGGGCCAGACCCCCGCGTGCGCATTCTCGCATGCGGCAGTTTCAATGCGGCGCTTGCGGCGGCCAAGGGGGAGCTTCTGTCATTCGTGAGTGCAGGCGACATTCTTCCACCCCAAGCCCTGCACATGCTGCTAGCGAAATTCCCCGGCCATCCCGCGCTCACCTATTCCGATGAGGACGAGATATCCGAACAGGGAATGCGGCAGAACCCGCATTTCAAGATGGGCTGGAACCCTGATTTCTTTCTGGGACAGGACTATGCCTGCCGTCTCGCCCTGCTCAGTGCCGAGACGGCAATCGGCCTGGGGCGCGGCCTGCCGGGCCGCCGCGCCGTCTATGATCTCGTCCTTGAGGTGCTGCGGGCAAGGCCTGACCTTAAGATCTTACATGTGCCCCGCGTCCTTTATCACCGGCATGCCCATGGCGCTTTGAGTGACACGGAAGCTTCGCAGCTGCAGCGCAGCGTGGAAGAACACGTCGGGGCCTTGCCGCGCCAGCCCGGATATCCCGCGCCTGCCGTTCACCGACTGGCGCCGGGCCTCCATCGGGTGATCTGGCCATTGCCGGTGAAGCCGCCCCGCATATCGGTGATCATCCCGACGCGCGACCGCGCCGATCTTCTGGAACAATGCGTCAATGGTTTGCGCCTTCGCACCAGCTGGCCGGATCTCGAAATCCTCATCGCCGATAACGGCTCGGAGGACGAGGACACACATGCCCTGTTGCAAGACCTTTCCCTCGATCGCCGCGTGCGCGTCATTTCATGTCCCGGCGCGTTCAACTATGCCGCCATCAACAACGAGGTGGCCCGCCACGCAACCGGCAGCCTGCTGCTGCTGCTGAACAATGACGTTGTCGTGATGGAGCCGAACTGGCTGCGGGAAATGGCAAGCCATGTCTTGCGCGAGGGTGTCGGCGCGGTTGGGGCGATGCTCTGGTACGGCAATAACACCGTGCAGCATGCAGGCGTTATCCTGGGCGTCGGCGGCGGCCCGTCGCATCTCTTCAAGGGCCAGCCCGCCGATAGCCCCGGCTATGCGAACCGGATGCTGCTGGCGCAGGATGTCTCGGTGGTCACCGCGGCCTGCATGCTTGTCCCGCGCCGCGTTTGGCAGGAAACCGGCGGCCTCGATGAAGGCTTCACCGTCGCCTATAATGACGTGGATTTCTGCCTCCGCATCCGCAAGGCCGGCTACCGCGTGATCTGGACACCCAATGCCAGGCTCTATCACCTTGAGTCCGCGAGCCGGGGCTATGAAGACACCGCTGAAAAGCGGAACCGCTTCAACGGCGAAAAGGCAAAGCTCGCCGGACGCTGGAAAGAAAAGCTCGCCGCCGATCCCTACTACAACCCCAACCTGTCGGCGGACGCATTGGACTGCCGCCTCGCCTTTCCGCCGCGAGCAACAGCATTTCGGAAAGAGATGGCCTCTGGATTTTTTCGATGAGACAGGCCGCGCACGCCCTAACCTGGATCATCATTGCCGGGACTGGAAAATCCGGAACGTCATCCCTTCATTGCGCCGTGGAACCGGCGGTCGAAAAGCAAGTGCTGCCGCCTGTGTCCACAACACGAAAAGCATCCGGGCGATGATGGAAAGTGCAACTCTCCAGAGGCGGCGGGGCAGCAAGCTGGTGGCGGCTGACGCTCCAGCTCCGCAAATCGCCGGGATGCGCGCGGCGCTCCGCCAGGGGCCAATGCCTTTGATCAATCCCACCGCTCACTATTGCATCATCTGGTCCGCCAAGAGTGCCTGCTCAATGGTGCTGATGTGGCACCTCAAGCACATGGGCATGCTGAGAACCGCTATGTACTACAATAGCGGCCCGCATAATTTCCGGGCAGATGTTCTCGAGAAAGCCGAGAAGCAAATCGCCTTCCAGAAACACGGCAATCCGCACAAGCAGAAATGGTATTGGTTCGTCAGGGATCCGGTGGCGCGCGCCATCAGCAGCTATCGCCACAATCTGCGCTATGGTTACAACGACGCCCGCATCTCCGCGCTTCTGAACACGCCCGTGAACGCCGATGAAGGATACAGCTTCAATAGGTTTCTTGATTATCTTGAAGCCGTCGATGTGAATTCAAAATGCGATTGGCATGTGCGCTCGCAGATTCATCCGGTGATCGACTATTGCGAGTGCGGCATGATCAATGTCGACCGCGAGGATATTTTCGCGGCCTTTCACCGGATCGAGGCGGACCTGCAATTGCCGGTGACGGATTTTGACAGGGTTCCAGCATTCAAGACCGTTGCTGCCGCCCATCATTCAAAGAAAACACCGCAGGGCGCGGCCGATGAATCCACTGTCTTGAACCGGAACCACGCAACCGGTCTCTGGCCGCTTCCCCACTCGAGCCTTTCCACTGAAACGGTGAGCCGATTGCTTCGCATCTATCAGCGGGATGTCGACGAAATATATCCCGCTGGCCGGACGCCCGGTTAAAACCCCGCGATGATCCGGGGCTTGCTGCCGTCGAAATAGCGCGAATAGCGGAAGGCGGAAGGATCGACACAGGGCGTCTCGCCCATGACCAGTTCCGCCATCAGCTTGCCGACGCCGGGGCCAAGCCCGAAGCCATGGCCCGAGAGCCCGGTGGCGATGAAAAAGCCGGGCAGTTTTTCCACCGTCGAAATCACCGGCACGGCGTCAGGCATGACATCGATGAGGCCGCCCCAGCGCTCGGCGATCTTCATCGGCTGAAAGGCCGGGAAATGCGCCTTGAGGCTGCGGGCGGCGGCATCCAGAATGGTCTGTTCAGGCTCGGGGTCCATGATCCGCACCTGTTCGAAGGGCGAAACCTCATCCAGCGCCCAGCGCCGCGCCAGCCGCGCCTCATCGATGAAGCGCTGGCCGAGCCTGAGGCGCAGGCCTTTCCTGGCCGTGAACAGCGCCGGCAGAAAAGCGCCGAACAGCCGGAAGGAATCGGGCACGATCTGCGCCGTCGACAAGTGGCTATGCGCCACGGTGAAGCCGCCATCGGCGCGTTTTCTCACCGCGAAATCGGCACCTGCGGCGGTGCGCGTGATGCCGGTCTCCATGGGCTCGGTCCGCATCGCCGAATTGATGACGCCAAGCTGCGGCAGTTCAATGCCGAGATTGCCGCAGAAGCGCCTGGACCATGCGCCGCCCGCCAGCACCACCGTATCGCAGGCGATCGAACCCTTCTCGGTGACGACGGAGGAAATGCGCCCGCCCTTCGTCTCGAGCCCGCGCACCGCGCAGCGGGTGAAAAGCTGAGCCCCCTTGCGCCGCGCCGCTTCCGCCATGGCGGGGACGGCGATGAAGGGTTCGGCCTTGCCGTCATTCGCGGTATAGAGCCCGCCTTTCCACGGCGTGGCGCTTCCCGGCAAAAGGTTTGCAACATCGGCGGATGAGATCAGACGGCTGGTCAGCCCGAAAGGCTTTGCATAATCGCTATACCATTTCTCGCGCTGGGCGAGCTGCGCATCGGTCTCGCAGAGATAGGCGATGCCACATTCGGCAAAGCCGGTATCGCCGTTGATGCGGCGGTTCATGCCGCGCCACAGATCGAGCGCCTCGAGGATCAGCGGAATCTCGCGCGGATCGCGCCCCATCTGGCGGCACCAGCCCCAGTTGCGGCTGGACTGTTCGGCGGCGATCTCGCCCTTCTCCAGCAGCACCACATCAACGCCGCGCTCAGCCAGTTCAAGGGCGGTCGCAACGCCGGCGATGCCGCCGCCGATAACGCACACGGCCGCCTGCTTGGGAAGGGTTGTATCGGAGGAAACGGGGGTGATGACAGGCACGGGAGGAAACGCTCAGTTGATGGGCGTCACCTTATAGCCTGCCTCCCGGAGCAGCGCCACAAGGCCTTCCTTGCCGGGCAGGTGCAGCGCCCCCACGGCGATGAAGGCATTGCCCTTGTCGAGCAGCGGCTGGGCGCGCTCCGCCATGCGGTGATTGCGCTTGCGGATCAGCTCCTCATCCACATAGGCCATGATCTTGCGGTCATCCTCAGTCATCGCCTGCGCGCGTTCGGCAAAGGGCATGTAGAGGGTGGTGCGCCGTTGAACGTAAAGGCTGATCAGCGTTTCCAGATAATCGCTGGTCTGGGCGCCGAGCTTTGCCGTGGCGATCAGATATTTGACCTGATCTTCCTCAGGCATGCTGGCCATCACGGTGAGCTGTTCCGAAACCGTTTCAAGCCCCTCCAAGGGAATGTGATTGGCAACAGCCGCGGCGCCGATCTTCTCATCCAGAAACAGAAGGCCATCGGCCTTGCGCTGCGTTTCGCAGAGCGGCACGGCCAGCATGGTGGCCACCACCCAGGGCTGATAGCCGAACAGCGCCCCGCCCGTGTTGGGCGGCAGATTGGGATTGCCGCGGATCGACGCTTCATCTTGATCGGGGATCATGTCCCACAGCGACCGGCCGGCCGGCTGCACCATGAGAATGGCATTGGCCATGACAGCCGCCGCCATCTTCTGCTTGTCGGCAAGTTCGGAGAGTTCCAGCGCCACGACGGATGCGTTGGCGAGTTTTTCGTTCGCGCCGAACGGCATCTCGGTGACGCGGGGGTCCGTCACGTGCGCGCTGCCAAGAAGGTAGCTCGGCTGAACGCCCGGCTTTTCGATCTTCCAGAAGATCGCCTCGCCATTGGGGATGGTGTGCGCCTCAGCCTCGGCATCGGCATAGGCTTGCGGGTTTTCCGCCTGCATCTTCGCGGCAAGGTCGACGCCATGGCACGGCGGCGTCTCGGCCAAAGCCGGGCCCATGAGGCAGAAGCAGAGAAGCAGCAGGACATATCTCATGCGCGGGGGTGAGCCTTCCGGTATTGCTCCAGCAGGTGGGCGCGGTTCACATCGGTATAGATCTGCGTGGTCGACAGGCTGGCATGGCCCAGCAGTTCCTGGATCACCCGGAGATCGGCACCATTGCCGAGGAGATGGGTGGCGAAGGAATGGCGGAGTGCATGCGGCGTTGCCGTATCGGGAAGGCCCAGCGCGCCCCTCAGCCTTTCCACCAGCAACTGCACCACGCGCGGCGACAGCGCGCCGCCTTTGACACCCCGGAACATGGGTTCATGAGGCTTGAGCGGAAACGGGCACATCGCTTCATAGGCCCTGACCGCATCGCGCGCCGCGGGAAGTACCGGCACCATGCGCGTCTTGTTGCCCTTGCCGAGAATGACCAGGGGATCGGTGGCCGCCTCGCGCGGCGTCAGCGACACGGCTTCTGAAATGCGGAGGCCACAGGCATAGAGCAGCGTCAGCACGGCGCGATCGCGCGCCAGCACCCATTGCGGCGTTTCCTCCGTATAAAGAGCATCGGCTGCTGTCACCGCCCTTGCGGCTTCGGGCGACAGCGGCTTTGGCACCGCATGCGGCAGCTTGGGCGAGCGGATGGCGGAGAGTGCGGAATTGCGGAACAGCCCCTGCCGCTCGGCGAAGCGGAAGAAGGAGCGGAGCGTTGAGAGCTGGCGCGCGATGGTGCGGCTTTCAGCGCCCTCCCCCCGCCGCGCCGCCAGAAAGCCGCGGAAATCCGAGGCCACCAGTGTTTCAAGATCACCGAGCGTGGCGGATGCGCCCAGATGCTGCTGCAGGAAGGAGGCGAACTGCCCCATGTCGTGGCCATAGGCCTCAAGCGTGTGAGCGGACATGCGGCGTTCGGCCTTGAGCGCCACGAGCCAGCGCTGGGCGGCGGCGGCGGCATCGGGCGCCAGGCATGTCGCGAAATCGGCCATACGCGCAAGGCTAGGGCCGAATGGTTTATGGATGGTGAGCGTTCAGGCCTTCGCCACCGGCTCCCCGTAATGCTCGACCAGCGGAAAGGGATCGTAGAAATGGTGCAGCAGCGCCTTCCATGGGGGATAGCGGTCGGACCCGCGAAACCCCACGGTATGGGCCTCAAGCGTCTCCCACCGCACCAGCAGAAGGTAGCGGTTTTCCATCTCCAGGCAGGGCCTGACCTCGATCCCCAAGAATCCCGGCGTGGCCGAAATCAGCGGCAGGGCACGGCGCATGGCTTCTTCGAAGGCCTCAGCCTGCCCCGGCCTGATCGACAGGACCGCCTGTTCGACGATCAAATCGTCTGGCCTGTCTTCTTCCAGTCGGCCATGAACTGCTCGATGCCCTTGTCGGTGAGCGGATGCTTGGCCAGCGCCTTGATGACGGCGGGCGGGCATGTCGCCACATCAGCGCCGATCAGCGCCACCTGCTTTACATGCAAGGGCGTGCGGATCGAGGCGGCGAGGATTTCCGTCTCATAGGCATAATTGTCATAGATCTGACGGATCTCGGCGATGAGCTCGGTGCCATCCTGATGAATGTCATCGAGGCGGCCGATGAAGGGCGAGATGAAGGTGGCGCCCGCCTTGGCGGCCAGCAGCGCCTGATTGGCGCTGAAGCACAGCGTGACATTGACCATGGCGCCTTCGCCGGTGAGCGTCTTGCAGGCCTTGAGGCCATCAAGCGTCAGCGGCACCTTCACCGCGACATTGGGGGCGATCTTGCGCAGGTCGCGGCCCTCGCGGACCATGCCATCGGCCTCGAGCGACACGACTTCGGCGCTGACAGGGCCCGGCGAAATGGCGCAGATTTCGGCGATCACTTCCTTGAATTTGCGCCCCGACTTGGCGATCAGCGACGGGTTGGTGGTGACGCCATCGATGAGCCCCATGTCCTGAAGCTCGCGGATGTCCTTCACTTCGGCGGTGTCGACAAAGAATTTCATGGGGGCTGCCTCTCTCACGGGGGTTTCGGGGGATGGCGCGGACCCTAGGCCCGGAGGGGTCTCAAATCAACCGGGGATCAACCCCGCATTGCAGCCTTGCGGCCTCGCACAGGGCTTCGGTGAAGGGTGTGAGATCGCCCGTTTCAAGCGCCTGCTGGTCAAGCGCCGTGACGGGCCGGATGAAGCGCAGCGAATTGGTGAGGAACACGGCATCGGCTTTCTGAAGCTCCTGCGGCTTCACGGCGCGCTCCTCCGGCTTGAAGCCGGCCCGGGCGGCGGCGGCCAGCAGCGCCTGCCGGGTGACGCCGGTGAGGATCGCCTGATCGCGCCCCGGCGTGATGAGCTTGCGGCCCTTGACCAGAAACACGTTCGCAATGGTGCTCGAGGCCACGCGGCCCTCGCTGTTCAGCATCAGCGCATCCTCAACACCCCGCGCCTTGGCCTCGCGCGCCGCCCAGATATTGTCGATATAGGAGAGCGTCTTCATGCGCGCCGCGATGGACTGCATGCCACGCATGACGCTGGCCGTCACCAGCGCCACCGGCTTGAACATCAGGGCCTTGTCGAAGGGCTCCGCTGTCATGAGGAGCGACGAGTTGCCGCCGTTGCCCGCGAGGCCGCGCACGCCCGAACCGCGCGTCAGCGTCACGCGCAGGACATGCGGCTGATCGTCAAGCCGCTCCACCACCTCCGCCACGCCACGGTCCGTCAGGTCGCGGTCGAAGCCGATGCCGAGTTCCCGCGCTGAACTTTCCATGCGGGCGAAATGCATGTTGGACCACAGGGCCACGCGGTTCAGAACCAGCAGCGTCTCGAACAGCCCGTCACCCAGCAGCAGGCCCCTGTCACGCGGGTCGAGCGCCAGCGGGCCATCGGCGAACGCGCCATTGAACCAGGCGAGGCTCATGCCGTGACCTTCAGGAAATTCCGCAGCATGTCATATCCGTGTTCGGTCAGAATCGATTCGGGATGAAACTGGACACCGAATGTGGCGTGATGGCGATGCTTCAGCCCCATGATCTCGCCGTCCTCGCTGCGCGCCGTCACATCGAGCGGCGTTTCCGCCCCATCAAGATCGACGATCAGCGAATGATAGCGCCCGGCGGAAAAGCGGTTGGGCAGACCCTCGAACACGCCTGATCCATCATGCAGGATGTCGGAGCTTTCGCCATGCATGGGCCTCAGCGCCCGCTTCACCACGCCGCCGAACACCTCACCGATCACCTGATGCCCGAGACAGATGCCGAGGATGGGCAGTTTCCCCGAAAATTCCCTGACGATCCCGATCGATTGCCCCGCCTCATGCGGCGTGCAGGGCCCCGGCGAAATCACGATGGCCTTGGCATCGAGATCAGCCGCCGTCACCCGATCATTGCGCACCACTCGCACGCGCTCACCCAGCTCCACGAAATAGCGCGCGATATTGTGCACGAAGCTGTCGTAATTATCGACAATGAGGATCATGGCGCGAAGGCCTGCATGATGCGCTTCACCTTGGTGAGGCTTTCCTCATATTCAGCCGCTGGCTGCGAACGCGCCGTGATGCCGCCGCCACCCTGCACCCGCGCCACGCCGCCCGAAAACTGCGCCGTGCGGATGGCGATGTTGAGATCGATGGCGCCATTGAAGCCGAGATAGCCGATCGAACCGCAATAGACGCCGCGCGGCGCCTGCTCGATCTCGCCGATGATTTCCATGGCGCGGAATTTGGGCGCGCCCGTAATCGAGCCGCCGGGGAACGCGGCGGCGATCAGATCGCCAATCGTCCGCTCACGGAACAAATCCCCGGTCACCACCGACACGAGGTGATGCACATTGGCATAGGATTCAAGCCCGCACAGAACCGGCACGCGCACGCTGCCCGGCTGGCAGACGCGCGAGAGATCGTTGCGCAGGAGATCGACGATCATCACATTCTCGGCCCGGTCCTTGCGGCTGGTGGCCAGTTCCATGATGAGGGCTGAATCACGCGCCGCATCAGCGCCACGGGGCCGCGTACCCTTGATCGGCCGCGCTTCGATTTTCCCGTCCATGCAATTGAGCAATCGCTCGGGCGAACTCGACGCGATCTGCACGTCGCCATAATCGAGAAAGCACGAGAAGGTGGCGGGGTTGGTCTGCCGCAGCACCTTGTAAAAGGCAAAGGCATCAAAGCCCTGCGGGATCGCGGCGGAAAAAACCTGTGTGATATTGGCCTGAAAAATATCCCCGGCGAGAATATACGCGACCGTGCGCGCAATCGCCGCCTCATAGGCCTCGCGCGTGAAATTGGACGTCCAGCCCTCGATCACCGGACTCCCCAAAACCGCGGGCTTTGCCTTGAGCAGCCGCTCCAGCTCATCCGCATCCCCTTCATGCCGGGCGATGATCCAGGCGCGCTCCTGCATGTGGTCGAAGGCGATCACCGTGTCATAGCGGTGGAACACCATGTCCGGCACGATGGGCGTGTATGCGGGAAGCCGCAGCGACGGTTCCAGCGCCCGCCCGAACTCATAGGAGATGAACCCCGCGAAGCCGCCCTGAAACGGCGGCAGATGGGCAAGGTGCGATTGCGCATTGTCGGCCATCAGCCGGTCGAGCAGCGGCAGCGGTGCTTCGTCCCGCGCCACGCCATCGAGAAAGGTGCGGCCGTTCTCGACCCGTAACGTCTGCACGGGATTGCAGGCGAGGAAGGAATAGCGCGCCAGATGCTCCTGCCGCGCCACCGATTCGAGCAGCGTCAGATGCTTCTGCCCGCGCAGCCGCTGCGCCAGCGCGGCGGGTTCCCAGCAGATGATTTCGCGCGCATGCGGGGCCGTCATGGCTGCCGATATAGGGCTGGAAGCCGGTTCCCTCCACGTCTATTTCAGACGCGATGACCGCCGATTCCGCCCCCATTGCCGATGTGCTGCTGCCGCTGGCGCTGGACGGCCCCTATTCCTACCGCATCCCGCCGGGGCTGTCCTTGGTGCCGGGAAGCTACGTCGCCGTGCCGCTGGGGCCCCGGCAGATGATCGGCGTCGTCTGGGCGCTGCAACAGGAAGCGCCCGAAGGCACGAAGCTCCGCGATGTGCTGGGCGTTTTCGACATGGTGCCGATGCCCGAGACGCACCGGAAATTCGTAAGCTGGCTGGCCGCCTATTATCTCGAACCCATGGGCAATGTGCTGCGCATGGTGCTGAGGGTGCCCCAAGCCTTTGCCGAACCCCGCGAACAGACGGCCTATCGCGCCACGGGAGCATCGCCCAAGCGCATGACGCCGCAGCGCGCCCGCGTGCTGGAAGAAGCGCGCGAGGGCTTTGCCATGCGCGCCTCCGAACTGGCCGATGCGGCGGGTGTCGGCACCTCCGTCATCAAGAGCCTTGTGAAGGATGGCGCGCTGGAAGCAGTCGCCTTGCCCGCCATGCGCGCCTTCACCCCGCCCGATCTGAACGCCGGGAGTTTAAGGCTGTCGCGCGAGCAGCAGAAGGCGGCACAGGAGCTTCGTGCTGTTGTGGCGGCGCGCGGCCACAAGGTGATGCTGCTCGATGGCGTCACGGGATCGGGCAAGACGGAAGTCTATTTCGAGGCCATGGCGGCGGCCTTGGCCTCGGGCGCGCAGGTGCTGCTGCTGCTGCCCGAAATCGCGCTGACGCAAAGTTTCCTTTCCCGCGTCGAGCAGCGTTTCGGCTGTGACCCCGCGCAATGGCATTCCGATCTGCGTCCCCGCGAACGCGAGCGCGTATGGCGCGGCATTGCCAATGGTGAGGCGAAGATCGTCGTCGGCGCGCGCTCGGCACTCTTCCTGCCGTGGAAAAAGCTCGGCCTCATCGTCGTCGATGAAGAGCATGAAAGCGCCTACAAGCAGGATGAGGGCGTGCCCTACCACGCCCGTGACATGGCCGTGCTTTATGGCGCGATCGGCAAGTTTCCCGTCGTGCTCTCCTCCGCCACGCCCTCGCTTGAGTCGCTCGTCAATGTCGATCGCGGGCGCTATGGCATCGTCAAGCTTCATGATCGCCATGGCCGCCCGGAATTGCCGGAGGTGGCGCTTCTCGACATGAAGCAGCAGAAGCTTGAGCCCGGCGCCTGGCTGTCACCGCCATTGGTCGAGGCCGTCACCCGCACGCTTCAATCAGGCGATCAGGCGCTGCTGTTTTTGAACCGCAGGGGCTATGCGCCGCTGACGCTATGCCGCGCCTGCGGCCACCGCATGAATTGCCCGAACTGCGCCGCGGCCCTTGTGGAGCATCGCTTCCGCCGCCAGCTGATGTGCCATCATTGCGGCCATGTGGAACCGATCCCCCATGCCTGCCCTTCCTGCGGCGCTGAAAACAAACTGACGCCGGTTGGCCCCGGCATCGAGCGTCTGTCAGAGGAAGCGGCCCGATTGTTTCCCGATGTGCGGATCGGCGTGCTCTCCAGCGATCTCTCGCGCGGCACGCTGCTCCGCGATGCGCTGCGCGAGGTGGAGGATGGGGTGACGCGCCTTGTCATCGGCACCCAGCTGGTGGCCAAGGGCCATCACTTTCCGCATCTGACCTTCGTGGGCGTGGTGGATGCCGATCTGGCTCTTGAATCAAGCGATCCGCGCGGCGCCGAGCGCACCTGGGCGCTTCTTGCGCAAGTGGCGGGCCGCGCCGGGCGGGGCGAGAAGCCGGGCCATGCGCTGATCCAGACCTATGTGCCGGAGCATCCCCTCATGCGGGCTTTGAAGAACGGCGACCGCGACGGCTATCTCGCACAGGAGCGGGCGATCCGCGAGTCAGCAGGCCTTCCCCCCTATAGCCGCCTCGCCGCCGTGATTCTCTCAGGCACTGATGCGGCGGAGACCGAGCGTTTCACGCGCGATGTGGCGCGCCTCGTGCCCTTGGGCGATGGCGTCACCGTGCTGGGCCCCGCCCCCGCCCCCATCGCCATCGTGCGCGGCCGCCACCGCTGGCGCTTCCTCGTCAAGGCCGGGCGCGAGGTCAACATCCAGGCCTTCCTGCAGCAATGGCTGAAGGACGTGAAACCGAAGGGCGCATTGTCCCTGCAGGTGGATGTGGACCCGTATAATTTCCTGTGATCGTTCACCTGTCCTCCCGGCGAAGGCCGGGATCCAGACTTGGCCGGAGGCGTGCCGGTTGAAAGTCTGGTTTCCGGCCTTCGCCGGAATGACAGGTTAGAGCATCGCCCGCGCTAAAACCGCCACTCGATGCGGTGGCGGTAGGTCTCTCCCGGCCGCAGCACGCCGCTGGGGAAATTCGGATGGTTCGGCGCGTCGGGGAAATTCTGTGCTTCAAGCGCAATGGCGCCATATTGCGCCAGCGGGCCGTACTTTCCGGGGATCGAGGGCCCCCAATGTTCGGCGGTATAGAATTGCAGGCAGCCTTCGGTGCAGAAAATCTCCATCGCCCGGCCCGACTCGGGATCGCTGAGGCGGATGGCGCGCTTCAACGCGCCGCGTGTGCCGTTGAGGATGAAGGCATGATCATAGACTTCGCCCACCACACGCTCTTTGCGGAAATCGAAGCGCGTGCCGTCCACCAGCCTCACCTCACCGGTCGGCAATTTCAAAGCATCAAGCGGGAGATAGGAATGTGCATCGATCACCGCCGCCTGCGCCAGCCCGCTGCCCTTCCCCGCCATGTTCCAATAGGCGTGGTTGGTGAGGTTGATGATGGTGGGCTTGTCGGTCTTCGCCTCGAAATCGGCGGAGAGCACATTGCCCTGAAGCGCATAAGTCGCCGTCACGTCCAGCTTGCCGGGATAACCCTGGTCGCCATCGGCTGAGGTGAGTGCAAAGCGCACGCTGTCACCGGTGGCTTTCGCCTCCCAGTTACGGATGGCGAAATTATCCGGCCCGCCATGCAGCTGATGGCGGCCTTCCATGTTGGGCGCGACCGCGATGATCTTGCCGTCCAGCGGAAAGCGCGCATTGGTGATGCGCCCGGCGATGCGGCCGCAGGTCGTGCCGGCATAGATTTCGCCCACCGCCACATCGGCGATGCCGTCGCCGCCCGCCACCACATCGGCGCCATCGGCGAACAGCGACACCAGCCGCGCGCCGAAAGGATTGAACACGGCGCGGAGTGATTTCGACCTGATCTCGATCATCTCAATGATTGTCCCGCGGGATGCCCTTGGTCTTGGCGATGCGCTGGAACTTGACAGCCCCCTTCAGCACCATGCCATTCGACAGCTGGTCGACATTGGCGCGGAAGATTTCCTGCCACGGCGTCTGGCTCTCCGGCACCTTGTAGCCGCCGGCCTTTTCCAGCGCCGCGCGCCTGGCCTTGAGTTCGGCCTCCGGCACCAGCATGTCGCAGGTGCCCTTGTTGAGGTCGATCCGCACCTTGTCGCCGTTCTTGAGGATGGCAAGCCCGCCGCCCGCCGCAGCTTCCGGCGAAGCATTGAGGATCGACGGCGAACCGGAGGTGCCCGATTGCCGCCCGTCGCCCACGCAGGGGAGCGAGCGGATGTTCTTTTCGAGCAGATAGTTGGGCGCCCGCATGTTCACCACTTCCGCCGCACCCGGATAGCCGAGCGGCCCGACGCCGCGGATGAACAGAATGGTGTTCTCGTCGATGCCGAGCTTCGGGTCATCGATATGCGCGTGATAATCCTCAGGCCCGTCGAACACGATGGCCTTGGCCTCAAACGCATTGGGGTCTTTGGGATTCGAGAGATAGCGCTGGCGGAATTCCTCCGAGATCACGCTCGTCTTCATGATGGCGGAATCGAAGAGATTGCCGCTCAGCATCTTGAAGCCCGCATGTTCCTTCAGCGGCTGGCCGAATTCCTTGATGACGCTCCTGTCCCAGGAGAATTTGCCCTTGCAGTTCTCGCCGATGGTCTTGCCATTGGCGGTCAGGCAGTCTTCGTGGATCCGGCCGGCCTTGATGAGTTCGGCGATCACCGCCGGAACGCCGCCGGCGCGGTGATAGTCCTCGCCCAGATATTCGCCCGCCGGCTGCAGGTTGACGATGAGCGGCAGATTGTAGCCCACCTTCTCCCAGTCGATCACGTTGAGTTCAACGCCCATGTGGCGCGCCACGGCATTCAAATGGTTGGGCGCATTGGTGGAGCCGCCGATGGCGGTGTTGACCACGATGGCGTTTTCGAACGCCTTGCGCGTCATGATCTTGGACGGTGTCAGGTCTTCCGCCACCATGCTGACGATGCGCTTGCCGGTCTCGAACGCCATCTGCCCGCGCTCGCGATAGGGCGCGGGGATCACCGCATTGCCGGGCAGCGACATGCCCAGAGCCTCGGTCAGCGAATTCATCGTCGTCGCCGTGCCCATGGTGTTGCAGAAGCCGGTGGAGGGAGCCGAGGTGGCGACGAGATCGACGAAGCCTTCATAGTCGAGTTCGCCGGTGGCGAGTTTCTCGCGCGCCATCCACACGATGGTGCCCGAGCCCGTGCGCTGGCCCTTGTACCAGCCGTTCAGCATCGGGCCGGAAGAGAGGCAGATCGCCGGAATATCAACCGTCGCCGCCGCCATCAGGCAGGCAGGCGTTGTCTTGTCGCAGCCGATCGTCAGCACCACGCCGTCAATCGGGTAGCCATAGAGAACTTCGACGATCGAGAGATAGGAGAGGTTGCGGTCGAGCGAGGCGGTGGGGCGCTTGCCCGTTTCCTGAATGGGGTGCACCGGAAATTCCAGCGGAATGCCGCCCGCCTGATAGATGCCGTCGCGCACCCGCTTCACCAGATCCACATGCGCCCGGTTGCAGGGCGAGAGGTCAGAGCCTGTCTGGGCGATGCCGATGATGGGCTTGCCGCCCTGCAACTCGCCCTTGGTCAGGCCGAAGTTGAGATAGCGCTCGAGATAGAGCGCCGTCATGTCGGCATTGGCGGGATTGTCGAACCAGTGCTGCGAGCGGAGCTTCAGGGGTTTCGTCGGGTTGCCGGTCATGGATGCCTCGGATTTTTAATTGTCGTACAATTAAAGCGTCTGCCGCTCCCTGTCCATCAGCCCGAAAGGATAGCGGCTGCCGGTCACATGCGCTATGGCGTCGCGGAAAACCTTGTTCGATCCCTCGAGGTGCAGCGCGAGAAAAGACGCGAAATCTTCCGCAGTTGCGAAGATGCGATGACGGTCGAAAAGGGCCGTGCGCAGGTAGTGAATATTCACCACGCGCCCCAGTTCATCGGCGTGCATCCGGTCGGCAATCGGATCATTGGGAAAGTTGAAGCGCATCGGCAGCGCGCGGGTGGGAAGTCCGGCCAGCGCGGCGGCATAAGGCACCGAGAGCTGCTCATAGAAAAAATTATCGAGAATGCCGCGCACCACAGACACGGTCTTGAGATGCGTGCGGTGAAACGCCTTCAGCATGTGTGGCGGCCCGGCGAAGAAACCGAGATTGATATAGAAGGGGCAGAGCCCCGGCACATCCCCGGGCTTCTTCTTCAGCGTGTAGCGATAGGGCGTTTCAATCTCATGCCCCAGAAGCCGCCGGGCGAGAATTTGCCACAGCGCCTCCACGCTTTCGATTGCGGGCGGCGGTGGCACACGGGCATCTTTCAGCGGCGGCTGGTAATGCGCGATGCAGCCGGTGAGCGCCGGGTTGCGTTGCATCTCATCAAGATAATCCTCCGGCAGCGGGCGCATCAGCATCGTATCGGCATCGCAGATCACCGAGAGATCTGCCGTCTCGTCCAGCACGCGATAGATCAGGTCGCTCTGCGCATAGTCACCGCGTTCAGCGTACGAACGAGTGTCGGCCCAGATGAGATCGATGTTTTCAAACGCGCGCCGGAATCGCGCCGGCAATGGTTCGCGTACAGGCCCGCCGACGCACAGCACCAGCCGCGCCCGTGCATGGTCGCCGCCATGCGAGTCGAGCATCATGCGGTACATGGCGGCCTGCGACAGGAAGGCATCGGTGTGATTGCCGCACATCAGGAATTCGAGCTTCATGACCGCCCGCCCGTCAGTTCGCCGGCACGATAGGCGGGAAAATAATCCGTTGGCGGGAAGCGCCTTGAAAGCGCGTCATAGGCGTGAGGGTTGAGAATTTTCGCGCACAAATAGGTCATGCGCCGCATGTTCGAAAAATCTTCCTTGAAACGGCTGAGGCCGGTTTCGGCATTGCCGGCGCCCGGCACGCCGCCCCAGTCGATGAAACGCGCTTTCCCCGCGAAGTGCCGGATTTCAAAAATCTGCATCGCCGCCGAAGCGCCCAGCCGGTAGCCCGCGCCATCGAAAGCGCCGAGATGCGGATAGATGACATTTCCCTGCTGAAATCCGATGTGCATGCCCACCGTCTTTCCGAGATAGCGGGCGGCAAGCACGAACACGCCCGGCACAGCGAGAAATTTCTCCAGCATCGCCTCCGGCAGCGTATTGAATCCGGTGCGCGGCCGCCGCGCCGCATCCTCGCCCTGAAGGCGGAGCCAGTCCGGCCCCGCCGAGACCGGTTCGACAAAGCCAATCGACAGAACCTCCATCGCACGCGCAGCGCTGCTGAGCCTCCGCCGCGGAACATATCGCTCCATCGGTTGGGCCAGATCGGCCACGTAATGGGTCTTGAACGGCCTCACCCGCGTGAAGATCTGGCGCAAGCCATTTTCATCCGGCGCCGCAAACGGATCGGGCACCATCACGGCGCTGATGGCATGGGCCGCGAGCTGATCGAGATCATCGCCAAGCCCTGCCCAGTCGCTGCAGCAGAACAGCGGATGGCAGCCCATCGCGTCACGATACTCCGTATAGGGAATATCGCGCAGGAGAACCGTGCCGCCGGAGCGGGAAAGCGCATGCGGCTCACCCCAGCCCCGGAAAGCCGCCGCATAGGCGGGATGACTGAACCCTGGCGCCGGACTCACAGCTGCGTCGCGCTGCGATAGACGTAAGTTGTGAATTCATAAGCGGGATAATCATGCCGGATCACGAAATGCCGGCTGAGATTGGGGCCCACAAAGGCAGCCACTTCATCGAGGGAGAGATGGAACAGGTCATCGCGCTCCCAGTCCACCAGCTTGGACATGGCGTTGAAGGCAAGACCCTTGCGGCAATGCGCGAAAGCCACCCTCAGCAGCCGCTGCCAGTATGACACCATCTCTCCGCGCGAGATGGCGCCGCGGTAATTGAACACGCCATTCATGATCACATAGTCAAAAACGGGAAGCTGGCTGTCATCTTCCAGAATATTGAGGCGCATGAGGCGCGCGCCCGGCTGGCGGAGCCGCGCCAGCTCGAGATATTTTTCCGAAAGATCAACGCCCGTGTAGTCGAGATGCGCCAGCTCCGGCCTGGCCTTGATGTGATCGAAGAGATGCGCCAGCCCGCAGCCGAAATCGAGCACCGTCACGGGGCCGCTGTTCTCGCGGATCAATTCAAGCATCATCGCATACTGCGCCTGCGCTTCTTGCGGGCTCCGCGTATAGCCATTTCCCAGATGCGTATCGCCATGCCGTTCGAGCCGGTCTTCACACGCCGCCGCAATCGAGCGTTCGGGGTGAGCGTTCATCGGCGGTCTCCTTTCACCCAGGCCAGCGCATCCCGCGCCTGATGCCTGTCGATCGAATAGGCGCCATAGATAAATTGATAGCCCTCGGCATCGGGCTCCCCGCGCCCCAGAAGCTGGCGGTGCGCGAGCCCGCATATGGCGGAGAGATCGGTGAAGGTCGGATAGAGATCGTTGCGGTTGAGAATGCTCAGGATGCGTGTGCCGGGCTTGCAGAACATGGTGTTGGTGAAGGCCGCACCCTCCGGCCCCGCCACACCGCGCGCCATGGCAAAAAGCGAAACCTGTTCGGCAATCGTCATCTCCGCAGGATAGACCACGCGAAAGCCCAGCGCCACGGCGTCCTGTTCGATATCGTCTTCATTCAAAAGCGCGCGCCGCAAATTGCCGCGCCGCCCGAGATAGAGAAATTGCGGCGCGGCATTCGCGCCCGCCGCATGGATCATCGCGTCCCGCAATCCGAGCGTCAGGGTTGGCGAGGCAAGTTCCACCGAAGACACCAGCAGCGCATCGGAGAAGGTGACCTCTTCATCAATACGAACCGATATGCGCTGCGCCTGCTGCAATCCGATGAGCGACAGCATCGCCTCCATCCAGGCGGAAAGATTTTCCGGCACCACGAGTTTGCGGCGTGCGAGGTGGCCTTGCGCGAGAAGATAGCGGATGCGCGGCAGGATCAGCAGCGTCCAGTGATAATAATTGCGGTGGCTCAGAACATCGAAACTTTCAAGCACCGCCACCGGTTCCGCCATCACCCGCCGCGGCACATTGCGCCAGATCACCCCGCGCTTTTCCTGCGCCACGGTGCGGGCCGAGCGTGGCGGATAGTCCTGCGGATAATGCCAGAGCTGGACGCGAAGCACATGCCCCGATGGCCCCAGCACCACCTCCGCCTCGCGGAGCGTGAGGCCCGGCACAGTTGCGGCCATCAATCGCGTGCCCGCCACCTGATGACCGGCGCGCAACAGGACCCCATCGGGACGCATAACGTCGAAAGTGGATGAAACCGGGTTGTCATTCAGGAGCGTGGTCCAGCCGATGTTTTCCTCAGCACTCCACGCATCACGGTCGAGAACGGCATGGCCGCTGACGCCATCATCGCCCGTCCGCGCCATCGCCTGCGGAATATTTCCGTCCTGCAGGTCGGCGCGCTGCAGCAGGCGGTTCACCACAGCAATGGAGAGGCCCAGCTCCGCAAGAGGCAACAAGACCGCGCGCGCCTGATGGGCCTCGTCGCGCCGCAGCAGGCAGTCCGCCGCGAGTTCGGCAAGCCTGAGAATGTTCGCGACCGGAAGGCGAAGCCTGCCCTGCCGCGCCGCCGTGACTGCGGTCACAGCGATTGCCGCCGCAACGCTGAGGAGCCCGTCATGAATGGCCTTCATCCGCCGGGGATCGATCCATCCATATTTTTCTTCATGGACGAGCGGGTCCATTTCGAAATGCGAAAATCGCCCTTGCGCCAGTTGCAGCAGACGCGCCGGGCCGGACGTCAGCTCCGGTGACTCGTCGAGCAGGATCTTCGCCGCCGCATCGGCGATGGCGCGGAATGCCCGCGCCAGATCATCGGCGCTTTTGGCACTTTCATATCCCATGCTGGCATGCGACAGCGCCTCGGCTTCGGCAATGATGAGGGCGAGCGGCGAAGAAGATCGCGCGTCGGGCTCCGCCTCATCGGCCACGGTGAAACCCAGGAGCTTCATCTGGCCGCGATTCTTGGCCGGCACCGGGATATCGGGCGGCAGCCGGGCATAAAGCGCGCGCGCCCGCTCATAGTCACGCCAGCCGTAACAGAAACTTGCCGCCCACAGCAGCGCCGCGCGCACCGCGGGATCACCCTCATCGCCAAGCGCCGCGAACAGCGGGACAATATCCTCAGGCTCCGCGCCATGGCCCGCCCGCACACGCGCCAGCAGCAGGCTCATCTGCGCATCCGCCGGATCGCGCCGCCAGATGCCTTCAACGGCGCTCTCCAGCCCATGTAACGCGTCAAACTTGAACAGTGCCTGACTCACCGCCGCCAGGCCGCGCTGTGTTTCACGATCTTCCGGAGCCTCGACACCGCGTTCGGCCATCGCCCGCATCGGGCCTACAAGCGACAGCCGCCGCGCCGATGCCATCACCTGCGGATGCAACAATTGCTCCGGCGCAAGGCGCACCAGTTTTTCGAGGAAGGTGCCGAGCCGGGCTGCATCCGCAAGGCCAGCCGGAGCCGAGACGCAGCGCGCCAGAAGCGAAACCAGAAGATTCATCCGCTCCGCCGAAGGCGACTGATCGGCCGCCGCCGCCATCACATCGAGCAGCAGCGCGCGGCGGTGCGGGCGTTCCGGCACACCCGGTTCGCGCGCCAGATACCACCAGAGAATCTGCGCCGGGCGCTTCGACCCGAATCCCGCGCCATCTGCGAAGATGCCCGACATGACCCGCGCCACATTGCCATCATCGCCCCGCGCCATGAAGCTGGTGACCGCCACCTTGAGCTCCGCCATCCCCACGGCTGGATCATGCAGCACATCCAGCGGATCGCGCGTGATCTGATCGGCGGGGGAGACGGGCGGCATGGGCCGAGTTAAGCGGCTGGGCATACCCCGTCAAGCAACGGAGAAAAATTTGACCATTTGAACAAAATCTGTAATCCTCCCTGAAAAGACAATTGCTTCGATGGAGGAAGCGCATGGCGGCAGCGAAGGGGCCTGACATTCAGGCCAACCGGCTTTCCAAATCGGAATATGCCGCGAATTTCGCCGATCTGCATCCGCCGCTTGATCACCACGAGGCGCTGGTGGAAAGCGACCGCTGCTATTTCTGCTACGATGCGCCCTGCCAGACGGCCTGCCCCACCTCGATCGACATTCCCCTGTTCATCCGGGAAATCCAGACCGGCCAGCCCAAGAGCGCGGCGCGCACGATCTTCAACCAGAACATTCTGGGCGGCATGTGCGCCAGGGTCTGCCCCACCGAAACGCTCTGCGAGGAGGCTTGCGTCCGCAATGAGGCGGAGGAAAAGCCGGTCAAGATCGGCATGCTGCAGCGTTACGCAACCGATGCCGCCATGGCCGATGAGCGCCACCCCTATGTCCGTGCGCCCTCAAGCGGAAAGCATGTGGCCGTCGTGGGCGCAGGCCCGGCCGGTCTCGCTTGCGCGCATCGCCTGGCCCTTCATGGCCATGAGGTGACGATCTTCGAGGCGCGGAAAAAATCAGGCGGCCTCAATGAATATGGTATCGCCACCTACAAGGCCGTCGATCACTTCGCGCAGAAGGAAGTGGAGTTCATTCTGGCAATCGGCGGCATCAGCGTGGAGCATGGCAAGGCGCTGGGCAAAAATGTGAAGCTCGCCGATCTTCAGGCCCGCTTCGATGCGGTGTTTTTAGGAATGGGCCTTGCCGGCGTGAACGCGCTGAATGCCAAGAATGAGGATGCTGCGGGAATTGAGGATGCGGTCGATTTCATCGCCGATCTGCGGCAGGTGAAGAACTTCGGAAAAATCCCGGTGGGCCGCCGCGTGCTGGTGATCGGCGGCGGCATGACAGCCATCGACGCCGCCGTGCAATCGAAAAAACTGGGGGCCGAGGATGTGACGATCCTCTACCGCCGCGGCGAAGCGCAGATGAAGGCCAGCCCTTACGAACAGGATCTGGCGCAGATCAACGGCGTCACCATCAAGCACTGGGTGATGCCGAAAAAGGTTCTGGTGAAGAACGGCACAGCCGTGGGCCTCGCTTGCGAATATACCGAAGAGAAGAAGGGCAAGCTCTCCGGCACCGGCGAGACCTTCAATCTCGCCGCCGACATGATCTTCAAGGCCATCGGCCAGACTTACGTGGATGTGCTCGATGGCGCGCTGCTGCTGGAAGGCGGGCGCATCAAGGTGGATCAGGAAAAGCGCACCAGCGTGCAGGGCATCTGGGCCGGCGGCGATTGCGTGGCGGGCGGTGAAGACCTGACCGTCGCCTCGGTGGATGATGGCCGCCGCGCCGCTGAGTCGATCAACGCATATCTGAAGAGCTGAGGAGCTGAAACCCAATGGCTGACCTTCGCACCAACTTCGTCGGCATCAAGTCACCCAATCCCTTCTGGCTGGCCTCGGCCCCGCCCACCGACAAGGAGTATAATGTGGTGCGCGCCTTCAAGGCGGGCTGGGGCGGCGTGGTGTGGAAGACCTTAGGCGAGGAAGGCCCGCCCATCGTGAACGTGAACGGGCCCCGCTATGGGGCAATTCACGGCGCTGACCGCCGACTGCTCGGCCTCAACAACATCGAACTCATCACCGACCGTCCGCTCGAAGTGAACCTTCAGGAGATCAAGCGGGTGAAACGCGACTGGCCGGACCGCGCCGTCGTCGTCTCCCTCATGGTCCCTTGCGAGGAAGAGCCGTGGAAGAAGATCCTCAAGCGCGTCGAGGAAACCGAGGCCGATGGCGTTGAGCTCAATTTCGGCTGCCCGCATGGCATGAGCGAGCGCGGCATGGGTGCCGCGGTGGGCCAGGTGCCCGAATATATCGAAATGGTGGCGCGCTGGTGCAAGCAGCACTCCCGCATGCCGGTGATCGTCAAGCTCACCCCCAACATCACCGACATCCGGAAGCCCGCCCGCGCCGCACTTCAGGGCGGCGCTGATGCCGTGTCGCTCATCAACACCATCAGCTCCATCGTTTCCGTCGATCTCGACAATTTCGCCCCCATGCCAACGATTGACGGCAAGGGCTCGCATGGCGGCTATTGCGGGCCTGCGGTGAAGCCCATCGCCCTCAACATGGTGGCCGAAATCGCCCGCGATCGGGAAACGCAGGGGCTCCCCATCTCCGCCATCGGCGGCATCACCACCTGGCGCGATGCGGCGGAATTCATCGCCATGTCGGCGGGCTCGGTGCAGGTCTGCACCGCCGCCATGACCTATGGCTTCCGTATCGTCGAGGAGATGCAGTCGGGCCTGGCGCGCTGGATGGACGAGAAGGGCTATGCCACCATCGAGGACTTCCGCGGCCGCGCCGTGCCCAATGTCACGGACTGGCAATATCTCAACTTGAACTATATCACCAAGGCGAAGATCGATCAGGATCTCTGCATCAAATGCGGAAGGTGTTATGCCGCCTGCGAGGACACCTCGCATCAGGCCATCATGAAAGAGAAGAACGGCAAGCGCCATTTCGAGGTGATGGACAATGAATGCGTGGCCTGCAACCTCTGCGTGGAGGTGTGCCCGGTCGATGACTGCATCACCATGGTGCGCCAGACCTCCGGCACCGATCCGAGGACCGGCCGCCGCATCAATCCCGACTATGGCAACTGGACGCAGCATCCCAACAACCCTGCGTCACTGAAGGCCGCCGAATAGTCATTGCACCTTCGCGCCCCGCACCCTAGCTTTCCTGTGGAAGCTGGAAAATTGCGAGGAGGGCTCGATGTCCTACAAGACCATTCTGGTGTCTCTGAACGAAGTGCCGCGCATTGGAGCGGTGGCGAAATCCGCAGGCGTGCTGGCCCGCGCGCTCGGCGCCCATGTGGCGGGGCTTTATGTGGTGCCGGCGGTCCAGGTTTACCCGTCCGTCGGATTCGAGGCCGCGCCGCAGGTCTTTGAGGGCAACCGCACCTATTTCAAGGATTCGGCCTCATCCGTGCGTGCAGCCTTTGAGGCCGCGATGAACGGCGAAGGCGTGCCCTTCTCCTATCAGGAGATCGAGGCGCAGACGCCGCTGATCGCCGATGACACCATCGCGCAAGGCCGCTCCGCCGATGTGCTCGTGGTGTCCACCACCAATCCCGACGCCGCGACCGGCGTCGAGCGCGATTTCGTCGAGCAGGTGATTCTGGGCGCCGGCCGCCCGGTGATTATCCTGCCCGCCACGGGCGACATCACCCTGTCCCTCGATGAAGTGATCGTCGGCTGGGATGGCGGGCGCGAAGCGGCGCGTGCCGCCTTCGATGCCCTCCCCCTTCTCAAGGCAGCCAAGAAGGTGCGGATCATCCGCGCTGATCCGCAGAAGGATCCCGCCCTCAAGGGAACCGTGCCAGGCGCCGATCTCGCCGAAAGCCTCGCCCGCCATGGCGTGAAGGCGCAGACCGAAGGCTTCCCCACCGATGGCACCGATGCGGGCCAGGCCCTGCTCCGCTGCGCCGCTGATGCGGGCGCGGGGCTGATCGTCATGGGTGCCTATGGCCACAGCCGCCTGACCGAATTCATTTTCGGCGGCGCCACCCGCGCCGTTCTCACCAAACTCAACCGCCCCGTGCTGATGTCGCATTGAGGACAAACCATCATGTTCAAGAAGATCAGGCTGGAACTGGCGCGCGATGCCGATTTCCCCGAAGGTTCGGCCAACTACGGCTATGAATTCTCAGCCCCGCTCGACGGCAAGGGCCATATCGATGTGACGGCCTTTCATGAGCTGAAAGACCGTTGCCGCGTGCGCCGCTTCCGCCCCGGTGAAGCCGATGACGTGGGTCATCTGGTGCGCAAGCCCGGCGGCTCCTGGGCCTTTCACTACGACATCCACAGCGATGAAGAGGATGACGAGTCGGGCTACCGCTTCGGCGACCACGCCTTCGCGCCCGGCGAATATGTCTCGGTCAAGGAAGACGACGACCGCCTCCGCACCTTCAAGGTGACGCAGGTGAGGGACATTTAGAACGCACTTGCCTCCGGGCCTTGGCCCCGCTACCCATCGCGCCACAATTTCAAGGCGTGAGGATTGCGCATGGCATCGTTCAAGGTTTTCCTGCTTCCCGGTGACGGCATCGGCCCCGAGGTGATGCGCGAGGTCGAGGCAATCCTCGGCTGGTTCAATGCGCAAGGCATCGCCAAATTCGAGATCGACCGCGGCCTCGTCGGCGGCTGCGCCTATGATGCCCATGGCAAGGCCATCTCCGAAGCCGATATGCAGAAGGCCATGGCGGCGGATGCGGTGCTGTTTGGCGCGGTGGGCGGCCCCAAATGGGACAAGGTGCCCTATGACGTGCGCCCCGAGGCGGGCCTGCTGCGGCTCAGGAAGGATCTGGGCCTCTTCGCCAATCTGCGCCCCGCCATCTGCTATCCCGCCCTCGCCGATGCCTCATCGCTCAAGCGCGAGGTGGTCGAGGGCCTCGACATCCTGATCGTCCGTGAACTGACGGGTGGCGTCTATTTCGGCGAGCCCAAAACCATCACCGACCTGGGCAACGGCCAGAAGCGCGGCATCGACACCCAGGTCTATGACACCTTCGAGATCGAGCGCATCTCCAAGGTGGCCTTCGAACTCGCCCGCACGCGGCGCAAGAAAGTCTCCTCCGCCGAAAAGCGCAACGTGATGAAGACAGGCGTCTTGTGGAACGAGGTCGTCACCCGCGTTCATGCCGAAGGATACAAGGACATCACGCTTGAGCATGTGCTGGCCGACAATTGCGCCATGCAGCTGGTGCGCTGGCCCAAGCAATATGATGTGATCGTCACCGACAATCTGTTCGGCGACGTGCTCTCCGACGTGGCGGCTATGCTCACGGGCTCCCTCGGCATGCTGCCCTCGGCCTCGCTCGGCGCACCCGATCCCAAGACCGGGCGGCGGAAGGCGCTCTATGAGCCGGTGCATGGCTCCGCTCCTGATATCGCGGGCACGGGTGCCGCCAACCCCATTGCCATGATCGCCAGCTTCGGCATGGCGCTCCGCTATTCCTTTGGCCTGGGCCAATGGGCGGACAAGGTGGATCAGGCGATCGCCGCGGTTCTGGCCAGGGGCATCCGCACGAAGGATATCGCGGGCAATTCGCCGGCCAATGCGACGACCACCCAGATGGGCGAGGCGATCCTCGGCGAGCTGAAGGCGCTGGCCTGAGGCCGCATGGCCTCTTGCGCGTGAAGGCTCGAACGCTCATCCTTCCCGGCCTTAGGGGGAGGGATGAAAATGCCGCACGCGCATGAACAGGGCCACGCACACGCGCCCGGCTGCCTCTGCCAGACGCCAGCCTTTGCACGGTTGAACGAGATACTCAGTTTCAAATTCACCCGCCGGGCCTTTCTCGGCGGCGCGGGTGTTGCGGGGCTCATGGCCTTGTGGCCGAACGAGGCGACGGCGGGCATTCCTCCGGCGCCGAAATCATCCATCGCCTTCACCAATATCCGCCTCTTCGACGGCAAGGCTGGAAAACTGTCCAGTGGCATGACCGTGATCGTGAGCGGCAACAGGATCGCCGCTGTGCAATCCGCCGAAGCGCCGCTCGCGCCCGATGCGCAGAAGATTGATTGCGGCGGCAAGACGCTGATGCCGGGTCTGATCGACAATCACTGGCACACCATGATGGCCTCGCTCCCCATGCAGGTGCTGATGATGGCCGACATCGGCTTCATCAACCTCGCGGCGGCGGCGGAAGCCGAGCGCACGCTGCTGCGCGGCTTCACCACGGTGCGCGACATGGCGGGGCCGAGCTTTGGCCTGAAGCGCGCCATCGACATGGGGATGACGCCCGGCCCCCGCATCTGGCCGTCGGGCGCCATGATCTCGCAGACCTCGGGCCATGGCGATTTCCGCTTTCCCTATGAAATTCCATCCAGCCCCAATGCACCGTTGAGCCGCGCCGATGCCGAAGGCGTGGGAGCGATTGCCGACGGCGTTCCCGAAGTGCTCAAGCGCGCTAGGGAACAATTGATGCTGGGCGCCAGCCAGCTCAAGCTTGCGGCGGGCGGCGGTGTATCGTCACCCTACGATCCCATTGATGTCAGCCAATATACGGAGCCGGAATTCCGCGCTGCCGTGGATGCGGCGGAGGATTGGGGCACCTATGTCGCTGTCCACGCCTATACGCCCCGCGCCATCCAGACGGCCATCAGGGGCGGCGTCAAATGCATAGAGCATGGCCAACTGATGGACCAGACGACGGCGAAGATGATGCAGGAGAAGGACGTCTGGCTTTCGACCCAGGCGTTCCTCGACAATGAGTTTTCCAATCCGCAAACCGGCGAGGCGCGCCAGAAGCAGCTTCAGGTGGCGGCTGGCACCGACAATGCCTACAATTTTGCCAAGTCCCTCAAGCTCAAGACGGCATGGGGAACGGATATTCTGTTCAACCCGGCAGGCACGGCCAACCAGGGCGCGCTGCTCACCACGCTGACGCGCTGGTATGAACCGGCTGACATTCTCACCATGGCCACCGGCACCAACGCCGAATTGCTTGCCATGTCTGGCCCGCGCACGCCCTACCCCGCCAAGGTGGGCGTCATCGAGCCGGATGCCTTCGCCGACCTGCTGATCGTCGATGGCGATCCGCTGGCCGACATCAAGCTGATCGCCGATCCGGAAAAGAATTTGGCACTTATCATGAAAGACGGCCGGATATATAAGAACCGGATGCAATAGGGGGTTCGCATGAGGTCATTGTGGGTTGGGGCAGCGTTGCTTGCCTTTGGCAATATCGCGCATGCCGCTGACGTATCGCTTCCGCCAGCCGGTGATTCCGGATGGGTGGTGCAAGTCACGCCTTATATCTGGGGCGCGGGGCTAGAAGGCGATGTTTCGCCCTTCAAGCGCGGGCCCACCATCCATGTGGACCAAAAATTTTCCGACATTCTCGACAATCTGAACATGGGAGGCTTTGTCGATCTTTCCGCCCGTTATGACCGCTTCATGCTGTGGGGCGATTTCATGTACATCAGCACCACCGACAAGCGCCATTTGAGCGTTAACGACATTCCCCTCACCGGCCAGCTTGACACCAAGCAGTTCACCTCCACGGTGATGGGCGGCTACCGCGTTCTCGATGACACGGCTTTTACGCTCGACGCGCTGGCCGGCGGGCGCTTCTGGCATATTTCAAACGATGTGACGGCAAGTGCCGGCCCCCTCACAGGAAAATACGGCGAGAAATTCAGCTGGGCCGATCCCGTCATCGGCCTCAGGGCTTTCTATAATATCACTGACAAATTCTCGATTCTGGCGCAGGCCGATGTGGGCGGCTTCGGCATCAGTTCGAAATCAACCTGGCAGGTGCTTGGCACGGCGAATTACCGCTTCACCGATCACATTTCGATGTCGGCGGGCTACAAGGTCCTGTCCGTCGATTATCGCCACGACGGCCACGTGTTCGACACCCGGCTGGCAGGCCCGGTGGCGGGCATCACTTTCAGGTTCTAGCCCTTTCCGCACAGCTCCGCGCGGAGCTTTGCCAGCATTTCGATCTGGCCGGTAACGGTTCCGGCAAACGCCCCGCCGGGGCGTTGCGCGGGGAAGGTTTGCGGATGCAAGGGCGAGCCATAGCTTGCCGGGATCAGCACGATGCGGCTGGTGCAGATCGCGTTTTTGCCGGTGGGCAACCCCATGGCGCTGCCAATTGCGGCATTGAGGTCTCGGATGGTTTTTTCCAGCCGGGGTATCAGGCCGTCGACTCCATTTGGTGCCGCAACTTCCTGTGGCAGGTAGTAAGGCGGCATCATGAACACGACTTCATCGTTAGTATTTTGCAGAATCCATGCCGCGCCTTGCGCATAGCCCAGAATGCGCGGGCCGGATTGCCCCCTTGCGGGCGCCGTACCGCCCTCAAAGAGAAACGCCGCCAATGAATTGAGCTTGGCAAAGCGTGGGTAGATCGAATTTTCCCGCCTGGAATTCCATGCCCGGAAGTCAGGAGCGAAATTCGCAACGGGCGCCCCGGCCTGGCGGAGCGCATCAGCAACTTGGGAAAATCCATAGGGATTGTTGCTGAGTTGCCCGGCGACGGGACCTTGGGCAAATCTTCCGGGGCCAACAGGAAGATTTACCAGCGTTCCATTGCGCTTTTGCGGCACAGGTTCCTGATACATCATCACAATGTCAGGAGCGATCCCTGCCTCCGTCAATGCACACATGGTGCGCGGCATTTTGGTTACGGATATTTTTCCGCTCGCCTGATCTGCCGTGATTTCGGCATTCGATAAAAGCATTTCGGAGATGATGATTTTGCCGCGGCGTTGCTCACCCGACAGGTCGAGGTTCTTGAGCGCTGCTTTGAAGGCGCGGTCCTGAACCACCTTGATGTCGGCACTGCCCAATGCCTGCGCCTGTTGGGTTTTGCAATTTGTTTCCGTATTTTCCTGCCCCGGCGCGCTGATGACCGCTTTCCCCGCCACGGATGCAGGCCCGGCATTGCCTGTGTTTCGTGCGTTGTTGAAATTAAGCGCGCATTCCTGCGGACGCCCCGGCCAGTAGGCCAGCAATCCGCTGGAGATGACATTCAGAAAATATCCATCCACAAGCGGCTGAACAGTTTGAATGGCATGACGATTGCTGCCGGGGTCTGCCAGCTCTTCGATCTGCGTGGCCACATGCCAGAAGATCTTGAACCGTCCCTGTTCCGTTTCCGCCGGGCGCGGGCGCGCGGAGAGGCCGGTGCTGCCCGGCGCACAATCCTGCGCCAGCGCCTGCGTGGTTAACAGGGGAATCAGGGCGGCGGCAAGCCGGAGCAATCTCTTCATGACCAACCTCTCATGATCTTTCCCTGATGTTGCGCACGGAGACTTGGCGGGAACAAGGCCGCGCGGCGTTCACGCCGCAATGCACAAAGGTTTCTTGACAAGGACATGCCGCTCTTTAAACAGGGCGCCGGACAGGCGAGAAAACCGGGAGTTTGAGATGGCAGGACCCGCAGCAAAAAAACCTAGCGCCGCCAAAGCCGTCATGCCCAAGGCGCGCCTTCAATATGTTAACATCCGGCTGACGGAACTCGCGGCGGAACGGCAGCGCCTGCAGCAGGAACGCGAAGCCCTGCGCAAGGCCATTGCCGCGGCAAAGCCGGCCAAGGCCTGAGGTTCATTTGCCTGATAATGAAATGAAACAGGCATAATGTGGGCGCGCAAGACAAGAAAGCACACGACTGATCTCTTGGCACCGTTCCGGGCGGGAGTGTCCAACGATCTCGTTCTTGACGGCAATATCTGGCGCGCGACCGGCCCCGATCCTTACATCGTCTACCAACTTGAGAGTCAGGCAAATTCCGGCGCCCTGCTGATCGAACTCGATCTCGAGGTGCTGGAAAATCGCGTCACCCCGCGCATTTACTTTCATCGCCGGAACGGCTTCAGCGAGGCTGCTTCGGAATTGATGCGGCAGACGGGCTCCGGCCACTACAGGCTTTACGCCTATCTATCCAAGGGCTCGAAGCTGCTGCGTTTTGATCCAGCCGAGGGTGACTGCGCCTTCCGCCTGCGCCACTTCAGCGTCACCAGGGTGACCCGCGGCACTTTCGCCATGCGCGCCATGCGCAATGGCGCCAATGTGGGTGATGAAAAGCCCCAGGCCCGGCGGCTCATTCAGGCGTTCCGCAATGTCCTGGCCAGCGGCGTTGCGTTCGAACGCGTCGAAGGCCAGCAGGACATCAGCGACGCGGCGACGCGATACCAGACATGGATCAGGCGCTTCGATTATTCGCCGGCGGAACGCGGGGCATATGAGAGCTTGATCGCCGGCCTCGCCAGCCCGCCCCGCTTCTCCGTGCTCATGCCGGTTTACAACACGCCCCCTGATCTTCTCGACAAGGCGATCGAGAGCGTCACCGGCCAGATCTATCCTCACTGGGAACTCTGCATCGCCAATGACAACTCAAGTGCGGACTGGATCAGGCCGCAGCTTGATCAATGGGCGGCCCGCGACAAGCGCATCAAGATCGTTCACCGCGAAGCCAACGGCCACATCGCCGAAGCCACCAATTCGGCCTTTGCGCTCTCGACTGCGCCGTGGATCGCACTCCTCGATCACGACGATGAATTGCGCCCCCATGCGCTTGCCGAAATGGCCATCACCATCGGCAAACGACCGGATGCGCAACTCATCTATTCGGACGAGGACAAGCTTGACGAGAAGGGAGAGCGCTATGACCCCTTCTTCAAGCCGAACTGGAATCCCGACCTGTTCCTGGGCCAGAACTATCTGAACCATCTCACTGTTCACCGGCGGGAGAACATCAAAAAGGTGGGCGGCTGGCGGAAGGACTACAACGGCAGCCAGGACTATGACCTGAACCTGCGGATCGTCTCGGAGATTGCGCCAGCCAGCATCGTTCACATTCCAAAAATCCTTTACCATTGGCGCGCTGCCGCAGGCTCGATGGCGCAGGACCAGACGTCGAAGAATTATGCCGTCGTGAACGCCATGAAGGCGCTCGAAGATTATATCGCGCAGCACAAGATCAGGGGCACTGTGGAGCCAGTGCCCGAGACGAACTGGTACCGGATCAAGTATGACCTGCCGAAAAAGCCACCTCTGGTGTCGATCATCATTCCCACGCGCAATGGTTTTGACATCCTCAAGGCCTGCATTGACTCGATCCGTGAAAAAACCACCTATCCGCGCTACGAAATTCTGATTGTGGATAACGGCAGCGACGATCCGGAAACGCTGCAATATCTGGCCGGCCTTTCAAAGAGCGGCGCGGCGCGCGTCATTCCCTACCCCCATCCCTTCAACTATTCCGCCATCAACAACTTTGCGGCCCGGAAAGCGAAGGGCACACTGATTGCGCTGATGAACAATGACATCACCGTCATTTCACCGGACTGGCTCGGTGAAATGGTGTCGCTGGCCGTTCGTCCGGGAACCGGGTGCGTAGGCGCCAAGCTTTATTATCCCAACGACACCATCCAGCATGCCGGCGTTGTCGTAGGCGTAGGCGGCGTTGCGGGGCACAGCCACAAATACTTTGACCGGAAGGCCGCGGGTTACTTTGGCCGCCTGCGCCTGCCCCACAATGTCACCGCCGTTACGGCTGCATGCCTGGTGGTGAAGAAAAAGATCTTTGACGCCGTCGGCGGCCTGGACGAGGACAATCTCAAGATCGCGTTCAATGACGTGGATCTCTGCATGAAGATCCACGATGCGGGCTATTACAATATCTGGACGCCATTTGCGGAGCTCTATCATCATGAATCCGTCAGCCGGGGCGCTGAAGATGATCCCGCCAAAGTCGCCCGCTTTCAGGGCGAGATGGGTTTCATGAAGAAGAAGTGGGGGAACGCACTGGTATACGACGAGTTCTACTCGCCCCATCTCACCGTAAAATACGAGGATTTTTCAATTGCGGTGGATTAGCTATTCGATAGCGGCAAAGTCCAGTTTCGGAGAATGTCATCATGAACGTTGACAGGCAAAACCGGTTAACTCCTCAGGAGCGTTTAACCAAACGCCTCAAGCCAAATTTTAAAAGCAGTCTTGTCCCTGCCACAGGTCAATTGCCTTCCAAGCAGCCGGCGGCGATGGCGCCAGGCTTGCTTATGAATAAACACCAGCATCTCATGATCTCGTGGTCTGCCAAATCCGCGTGCACAACCGCATATGTCTGGTTTGCTTATGCGTCAGGCTTTGGCCCGGAGGTCACGGAATATTCGTCGTGGCCGCACGACCATCGCATCTTTATCTACGAAAAGTCGAGCCTCAAGCGCGAGGCTTTGCTTGGTGATGCATCCGGCTTGAATTTTCTGAAAATCATAAGAGACCCTTATGACCGGGCCGTCAGCATTTACCGCCACGCCCTGCAAACACGATTCGCGGACCCGATCTTCGCCAAGGAAAAGGGTAAAAAACTAAACACGTCGCATGGGTTTTCTTTTAGTCAGTTCCTCGGCTTCCTGGCGGGCACGGACCTGCAGAAATCCGATATTCATTTCCGGCCGCAATTCCATCCCGTTGAACGGGTGCGCGTTCCTGATTTTGTCATTAACATCAGCAAGCAGAACATGTTTGCGGAACTCAACAATTTCGAGCGCAAATATGGCATGCCGGAGACCGATTTCCATGCGATGCACTGGTTGCATGCAATGGAGGGCAAGAGAAAAGCAAGCCAGGACGCTATTGAAGGGGATAATCTTGAGGATCTCGTCCTCAATTTCCGCGACGTTACAATCGACAAGAAGTTTCCCAGCTATGCTCAGCTGCTCTCCGCGGGAACTCGCCGGAAAATTGAACAGCTTTACGCGATTGATTTCGTCTCTTACCGTGACGTTCTGTAGAATTTCAGACTAACGCGGGGAACGCTTGGCCACGAATGAGGGCTTTTTTACCGTAAACTCTGCGCATCTCGCGCCGGAGAGCGCTGCTGCGTTCTGCGTGCTTGGCATGCCGCGTGGCGGTACGACGATGACGGCCAAGCTGCTTCAGGCGGCGGGTATTTTCATGGGCGAACAGCTTCCCGTCACGGCGGAGGATCCGGAATTCGCGCGGCTGCTCAAAGCCTCTTCTCCCGAAGCGGCGGAATTCCAGGCTTTGCTTGCGCTCCGCGCCAAAGCGCATCGGCGCTGGGGTTTCAAGGCGCCTTACAAGAATCACTGGCAGTTGCTGGGCAGCATGCCCGATGCGCGGTTCGTCGTTGTCTTTCGCGATGTGCTTGCGGTTGCGAACCGCAACCGCATTTCAGCCAGTGCCGACCTTTTGGGAAACATGTCGGCAAATCTCGCGCTGCAGTCGCAGCTGCTGCGGTTCATCTCCGGGATTCCCAATCCCGTCTTCATGTTTTCCTACGAGAAGGCCGTGCTTGATCCGGCGCCCGTTGTTGAGGCGCTGGCGGAATTTTGCGGATGTGCCGGTGATCCCTCCGCTCGGGCGGCGATGATGAGCGTGATCCGTCCCAATGACACCGAGTATTTGGAGGTCATGGAAAAACTCGCGCACAACATCAGATGCAGTATTGATGTGATGAACCGCAAGCGCATCGCCGGCTGGGCGCGGGCGGCGTCGGGGAAGCGCGTGAATGTGAGGGTGATCGTGAACGGTGAGACGGTGGCCGAGGTTCTCGCCAATCGTCCGCGTGCCGATCTTCAGCGCCATTTCGGCGATGCGGGTGATTATGCCTTTGAAGTGCCGCTGAATGCCGAGCTTTATATCGGGAAGCCGTTGTCGGTGGAGGTCAGGGATGTGGGCACCGGCGCCGTGCTGGCCAGGCGCGCCATCCCTGCGTAGCGGGCGGCTTTCGCGGTGAGCGCCATCATTGCTCCGAAGATCACCGTCATTCTCGCCATTCACGAGCCTGATGTGCCGCGTCTGGCGAAGCAGCTTGAGAGCCTGTCCGCCCAGGAAGATGTGACGCTGGACGTGATTGCGGTGCTCGACGGCGTCGGCCGCGCTGAACCCCGTGTGGCCGATGCGCTGCGTCGCCACGGCGTGCAGATAGTCCACACGGCAGAACGGCTTGGCGCGCGGGGCGCCTTCGCCCACGGTCTTTCTCGGGGCTTGGCCGCCTCCCCGGACGAAGACCGCCTGTTCGCTTATTGCGATCAGGATGATGTGTGGCATCCGCGAAAGCTGGCCCAAACCGCGGCGGCCCTTCACCGGGCGGGCGCAGCGCTCGCCCATTGCGATGCCCGCGTGATCGGGTCTGATGGAACGCTGATCGCCGGATCCCTGCATGCGTTTGAGCGGCGCGAGGAACCAGCCGATCTGCTCGATGCGATCATCCTCAACAGCGTGACCGGCATGACGGCGGTGTTCACACGGCCCGTGGCGCATCTTTCCGTGAAGCTGATGGAAGGGTTGCCCTCCACCGTTCTTCACGATCACATCACGGCGGTGGCCGCCATGGCGCTCGGCCCCATTGCCGTGGTGAACAAGCCTCTGGTTGATTACGTCCAGCACGAGAGCAATGCCCTGGGCGCCGTGGTTCCGCCCCTGCCACACTGGTGGCAGCGGTCATTTGTGCTGAAGGATATCCGCGCCTACCGCCGCACATCGGCTGAAGTCTTTGGCGATCGCCGGGAGATTGCGCGCGCGCTGGCGCGGGAGAAAATTGCGCCGGGGGCGCTGGCGGAGATGTTTGTTCTGCGCCCCGTTTCGCGCCTGCGCGTGCTGGCGCTCTATACGGCGGCCTTCTGGCGAAGGCTGCTCAGCGGCAGGCCACGGCGGGCGGCATGGTGCTGGCGCTTTGGCGATGCGGCACTGGCGGCAGTGCGCCGCAGCGATTTTTGAGGCGCCTGCGCTGCGGGCATGACAAACTGACAGAAAGCGAGAAGGGGGCAACATGGCGAAACCGTCTGAAAAGCCGAAAAAATCCGGAGACGTGGACACGGCTGCAAAGAAGGTGCCCGCTCCCGCATCCCCGCCGGCGGCTGCGCCGGAAGGAGGAAGAATTCCCTCCTACGTGCCGCCTCCCATGTTTCTCAACGCACTGGTCCGGCGCGAACGGGGGCCGAATGGCCGCGATACCGTCAGCATGCCGGTCGAGGTCTACCGCAAGCTGCTGGCCGCGGCGGCAGGCCCTGTGTTCGACGAACAGGAATATTTGCGCCGGAATGACGACGTGCGCGCCCTTGTGAAATCCAAAAAGCTGGTATCGGGCCTTCAGCACTTCGTATCCGACGGCTACGCGGAAAGGCGGGCGTCACTCAGGATTCCGGTGGATGATTCCTGGTACCGCGCCACCTATCCGGATGTGGCGCGCGAAATCGCCAGCGGCAAATTGAAGGATGGCCCAGATCATTTCGCGCAATTCGGCTTTCACGAGGGCCGCGTGCCGGCCAAGGCCTATGAGGGCGAAATCGGCGAATGGCGTGAACTCGTCAAGAAACATGGCCCGGCGAAATAGCCGTCGCCTGACGCCGGCATGGTGCCCGTAAACCGCCCGCGGCTGCCGGACGCCGCAGCGCTTCGCCCCTATCTCGAGCGCATTGACGCGAGCCGCCATTATACCAATTACGGGCCGCTGGAGAGCGAGTTCCGCCAAAGGCTGGCCGGGCACTTCGGGATCGGCGAGGGTTCGCTGGCCCTGGCCGCATCGGGAACGGCGGGCCTGATCGGGGCGCTGCTGGCCGTGGCCGGGCGCGCCACGGCGGCGAAGCCGCTCTGCGCCATGCCGTCCTATACCTTCGTGGCCACCGCGGTCGCAGCCGCCGCCTGTGGCTACACGCCCTTCCTGCTCGATATCGACCCGGTGACCTGGGCCTTCGACCCCGAAGCGCTGTCTGGCTTGGCCGAAGCCTCACAGATCGGCGCTGTTATTGCGGTAGCTCCCTATGGCAGGCGCTGCGACACAGAAAAATGGAAACAGTTTCGGATCGATACAAAAATTCCCGTCGTCATCGATTCTGCGGCTTCTTTCGATTCGCTTCCCGCATTGACGCCCGAAATCCCGGTGGTGGTCAGCCTGCATGCCACCAAGACGCTCAGTTCCGCCGAGGGCGGGATCATTCTGGCCGATAATCCGGTTCTGGTCGATCATTGCCTGCGGGCGCTGAATTTCGGCTTTTTCGACGGCAGGAACAGCGTCGGCCCGAGCATCAACGGCAAGCTCAGCGAATACCATGCCGCCGTGGGCCTTGCCGATCTTGATGGCTGGGAGAAAAAACGCCAGGCATTCCAAAATCTTGCAAGGCTGTATAGACAAGAAGCGCGCAAGCAGGGAATCAAAAACCCGATCCACGCTGACGAGACACGCGCTAACCCCTATGTTCTTTATGAAGCCGCTTCCACCACCGGCACGGCAGTTCTGGAGTCGCTTGCCTTAGATGGTATCGACACGAGACGATGGTATGGCGGCGGCCTTCACACGCAGACCGAATTTGCCGGCTGTCCGCGCGTCGCGCTGCCTGTCACCGATGATGTTGCCGCGCGGGTGATCGGCCTCCCCGTGGCTGTCGATATGACGGCGGAAGATGTCACGCGAGTCATCTCCGCCATCGCCCGCGCCGAATGACGCCTATTCCGCCGCAGCCCGGCTTCCGAGATAAAGATCACGCTCCTTGAGCCAAAGTTCGCCGAAGTCCACCGACTGGTGGTCCACAAACCACGGCCCGCCATTCGTATAATGAATGGCATTGGGAGTCACGGCGGGTCTGGGATATTCGCCGACGAGAAAATTCCACGCCAGCGGCAGCGCCCCGATCTCTTCATCCTTGGCCCAGCTGAAACGGTGGAGATATTGCGGAGTCTGGCTGTTCACCACCTCGGGCGTGAGCGCCTTGACCGCGGGGTGCCTGCCATTGAACAGAATGAAGGACGACCAGTTCTTGCGCGGATAGACGTGCTGCGCCTTGCCGTCCATCTTCACCGCTAGTGCGGGCGTATAATCATGCTGCACCACATAGACGGCCTTGGAGGGATCGAGCCCGTCCAGAACCTTCCGCACATCGGTGGTGAAGACAAAATCGCAATCGACGAAAATGCTCCACCCTTCATGGGCTGCCAGATAGGGCGTGAGAAACCGCGAAATCGAAAACTCGGTCGACGCCTTGGCATCGATGGGCCTTGTATAGAGGCCGAGCTCCCGGAGCGACATGAGCTTCAGCGGAAACACCGGCAGCTCAGCAGTGCTGTGCCGCAGCAGCGACTGGCGGCACACCTGCCAGGCGATGTCCTCGCGGCTGTCATATCCCACGTAGATCTTCATGCCGGCCTCCACACCGCAACAAGGGGCTATTAGAAGCTCATTTCCCTTTGGGTCAACCTTCAAATCCGGCCTGCTGCCCTGTTCGAAAACCCGTTGCGGCCTCCCGAAACATGGTATGATTTGCGGGCAAGCCGGATTTGTTAACAAAATGAAAAATCTTAACTTTTCCTCCTCGCTCATGCTTGACCAACTGGCCGGAGGAGACTTGCACGGCTGGGCCTCCGTGGCGGAAGAAGAGGCCTCACAGACCCCCGCTCTTCAGAATGAAACGGTCAGGCTCCGCCTCGGAGAAACGATCGTTGCGGAAGCCCACCGGCTGCTTGCGCGCCCTGACGTTGACCAACTCGTTGGCCAGCCGGATATTCCCAAGGGCTTCCGTCTGCCTGTCGCACCTCTGATCGCGCTTTCGCAGCTCGCCGGACCCGCCGTTCCGGCCTCGATTGCCGTCGAATTCGGCGCCACCCGGCTGCCGCTGTTGCATCAGCCTGGCAGGCTCCGCGATCTCAGCCTTTACCGCATGTTGACGATGGCCGATCCCGGATATCCGCTGACCCTTGCCGATCTCTGGTTTGCCAATGACGCGCAGCTCAATATCCGGGTTGCCGCGGTGGGCCCCGCCTTTGGCGCCAACCCGCCCTACGTGGTGCGGCTGTTCCAGCCGGAATGCGGCGATGGAAATACGCTTCGCCTTCTCAGCGAAAACACCGTTCGCGCAGAAGGCCTCGGCTTTCTCACCGCAAATCTTCCCAATCCGTTCCTGCCCCTGCTCCTCACCGTATCGGCAGCGAACAATCAGACCCTCTGCATGGATGCGATCCTGTTCCCCTCGCTTTGCCGGGGTGGCGCGCACCATGCCGAACTGCAGGCCGCAGGCGGAACGGCGGGCTATCTCGCGGATCTGCGAAACTATTCGGGATCGCTTCTGAACGCCTTTCTCGCGGGGCCTGAAACGGGAGCCGGAAAGCCCATCACCGGATTGAGCATCGACATGCGGGGGGCGACCGGCGGCGAACGCCTGCTCCAGCCTGCCGCCTTGCGCTGGCTGGCGCTGACCCACGGGCTGGATATCAAAGGCACCGAGGCTGACCCCGAACTGGCCCGCATCACGGCAGAGGCGGGGATCACGCCTGATCATGTGACGCGCGGTGGAGATTTAAGGCTCAGGCTGCCCGCCGATGGCTTGCCCACCCTGTCATCACTTGCCTTCAGGGCGCCACCGAGGGCCGGCGGGCGCACCGCTGTGCCGTTTCTCACCGCCAATACGATCAGCGGTGTGCCGGGCTGGTATGTGTCGCTGCCCATGGATACGGGCTGGCTCACGCCGCTTCAGCCGCAAACCCGGCCCATGGCCTATCCGCTCCTTTCGGCAACCGGCGTGGGAGGCCTCGGCGAAGCGGTCTCCGATGCCCCTTTCGCGATCCGCTTCACCGATGAAAGCCGCGCCGAGGACGAGACGCGCCTGTTTCCCCTCACGGCAGAAAGTGAAGAAGGCCGTTTCGGCATTGAAGACGCCACGATGACGGTCATCGTGCCGGTGCGCGATGCACCGCATCACTTTGCTGCCCTTCTGGCCTCGCTGGCGGGGCAGACGATGATCGATCGCGTGGAAGTCCTGGTTATCGACAACCGCTCCACCCCGGCCGGCCTTGAAACGATCACCCAGGCGATCGGCGCCATCCTGCCCGGCAAGGCGCGGATTCTCACCTTCGACCAGCCGTTCAATCACAGTGCGGAGATCAATCTGGCGGCGGCAAACGCGGCAGGCCAAATCCTGTGCACCATCGACAGCGATGTCGTGCTGCATGATCCCTATACCCTCGAAGCGCTTGGCGCTTTGGCGGCGCATCCGCGCGTCGGAACCGCGGGGTGCCTGCTGGTTGAAGGAAAGCCCGGCGCCCCGGACAGCATCCGCCATCACGCGGCGGGGCTTTTCCCCACCGGGCTCGCCTTTGGCGGCAGGCCGCGCATATGCTGGAGCGAACCCAACAGCGGAAAGGCCCTCGGGCCCGCAACCTATCCTGTTGCAGCGAACAGCTTCACAGTGTCGGCCTTCCGCCGCGATCTCTGGCTCGCACTGGGCGGCCTCGCCGATGACCGTCTGCCGGCCGATCACAACGATACCGATTTCGGCCTCCGCGTGCTGGCGGCGGGCTTCACCAACCTCTGCACCACCGCCATATCGGCGTTCCACACCGGGCGCGCCACGCGGGGGCCGTCGTTTGACAGTTTCGCCCCCGCGCATATTCAGACCGCCAATCTGGCGCGCCTGCTGGCAGGCACCACGGTGATGCGGCGGATCATGTGATGCGGCTCTGCATCGTCACCCCCTCGGAGGAATTTGCGGCCTCGGCGGGCGTGCGAATCCGCTATGACCGCCTGCAGGCGGCGGCAGGCGGCATGGGCCATGCCATCGACATCGTGCCCCTGGGCGAATTCCAGTCACGCGGTGATTTCCGCCATGATGCCTATGTGTTCGCCAAGACCTATTCCCCGGTAGCCCCTGTGCTCGCCTGGCGGATGCGGCAATCGGGAAAGCGTGTCGGCCTCGACGTGTTCGATGATTATTTCACCCAGCATGACGACGCGCGGTTGCTGCGCTACCGGCAGTGGTTTTCCGCCATGCAGGCGGCCATGGATTTTTATCTCTGTTCGACGTCCAGTCTTGCCCGCGCCATTGCGCCCCTGACAGAGGGGAAGCCGCTCTGCGTGATTGCCGATCCGGCTCCGGCCATCCCAAGCGATGAGCTTGAACAGAGGCTGCGGCAGAAACAGCAACACCGTGATGCCGGTGAACTGCGCGTGCTGTGGTTCGGTATCGGCGACAATCCCTATTTTCCCGTGGGCCTCCGCGATCTCGTCAATCACGGCAGCGCGCTCTCCGATTTAAGCAAATCGGGCCGGGCCATTGATCTCCGCATCCTGACCAATCGGCGCGCCCTGAACCCGGAAGGCCTGGCGCTGCTGCGCCGCCTGCCTGTGCCCTATACGATTGAGGAATGGACGGAAGAGCGCGAGGCGGATGAACTCACGCGCGCCGATGTGGCCTTTCTGCCCGTCAGCGCGCAGCCCTTCAGCCGCGTCAAATCGCTGAACCGCGCCGTGACGGCGCTTGTCAAGGGAACACAGGTTCTGACGGCGGGCTTTCCGCTTTATGCGCCACTCGATCCGTTCATCTACAGAAACGCTGCCGGCCTCGCGGCGGATTTTGCGGCAGGCGCCCTCCGTCTGCGGCCCGAGACCTGCGCGCCATTCCTGCAGGCGCTCGATCATCTCGCCAATCCGGTGCTGGGCGTCGAGTCCCTGTTTGAGCTTCTGTCCTCCATCAGGGCGATGGAAGATGTATCGCCTTCGAAGTCTCAGGCTTTTCCTCCCGATGTGCTGGTCGTTCACGGTGCGAGGCCCGACGGGCGCGTGCACAAACTCGCCCCGGCATTTGGCGGCCTCACGGTCAAAGGCCCCGACTGCTCCGAAAACTGGAATTGCAACATCCGCTTTGACTGTACCGGCACGGCGGTCCGTGTCTTTGTGGAAGACAGCGCCGCGGATTTCGTTGCACCGCCTTTCAGGGATCATCTGAAACCCCACGGCATGATCGGGAATAAATCCTTCTTCGAATTGATGCCCGACGCCCAAGCGCCCATCATCGATGCCGCCGCGTCCCGCCTGCTCGCCAGTCCAACTCTTCCGAACCTCGCCGCCGCCGCACCGGCACTCAGAAACCAGACCGCCGCCATCCTGAAAGCGCTGTTTCCCGGCGCGCATCTTGTGGTCAATGACCGGCTTGCGCTCAGCCACCCCTCCTCATGGAGCAGCGCATGAGCCGCTCCATCGTGTTCCTTGCCGATCAGGTGCAGGATGTGAACATCATCCGCCCGCTTCTCGCCCTGGCGCGCCAGCACACGGAAGCCGACGTGATGGTGATGGCCACCTCCATGTTCTTCGGCCGCGATGGCACCGGCCTCTGGCAGATGGAGCTGCGCGCCATCTGCGGGCGATTGGGCATTCCCGTCTTTGAATGCGCCAGCGCTTTCGAAGCCGTTCAGCTTCTCCAAGGCAGCCACGGCTTGCTGATCGCCGCGGCGGAATCGAATGCCAAGGCCCATGAGGCGGCGCATGAAATCTTCAGCGTTGCGCCATCAAGCTTCCTGCGCGTCACGCTGCAGCATGGCTTTGAATGCGTGGGGTTTCTGCACAATGCCGCGCATGACCGCGCGCATGGGCGCTCCGCCGCCTTCAATGCCGACGTGATTTGCGGCTGGTTCGGGGATGGCATCCTGCGCTCCGTGGGCCCATGGGAACGCGCGAAGCTCATCATCACCGGGCCGCCATTGCTGCTGCCGCAGCCCGACTCCGGCGAAGTCGATGATGCGTTTTCCCTGCCGCGCGTGATCGAGGCCCTGATGGGCGAATCCGAGGTGACCGGCGAACAGCCGCATCGCCGGCCCGCCCCGAACAAACACATGCGGCCCTGCCTGATCTGCGAGAATCTGCATTCCGTGCGGCTCGGCAGCGCCATTCTCAAATCCGGCTTTCTCGCCCAGTTCACCGACTTTGCCGAAGAAGCGCCGGGGCTTGGGCTTGAGGTGTGGCTCCGCCCGCATCCCGCCGGCCGCTATACCGACATCAAGGGCGTGGCGCTGCCGGAGGGCGTGAAGAAAAGTTCAAGGCCGATCTACCGCGAGGATCTCGGCCGTTTCCGCTTCGCCGTGTCGGCCCCCTCCTCGATCCTGTTTGATTTCATCGTGGCGGGGATTCCCGCCGCCGTGTGGCAGGACGAATATGGCGAGATCGACATCCGCAACTATCCAGGCCTGCCCGTTATCCGCAAGGCTGAGGACTGGCGCGCCTTCGCTGAAGATGCGGAAACGAAGCGCGAAGCGCTTCTGGCGGAACAGCAGGCCTTTCTCGACGGGCTGGCCATTCCGGATAATGTCGAAGGCTGCTATGTGAACCTTCTCAAAAGCTATTAGGCGGCATGGCGATTCACCCGGTCATTCTCTGCGGCGGCTCCGGCACCAGGCTCTGGCCCCTGTCGCGCAAGAGCTATCCCAAGCAGTTCGCGGCTCTGGTGGGCGAGGGCAGCCTGTTTCAACAGACGGTGCGCCGCCTCTCGGGCGAAGGCTTCGCAAGCCCGATCATCATCACGGCGGCGGATTTCCGTTTCATCGTCACCGAGCAGCTGTCCGCCATCGGCATCACGCCGCAGGCTATCCTGATCGAACCCGAGCCGCGCAACACCGCCCCCGCCGTTCTCGCCGCAGCACTTTGGCTCGCCGCGCGTGAACCGGATGCACTGATGCTGGTGGCCCCGTCCGATCACGCGATCGGCGATGACGCCAAATTCCGCGCTGCTGTTCATCTCGGCATGAAGGCCGCGACATCGGGCCAGATCGTCACCTTCGGCATCACGCCCACCCGCGCCGAAACGGGCTATGGCTATCTGGAGCCTGCCGAAGGCGCCAAGGGCGCCGTGCGCCCGCTGCGGCGCTTCGTCGAAAAGCCGGAGAAGCCCAAAGCCGAATCCATGCTGGCCTCCGGGCACTATCTCTGGAATGCCGGCATCTTCCTGTTCTCCGTCAGCGCCATCGCCAAAGCCTTTGAGCGTGATGCGCCGGCGATCCTCGCAGGCGTCAAGGCCGCGGTGGCCAATGCCACACCCGATCTTGCCTTCACGCGGCTTGATCCCAAGGCTTGGGGTGATGCCACCGCCATCTCCATCGACCATGCGATCATGGAAAAGGCGGCAAATCTCTCGGTCGTTGATTTCGACGGCGCATGGTCCGATCTCGGCGGCTGGGACGCCGTATGGACGGCGGCAGGCCCCGATGAAACCGGCACCGTCACATCCGGCAATGCCACCGCCATCGCCTGCCGTGACACGCTTTTGCGCTCTGAATCAGACAACATCGCACTGGTTGGCATCGGGCTTGAGGACATGATCGCCGTGGCGATGCGCGACGCCGTTCTGATAGCGCCCTTGTCACGCGCCCAGGATGTGAAACTCGCGGTGTCAGCACTCAAGGAAAAATCCGTTTCGCAGGCCGAAGCTTCATCCCGCGATCACAGGCCCTGGGGCACCATCGACAGGCTGGCAGCAGGCCAAGGCTTCGCCGTGCGCCGCATCACCGTGAATCCGCACGCGGCACTGTCGCTGCAAAGCCACCAGCACCGCGCCGAACACTGGATCATCATTTCAGGCGAAGCCGAGGTCACGGCGGATGACATCACCCGCACGGTCGCGGCCAATCAGTCGCTGTTCATTCCGCCGGGCGCGCGCCACAGGCTGGCCAACCGCAAACCCTTGCCGCTGGTTCTGATCGAGGTGCGGACCGGCGATTATCTGGGCGAGGACGACATCACGCGCTATGCGTGAATGGCGCGGCCCGCCACCGCCATGGCCGCTTCCTTGACGGCTTCGGCGAGTGTGGGATGGGCGTGGCAGGTGCGCGCCAGATCTTCCGCCGAGCCCCCGAATTCCATCAAGACAGCCACTTCATGGATCAGCTCGCCCGCCTGAGCCCCAAGAATATGGCAGCCCAGCACGCGATCGGTCTTGGCGTCGGCCAGGATTTTGACAAAACCGTCGGTCGTCTGGTTCGCCTTGGCGCGGCCATTGGCGAGGAACAGGAACTTGCCCACCTTGTAGTCAACGCCCGCCGCCTTCAGCTCTTCTTCCGTTTTGCCCACCGATGCCACTTCGGGCGTGGTGTAGACGACGCCGGGGATCACATCATAATTTACGTGTCCCGCCTGCCCTGCCAGCAATTCCGCCAGAGCGATCCCCTCATCTTCCGCCTTGTGCGCCAGCATGGGGCCACGGATCACGTCACCGATGGCATAGATGCCGGGAACACTGGTGCCGAAATGATCGTCCACCTCCACCCGGCCCTTGGCATCGCGCTTGACGCCCACCGCATCAAGCCCAAGACCCTCCGTATAGGGAACTCGTCCCACGGCGACCAGCACCACATCGGCTTCAATCGTTTCGGCAGCGCCGCCCGCCGCCGGTTCGACCGCAAGCGACACACCGCTCTTGCCCACGCTGGCGCCCATCACCTTGGACGACAGCTTGAAGGTCAATCCCTGTTTCTGCAAAAGACGCTGGAAGGCTTTGGCCGTCTCGCCATCCATGCCGGGCAGGATGCGGTCGAGATATTCGATCACCGTCACCTGAGACCCGAGCCTTGCATAGACAGAGCCCAGTTCAAGCCCGATCACCCCGGCGCCAATCACCGTCAGCCGTGCCGGCACCTTCTCCAGCGCCAGCGCGCCGGTGGAGGAGACGATGGCTTTCTCGTCGATCTCGATGCCCTTGAGTTTCGCCACATCGGAGCCGGTCGCGATGATGATCGATTTTGACTCGACCACCTGATCGCCGACTTTCACCTTGCCCGGCGCTTCGATGATGCCAGCGCCACGGAACACGGTGATCTTGTTTTTCTTGAACAGGAAGTCAATGCCCTTGGTGTTGCCGTCGATGGCTTCCTGCTTGAAGCCCATCATCCTGGCGAGATCGAAGCTCGGCTGCACGGTGATGCCCATCTTCGCGAAGGAATGGCCCGCCTCATTGTAAAGCTCGCTCGCATGCAGCAGCGCCTTGGAGGGAATGCAGCCGACATTGAGGCAGGTTCCGCCATGCGTCGCCCGCTTCTCCACCACCGCCACCTTGAGGCCCAGCTGCGCCGCGCGGATGGCGCACACATAGCCGCCGGGGCCGGTGCCGATGATCGTCACATCAAAATGCTCTGCCATGTGAAGCTCCGTCACGTTTTTCTTCCCCCCTCATGCCGGAGGGCGGCGCGCAGCGCCTGCTGGGGAGAAGGAGAGTGAGATTACAAATCCAGCAGCGCGCGCTGCGGGTCTTCGAGATTTTCCTTGATGCGGACGAGGAAGGTCACCGCCTCCTTGCCGTCCACGATGCGATGGTCATAGGAGAGCGCCAGATACATCATCGGGCGGATGAGCACCTGCCCGTTCACCGCCATCGGCCGCTCCTGAATCTTGTGCATGCCCAAAATGCCGGACTGCGGCGCATTGAGAATCGGCGTCGACATCAGCGAGCCATAGACGCCGCCGTTCGAGATGGTGAAGGTGCCACCCTGCATGTCGGCAATCTGCAATTGCCCGTCGCGCGCCTTGCGGCCGAAATCCGCAATCGTCTTTTCAACCCCGGCAAAGGACAGCCGCTCGGCATCGCGCAGCACCGGCACCACGAGGCCCTTGTCGGTGCCGACCGCCACGCCGATGTTGTAGAAATTCTTGTAGACGATGTCGTCGCCGTCGATCTCGGCGTTGACGGCGGGAATCTCCTTCAGCGCCTGGATCGCCGCCTTCACGAAGAAGCTCATGAAGCCCAGCTTCACGCCATGCTTTTTCTCAAACAGATCCTTGAAGGAATTGCGGAGCGCCATGACAGCCGTCATGTCCACCTCGTTGAAGGTGGTGAGCATGGCGGCCGTGTTCTGCGCATCCTTGAGGCGGCGCGCGATGGTGAGGCGGAGGCGCGACATCTTCACCCGCTCCTCGCGCGATGCATCCTCCGGCGCCGAAGGGGTCCGCACCGCCACGGGGGCGGGCGGAATGATGACGGGCTTCACCTCTGCCGCAGGTGCCGGGGATGAAGGCTTTGCCAGATGCTCGATCACGTCGCCCTTGGTGATGCGGCCGTCCTTGCCGGTGCCGGTGACGGCGGCCGTATCGACCTTGTTCTCATCCACCATCTTGCGCACGGCGGGCGACAGCGGCGCGTCCGCCTTTGCAGCAGCAGGCGCAGGCTCGGCTTTCTTCTCCATGGGCTTGGCGGCAGCGGGAGCGGATCCCGCTGCACCTTCCTCGATCGAGCCAAGAAGCGCGCCGACATTCACCGTCGCTCCCGCTTGCGCGTCGATGGCCAAAAGCTTGCCGGAGGCGGGTGCCGGCACCTCCACCGTTACCTTGTCGGTTTCAAGCTCGACAAGCGGCTCGTCCACCTTGATCGCCTCGCCCGGCTGCCTGAACCATTTGGCAATGGTCGCTTCGGTGACGGACTCGCCCAGCGCCGGAACGCGGATTTCTTTCGCCATCTGGTTCTTCCCTTATTTCTTGTTGTCGCCCAGGGCTTCCTCGAGGAAGGTCCTGAGCTCTTTGAGATGCGTGCTCATCAGTCCCGTCGCGGTGGAGGCGGATGCGGCGCGGCCCGCATAGCGCGGCCTCGTGACGGCGGCGCCCGCGAATTCCAGCGCCCGTTCGATATTGGGCTGCACGAAACTCCATGCGCCCATGTTGTAGGGCTCTTCCTGGCACCACACGAAATCCGTGGCGTTCTTGAAGCGCGACAATTCCTGGATCAGCGCCTTGTGCGGCCAGGGATAAAGCTGCTCGATGCGCAGCAGGTAAACGTCGGTGAGGCCGCGCTTCTCGCGCTCCTCATGAAGATCGTAATAGACCTTGCCGGTGCACATGACGACACGGCGGATCTCGCCGTCCGGCACCAGCTTGATCGCCTCGTTGAGGTTGGTCTGCGCATCGTCATAGAGAATGCGGTGGAAGCTCGTGCCCTCGCCCATCTCTTCCAGCCGCGAGGTGGCGCGCTTGTGGCGCAGCAATGATTTGGGCGTCATCACCACCAGCGGCTTGCGGATGTCGCGTTTCAATTGCCGCCTGAGGATATGGAAATAATTGGCGGGCGTGGTGCAGTTCGCCACCTGCATGTTGTCTTCCGCGCAGAGTTGCAGATAGCGCTCGAGCCGGGCGGAGGAATGTTCCGGCCCCTGCCCCTCATAGCCATGCGGCAGGAGGCACACGAGGCCCGACATGCGCAGCCACTTGCGCTCGCCGGATGAGATGAACTGGTCGAACACCACCTGCGCGCCATTGGCGAAATCGCCGAATTGCGCTTCCCAGATGACGAGCTTGTTGGGCTCGGCCAGCGAGTAGCCATATTCGAAGCCCAGCACCGCCTCTTCCGAGAGCATGGAGTTGATGGCCTCAAGCTTCGCCTTCTGGTCCTTCACCAGATGGTTGACGGGCGTATAGAGTTTCTCCGTGTCCTGATCGATCAGCACGGCATGGCGCTGCGAGAAGGTGCCGCGCTGCACATCCTGCCCCGAGAGACGCACCGGGAAGCCTTCCGTCACCAGCGTGGCGAAGGCCAGATGCTCCGCCATCGCCCAGTCGATGCCCTGGCCGTCCTCGATCATCTTGCGCCTGGCATCGAGCACGCGCTGCATGGTGCGGTGAACCTTGAAGGTCTTGGGCACCTTGGTGAGCTTCAGGCCGAGTTCGCGCAGCTTTTCCACGGGAACGCCGGTGATGCCCTTGCGCGGGTCTTCATGGTCGCGCGCCGCCTTCATGCCGGCCCAGCGTCCGTCCAGCCAATCCGCCTTGTTGGCCTTATAGGCTTCGGCCACGGTGAAATCGGTCTCGAGCGTCTTCCGGTATTCGGCCTTGACAGCATCAAGCTCGGCCTCGGTCATCACGCCTTCCGCAACGAGCCTGCGGCCATAAAGCGTCACCGCCGTTTCATGCTGGGCGATGCGCTTGTACATGAGCGGCTGGGTGAAGGAGGGCTCATCGGTTTCATTGTGGCCGAAGCGCCGGTAGCAGAACATGTCGATGACGACGGGCTTCCTGAACTTCTGCCGGAATTCGATCGCCACCTTGGCGGCATAGACGACCGCTTCCGGATCATCGCCGTTGCAGTGGAAGATCGGCGCCTCGATCATCTTCGCAACGTCCGAAGGATAGGGCGAGGAGCGCGAGAAATGCGGCGACGTCGTGAAGCCGATCTGGTTGTTGACGATGAAATGGATGGAGCCGCCGGAGCGGTGGCCGCGAAGGCCCGAGAGGCCAAAACATTCCGCCACCACGCCCTGCCCCGCGAAGGCCGCATCGCCATGGATCAGGAGCGGCAGCACGGAGGTGCGCTCCTTGTCCTGCCGCTGGTCCTGCTTGGCCCTGGCCTTGCCCAGAACCACGGGATCGACGATTTCCAGATGCGAGGGATTGGCGGTGAGCGAGAGATGCACCGTATTGCCGTCAAAGGCGCGGTCTGACGAGGTGCCGAGGTGATATTTGACGTCGCCCGAGCCTTCCACTTCGCCCGGCGTCGAGGAGCCGCCCTTGAACTCGTGGAAGATCGCCGAAAACGGCTTCGACATCACATTGGCCAGCATGTTGAGCCGCCCGCGATGCGCCATGCCCAGCACGATTTCCTTCAGGCCCAATTGCCCGCCGCGCTTGATGATCTGCTCCATGGCGGGGATCATCGATTCGCCGCCGTCGAGTCCGAAGCGCTTGGTGCCGGTATATTTCACATTGAGGAACTGCTCGAAGCCTTCCGCCTCGACGAGCTTGGTGAAGATCGCCTTCTTGCCCTGCGCCGTGAAGCTGATGGATTTGTCCGGCCCCTCGATGCGCTCCTGGATCCATGATTTCTGGTCGGGATCGGAGATGTGCATGAATTCGACACCCAGCGTGCCGCAATAGGTGCGCTTCAGGATGTCGACGATCTCGCGCACCGTCGCCTTGTCGAGGCCCAGCACCTTGTCGAGAAAGATCGGCCGGTCCATGTCGGCTTCGGTGAAGCCGTAGGTCGCGGGATCGAGTTCCGGATTGCTTTGCGGCCCCTTGATCTTCAAGGGATCGAGATCGGCCGCCAGATGCCCGCGGATGCGGTAGGCGCGGATCATCATCAGCGCACGGACGGAATCCATCGTGGCTTTGCGCACTTCCTCAACCGAAAGTGCGGGCTTCCCCTCTGCGGGCGCGGGTGCCGCACCTTTGGCGGCGGGCTTCGCGGGTGCGGGTGGATAATTGCCGTCAAGAGCTGAAACGAGATCGCCTGACTCGGGCCGCGGCCAGTCGGCGCGCTTCCACGAAGGCCCCGCCACCTGCTGCTTCGCTTCCGCCTGATTGTCTTCAAGGCCTGCGAAGAACGAACGCCATTGCGGATCGACCTTCGAGGGGTCTTCGAGATAGCTCGCGTAGAGCTGCTCGATGAACTGCGCATTGCCGCCATAGAGGAAGGAGGTCTGCTCGAAGGCCGTCGTCAGGTCCGTCTTGTTCATCTCACCGTCTCCACAGGTCTTCCCTCCCCCCTCTGCGGCGGGTGGGGGCTACCCCTTCAGCTTCTTCACCAGTGTCTTGCCGAGCAAAGCGGGCGAATCCGCGACGGCGATGCCCGCCCGCTTCATCGCGTCGATCTTCGATTCCGCCCCGCCCTTGCCGCCCGAGATGATGGCGCCGGCATGGCCCATGCGGCGGCCCGGCGGCGCGGTGCGCCCTGCGATGAATCCGGCCATCGGTTTCTTGATCTTGCTGCGGGCGATGAAGTCCGCTGCATCTTCTTCCGCAGCACCGCCGATTTCGCCGATCATGATGATCGAGGTGGTTTCGGGGTCGGCCAGGAACATTTCAAGCATGTCGATGAACTCTGTGCCCTTCACGGGATCGCCGCCGATGCCGACGGCGGTCGTCTGGCCAAGGCCTTCCTGCGTCGTCTGGAACACGGCTTCATAGGTAAGCGTTCCCGAGCGCGAGACAATGCCCACCGAACCTTTCTTGAAGATGTTGCCGGGCATGATGCCGATCTTGCATTCATTGGGCGTCAAGACGCCCGGGCAATTGGGCCCGATGAGGCGCGACTTCGAGCCCGAAAGTGCCCGCTTCACCCGCACCATGTCGAGCACCGGAATGCCCTCGGTGATGGCGATGATGAGGGGAATCTCGGCATCGATGGCTTCGAGGATCGCATCCGCCGCGAAGGGCGGCGGCACATAGATGACGCTGGCATCGGCACCCGTCTTTTCCTTCGCCTCCATCACCGTGTCATAGACGGGCAGCCCCACATGGGTGGTGCCGCCCTTTCCCGGCGTCACGCCCGCCACCATCTTGGTGCCATAGACCTTCGCCTGCTCGGTGTGAAACGTGCCATTGTTGCCGGTGATGCCCTGGCAGATGACCTTGGTGTTCTTGTTGACGAGAATGGACATACTAAGCCTTCTCAATAAGAAGTGAGTTCGGACTTGTTCGAGTGATGCGAATACGACTTCCAGCTACCGCGCCAATTCTTGCAAAAAAATCCTTGGTATGAGGATTTCGGTTGGCGAAGATTTTCTTGTCGCCGTAGAGCCATTGCCTTGAAGTGGACCCGGGTGAGAAAACCACTGTCAGACTTTCAGCCGCGGGTTCATTCGCATTTGTTCCACCGAAGTACTCTGACCCAAGTCCAAGTGGAGAATCCGTAAAGCGGATATTGCCATTCTGAACATCCCCGTTCGAAAGGGCGTACTCCCAGACTAGCGACATCAGGCCGTTTCCTTCACTGCCTTGACGATCTTCGCCGCCGCATCATCGAGATCATCGGCGGAGATCACATTGAGGCCGGAGTCCCTGATGATCTTCTTGCCGAGTTCCACATTGGTGCCTTCAAGGCGCACCACCAGCGGCACCTTGAGGCCCACTTCCTTCACCGCCGCGATCACGCCCTCGGCAATGATGTCGCATTTCATGATGCCGCCGAAGATGTTGACGAGAATGCCTTTGACCCGGGGATCGGCGGTGATGATCTTGAACGCCGCCGCCACCTTTTCCTTGGAAGCGCCGCCGCCCACGTCGAGGAAGTTGGCCGGTTCCGCGCCATAGAGCTTGATGATGTCCATGGTGGCCATCGCCAGCCCCGCGCCATTCACCATGCAGCCGATCGATCCGTCGAGCGCCACATAGGAGAGATCGAATTTCGACGCCTCGATTTCCTTCGGGTCTTCTTCCGAGAGATCGCGCAGCGCCTTGATGTCGGGATGGCGTTCCAGCGCGTTCGAATCGAAATTGATCTTGGCGTCGAGGCACACGAGATTGCCGTCCTTGGTGACCACCAGCGGATTGATCTCGAGCAGGCTCATGTCCTTGCTCGTGAACGCGCTGTAGAGCTGGCCGATCATCTTCACGCATTGCTTCACCTGGTCGCCCTCGAGCTTGAGGGCGGAGGCGATGCGGCGGCCCACATAGGGCTGATAGCCAGCGGCCGGATCAACCTGCACGGTGATGATCTTCTCCGGTGTCTTGTGCGCCACCTCCTCGATGTCCATGCCGCCTTCGGTCGAGGCAATGAAGGCCACCTTCGAGGTGGCCCTGTCGACGAGGATCGAGAGATAGAGTTCGCGCGCGATCGCCGTGCCGTCCTCGATATAGAGGCGTTGCACGGTCTTGCCTTCAGGCCCCGTCTGATGCGTGACGAGCGTCATCCCCAGCATGCGCTTGGCTTCCGCCGTGACATCGGCGATCGATTTCACCACCTTGACGCCGCCACCCTTGCCGCGGCCCCCGGCATGGATCTGCGCCTTCACCACCCATACGGGGCCGGGAAGCTGCTGCGCCGCCTTCGTCGCCTCATCCACCGAAAAGGCGGGAATGCCCTTGCCGGTGACGACGCCAAAGCCGCGGAGAACTTCCTTGGCCTGATATTCGTGAATATTCATGGGGAAGCGTCCTTACGTGCCGGTCAATCAGGCGAGATCGGGGGCGATGGTCTTGGCCGCCGCCATCAGCCCATGCACCGCATCGACCGATTTCTGGAAGCCCGCCTTGTCCCCGGCATCGAGGGCGATTTCGGCGATCCGCTCCACCCCATTGGCGCCGATCACCACTGGCACGCCCACATAGGTGTCTTTGACGCCATATTGCCCGGTCAGCCGCGCCGCGCAGGGCAGCACGCGCTTCTTGTCCTTGAGATAGCTCTCGGCCATGGCGATGGCCGAGGTGGCGGGCGCGTAATAGGCCGAACCCGTCTTGAGCATGCTCACGATCTCGGCCCCGCCATCGCGGGTGCGCTGCACGATCTTGTCGATCTTCTCCTGCGTGCTCCAGCCCATCTTGATGAGGTCGGGCACCGAAATGCCGGCCACCGCCGAATAGCGGATCAGTGGCACCATGGTGTCGCCATGGCCGCCCATCACGAAGGCGGTCACGTCTTCCACCGAGACATTGAATTCCTCGGCCAGAAAATGCCGGAAACGTGCTGAATCGAGCACGCCCGCCATGCCGACGACCTTGTTGGGCGGCAGCCCGCAATATTTCTGCAGCGCCCACACCATCACGTCGAGCGGGTTGGTGATGCAGATAACGAAGGCATTGGGCGCATGCTGCTTGATGCCCGCCCCAACCGACGCCATCACCTTGAGGTTAATGCCCAAAAGATCATCGCGGCTCATGCCGGGCTTCCGCGGCACACCCGCCGTCACGATGCAGACATCGGCCCCGGCAATCGCCTCATAGGAATTGGCGCCCGACAACTTGGCGTTGAAGCCTTCGACGGGGCCCGATTGCGCCAGGTCCAGCGCCTTGCCCTGCGGCAGGCCCTCGGCGATGTCGAAGATGACGATATCGCCCAGTTCCTTGAGGGCGGCGAGATGCGCGAGGGTGCCGCCGATCATGCCACCGCCGATCAACGCGATTTTCTTCCGAGCCATGTCTGGATTTCCTTCCGAAGGGCGAAAACGCCGTCCTGCCAAGCAAAAACGGCGGCTGTGTAGACCCCTTCTCTAGCACCTTCAAGGCGGAGGGCCATTCAAATCAGCAGGAAACTTGACTAAAACGTCAAGTTTTCGCGATTTTTTTACCGGCCCGGCTAGCCGTGTTTGACGCTGGATTGGCCGGAACAGCCGTTCTTCCGTCCAGGACGGACTTCAGGAACGCATGAGCCTTCTCGAGATCATCCGGAAAATACGCGCGCCAATGGTCCTGATTGCTGCACCACTCCACGAAATGCATGAAGCAGGTGATCTGGGCCCGGTTGAGAAGCGACAAGCGCTGCAAGGTATCGTGGTTGTTTTCGACGGAGACGCTGAGATTGTAGATCAGGAACTCTGTCTCGATCCCGTCGTTCAAGGCTTCCGGCGTCAATCCGAATTTGAGGTAGTAAGGAAGCATCCAGCGGGTCGTCTCGGCCGAAAGACAACCCAAGTCATTGTGAAACCATCGCAGCACGTCCCGCGTCACATCCTTGCCGCGGATGTCCTCCAAATCTTCTCGTGCATATTCACAATGAAGGCAATCGGCCTGATGGAAGACGAGGCTGTCATGAACTGGCATCTCTCTTGGAGGGAATGCCGCCTCGATTTCCTTAAGAAGTTCGGTTGTACTCACCATCATCATGCAACATGAACAGCGCCGTGCGTTGACGCAACAGGAAGCTGCCGGCGCGTTTAACCGTGTTCACGTCTCAACGATCTTCTTCCCCCACCATCCCGCCGATTGCATCTCCCTGAGGCGGGATACCGTGCGGGCAAAGGCAAAGGCCTCGTCACCCGCCGGATAGATGCCCTCGGGCTCCGTGGCGGCGGAGGCCACAAACCTGACTCTTGCGTCATAAAGCGTGTCGATCAGCGTCACGAAGCGCTTGGCCTCGTTGCGCCGCGCCGGGGAGAGTTCGGGGATATGCTCCACGAACACCGTGGTGAAGGCTTGGGCGAGCGCCAGATAGTCGGGCGGCCCCAGCGCCGCCGTGCAGAGATCGGCGAAATCGAACCTTGCGCAGCCATGCGCGGCTTGCGGCACATGCAGCTTGCGCCCCAGCACGTCGAGGTCGAGCGGGACGCCATGCTCCGTGTCAGTCAGCCGCTGCCACAGTGCCGCGATGCGCCGGTCGGCCTCGGGCCCCAGCGGCGTCACATAGGTCTCATGCGCCTTGATGCGGCCCAGCCGGTAATCGGTTGAACTGTCCAGCGCCACCACCTCCAGCCGCTCGCGCATGAGATGGATGAACGGCAGGAAGAGCTGCCGGTTCAGCCCGTCCTTGTAGAGGCCTTCGGGCAGCAGGTTGGACGTGGTGACGATCACCGTGCCCGCCTGGAACAGGCCTTCGAACAGCCGCCCCACGATCATCGCATCGGCAATGTCGGTGATCTGCATTTCATCGAGGCAGAGCAGTCGCGCCTCCGCCGCAAGCGCCTTCGCCACCGGTGCGATGGCATCCTGCGCCTTGCTCGCCCTGGCCGCATGGAGGCGCTGATGCACATCCTGCATGAAGGCATGAAAATGGATGCGCCGCTTGGGCTCCGCCTGAACGCCCGCAAAGAACAGGTCCATCAGCATGGTCTTGCCGCGGCCAACCTCGCCATAAACATAAAGACCCTTGGGGGCCATGGCGGGCGGCGCCTTGCGAAAGCGGGCGAAAAAGCCCGGGGCCTTGGGCTGGCGCGCCGCAAGCTCCTCCGCCAGTGCGGAAAGCCGCGCCGCCACATGGGCCTGCGCGTCGTCCGGCCTGACCGTTCCGGCTGTAATGGCTTGAGTGTAGGCGTCGAGAATCGTCACGCCGTCATGGGGACATAGGTGATGAGATACCGCAAGAGCATTGCATAGGCGGCGACCGTCGCCATGAATCCGAAGGCCGAAATCGCCATTTGCAGGGAAGACATCGGTTCAAGCCCGCCGTCGATCTTCCGTGGACGGATGTTCGCCAGGATGGCGATGCCGCCGAAAATCGAAATCAGCGGCATATGGATGTAAACGCCGACAGCCAGCAGCAGGGCGCCGATGGCGATCAGGCCGAAGCGGGCTTTCTGCCCCATGAGGCGCGCCAGCACCGAGCGCAGCACCACGCCGCCGTCCAGCGGCTCGACCGGCAGGAGATTGAACAGGTTGAGCGCCGCCGCGACGATGCCCACCAGCGCGACGCCTTCCGTATAGGGGCCCTCAAACGCCGCATAGACAGCCGCTAGCAATGGAATGAGAACGCTCATCGCCGGGCCCATGATGGCGGAGAACACCACCTGCGCCTGCGTCACGAAGCCGATGCGCGGCACCGCGATCGCGCCGAGGAACGGCAGGAAGAGAATGCGTCCCCACGGCTGGCCGATCATCCGGTAAGCGAGCAGGTGCCCCATCTCGTGCAGGAACAGCGCCCCCACCACCAGCACCGCCACGGCATGGCCGAAGGCATAGGAAAAGGTCATGAGCGTCAGCGCGCCGGTCAGTAGCGCCACGCTGGCTGAAATCATCGCATCGGTGCGGTAGTCGGGAACGCCCGTTTCAGCCAGGCCCTTCAGCCGGTAGACGCTGCCCCACAGATCGGTGCGCGCCAGAAGCTGCGCCAGAAGCGACCGTGATCCCCATTCATAAACCATCGTCAGCCGCGTGCCGGCCCCCTCGGGGACAAGCCTTGCCGACATGGTGAGAAGCTGGTTGTTTTCCGGCAGATGGTCGATGCCGATGCGCTTGATGTCGATCACGCGCGGGGCCAGCCGCCGCGTCACCTGGAAATCGGCTTTCGAGGAAGACACCGATCCCGTGGCCAGCGGCGTGGTGAAATGCAGCCGGTAGATATGCTTCGCCTCGTCGAGAAGCTCGCACCTGACCTTGGTGCGCTGCCAGCGCTGCATGTCGCCGGCGCGGAAGTCGACGAGCTCGAACACCTTCTCGATCGGCGCATGGATCAGCAGCGAGGCCCGCGGCGTGACACGGCGCCTGAATCCCAGGAGCGCAATCAGCAGCAGCACCAACGGCAGCTCATGCCCGAACGTGCTTGTCAGTCCCGCCATATCAGCAATTCCCCACCATCGGGCCAGACCATGGGCGCAAAATGGTCACGGGAAAGTTTCCGCCAAGCACCGCCGCCAAAATACGGTAAACGCCGCGTCTCCGGCGGGAGGTTACGCCTCGAACAGCGGCACGTTGGCGGAAGCCTCCTTCGGCATATGCCCCGTCAGGCGCGGGTCGTCATGAACCTCCACCATCATCTGGTAGGGCACGAAGCCCGAGCGGCGGTAGAAAGAGAGAGCACCTGGATGATCGAAGGTGCAGGTGTGCACCCACAAGCGGCTGATGGGCCTGGCCCAGGCGCGCGTGATCGCCTCGTTCATCAGATAGCGCCCCGCTCCCTTGCCGATCGCCTGAGGCACAAGCCCGAAGAAGGACAATTCACACACACCCTTCTCGCGGAAATCGAGTTCAAGAAGCCCAAGCTCTTCCGCCCCCGAGGTCAGCACATAGGATTCGACATTTTCATCACCGATGATCGAGGCCAGCTTCTCGCGTGGCATGATGAGGCGCGAGAACCACATGAGATCCCGTCCGATCACCGAAAACAGCGCGCGGAAACGCTCGGTGTCAGCACCGGTCATGCGCTCGAGCCTGAAACCTTCGCCCCCCGGCACAGGCCGCAAAGCCGGTTTCGCCGTCATTTCAAGGCATGTCACCACATTGGCAAGCTGCCCGGCGGGCAGCACATGATAGCCCTTTTCAAGCGCCATGCTCAGATCCGTGTCCTGGCCCGGAGGCGGCGCCGGTTGGCCAATACGCGCGTCACCGCGGGAGCCACCGCGGCATCGTTCACCCGCTCCGCCGACCGCGCCACCGATTGCCCGGTCCAGAAGCGCAGCATCTCGCGGCCCATCTGAAGCTGCATCTCCCACAGGCCCTCGGCAAAGGCCTGCTGCTTTTCGGTCACCATGCGCAGCATCTCGGCCGACCGCTGCGGCGACGGGCTCATCATCGCCCACCACAGCACCGGCAGCCGCCGCGCGATGGTCTCGGCGGCGGCCATGTTCACCTCGAATTGCTTCAGCGGGCCCATCATCACCTCATGGTCGGAATGGAGAACTGCGCCCCTTCCTTGATGCCTGAAGGCCACCGCGTCGTGACGGTCTTGGTCTTGGTGTAGAAGCGCACCGAATCCGGCCCATGCTGGTTGAGATCGCCGAAACCCGAGCGCTTCCAGCCGCCGAAGGTGTGATAGGCCAGCGGCACCGGAATGGGCACGTTGACGCCCACCATGCCGATCTGGATTTTCGAGGCGAAATCGCGCGCCGTGTCGCCGTCGCGGGTGTAGATCGCGGTGCCGTTGCCATATTCATGGTCGTTCACCAGCTTCACGCCTTCATCATAGGTCTGGGCGCGCACCACCGTCAGCACCGGCCCGAAAATCTCTTCCTTGTAGATGCGCATGTCCTTCGTCACATTGTCGAACAGCGAGCCGCCGAGGAAGAAGCCGTTTTCATAGCCCTGCATCTTGAAGCCGCGCCCGTCGACACGGAGCGTCGCCCCCTCTTTCACGCCAAGATCGATATAACCTTTCACGCGCTCCAGCGCCTGCTTGGTGACGAGCGGCCCGTAATCGGCTTCGCGGTCGGTGGAGAGGCCCACCTTCAATTTCTCGACGCGGGGGACGAGCTTCTCCATCAGCGCATTGGCGGTGCCTTCGCCCACCGGCACGGCGACAGAGATCGCCATGCAGCGCTCGCCCGCCGAGCCATAGCCAGCGCCGATCAGCGCATCGACGGCCTGGTTCATGTCGGCATCGGGCATGATGATCATGTGGTTCTTGGCGCCGCCGAAGCACTGCGCGCGCTTGCCCGCATTGGCCGCGCGGCCATAGACATATTGCGCGATCGGCGTTGAGCCCACGAATCCCACCGCCTTGATGTCGGGATCATCGAGAATGCCGTCCACCGCTTCCTTGTCGCCATTGACGACATTGAGAATGCCGGGCGGCAGCCCCGCTTCGAGGAACAGTTCCGCCAGCCGCATCGGGCAGGACGGATCGCGCTCCGACGGCTTGAGGATGAAGGCATTGCCGCAGGCGATGGCCGGCGCGCATTTCCACAAGGGGATCATGGCGGGAAAGTTGAAGGGCGTGATCCCGGCCACGACGCCAAGCGGCTGGCGCATCGAGAACATGTCGATGCCCGGCCCCGCGCCATCGGTATATTCGCCTTTCAGCAGATGCGGAATGCCGACGGCGAATTCCGCCACCTCGACGCCGCGCTGAAGGTCGCCCAGCGCATCGGGAATGGTCTTGCCATGCTCCATGGAGATGAGCGTGGCGATCTCCTCCTTGTGCTTTGCCGCGAGTTCCAGGAATTTCATCATCACGCGGGCGCGGAACTGCGGATTCTTCGCCGCCCAGCCCACCTGCGCCGCCTTGGCATTCTCGATGGCGGCGCGAAGCTCGGCCCCGCTTGCCAGCGCGACTCTTGCCGACACCTCGCCGGTGTTGGGATTATAGACATCGGCAAAACGGCCCGATGTGCCCTTCACATGGGCGCCGCCCACGAAATGTCCGATCTCTTTTACCATGCGCCTGAACTCCTGGGGCCCTGAGGGAGGCCGGACACTAGAGAGAGCGGGATTCATCCGCAAGAGCAGCGCCTGCGGCACCGGGCGCTCTTGAATTTTGTGCGCCGCAACATAATCTTCACGCCCGGCGATTATAAGAATCATCCCGAGGTGATCCATGCCCCCGCTCGACCCGGACCATTATGTGGTTCGCAAACTCTGGCCGCTCGATTTTCCGGCCTTCCGCCGCCACCTGAAGCGGCTCGACCCTGAAACGCGGGAACTGCGTTTCGGCAGGCCCGTCAATGATACGTTCCTTGACGCCCATGCCGGTACGGCAGGCGAACTGGGCACGCTGATCTATGGCGCGTTCGATGGCCGCGAAATTCACGCCGCCGCCGAACTCAGGCCGCTGCCGCCTGGCCAGGGCCCCATTGCGGAGGCAGCCTTCACGGTTGAAAAACACATCCAGCACCATGGCCTTGGCACGAGGCTCATGGACCGCATCCTCACCGCCGCCCAAAATCGCGGCATCAGCGAATTGTGGATGATCTGCCTGCGCGAGAACGGCAGCATGAGGAGCCTTGCCGGCAAGTTCGGCGCGCGGCTGGAGGTCGAGGAAGGAAAAGTCACGGGCCATATCGCACCCGCCTTCCCCACGCCCATGTCACTTTTCGATGAAACATGGCACGAGGCGCAGGCGCTCATGTCGGCGGCACTCGATCCGCGGAGTTACCCCTTGATCGCCATGCCCGGCACCCAGGCATAGCCGTCATCATCGAGGATCACGCATTCGCGAAGGCCATGCGGCTTGTCGAGACTTCCCGCCAGCACCGTCCAGCCGCCGGCCCGCGCTGCCTTTTCCGCCTGGTCGGGGTCCGCGCCATAGAGGCGCAGTTCCACGCCCGCCCCCCGGCCCGTCACATCGCGCACCAGCCCTGACAGTGGATTGTCCTGATAGGTGTGATCGGCATGCAGCATGAACTCGCCGCCGTTGAGCCGGAGGATGGCGAAATCATTGTCGTGATAGAAGGGCGTGGCGCCCAGAACCTCGGCGCAGAATGTGACGCTCCGCGCCACATTGCTCACCACAAGGTTAAACCCCAGCCCTCTGAGGCTGCGGCCATAGTCAGGAGCGGAAACCGGAGGGGTTTGGTCGGGCGTGCGGGTTTTCATGCCCCCAGAACAACACGCTCATACGCTCCCTGTCCATGCCACATCACGCTGCAGGCGGGAATCCGCTTGGGATCGACAACGCCATAGCGCCGCATCGCCAGCAGGAAGACCACCGCCGCATCGGTCACCGCTTCGCTGAGATCGACGGCGCCCAGCCCCGCATCGAGAAGTTCGGAGAGATGCTCGCCCGCCGAGCGCGACAGTTCGCGCGCATCCTCGTCGTCGAGATCCTGTGCGGCCTGCCAGCTTTCGGCCAGATCGCTGTCGCACAGCTCAGCCAGAAGCTTGTCCTCCAGGATGAAAGACAGTGCTCCTGTCCCTTTGCGGCGTGATGCGCGGTATCCGGCACAGGTCACGGTGAAATCAGGCACGGCGCCGTCAAATGCGGAAGTGAAACGCATGGCACAGTCTCTCGTGATACGAGGTCAACTATGCCTGAGACTTGCTGCAAAACAATTAAGCAGACGGTTCCGATTTGTGGCACACCGCTTCGATATTATGGCCATCGGGATCAAGCACGAAGGCGCCATAATAATCGGCATGATAATGCGGCCTGAGGCCCGGCTTGCCATTGTCCCTGCCGCCCGCCGCAATCGCCGCCGCGTAGAAGGCATCGACCAGCGCGCGGCTCTCCGTGGTAAAGGCAATATGAATGCCGGGCCTGTGCTGCGTGCCGGTGCCGATCCACAATTGCGGCCGTTCGCGCCCGAAGCCGCAGAAGGACTCGCTCCCCGTCTGCTCCGCCGTCACCTCCCACAAGGCTTTGATGCCGAGCGGCGCCAGCGCCTTCTAATAAAAGGCTTTCATCACGCCATATTGCGCCGTCGAAAATCCAATGTGATCGAACATGGCGTTTCCCCTATGGCAGCGGTGCGTTAGGCAAGGCCATGGCCTTGAGATCGGCCATCGGAAACACGCAGTCGAAGGTGCCTTCCGCGTAAGCGCCGATCGCATAGGAATCGAAACTCACGGTCGCCTCCTTTTCCGTCAGTCCCCAGCGGCTGAGATCGCCGATATGTTCGGCGATCACCTCGTCTTTCAGGAAATCATCCGTTGACGGATCATAGCCGTCCTCATGCTCTTTCTTCTGCGCGATGATCTGGTCCTTGCACTTCTTGCGCAGCTCTCCCACCACCGCCTGCGGCAGGATGTCGGAGAGTGCGAGCGCCCTGCCTTTCTCCATGTCGAGATTGAGATTTTCAACGCCGCCATTGCCATGCGCGCCGCCGCCATCCTCATAGAAAGTCTGCTGCGCCGAAATCAGCCGCGGCGAGGCATAGGCAAGCTTGAGCGATGCCTGCAGGCCGAGATTCTCTTCATCCGCCACATCCGCCTGCTTGCCAAGCGGCGCATCCTTCACCATCTTCGCCGCATAGGCGTTGAAGAGATTTTCGGCGTCCGTCTTTGGCTCGACGAAACGCATGGTCACCACGTCAACGTCATAGATGCCCTTGGCCCCATCCTGCGCCACGAAGACCGGCATCAGCCTGCCCTCATAGCCCGGCCCCTGCTCCGCCTTGGGCGCAAGGTCGCCGATGCGGTTTGAGGTTTCTTCCGCCAGGCATCCCGGCAGCTCCGCCTGCGCCTGTTCGTTGCAGGCCTCGTCACGGCTGGCGATCCAGCGCTTTTGCGAACGCGCCAGCATCTTCTTCTCGGCATCGGTCGAAAGCGCCTTGGCATCGCCATAGGCCTCAGCCATCGCATCATCCGCCGCCTTGAGCTGTGGATTGGCGCAGATCGTCTTTTCGATGCGCGTCTTGGCCTTGCCGCAATCGAAGGCGGAGGCCGGTGCGGCAAGCAAAAGCAGGATCAGAAAACTAGCCGCGGTTCGCATGGGCATTCTCCTTCCATTGCGCCTGATAGGCCTTGAGGCCCGCAATGCCGGCAGGCTCAACCGGCTTGAGTGTCAGGCCGATATTCGGCAATTGTCCATCCCGGATCAACGCCAGGCAAGCAGCACCCGCTGTTGTGCCGTCGCGGAGATCGGAAGCCTTGACCGCTTGCGGCGCGCGCAGCGCCGCCAGCACGCCGAGAAATGTGTCATTGGTGGAGAGCGGCCCGTCCACGATAATGTCATGGCGCGATCCCACATGGTCGAGCTGTTCCGAAACCATCAGCGCGCAATAAAGCGAGGCGAGCGAGGCGCGTTCTTCCTTGCCGCCCGACAGCGCGCCGATGATCTTGCCGCGATGCGCCGTGCCGGGCATCGGCCCCGGGGAACCGGTGAAAGAAGGAAGCGCCATCACGCCCTTCGCCACAAGATCACGCACCCATGCAAGCGATGGCGTAGCCTCCGCCGCATCACCTGCCAGCACCTCATATTCCTTGCCGCCGAAGAACCTTGAGGTCGCGACATTGCGCCCGAAAATATCGGTGTTGGTGGAGGTGTCATATTCCTCCCGGAGTTGATCGACAGTCGTCGTGGTGTCGAAGCAGATCGTCCATGTGCCGCTCGACAGCAGCGTGAAATCCGAAAGCCCCGCCGCCCGGTAGCGCATGTAGTTGCCGGTTGAATCGTGAATGCCCGCCAGCACCGCGCCCCGCCCGCGGAAATTCCGGCCACGGAATTCAGGCTTCAGCGTGCCGATCTCTTCCCATGCCTTGGCGAAGGGCGGAAAGAATTTCGCCCAGCCCTGCCGTTTGGCGAGCGATGACGGCCCGCCATGCGCCACGTCAACGAGATGCGTCTGGCAGGACATGCTGGTAATCTCCGTCACCGACTTGCCGCCGAGCACGAACCCCACATATTGAATCCACGGGATCACGGTCCTGATCGCCGCGAAGCCTTGCGGGAATGAGCGCTGCTGCCAATAAAGCTGAAGGCCGTGGGTAATGGTCATCGGCAGCAGCGGGCAGAAGCTCTCGGAAAAGGGCGGCATGATTTTCTTGTAATCCGCCACGATCTCTTCCGGCGCCTCGGAAGTATAGTCCATGACCGGCAGCGCCAGATTGCCTTCCGCATCGAGGCAGGCCAGCGCCGCGCCGTGGGCACAGGGAACAACCACATCGACAGGCAGGATCGCGTCGAGTTCAGGCAGCGCCCGGCGCAGCAAGTCCACCATCGGTGCAGGGTCGATATGACGGTAGGGCGGGCCTTCGATATGGCGGCTCGCCGCCTTGCGCTCCGCCACGGGCTTCCCCCCGGGTGAGAAAAGGATCACTTTCACATTGGTATAGCCGACATCGGCGACAGCTATTCCGCGGGGCAGGTCTTGAGGCATGAGGCGGGTCCTGTGGGCGGCGGAGATTGCGCAAGGCCGGGACCTGCGTCAATCGCCGAACCGGCCTTGTGGACGATGACAGCGCTTGGCGCTATAGCCTGCTGCGAAAATCATGAACTGATCGGAGCGCCCCATGGCCAAGCTGAAATATCTTGATCTCCGCAAGGAGATCATCGCCACCTGCCTCAAGATGAATGAGGAAGGCATCAACCAGGGCACCTCCGGCAACATCAGCGCCAGGACCGATGAGGGCTTTCTCATCACCGCCTCGGGCGTTCCCTATCACCACATGAAACCCGAGCACATCGTGGAAATGGATTTGGACGGCGGCTATCGCGGCGAATATCTCCCCTCCACCGAATGGCGCATGCACCTCGACATCTTCAAGCACCGTCCCGAGGCGGAAGCGATTGTCCACACCCACTCGATCTATGCCACGGCCCTTGCCTGCCTCAGGAAGGACATTCCGCCCTTCCACTATATGATCGGCATCGGCGGCGGCACCAACATCCGCTGCTCCGATTATGCCGAATTCGGCACCGCCGAACTCTCCACCGTCATGCTGAAGGCGATGGAAGACCGCTCCGCCTGCCTCCTCGGCAATCACGGCCAGATCGTTTTCGGCAACAATCTCGAAAAGGCGCTGTGGCGCGCCGGCGAGGTCGAGACGCTGGCCAAGCAATATTGGGCGGCGTTGCAGGCCGGTGAACCGGTGATCCTGAGCGACGAGCAGATGAAAACCGTGCTCGCCCGCTTCAAGACCTATGGCAAGCAGAGCAACGAGCTGGGCAAGAACGAGGCCCATGCCGTTGCCGCTCCCACCCGCCGCGATACGCCGAAGGAAAAGTCCAAGGGCAAGCACAAGGGTCACAAGCACAAATGATCGCTAACGTCTCGCCGCTTGTCGCGGAACTGCATGCCCGGGCTGCTGCGGGACGGCCCGTCACCGTGGGGCTCGCGGGGGCGGGCCAGATGGGCACCGACATGGTGGTGCAGCTGGCCCGCATGCCGGGCTTGCGGCTGGGCGCCGTTTCGGAACTGCGCGCCCCTTCGGCCCTGAACGCCTGCAAGCTCGCCGGCCATCCGGAAGAAAAGCTTGTCCGCGCCGCATCAGCCGATGCCATTGACGATGCAATCCGCCAGGACAGGATCGCCATCACCGATAATATCAATGCGCTTGCCGCGGCGAGCCTCATTGATGTGGTGATCGACGCCACCGGCAATCCCAACATCGGCACGCTCTTCGCGCTCGATGCCATTGCCCATGGCAAGCATGTGGTGATGCTGAACGTCGAGGCCGACATCACCATCGGCCGGCATCTTCATGCCGAGGCGAAGAAAGCGGGCGTCGTTTATACCGGTGCGGCGGGAGATGAACCCGCCGCCGCACTCGAGATCATCGGCTTTGCGCAATCCCTGGGGCTTGAGATCATCTGCGCCGGCAAAGGCAAGAACAATCCGCTCAAATTCGATGCCGTGCCGGCTGAATATGAGGCGGAAGCCAAGGCGCGCAACATGAACGCGCGCATGCTGGTGGAATTCGTCGATGGTTCCAAGACCATGATCGAGATGACGGCCATCGCCAATTGCACCGGCCTGATGCCCGACATTCCCGGCATGCACGGCCCCGCCGCCACGCGCGAACAGCTGGCCGATGTGCTCATTCCCAAATCCGATGGCGGCGTTCTGTCGAAGAAGGGCTGCGTTGACTATTCGATCGGCAAGGGCGTGGCGCCCGGCGTCTTCTGCATCGTCGGCACCGATCACCCGCGCCTGCTTGAACGCATGATCGACCTGAAGGTGGGCAAGGGCCCCTATTTCACGATCTTCCGGCCCTATCATCTGACTAGCCTTGAAGTGCCGCTCTCCGCCGCCCGCGCGGTGGTCCACGGACAGGCCGACATGGTGCCGCTGGAACAGCCGGTGGCCGAAGCCGTGACGCTGGCCAAGCGCGATCTGAAGGCGGGGGAAACGCTGGGCAAGATCGGCGAAACGCAATACCGCGCCTGGGCCATGACGGCGGCGGAGGCCCGCAGCAGCAACGGCGTGCCGCTGGGCCTGGCCGAGGGCGCAAAGGTTGTGAAGCCCGTCAAGACCGGCGAACTCCTGACCTATGACAATTGCGTGCCCGATGATTCCCTGATCGTGACGCAGATCCGCAAGCGCCTCGATCAGACCGACGCGCGCTTTCACACGCTGTAGGTTGTTGCGGCGCACAACATTTTTGCGCCGCACACACGGCCTTCTCGATTGACTCCCCAAGGGGGAGGCCCCTACTGTCGCCCTTGAACTTTTGTAATTTCAAAATAACAAATGTTACCCGATGGTCAAAAACCTCGGGATTTGGGAGACGCCGGAATGAGTGTGGCCACCGCAGGCTCTGCGCCGCAAAAGCCCTGGCTGCCCCGTTGGCTCACCTCGGAACATCCGCTGCCGTGGCTGCTGCCCGCCTCCGCCCTGATGATCGTCTTCGGCATCTATCCGCTGCTCTATGCCATCGGCCTGTCGCTCTACCGCCGCAACGCCGCCACCCGGAAAATGCTGTTCCAGCCCGACTATAACTGGCTGAAGGTGCTGCAGGACGAGCGCGTCTGGAATGCCCTCTCCAACACCCTGATCTATACCGGCGTGGCGCTCCTGTTCCAGCTTGTGCTCGGCATGCTGATCGCGCTGCTGCTCGATTCGGACCGGAAAGGTTATGGCGTGCTGCGCGCCATGATGACGCTGCCGCTCGTCATTCCGCCCGCCGTCACCGGCATGATGTTCCTGCTGATGCTGAACGGCTCCTTCGGCGTGCTGAGCCGCGGCATGATCGCGCTCGGCATCTTCCCCACCGGCTATTCCATGCTGGGCCAAAGCTCCACCGCCATGGCGGGCGTGCTGATGGCGGAAATCTGGCAATGGACGCCCTTCATGGTGCTGATCATGCTGGCGGGCCTACGGTCGCTTCCCAAGGAGCCTTTCGAGGCCGCCGCCATCGATGGCGCCACACCGGTTCAGGCCTTCTTCAAGCTCACATTGCCGATGATGTCGAAGGTGATCGCCATTGCCGTTCTCATTCGCGGCATCGATCTCTTCCGCGCCTTCGACTACGTGAAGGTGATGACGGATTCAGGCCCCGGCACCGCCACGGAAACTCTTACCTCCTATTCCGGCCGCATTTATTTCGGCAATGCCGATTTCCCCTATGCCTCAACCGTGGCCCTCATCACGCTGGTGCTGGTCATCGTCGTCTCCAGCGTCTTCATGCGCGCCTTCAAGGTGAAGCTCTGATGGAACTGTCACGCCCCTGGCAAATCCTGCGCGATGCGGCCGCCGTGCTGGTCACCGCCATCTTCATGTTCCCCATCTTCTGGTGGGCGCTCACCTCCATCAAGCCCACCTACGCCATGTTCGACAAGGACCGCGTGGTCTGGTTCGACTTCGTGCCGACACTGATCAACTACGCGGTGACGCTGCTGGGCCGCTCGCGCTCCGAGCTTGCCATCGATCAGGGCATCGGCATGGGCGTCGCCGGCGGCAGCGCCTATGACTCGCGCCAGACCATTGTCGACAGCATTATCGTCTCGGTCGGCGCCACGGCGCTCACGGTGATGATTGCGGTGCTCGCCGCCTATGCGCTGTCGCGCATGGCGTTCAGGGGCCGCAACGCCTTCCTGAACTGGGTGCTGGGCCAGCGCTTCATGCCGCCCATCGCCATTCTCATTCCCCTCGTCGGCATCTATAAGACGGCAGGCCTGCGCGACACCGACAATCTCTATATGGGCTATCTCGGCCTCATCCTCATCTACGCGCTGATGAACCTGCCCATCGCCGTGCTGCTGATGAAGTCCTTCTTCGACGACGTGCCGAAGGACGTGGACGAGGCGGCGATGATCGACGGCGCCACGCGCGGCCAGACCTTCCGCCGGATCGTGCTGCCGATGGTCAGGGGCGGCGTCGCCGCGGCGGCGGTCTTGTGCTTCATCTTTTCCTGGACAGAGTTCCTGCTGGCGCTCTTCCTCACCACCGACATCCGCACCGTTCCGGTGAAGATTCAAACCTTCGTCACTTCCACGGGCAATGAATGGGGCTTCATCGCGGCGCTGGGCACAGCCGCCACGATCCCGGGCTTCATCTTCATTCTGCTCGTGCAACGCCATCTGGTTCGCGGCCTCACCCTTGGCTCCCTGAAGGAGTAGGGCTTCGGACGAGATCACAGCTCAATCATGGGAGGATACCGATGAGCTTCAAGGACTACGACAAGAAAACCTTCATCGCCGATACGGCGAAGGACTATGCGGCCCGCCGCATCTCCAAGCGCGACTTCATGAAGAAGATGGCGCTCGCGGGCGTCGCCTTCTCCGCCTTCTCCGCCGGCATGCTGGGCAGCAGCCGCCGCTTCAACGGCAATCTGAGCCTGCTGGGCACGCCCGCCTTCGCCGAAGGCGATGCGGAAACCAACAAGTGGCTGGCCGACGTCGGCTCCAAGTTCAAGGGCACCAAGATCCGCTACACCTCGGAAGCAACGCCCCCGACCGTGGTTCTCGACAAGATCAAGAAGGAATTCACCGATCCGACCGGCATCGAGGTCGAAATCGAAATCGTTCCGCTCGAGCAGGTTCTCGCCAAGGCCACGCAGGACGTGCAGGGCCAGCTCGGCACCTACGACCTCTATTATCTTGACCAGTCGTGGGTCGCCACCTTCGCGCAGGACACTTACGATCCGATCGCTTACTACAAGGACAAGCCCGATCTGGCGCTGCCCAACTTCGATTGGGACGACTTCTCCAAGCCGCTGGTCGACGGCCTTGCGCTTTATGACGGCAAGTGGGTCGGCATTCCCTTCGACATTCCGATCTTCATGCTGATGTACCGCAAGGACATCCTCGAGAAGCACGGCATCGCCGTTCCGACATCGCCTGATGAATTCACCGACGCGATCAAGAAGATCACCGAGGCGGAAAAGGCCAACGGCATGTACGGCACGGGCCTGCAGGCCAAGTCCGGCCACTATTCCCTCAACTGCGACTGGACGCAGATGGTGTGGAATGAAGGCGGCTCGATCTTCACCAAGGACAAGAAGTTCTCGGGCAACGACGAAGCCGGCATCGCCGGTCTCCAGCGTTACCAGGAATGGGTGAAGAACGCCCCGCCCGAATCCCTGAACTCCACCTGGGACGGCCAGTTCCAGATGATGGCGTCAGGCCAGGCGGCCATCGTCGAATCCTGGGACGAGTTCTTCCCCGGCCTCGACGCCGACGACTCCAAGGTCAAGGGCCTGTGGATGCCGGCCAAGCCCATCGTCGGCAAGCCGCTCCGCGCCGTGGCCGATGCAGGCTTCGGTGAAATCCCGAACTATGCCCACCAGGGCGGTTCGATCCTCGCGCTGTCGAAGTATTCGAAGAATGCCGACGCCGCCTGGATCTTCATGCAGTGGGCCTGCTCGAAGGACATCATGACGCGCTGCACGCTGGCCGGCGGCTTCGCGCCCATGCGCCTCTCGTCCTTCGCCGACCCGCGCGTCAAGGCCAAGGCCGTTGTTGGCCCCGGCACCACCCGCCATCTCGACATGGTGAAGTGGATCATCGACAACAACATGGCCTCCGAGCCCGACATGCCGCTGTGGGCCGGCTTCTCGAACAACGAGATCCCGGTGAACCTCGGCAAGCTGCTGACCGGCCAGGACTTCGGCGGCGACGCCAAGAAGTGCATGGACACCATCGCCGACGCCATCAACAAGGGCGTTGCCGACGCCGGCCTCTGAAATACTCCCTGAAACTTGCGGAGGCGGTTCACGCCGCCTCCGCTTTTTATCTGTGTACTGAAGATTTTTCATGGCCCCCGACCTCGTCATCGGCATCGACTCGTCGACCACCGCCACCAAGGCCATCGCCTGGGACAGGCGGGGCAAGGCCGTGGCCGAGTCGCGCGCCAATGTTCCCTTGTCCAATCCAAGGCCCGGCTGGTTCGAGCAGGATGTGTCCGACTGGACGGGCGCTCTCGCCAGGGCGCTGAAACAGCTCACCCGCAAGATCGATTCAAAGCGCATCGCAGCGCTTGCCATTGCCAATCAGCGCGAAAGCTTCGCCCAGTTCGACGCCAGGGGAAATGCGCTCCGCCCCGGCACGCTGTGGCTTGACGAGCGCTCGCCCGCCCAGTCCGAAGCGCTGGCCGCCAGATTGGGCGCCGACCGCCTGCGCCATATCTCCGGCAAGCCGCGCGACATCACGCCCTGCATCTCGCGCTGCCTGTGGTTCGCCGAAAACATGCCGGCCATGTGGAAGAAGACCGCCATGACGGCGGAGGTCCATGGCGTGCTCGTTCATGACCTCACCGGAAACTGGCACACCTCCGTCTCCTCCGCCGATCCCATGGGCCTGATCGACATGGCCCGCTATGACTGGTCGGATGAACTGCTTGCGGCCGTCAGCCTCACCCGCGATCAGCTTCCGAAACTCTTTCGCGCCGGGGAAGTGGTGGGCGAGGTCACCGCCGAAGCGGCAAAGCGCACCGGGCTCAAGGCGGGAACGCCGGTCGTGGCCGGCGGCGGCGATGGCCAGTGCGCCGGCACCGGCACCAACATCTTCGTGCCCGGCCGCACCTATGTGAATATCGGCACGGCTTGCGTCTCCGGCCGTTTTGCCACCCAATATGCCGACGCCCAGCCCTTCCGCACCATGACGGCGGTGGGCGAGGAAGGTTATATCTACGAAACCTGCCTCCGCACCGGCACCTTTCTGGTCAACTGGGTGGTGGAAAATCTCTTCAACATCGATCCCGTCAAGAATCCCTCGATCTTCAGGACGCTGGAAGCCGAAGCGGCGCAATCGTCGATCGGCGCCAATGGCATTGTCGCCATGCCGCATTGGTCGGGCTCGATGACGCCCTATTGGGATCCCGTCACCCGTGGCGTCATGATCGGCCTCACCTCCTCGCACCGGCGGGGCGATGTCTATCGCGCCGTCATGGAAGGCGTGGCGCTGGAACAGTCGATGATGACCAATCTGGCGCAGCAGGCCTCGGGCCAGCCCTTCGCGCATTATGTGGCGATCGGCGGCGGTGCCCGCTCTGATCTCTGGTGCCAGATCCTCGCCGATGCCTCGGCCCGCGATGTGAAGCGGCTGGAAACGGTTGAGGCCTCATCCCTCGGCGCCGCCATCGCCGCGGCAAAAGGTGCCGGCTGGTTCAAAAGTGTGCCGCAGGCCGCCGCCGCCATGGCCGGAAAGCCCGTCAAGACCTTCCGTCCACGGAGAAAACCCTCCGCCCGCTATCAGGAGTTGCTCGCCATTTATACTGATCTTTATCCCGCCATCCGCGGCTGGAACGCCCGCCTCAATGCTTTCGTCGAGGAGGGCCGCGCATGACGGGCTGGAACGAACTGATCTCCGATGTGGTCGCCGGCCGCTGGAAGGACCCCACCACCGGCAAGCCCGCCACCGTGCCCTTCGAGACCATCCGCATCGAAGAGACGCTGGATGGCGGCGAGGCCGATGTGCTGGCGCCCTTGAAGCTCGGCAAGCGCCTGGCCGTGGTGAGCGACACCAACACCCATGAGGCCATGGGCCGCCGCGTCGCCAAGCATCTGAAAGCGCTGGGCACCATCGAGGAGATCGTGCTCCCCGATCATCTCCACTGCGATGAGCCGACCGTCGCCATGGTGCAGGAGAAGACCCGCCATTGCGATGCCATCGTCGCCGTAGGCTCGGGCGTTCTCTCCGACACCTGCAAATACGCCACCTTCAAGGACGGCCGGAAATACGCGACCTTCGGCACCGCTGCCTCGATGAACGGCTATGCCGCCTCCACCGCCTCGGTCACGCTGGCCAACGGCTACAAGACCTCGCTGCCCGCCCATGCGCCGCGCGGCATTTTCCTTGATTTGAAAGTCTCAGCCGATGCACCGCACTGGCTCTCGGCGGCAGGCCTTGGCGATTCGCTGTGCCGCCCCACGGCACAGGTCGAATGGTGGGCCTCGCACCGCCTCTTCGGCACGCTCTATTCGAGCGTGCCCTATACGCTGATCGGCGGCGATGAACCCGCCATGATCAAATCCGCCGCCGGGCTTAAAACCCATGATGTGGCGGCGAACGGCCATCTTCACCGCGTCCTCACGCTCTGCGGGCTTGGCGTCTGCTTCACCGGCATCTCGCATCATGGTTCCATGGGCGAGCACCAGGTGTCGCACTGGATCGACATGTTCGCAGGCAAAGATCATCCCGGCACCACCCATGGCCAGCAGGTGGGCGTTGCCTCGCTCGCCATCGCCAGGCTGCATCACGAACTTCTGAACATGGACCAGCCGCCCGAAATCGGTCCCACCCATATTTCGGAAAAGGAATTCATCCAGCGCTACGGCGCGGCGATCGGCCCCATGTGCTACGCCGAAGCGAAGAAGAAAGCCTTTGATGCGGCAGGCGTCAAAGCCTTCAACGAAAAGCTGCGCGCCATGTGGCCCGAGCTTCGCGCGGAACTGAAGCCGATGCTGATGGACCCGGCGGAAATGAAAAAGACGCTTGCCTCCGCCGGCGGCCCCACCACCGCCACCGGACTGGGCCTCTCGCGCAAGGTCTGGCGCGACGCAATGAAATACGCCCGCGATGTGCGCAATCGCTGGTCCTTCCTCGACCTCGCGGACGACGCGGGCATTCTCGATGATTTCCTCAGCAGGGATGAGCAGTAACATGGCTTCGGTTACCATCAGCAAGGTCCGCAAGAACTACGGCGATGTGGAGGTGGTGCATGGCATCGACCTCACCATCGGCGATGGCTCCTTCGTCGTGCTGCTCGGCCCCTCGGGCTGCGGCAAGTCCACCCTGCTCCGCATGATCGCCGGGCTTGAATCGGTGACGGGCGGCGAAATCGCCATCGCCGGCAAGCGCGTCAACGAGGTGCACCCGAAAGACCGCAACATCGCCATGGTGTTCCAGAACTACGCGCTCTATGCCCACATGACGGTGAAGGACAACATGAGCTTCTCGCTGCTGCTGGCCAAGCGCCCGCAGAGCGAGATCGACGAGAAGGTGGCATGGGCCGCCAAGATTCTGAACCTCGAACCCTATCTCAAGCGCTATCCGCGTGAGCTGTCGGGCGGCCAGCGGCAGCGTGTCGCCATGGGCCGCGCCATCGTGCGCAATCCGGCGGTGTTCCTCTTCGACGAGCCGCTGTCGAACCTCGATGCCAAGCTCCGCGTGCAGATGCGCACCGAGATCAAGGAACTGCACGAGCGCCTCAAGACCACCACCGTCTACGTCACCCATGACCAGATCGAGGCCATGACCATGGCCGACAAGATCGTCATCATGCGCGATGGCCACATCGAGCAGGAAGGAACGCCGCTCGATGTCTATGACCATCCCGCCAATCTCTTCGTGGCGGAATTCATCGGCTCGCCGTCGATGAACATGCTGAAGGGCGAAGTGGGCAAGGGCGGCGTGGTCATGGCCGGCGGCATCACGTTGCCGCTGCCCAAGGGATCGAAAGCCACAATGGGCCAAAAGGTCATCTACGGCATTCGCCCCGAACATCTCAATCCCGGCGAAGGCATCCCCGCAACCGTCAGCGTCACCGAGCCGACAGGGCCTGAAATTCACATCTATGCCGATGTGGGCGATCAGGAGGTCTGCGCCATTTCGAAGGAGCGCCTCGGCGTCACGCGCGGTTCCAGCCTGTCGCTCAAGCCTGATCTGTCCAAGGTGCATCTCTTCGATGCCGAAACCGGAAAGTCACTCGCGTGAGCACGGTCGTCATATTGGGCGCAGGCGTCATGGGCTCGTCCATGTGCATGCCGCTCTGCGATCGCGGCCACGCGGTATCTCTCGTGGGCACGCCTCTGGATGATGAGATCATCGGGTCGATCACCGCAACCGGCCGCCATCCGAGGCTCAACACCGCCATGCCGAAAGGCGTCACCGCTTTTCATCACGGCGATTTCGGCAAGACGGTTACTGCCGAAACCAATCTCATCGTATTGGGCGTTGCATCCGCTGGCGTCGGCTGGGCCATTGACCGCCTGTGCGAAACGTTGAGCCGTCCCATTCCCGTCGTCATGATTACCAAGGGCATGTATCCGGAGCCTGCCTCGCTCACCGCCCTTCCCGATCATGTGGCGCGCGAGGTGAAGCGGCGCAAAGGTTTCGATCTCCCGGTTGCCGCCATCGGCGGCCCCTGCATCGCGGGCGAACTTGCGGTGAAGCGCAACACCGGCACGGTCATCACCTCGCATGATCCCGCACTTTCAGCGCGCCTCTGCCGGATGCTGGAGACGGATTACTACCATCCCCGCCCCTCGCCCGATGTGATCGGCGTCGAAGTCTGCGCCGCCTTCAAGAATTTCTTTGCCATCGCCGTGGGCTGGGCGGCAGGCCACCGTGAAAAGCTCCCGCCGACCGACAACAACGCCTTCAACCACAATGCCGCGGCCATCCTCTTCGATCAGGCGATTACCGAACTGATGGAGATTACGCTGGCGTTGGGCGGCACGGCGAAAAGCGTCTGGGGCATGCCGGGGGCCGGCGATCTTTATGTCACCTGCCAGGCCGGCCGCAATTCCAGGCTGGGCAATAATCTCGGCCGCGGCCTCACCTACCGGCAGACGAAGGAAGGCCCGATGAAGGGCGACACCATTGAAGGCGCCGAACTCGGCCTCGCCGTATCGCCGAGCCTCCGCGCCATGCTGAAGGCCGGCACGCTCGATCCGGTCAAGGTGCCGCTTACCCGTGCATTGCTTGATGCCCTCGTCAATGACGCGCCGCTTGTCATTCCGTGGGCTGATCTTCATCCGCAAGGATAAACGCCATGGACCGCGATCCGCAGGCGGATGCCGAAGGCCTTGCCGCCGCCCTGACCCTCGACAGGGACGAGCAGCAGGCCACCCGCGCGGCGTGGTATTATTTCGTGGCGGGCCTCACCCAGGATCAGGTGGGCAAGAAGCTCGGCCTGAACCGGATCCGCGTGAACCGCCTGCTGGCGGAAGCGCGCGAGCGCGGCCTGGTGCAGATCACCATCACCGGCAAGCTGGCCGAATGCGTGGAGCTGGAAACGCGGCTCTGCCAGCGCTTTGGCTTGCAGGAGGCGATCGTTGTCCCCACCCCGCCTGATCCCGCTTTCATTCCCCATGTCATCGGCACGGCGGCGGGCGCGGCACTGGCCCAGCGCCTGAAGGATGGATTGTCGGTGGGCGTGGGCTGGGGCCGCACGCTCAGACTCTCGCTCCATTCCGTCCCGCGCCGCTCGCTGCCGCATCTCTCCGTGGTCTCGATGATGGGCGGCCTCACCCGCGGCGCCGCCATGAATCCGCATGAAACCGCATCCCATCTGGCGGATTTGCTGGATGCCCAATGCTTCTATGTCGCGGCCCCCACCCTGACCGACACCGAGACGACGCGCGATGTGCTGATGGCGCAGCCCATGCTGCGCGAGGTATTCGAGCGCGCCGCCAATGTCGATCTCGCACTCGTGTCGGTGGGCGAACTCACCTACACCAACACCATGTCGCGCGTCGGCCTCGTCACCCGGAAGGATGTCGATGAATTGCGTCTTGCCGGCGCTGTCGGCGACATCTGCGCCCGCTGGATCGATATCGAGGGCCGTGTCGTCGATCATCCGTTGAATGCCCGTGTTGTGGCGCTGGACCTGCAGCGCCTGTCGCGTATTCCCTGTGTCATGCTGGCGTCCGGCGGGCGGCCGAAGGCCGAGGCCATGCTCGGCGCCATGAAGGGTGGTATGGTGCATGTCGCCGTCACCGATGAACAGACGGCGCGCTGGATTCTGGCACGGGCGGGGAAAGACCATGAGTGATTGCGTTCTCGGCATCGATATCGGCACCTCGGGCGTGCGCATTGCCGCCACCTCCGCCGGCAATGAGCTGTTGGCGCTTGCCACCGCCCCCATCAACAATCCGATTTCCGACGGCTTCCGCCGCCTGCAGGATGCCTCTCTCTGGTGGCAGGCCGTCGAAGCGGCCTTCGCGAAACTCGATCTCAAGGGACACACCGTCAAGGCCATCGCCATCGACGGCACCTCCGGCACCATCCTTCCCGTCGCGGCAGATGGCAGCCCGCTTGGCCTCGCCTCCATGTACAATGACGTGGCCGAGCAAGCCGATATCGCCCTGGTTGCCGCCAACGCACCGCGGGAGACCGCAGCCCTTGGCGCAACCTCGCCGCTCGCCCGCGCCCTGCCGCTCCGCAGTTCCGCCACCCGCATCCTCCATCAGGCGGATTGGCTGGCCGGCAAATTCTCCGGCCGCTTCGACGTGACGGATGAGAACAATGCGCTGAAATCGGGTTACGATCCCGTGGCCCGCCAATGGCCGGCATGGATCGCCAAAACCGGTTTCGACGTGAAGCTGTTTCCGCAAGTGGTGCCCGCAGGCACCCGCACCGGCACCATCCTTGCCGATGTCGCGGACAGGTTCAAACTCTCTCGCGATGTGGCGATCGTCGCGGGCACCACCGATGGCTGCGCCGCCTTCCTCGCCTCGGGCGCTTCGGAAAGCGGTGATGGCGTCACCTCGCTTGGCACCACGCTCACCCTCAAGCTTCTGTCGGCGAAACCCGTCTTTGCGCCCCAATACGGCATCTACAGCCATCGCATTGGTGACCAGTGGCTGGCAGGCGGCGCCTCGAACGTAGGCGGCGGTGTGATCGGCAAATATTTCTCGAAAGAACAACTGGATCGCCTCACGGCGAAGCTCGATCCGGCACACCCCACCGGCCTCGACTACTATCCCCTGACCGAACCCGGCGAACGCTTCCCGATCAATGATCCCTCCTATCCGCCGCGCCTCACGCCGAGGCCCTCTGACGACGCCAAATTCCTGCAAGCCATTCTCGAAGGCATCTCCGCTGTCGAGGCTCTGGGTTACAAGCGTCTCGCTGAACTTGGCGCATCGTCTCTGGCGTCAATCCGCAGCGCAGGGGGCGGCGCCTCCAATGCCGCATGGACGAAAATCAGGCTGGCCAAACTCGGCGTGCCCGAAAAGCAGCCCTTGAGCGAACACGCCGCTGTCGGCACGGCGCGCCTGGCATGGCGCGGCATCGGCCATGCGAATTGACGGCTTGAGCGGCATCGCCGGAAACTTTGGCGGCATGCTGATCGACCAGTTCGGCGTCATCCACGATGGCCAGACGCTTTACCCCGGAACTCTCCGTATACTGAGCGAATTGCGCGGGCGCGGCATTCCCGTCGCCGTCATGACCAATTCCGGCAAGCGCGCCGCCGCCAACACCGAGCGCCTCGTCAGGATGGGCGTGCCGCGCGGCGATTTCATTGATACCGTCAGTTCCGGCGAAGTCGCCTTCCAGTCGCTCAAGGTGAAAAAGGCTTTTCTCATCGGCCGCGATGGTGACGATTATGGCTTCACCGGCATTGAGTTCGTGAAGAACCCCCACGATGCCGAAGCGATCCTCATCCTCGGCAGCAATGCGCCCCACACTTCGCTTGAGGAGTATCGCAAGATGCTCACCGGCCTCACCCTGCCCGCCATCTGCTGCAATCCCGACAAGCTGATGCTCACGTCCTCGGGCCTTCAGCCCGCCCCCGGCGCGATCGCGGCGCTCTATCAGGAGATGGGCGGTACCGTAACCTGGATCGGCAAGCCCTATCCGGCAATTTATCAACACGCCGCCAAGCTCATCGGCAGCCCACAACGCATCCTCTGCATCGGTGATAGCGCCGAACATGATGTGGCGGGCGGCCGTGCCGCCGGTTTCTCCACCTTGCTCGTGATGACCGGCGTCTCCGCCGGCCACGATCCCGCAACCCTCAATCCCCAGCCCGATTATCTTATGGACGCATTCACATGGACGAACTCGAACAGCTGAAAATCCTCTCCGCCAAGGCCGGAAGCGATCCTCTGCGCGTGCAGGCGGCGGGTGGCAATACTTCGCTGAAAAACGATGGCGTGATGTGGATCAAGGCGTCAGGCACTTGGCTGAAAGACGCCACGGCGAAGGACATCTTCGTTCCCGTCGATCACCCCGCCCTCATGGTGGCGCTGGCCAAAAATGACCCGGCCTGCGAAACCTGCACGGCGTTTCTCCGCACCGATCTGAACGCCGCCGGATTGCGCCCCTCCATTGAAACCACGGTGCATGCGTTGATGCCGCAGCGCGTGGTCGTTCACGTCCACTGCGTCAACACCATTGCCTGGGCCATCCGCGCCGACGCCGAAGCGCGTCTCGCGGAAAAGCTCAAGGGCATCAATTACGCTTTCATTCCCTATGCCAGGCCCGGCCTCGAGCTCGCCGCCGCCATCCAGGCGCGGCTCAGGCCCGGCGTCGATGTTCTGGTGCTGGGCAATCACGGCCTCGTCGTCGCCGCGGCAAGCGTTCCCAAAGCCGAAGCCCTGCTTGATCGCGTCATCGCCCTGCTGAAGCGCCCCGTTCGCGCCGCAAAACCCGCCGACATGCAAGCGCTCAACGTCATTGCTCAGGACACGGACTATTTCCCGGCCCCCGATCCCGAAACCCATGCGCTCGCCACCGACGATCTCGCCCTGCCGCGCGGTGAAAAGTCGGTATTCTACCCCGACCATGTGGTGTTTCTGGGTGTCGGCGTGGCGACGGAGCTCACGTCAAACGCACCGCTGGTCGCCATTCCCGGCAAGGGCGTCCTGCTGCGCAAGGATGCCAAATCAGCCATCGAGCCCATGGGCCGCTGCCTGGCCGATGTCATGCGCCGCGTGGAGCCGGAAGACCCGCTCGTCAGCCTCACCGCCAACGACATCGATCGCCTGCTCAACTGGGATGCCGAGAAATACCGCCAGACGCTCAAGGCCGTCTAGTCACGCCTTCAGCAGCCATTCATGCTCTTTCGCATTGTGGAACTTCCACGTGCGCTTCGGCCCCGCCATGACATTGAGATAATAAAGGTCATAGCCATGCGTGGTGGCGCAGGGGTGATAGCCCTTGGGCACCAGCGTCACATCGCCATCCTCCACCGCCATCGCCTCATCGAGCGAGCGGTCATCGGTATAGACGCGCTGGAAGGCAAAACCCTGCGGCGGATTGATCCGGTGATAATAGGTTTCTTCCAAGAGCGACTCATGCGGAAGATTGTCCTGATCATGCTTGTGCGGCGGATAGGACGAGGTGCAGCCGCCGGGCGTGATCACCTCCACCACGAGCAGGCTTTCCGCCGGCTCCCATTCCGGAATGATGTTGGTCACATGCCGCGTGTTGGAGCCCTTGCCCCGCGTCTCCTGATGCAGCGTATCAGGCCCGATCACCCGCGCCGGAAGCTTGCCCGCACCCGGCGCCGTGCAGACCGCCAGCGTCACATCGTCCTCAGCCTTGACCCGCCATTTTTCACCCGCCGGAATATAGACCGACCAGGGCTTCCCCGCGAAGGGCGACAGGCGCTCACCCAGCACGCCGAAATCCTGTCCCCCCGCCGTCACATGGCCTCTGCCGGAGATGAACACCAGGCACACCTCGCGTCCCGCTTCGCCGCCCCTCGCCTCCTCACCGGCCTTCAGCTTCCACAGGTCGAAGCCCACATAGGTCCACTGCGCACTCTCAGGCGTCACATGCACGATGCGGCCATTGTCAGCCGACGGATGAATTTTAAGATCGGGCATGCTCAATCCCCCACGCGCTGCTTCTGCGCCGCCGCCTCATAGGCCTTGCGCGCCTCGCGCACCTGCGGCCTGACCGAAACCTCCGGCACCGCCACCTCCCACCAATGGCCACCCGCATCGGTTGAAATCATCGGATCGGTGTCGATCACGATCACCGTGGGCACCGTGCTGCCCTGCTGCGCCTTCAGCAGGCGTTCGAGTTCAGAGAGCGAGGAGGCCTTGTGCGCCTCAGCCCCCATGCTCCGCGCATGCGCCACGAAATCAATCGCGGGCGGCACGGCCTGCAGCGTGTTGTAGTCATAGAGATTGTTGAAGCGCTCGCCGCCCGTTGCATGCTGCAGCCGGTTGATGCAGCCGTAGCCGCGATTGTCCAGCAGCACCACGGTGATCTTGAGGCCCAGCATCACCGCCGTCGCCAGTTCCGAATTGGCCATCATATAGGAGCCGTCGCCCACCATCACCACGACCTCGCGTTCGGGATGCGCCATCTTGAGGCCAAGCCCGCCCGCAATCTCATAGCCCATGCAGGAGAAGCCATATTCGAGGTGATAGGAAGAGGGATAGCTCGCCTGCCACAGCTTGTGCAATTCGCCGGGAAGCCCGCCCGAAGCGCAGATCATCGAGATCTCGCGCCCCAGCGCCCGCTGCACGCTGCCGATCACCTGCGCATCGGAGGGAAGCTCGGCATTGCTGGCCGCTGTGTAGGTGTCGGCCTCGGCGATCCATTGGGTGCGCGCCCGCCTGGCGCTGTCTGTCCATGATGCGGGTGCTGACCATCCCGCCAGATTGGCGGAAAGTTCCTCAAGCCCCACCTTGGCATCGGCCAAGAGCGGCAGTGCCCGATGCTTCGTGGCATCGAAGGCTTGCGTATTGAGCCCGATGATCTGCCGCTTCGGATTTTCAAACAGCGCCCACGAGCCTGTGGTGAAATCCTGCAAGCGTGTCCCCACCGCCAGCACCACGTCCGCCTGCTCGCACATGGCGTTGGAGGCGCCGGTTCCGGTCACGCCGACCGATCCCATGTTGAGCGGATCGAGAAACGGCAGGGATGATTTTCCGCCCTGCGTCTCCACCACGGGAATGCCGTGCCGCGCGGCAAAATCGGCGAGCGTGGCGGAGGCTTCCGAGAACAGGACACCGCCGCCCGCCACAATCACCGGCTTCCTGGCATCCCTCAGTACACGGACGGCCTGCGCCAGCTCATCCTCGTCCGGCCGCACGCGGCGCTGCGTCCACACACGCTCGGAAAAAAAGCTTTCAGGATAGTCATAGGCCTCCGCCTGCACATCCTGGCAGAAGGCAAGCGTCACCGGCCCGCATTCGGCGGGATCGGTGAGCACGGCCATGGCGCGGTTCAGCGCCGGGATCAGCTGTTCCGGCCGCATGATGCGGTCGAAATAGCGCGACACCGGCTTGAAGCAATCATTCACCGAAACCGTGCCGTCGCCGAAATTTTCCGCCTGCTGCAACACAGGGTCGGGCCTCCGGCTGGCGAAGATGTCGCCCGGCACCAGCAACACCGGCAGCCTGTCCACATGCGCCACCGCCGCCGCCGTCACCATGTTGATGGCGCCTGGGCCGATGGACGTGGTGCAGGCCATCATCCGCCTGCGCCGCATGCCCTTGGCATAGGCTATCGCCGCATGCGCCATGGTCTGTTCATTCTGGCCGCGATAGGTCGGCAGTTCGTCGCGCACCTGAAACAGCGCTTCGCCCAGCCCCGCCACATTGCCATGGCCGAAGATCGCCCACATGCCGGCGAAGATCGGCACCGTCTTGCCATCCACCACCGTCATCTGCCGGGTCAGGAATTTCGCCATGGCCTGCGCCGCCGTCAGGCGAAGAGTCTTGCTCATCGTGCCGCTCCCAAATCTTGCCGCGCCTCAAGCCTGCGCTTTTGTCCAGATGTTTACCAGATTGCCGAAGCGCGCCGCCATGTCGTCGATGGCCGCGGCATCGCTCATTTTGCCTGAGAGCCACGCGCGCGCCGCATCGCTGAAGATGGTGCGCCCCACCGCAAAGCCCTTCACCATCGGCTGTCCCTTGGTCAGCGCGAAGGCCTTGGCCAATTCGGCTTCCGGCGCGTCGAGGCCCAGGAGCACGATGCCCCGGCAATAGGGATCGTTCTTGCCGATCACCGCGGAGATATTGCGCCAGGCCGCGGCCGCCGGCTGCGGCTCGAGCTTCCACCAGTCAGGCTTGATGCCAAGCGCATAAAGCTCCTCCAGCGCCCGCGCGATGGTGTCGTCCTGAAGCGCGCCGTTCTTGCCCGCGATGATCTCCACCAAGAGCTCGCGCCCCACCTTGCGCGCCGCTTCATAAAGTGTGCGCAGCTTTTGCCCCTGTTCGGCTTTCAACTCAGCCGGATCATCGGGGTGATAGAAGGCGAGGCATTTGATGGTGTGCGTCACCGGCCATTCCTCAAGGCGCGATCCCACATCCTGCGTGAACTCGAATTGCAGCGGCCGCGATCCGGGCTTTTCCAAAGGCCGCCCGATCCACAGTCCCAGCTTCGCCGCGTCGAACATTGCTTCACGGCCATATGTATCATCCAGCAGCGTGCCGAAGCCGGGCTTCCCACCCGAGACCTTGCCGATCGCCTGGATCGCCAGCCGCTTGAAATCCGCGATCTTCTCGCGCGGTGCTTTCGCCTTGTCCGCCATCTCCTCAAGCTGCATACGATGGTCGATGGCCAGTGCCATCAGCGTGGAAGGCTGCGCCCGCCGCGTCGTCGCCCAATGCACATGGTTGATTGCCTCATCCCGGCGCAGCGCCTTGTAATGGCTGCCGTGCTTCAGGAAAAACTGCAGCTCGTCCCAGGTCGGAATTTCCGGCGAACACAGAAGGCGTGAGACCGCGAAGGCGCCGCAGGCATTGGCCCATGTGGCGGATGTTTCGAGCGCCTCGCCTTTGAGCCAGCCCCTCAAGAAGCCCGACAGGAAGGCATCGCCCGCGCCCAGCACATTATAGACCTCGATGGGAAAGCCTTGGCCCACGATCCCCTTGTCCAGCGCATCGGGAATGGCGCCGGGATAGACCACGCAGCCCATCGGCCCGCGCTTCAGCACGATCACCGCCTTGGACAGCGCGCGGATGATCTTGAGCGCTTGAAGCGTGTCCTCGCTGCCCGCCGCGATATGCACTTCCTCTTCCGTGCCGACGATCAGGTCGCAATCGGGCAGAATCGATTTGATATGGTCGGAGACGCGATCGGACTTGATATAACGCTCCTCACCAGCACCCAGACCGGCAAGGCCCCAGAGGTTTGGCCGGTAGTCGATATCAAGAATCACCTTGCGGCCAAGCTTGCGCGCGATCTTCATGGCCTTGCGCTGTGCGGCATCCAGATTGGGCTTGGAGAAATGCGTGCCCGTCACCAGCACGGACGCCGCGCGCGCGATGAAGGCCTCGTCGATATCCGCTTCCGTCATCGCGCCATCGGCGCAATTGTCGCGGTAGAAGATCAGCGGAAAGGTCTTGTCGTTCTCAACCGAAAGCAGCACCAGCGCGGTAAAGCGCGCCGGGTCGGTGGCAATACCTTCGAGCGCCACGCCCTCGCGCGCCATCTGCTCCTTGATGAAGCGGCCCATCTGTTCATCGCCGACGCGGGTAACGATGCCGCTCTTCAGTCCCAGCCGGGCCGTGCCGATGGCGATATTCGCCGGGCAGCCGCCCACCGACTTGGCGAAGGAGGCTACATCCTCCAGCCGCGCTCCGATCTGCTGTCCATAAAGATCGACCGACGACCGGCCGATGGTGATGACGTCGAGGTCCATCACGCCTGCTCCCATTCATTATTCTCTTGCAGAAACGAAACAATAATTCTATTGAAAAGTCAATATAGAACATATATTCTATACGTGGAAATTGACAGAGTCAATTTGCCATGCAGGATTTGGCAACGCTTTTGGCATCGGGCAGCTACGATTTGGCATCGAAAATGCAACATTTTGCAACCGAATCGACGCTGTTTGCATCACGTGGAGAAGACTGATGATCAAGTTCGGAGTGCTGGGCGCGGGGCGCATCGGCAAGGTTCATGCCCGCACCATCGCCGGCTCGAAGCAGGCGACGGTCGCCTATCTGGCGGACGCCAATGCGCAAGCGGCGGCGGAACTGGCGGCGGAGGTTGGCGCCAAGGTCGCTTCGGTTGAGGACATCATCAAGGCCAGGGATGTGGACGCGATCCTGATCGCCACACCCACCCCCACCCATGCCGACCTGATCGAGGCGGGATCGGAAGCGGGCAAGGCGGTGCTGTGCGAGAAGCCGGTCAGCATGTCGGTCGAGCGCATCAAGGCCTGCCTCAAGGTGGTCGAGCAGAACAGCACCAACCTGATGATCGGCTTCAACCGGAGATTCGATCCGAACTTCGCCAGCATCGAGCAGCGCATCCGCAAGGGCGACGTGGGCGAGGTCGAGATGGTGACCGTCATCAGCCGCGATCCCGCGCCGCCGCCGGTTGATTACGTGAAAAGCTCAGGCGGCCTCTACCGCGACATGATGATCCACGACTTCGACATGGCGCGCTTCCTCGTCGGCGAGGAATTCGTGCTGGTGCAGGCGCTGGGCGCAGCGCTGGTCGATCCGGCGATCGGCAAGGCGGGAGATGTCGACACGGCGGCGGTGCAGATGCAGACGGCTTCGGGAAAGATCGCCGTCATCACCAACTCACGCCGCGCCACCTATGGCTACGACCAGCGCGTCGAGGTGCACGGGTCGAAGGGGATGCTCAGCGCACGGAACATTCAGAACACGACCGTCGAACTCGCCAATGCGCAAGGCATCATGGGAGATCCGGTTCTGCACTTCTTCACCGAACGCTACGTCGATGCTTACGCCAATGAGGTAAAGGCCTTCATCGACGGGCTGGCCAAGGGCGTCTCGGCAAGGCCCAACGGCTTCGACGGCCTGCAGGCGCAGAAGCTGGCCGACGCCGCAACCATGAGCTGGCAGACCGGAAAGCCCGTCAAACCCGCCTGAATTTTCCTCCACATTAAATTTTTGTTACCGGGTGCCCAAGACCTGCCGCGGCGTCTATCCCCGGTAGCGATGCTCGAGAAACTACGCCCCATCTTCACTGATCCGCACGCACGCGGATACCGCATCTGGCACGATGTGGTGATGGTATTCATCTTCTTCTCCTGCGGCGCGCTGGTGCTGGAAAGCGTGCAGTCCTATCAGGATAACTACGCCATCTGGTTCGATTGGGCGGAGTGGATTTCTGTCGCCTTCTTCACCATCGATGCGGCGGCGAACATCGCCTTCGCGCCAAATCCGTGGCGCTATGTTTTCAGCTTCTGGGGCTTCATCGACCTGATCTCGGTGGCGCCCTCCTATCTGATGCTGTTCAATCTCACCGCGGTCAGGAGCACCAAGGTGATCCGCCTGCTGCGCGTGGCCCGCGCGCTCCGCGTGCTTAAGCTGGCGCGGGCCGCCGCGGATCAGGCCGAAGGCGCCGAGCGGCATGAAACCAATCCGCTGGCCGCCAATCTCAAGATTTATTGCATCGTTTTCTTTGCCACGCTGATGCTGTCGAGCACGGCCATGTATTTCGTCGAAGGCCATCTCTACGATGCCGACGTGATCCAGGCGGAGCAGCAGCAAATCAACGCGGCAACACCCGCTGGCCAGAAGCCCGCAACCTATATGCCCACCGATCCGATCACCGGCGACCCGATTCCCGAGGACAAGCGGTTCTACACATCAATTCCCGCCGCCATGTGGTGGAGCATCACCACCATGACGACCACGGGCTATGGCGACATGTTCCCGGTGACGGTGGGCGGGCGCATGGTGGCGGCGGTGACGATGCTGCTGGGATTGATTCTGTTCGCGATCCTTTTGAACCTCATCAACAAGACCATGCTGATCCTGCTGTTCGGCGAAAAGCACGGAATCGAATAGGCTCAATCAGCCGCCGCGCCGCCGTTCGGCCACCGCGACGGCGAGCGTCATGGCCAGGGCGAAGGTGGCGGCGAGCGAACGGAAGCCTTCAAAATTTGCCTCCGCCACCTCAAGCGTGAGGCTGGCCGTTTGCGCCAGAGGAGAAAACGGGCTGTCGGTAATGGCGATGACGGGCACCTCCCGCGCCGAAGCATCGCGCGCAAGCGCAAGCGTCTCGCTGGCATAGGGCGTGAAGCTGATGGCGAGCACCGCATCCGCCTTGGTGGCAAAGCCCATCTGTTCCGCCGCGAGGCCTCCCACCGCGTCGATCAGGACGCTCCGTACACTGAGCTTTCCGAAGGCATAGGCCATGCAGGAGGCGATGGGGAACGAGCGCCTGAGCCCGATCAGATGAATCGTGCCGGCCTGAGCCAGCGTCTCCACCGCCTGATCGAGCGTTGCGGGATCAAGCTTCTCCCGCAGGGCCTGAAGCGACTGCTGTGCTGCATCCATGAAGCCATGGAAGATGACGCCGGGTTTGGAGGCGGCCTGCGCATGTTCGCGAAGATGCGCGATGCGCTCTTCATAGGAGGGCATCCCGCCGCGCAGCCTGCCGCGGAACACCTCCTGCAGGTCGGAGAAGCCCTGATAGCCCAGCGCCTGCGCGAACCGCACCAATGTCGAGGGCTGAACGCCCGCCTGCGCGGCGATCGACGCGGCGGTTCCGAAGGCGATCTCGTCGGGCTGTTCAAGGGCGAAATGGGCGATCTGCCCCAGCCGTTTGGGAAGCTCGGCGGCGCGTTCCGTCAGCCTGGCGCGGAAGGCAGCGAAGTCGCGCGGCGGCGAGAAATCGTCATCCATGGGCATGCTTTTGGATGCAAAAACGCTGCAAAAGGATGCGAAATGATTGCAAAATCGTTGCCTTTTGCATGCTGCCGGATACCAAATTGAGGCCGGGGAGGTTGACTCTGTCAATTTCGATCAATGGAATGGATATTCCATATTTTGGGATGGGGCCAGAGGATTTTCCATGAAACCGCCCTGCGCCTTCCCCCTGCGCGAGGCCGGAAGGGATAACTTCTCCCTCCCCGAGTTTCGGGGAGGGACGGGGTGGGGCGGCGGGGTGGGAGATCGTTCTGCTGAGAACCCCACCCGTCTCGCGCTATCGCGCGATCCACCCTCCCCATGCTTGCGCATGGAGAGGGAGAAGAAAGGATTGATCGCTTCTCCCCTCTTCCGGCCGCTCGCTTGGGCTCGCGGCGTTCGGGGCTCGAAATGGTCCACTGGACCATTTCGCAAGACGCCCCTCACCCCTCGTCGAATCCACGGCTGCGGCGGGAGGGGCCGGAGACGGGCGGGCGGCGGCGGCTGCCGTCGCCGCCGGCGGGATCGGGGATCATGGCGCGGCGGAGTTTGCGGATGACGGCGGCCTTGCCCTTTTCATCGGCGGCCTTGTTCACTTCGTCATGAATATCGAGCAGCAGGGCGGCGAGATCATTGCTCGAATCGCGCTGCGCCACGGCAGCCGGGTCCATGCGCGGCTTCGATTCCCCGACCAAAAGCGAACAGGCATCGCCGCCGATCTCATAGACATCATCGAGCCTCGGCCTGATGATGCAATCACCCGGCACGCCGATGCCTTTCAGATCCTCCTGCAAGGCAATCTGCGCGTCTTCCTCGCCGTGGGTGAGGAACAGCGTGTGGCCGATGGGCAGGCGCTTCTTCACCCACTCCACCAGCTCCGGCCCATCGGCATGGCCGGAATAATCCTCGATCTTGCGGATCGCCGCCTTCACCGCGATGTCCTCGCCCATGATGGTGACGGCCTTGGCGCCGCTTTCAAGCACCCGGCCCAGCGTGCCCTCCGCCTGGAAGCCGGCGAGAAGAACGGTGGTGGAGCTTTGCCAGAGATGGTTCTTGAGATGATGGCGGATGCGCCCGGCCTCGCACATGCCCGACGCCGCCACGATGATGCGGAAGCCGGTGAAGCGCGCCAGCGCCTTGCTGTCCTCGACACTTTCGGTGGCCTTGACGAAGGGCGAGGAGAAGGCATGCGCGAGCTCATCGCCATGCTCCAGCAGATTCGCATGCTTGACGAAAATGGCCGTGGCCTTCGATGCCAGCGGCGAGTCGATGAAGATCTGGCCTTGCGGGATGCGCTGCGCGTCCATCAGCTTGACGAGATCGGTGACGATTTCCTGCGTGCGCTCGACCGCGAAAGAGGGAATGAGCAGCGCGCCCTTGCGCGCCGCCGCATCGCTCACTTCCTTGGCGAGAATATCGCGCCTTGCATCTTCCGAGCGCTCAAACCGGTCACGCCCGCCATAGGTCGACTCGCAGATGACGACATCGAAATTCTGCGGCGCGGTGGGATCGGGCTCCAGCATCTTGTATTCGGGGCCGATGTCGCCCGAGAAGAGAATGCGGAGCGGCGGCTTTCCATCGCGCGCCACCTCCACCTCGATCGAGGCCGAACCCAGGAGATGGCCGGCATTCCACCAGCGCGCCCGGATGCCGGGCGCCGGCTCCATCCATGTCTCATAGGCGACGGGGCTGAAATACTGCTGCACGGCCTGCGCGTCTTCGAGCGTGTAAAGCGGCTCGACCTCGGGGAGGCCGCGCTTGCGGTTGCGCTCATTCTGGAGTCTCGCGTCGCTCTCCTGAATATAACCGGAGTCCGGCAGCATGACACCGCACAGCGCAATGGTGGGTTCGGTGGCGTGGATCTTCTTCCGGAAGCCGTGCTTGCCGAGTTTCGGAATGACGCCGGTGTGATCGATATGCGCATGGGTGAGCAGCATGGCATCAAGCGAGGCGGGATCGAAGGGGAAGGGCCTGAAGTTCAAATCCCGCTCGGTCTTGGAGCCCTGGAACATGCCGCAATCGACGAGCACGCGCGCCTTCTCCGTCTCGAGCAGATAGCACGAGCCCGTGACCGTGCGGGCCGCGCCGTGAAAATGGAGACGCACAGACATCAGCTTTCCTCCTGCGGAATCTTGAGGCCGCGGCGCAGGATTTCGTCCCACGCGCCTTGCGGCGTATCGGCGAAGCCGAACAGATCGAGATCGGCGGCATTGCACATGCCGGTCTCGACGAAGTGGCGGAAGTTCACCGCCGTGTTCCAGAATTTCGAATCATAAAGCACCACGGGCAATTCCTGATCCATCTTGTGCGTCTGGCGGAGCGTCAGGAGTTCGAACAATTCGTCCATCGTGCCGAAGCCGCCGGGAAACACCACCAACGCCGCCGCGCGCATCGCAAAGTGCATCTTGCGCATGGCGAAATAGTGAAACAGGAAGGTGAGATCGGGGGTGGAATAGGCATTGGGCTCCTGCTCATGCGGGAGCGTGATGTTGAAGCCGATCGAAGGAGCGCCTGCATCCGCGGCACCCCGGTTGGCGGCTTCCATGATGCCGGGGCCGCCGCCTGTTGCGATCACATTATGGCGGGGGCCGTGATTGTCGATTCTGGCGCCGCCCTTTTCGGAACAGATGCGGGCGAACTCCCGCGCCGCCTCATACCAGCCATGGCGATCACCCTCGCGCACCCGGGCGGAGCCGAACACCACGACGGTCGAGGCAACGCCCCAGGCGCGCAGATGCTCTTCGGCCTTCTGGTATTCGAGTTGAAACCGCAAACCCCGCGTGCTGTCGCCGAGCAGAAAATCCTGGTCGAGGGCGGGAAGGCGATAGGCGGCGGCGGCCATCTGCGCCTTGTTGGAAATGCTCACGATGGGAAGAATCCTGTTCTGGAGCCAAAGGGTTAGGCCCAAGGTCCCTTGCAATCAAGGGGGCACTGGTCCACGCTTGGATGGAGTGACATGGAGTATCGCATGGCCGACAGCAAATCTTTCGCGGCACAGTTCATCGCCACGCCGGGCAAGCCCTTCAAGCTCTCGAAATGCGATCCGCGCGATGCCTCGGCCTTCAAGGACAAGGACGACGCCAAGGCCGATATCGCCGCGGATGCTGCGAAGATCGACGCGCTGCAGGACCGGCTTTATGCCGAGGACAAGCGAGCGCTTCTGGTGGTGCTGCAGGGGATCGACTGTTCCGGCAAGGACGGCACGGTGCGCGCCGTGTTCAACACCTGCGGCCCGATCGGCGTGACCAATACCTCCTTCAAGGGGCCGACACCCCCGGAACTCGCGCATGATTATCTCTGGCGCGTGCATAAGGCGGTGCCCGCCAAGGGCTTCATCGGCGTGTTCAACCGCTCGCAATACGAAGATGTGCTGGTGGTGAAGGTGAAGAAGCTGGCGAGCCCCGAGGCGATTGAAAGGCGCTATGAGGAGATCAATCATTTCGAGAAGATGCTGAGCCACAACGGCACCCGCATCCTGAAATTCATGCTGAACATCTCGAAGGACGAACAGGCCGAGCGCCTGCGCGACCGCGTGGCAAAGCCCGAGAAGCGCTGGAAGTTCAATCCCGCCGATCTCGCGGACCGCGCCCTTTGGGACGATTACATGGCGGCCTATGAAACGGCGATCACCCGCTGCTCGACGGATTATGCGCCCTGGCATGTGATCCCCTCCGACAGGAACTGGGTGCGCAATGCCGCGATCGCCCGCATCGTGCGCGAGGCCCTGGAAGAGATGAACCCGCAATATCCTGAGCCCAAAGGCTGGGACCCGGCCACCGTGAAGATCACCTGACATGGATCTGGGATTGAAGGGGCGCCGCGCCCTTGTGACCGGCGGCACCAAGGGCATCGGCCGCGCCATCGCCTTCGGCTTCGCGGCGGAAGGCGCTGACGTGGCGCTCTGCGCCCGCAATGCGAAAGAGGTTGCGGAAACCGTGAAGGCGCTGGAGGTCACAGGAGTCCGCGCCTTCGGGCAGGCGCTGGATGTGGGTGATGGTGTGGCGCTCTCCGGCTTTGTGAACGATGCGGCCGCCGCGCTGGGCGGGCTCGACTGCCTTGTGGCGAATGCCAGCGCGCTCTCCTCGGGTGCGGGCGAACAGGCCTTCGAGGATGCCTTCCGGATCGACGTGATGCACACCCGCAATGCCTGCGAGGCGGCACTGCCGCATCTCGCCAAATCGGGTGCCGGATCGATTGTCGCCATCTCCTCGATCTCGGGCTCCGAGGATTATGGCTATGACTCGGTCTCCTACGGCACGATGAAGGCGGCGCTGTTCTTCTATGTGAAATCCCTCGCGCGGCATGTGGCGGAGAAGGGCATCCGCGCCAATCTCGTCTCGCCCGGCACCACCTATTTCAAGGACGGCTTCTGGCATCGGGTGGAGGTTAAGGAGCCGGACGTCTTCGCCGCCAACATCAAGGCCAATCCTTTTGGCCGCATGGCAAGGCCGGAAGAGATCGCCGATGCGGTGATCTATCTGTCTTCTAAACGCGCCAGCTTCATCTCCGGCGCCAATCTGGTGGTGGACGGCACGCTCACCATGCGCATTCCCAACTAGGCGGAAGCGAGCAAGGCCTCGACTTCAGCGCGGGTAGGCGCGGCAGCGGCAGCACCCTTCTTCGTGGTGGAGAGTGCTCCGCAGGCCGCGGCAAAGCGCGCCGCCTCGAGGATCGGCAGGCCCCGTTCCAGCGCATGGGCAAGGCCGCCGTTGAAACTGTCGCCCGCCGCCACCGTATCGATGGCTGTCACCTTGAAGGGCGGGATGATCGCCTCGGCACCGGGTGCCGCGACGGCGAGGCCTTTGGCGCCCAGCTTCACGATGGCCGTGCCAACACCCTTGCTGCGCAGTTCCTGCGCCGCCCTGAGCGCATCCTGCGGTGTTGAAGGCTGCCAGCCCAAAAGCAGCGCTGTCTCTTTCTCGTTGGGCGTCACGATATCAACCTGCCCCAGCACGCCGGCGGGCAGGCCCTTCTCGGGCGCGGGTGCGGGATCGAGAATGACGAGGCCGCCATGCGCCCGCACGATGGCACCCGCCCTGAGCGCGGCAGCGAGCGGCACCTCAAGCTGGACGAGCAGGACTTTCGCCTGTTCCAGCGCCGCGCGGCCCCGCTCCACATCGCTCTCATCCATGCGGAGATTGGAGCCGCCGATCAGCGAAATATAATTCTCGCCATTCTGCCCGACATTGATGATGGCAAGGCCGGTGGCGCCTGCCGTATCGGTGGCCGCCAGACCCAGATCGACGCCGTAAGAGGAGAGTTCGCGCGCCGCGGGCTTGGCGAAATCATCCGGCCCCAGGCGGCAGATGAAGCGCACATCGCTGCCGAGCTTCCGCGCCGCAACAGCCTGATTGGCGCCCTTGCCGCCGAGGCCCAGCTTGTATTCAGCGCCATGCAGTGTCTCGCCGGGCTCCGGCAGTCGCGGCATATAGGCCGTGACATCCATGTTGATGCTGCCGAACACCGCGATGGTCATGACGCACCTTCCATGATGTTCCGCCTGCGGATCAATTCAGGCCCGGATCGACCACCACCGCCGTGCCGTAGACATTGCGGAGCGTGGAGATGGTGAGCGCGATCGGCTGCAGCGACCTGATCCATTCGACCGAAGGCGCATTGGTGACGTAGATCGTGTCATCGGGCCGCATGCCGAAGACCTGGGCGATGAACATGGTTTCCGGCTTCGACATGTCGAACTTGAAGATGACCGGGCCTTCCTGCCATTTGTTGTCGGTGTCGCGCCAGGCCTTGGGCTCATGCAGGCGGAAGACGAAAACGCCGGTGTTGCTGGAGGTGACGTTATCAAGGCCGCCCACCTGCGACAGCGCATCCATGAGCGAGGGGTTGGGCTTGGTGAATTCGTTCTGCCCGGTTTTCTTCACCGCCCCAAGCGCGTTGAACACCTTGGCATTGGCTTCGAGAATAACTTCGTCGCCAGCGACGAGCTGCGCGTTGCGGCCATTCTGGACATCCGACAGCGGAATGCGCGCCACCGATTTGCCGCGCCGGATGATGACATCGACCTGATGCGGCTGGGCTTCGGTTCCGCCCGCCAACGCCAGTGCATCCATGAGCGTCAGCGCACCATTCATCATCGACAGCCGGCCCGGATTTTTCACCAGCCCCGACACCAGCACACTGGACCCGTGATCCGACTTGACCTCGATATAAACCTGCGGCTCGAACGTGACACCGGCAAGCCGGCCGCGGATGCGCTCCTGCGCCTGCGGCACGCCAATGCCCGCCACCCGCACCCGCCCGGCATAGGGCAGCGTGATCGTGCCGTCATGATCGATGCGCATATTGTCGAAAGCGGTGCCGCCGACGGCCAGGGGGGCGAACAGGCCGCCTTCCTTGCTTTCGGAAATCCTCACCCGGATTTCATCGCCTGCCGACAGGATGAGCTGTGGTGCTGTGCCGATGCTGCCCGTTCCGGCATAGTCGGTAACCGGCTGCACCCGGTAGTCGGCGACATTCAGGGCCGTCGTGTCGATCAGCGTGAATCCCGCCAGATCGGCGGCCTTGCCGGTGATCTTCGATTCCTTCGGTCCAGGCTCTGGAATGCCGGAACAGGCGGAAAGCATGGCTATCATGCCGCACAGCAGAAGCTGGGCGAGGAATCTCAATCGCATTGATACCGGATCCCCTGTTGATCCCCGGGGCAGCCCACCGTCCCACACACGGCTGCCCATTTGATTTGCCGAGAATCATTAACCCAAGGTCCATGCCGCGGACAAGCATAACCCGCGCATGAACCACAAGGCTTTGCGATAAGTCCCCGGACTATGGGCATTTTGCAACAATTTCAAAGGGGCAAATATTACCGGAAATTCACGTGGGGGACGCCGGCGCGGCAAGTTCCAATTCGCGCAGCCAGAAATTCTGCACCCGCATCCTGCTGCCGATCCGGCGCGACAGGTTTTGCCCACCCGCCGCCAGGCGTTCCGCCACATCGCGCCTGTCCGCCAGTTGCTGCAGGGCTTCCCGCCAGCGCAGCGGTTCGTTGCGCAGCAACAGCCCCGACTGGTCATGTGTCACCACGCCCGAGAACGGCGGCTGCTGGCTGTAAAGCCCCGCCGCGCCATAAGCGGCATGATCATGCACGCGGCTGTAGGAGCGCGCCCGGTTGAACGCCGTATCGAGCGCCGGCGCCAGCGCCACATGAAAGCGGTGCTCGGCCACGAAGGCGCGGTAGCGCTCCCAGCCCAACATCGGCAAATGCTCGGCATTGGGCAGATTGCGCAGCACGCGCGGCGCATGGCCGTTGAGGAATGTGGTCAGCCGGGCATCAGGCCGGGCTTTGAGAAAATCAGCCACCATATCGGCGATGAAGGTGACGTCCTGCAGATGCGACCGCGTGGCGGCGACCACGATATCAAGGCCGCGCGGGCGGCGATGATGCGCAAGGCCACCCGTTCCATGGCATTGCGCCGGATCGAGCCTGAGGCAAACCTTGTGCTTGAAGGGCGCCAGAATTTCTTCCGATGGCGCAACGACATGGGTGACAAAGGGCAGAAGCTTCCGCATGAAGCCGTCGCGATAGGCGATGAGGCGCTGCCGGTAGTCCGGCGGCAGCCCGTCTTCCGGGTCCAGGGCGCCGAGGTGATCGTCAATGACGAGATAGACTCTCAGGAACTTGCGGCGCTCGAGAATGCCAAGCTCGCGCTCGCCGGCATATCTGATGATGACCGCGCAACGGCCCGCGACGAACATCGTGCGTGTCATGCGGCGGATGGGAAGGCCGGGATTTTTCAGCCGCGTGCCAATCAGTCCCGTCAGTGGGTCTGCGAAATAAAGCGCCGCAGACGGGCTCTGCGGCGGGGTGATTCGCGCCACCGCGGCGGCGCTGGCCAGCCTCGCCCTTATACCGCGCTTGATGATTTCGGGCAGCAAGACAGCCACGAAATTCGCCCCCTACCGCAAGATACCGCCCTTGCGCGAATCTTATCACATCCGCGCGGCATCAACAAAAAGAACTTGACTAAAACTTGACTCTAAAGCGTCAACAGCCGGCTCACGGTTTCAGCTGTAGCCTCCTCCCAGGGCCTGAGCCGGAAGCCGAAATGAGCAGCAAAGGCTGCCGTCGAAAGGCGCGAATTGGCGGGGCGGCGCGCCGGGGTTGGATATTCAGCCGTGGTGATCGCCTTCACCTCCGGCGAAGGCCCGCCTAACGCTTTTGAAACACTGAAAATTTTGCGCGCAAAGCCGCACCACGTGACGGAGCCCTCGCCCGCGAGATGATAGGTGCCGCCCGCCCGCGCTTGGAGCGCGATGCGCAGGATGGCGTCCGCGATATCGAGTGCCGAGGTGGGATTGCCGTGCTGGTCGTCCACCACGCTCAACACCGGGCGGTCCTTGCCAATGCGCAGCATGGTCTTGACGAAATTCGCGCCGAAGGGACTGTAGACCCAGGCGGTGCGGAAGATGAGAGGCGAGGGGTGAGCTGCTTTCACCGCATCTTCGCCCGCGAGCTTCGAGCGGCCATAGGCGCCGAGCGGGCCTGTTGCATCGGTCTCGACATAGGCCGACGCCTTGTCTCCGGGATAGACATAATCCGTAGACAGATGAATGAAGGGAATGGCGAGCTTTGCCGCCGCTTCCGCCGCAGCACCCGCCCCCGTGGCGTTGACGGCAAAGGCCAGCGCCTCTTCCTGCTCGGCCTTGTCCACCGCCGTGAAGGCTGCGGCATTTACAATGAGATCGGGCTTGGCCTCGGTGAGGGCGCGCCGCACCGATGCCGGATCCTCGAGATCAAATGCCGGGCGGCCCAGGGCAATGACTTCATGCTGCGGATAGGCCGCGGCCTTTTCCAGGAGCGACGTGGCGACCTGGCCGTTTCTTCCGGTGACGGCAATGCGCATCAGGGCTTGCCGCCGCCAAGCCGCTGGCCGGCATAGCGCGCGGCGCGCAAGGGCTGCCACCACGCGCCATTGTTGAGATACCATTCGATGGTGCTGCGGAGGCCGGTATCGAAATTATGCTTCGCTTTCCAGCCCAGTTCGTTTTCGATCTTGGTGGCGTCGATGGCATAGCGGAGATCATGGCCCGGCCTGTCGCCCACGAAGCGGATGAGGCCACGCCTGGTGCCCGCGTTAAGGGGCATCAGCTGATCGAGCGTATCAGCGATGGTTTCCACGACCTTCAAATTCGAGCGCTCATTGCGGCCGCCGATGTTATAGGACTGGCCCAGGCGGCCTTTGGTGACCACCAGCGCCAGCGCCCGCGCATGATCCTCGACATGCAGCCAGTCGCGCACATTTTCGCCCGTGCCATAGACGGGCAGGTCTTTCCCCTCCATGCCGTTGATGATCATCAGCGGGATGAGCTTCTCGGGGAAATGCCACGGGCCATAATTGTTGGAGCAGTTGGAGAGAACGATCGGCAGGCCATAGGTGTGATGCCACGCCATGACGAGATGATCGGACGCCGCCTTCGAGGCCGAATAGGGCGAGGACGGCGCATAGGGCGTTTCCTCGGTGAAGAGCCCGCCATCGAGCGGCAGGTCGCCGAAGACTTCATCGGTGGAGATGTGATGGAAGCGGAAGGCGGATTTTTTCGGCTCCGGCAGCGCCGCGTGATAGGAGCGCGCCGCCTGGAGCAGCGCGAAGGTGCCCAAGATATTGGTCTGGATGAATTCGCCGGGGCCGTCGATCGAGCGGTCGACATGGCTTTCAGCGGCGAGATGCATGATGGCGTCGACGCCCTCGCGCTCCATCACCGCCTGCATCGCCTCGCGGTCGCAGATATCGAGCTTGTAGAAGCGGTAGTGCTTGTTCCGCGCGATCTCCGCCGTCGAGCCCTCGCTCGCCGCATAGGTCATCTTGTCGACGTTCACGACGTCGAAGCCCAGATCGTTCACCAGATGACGGCACACCGCCGAGCCGATGAATCCGCAGCCGCCGGTGACAAGGATTTTCATGGAGCGCACACCTCTCTCATTCGTCATTCCGGCGCAAGCCGGAATCCCGCTGAACCGCCCGAAGCGGGGCCCCGGCTTTCGCCGGGGTGACGGGCAAAGCGGTCAAAACACGATATCCTTCTCCACCTCGGCGAGAAGCGGGGCGGCGGCGTCCTTGGCCGAGAGCACCGGCTGCTGGCCAGCGGCAATGGGCCACGCGACGCCGATGGCCGGATCGTTCCAGCGGATGCCCCTGTCGCAGGAAGGCGAATAGGGCGCCGACACCTTGTAGAGCACCTCGACATCAGGCTCGAGCGTGACGAAGCCGTGGGCAAAGCCTTTTGGAATCAGAAGCTGATTGAATTTCTCCGCCGAGAGACTGCACGACACCCATTTGCGGTAGGTGGGCGAGTTTTTCCGGATATCGACGGCCACGTCGAAGATCGAACCCTTCAGCACACGGATCAGTTTGTCCTGCGCATCTGGCGCCACCTGAAAGTGAAGGCCGCGCAAAACGCCCTTTTCCGCCGAATAGGACTGGTTGTCCTGCATCCAGTCCTGGGTGATCCCGGCGTCAATGAAGCGCTGGCGCTGGAAAGTCTCTGAAAAGAAGCCGCGCGCGTCGCCAAATTTCTTCGGGATGATTTCGAGAACCCCCATGCCGAGATCTGTGACCTGCATGGCCTATCTCCAGGGCTCGTTGCCCTGCTCCGCCACGATGCGGCGGAGATAGGCGGCATATTCGGTCTTCCCCAGCGCCGCGGCGCGCTTCAGCATTTGCTCTTCATCAATATAGCCGCAGGCGAAGGCGATTTCCTCCGGGCAGCAGACCTTGACGCCGGTGCGCGTCTCGATGGTGCGGATATAGGAGCCCGCATCATGCAGGCTGTCATGCGTGCCGGTGTCGAGCCAGGCATAGCCCCGCCCCATGCGCTCGACGTTCAGGTCACCGCGCTCGAGATAGATGCGGTTGACGTCGGTGATCTCAAGTTCGCCGCGCGGGCTCGGCTTGATGGATTTGGCGATCTCGACGACATCGGTGTCGTAGAAATAAAGCCCCGTCACCGCCCAGTTGGATTTGGGCTGCTTCGGCTTTTCCTCAATCGAGGTGGCAACGCCTTGCTTGTCGAAGGCGACGACGCCGTAACGCTCAGGGTCAGACACATGATAGGCGAACACCGTTGCGCCCTTTTTGCGTGCGGCGGCGGTTTCGCATTTGGACTGCAGCTGTTCGCCGTGGAAAATATTATCGCCCAGCACCAGCGCGCCGGGGCCGCCGGCGAGGAATTTTTCACCGATCAGGAACGCCTGCGCGAGGCCTCCGGGATGCGGCTGCTCGGCATATTGGAGATTGATGCCGAAGGCCGATCCGTCGCCCAGCATGTTGCGGAAATGCGGCAAGTCATGCGGGGTGGAGATGATGAGAATGTCTTTCATGCCCGCCAGCATGAGCACCGACAGCGGATAATAGATCATCGGCTTGTCGTAGACCGGCAGAAGCTGTTTCGAGATGGCGAGCGTGAGCGGATAGAGCCTGGTGCCGCTGCCCCCCGCCAGAATGATTCCCCGCATTCCCAAATCCCCTGGTTACCCCGCCAGATCCCGGGCCTGTTTCCCGGTTTGGGTGAGTCTTGTCAACCCGGAGGGTGCGGTGCGGTAAAGTCTAAAATTGCACGGAATGGGTGAGCCAGAGCCAGGCCGTCGCGGCGGCCATGGCGAACAGCGTCATCACGAGCCCCGAGCGCATGAAATCCATGAAGCTCAAGCTCCCGCCCGACGCCTTGGCGCGCTCCGCCACGATGATGTTGCACAATGACCCGGTGAGCAGGAGATTGCCCGCGAAGGTCGACAGCAGCGCCATCGCCGCCAGCACCCCTTGCGAAAGGCCGGGGGCGATCTTCAGGATCAGGATGATGGTCGGCACATTGCCGATGGTGTTCGACGCCACGAGCATGAGGGGCGAGAGCACGCTCAGCCTGTCGAGCGACAGGCCATGCGCCTTGAGGCTCACCAAGGCCTCCTGCGCGAGCCCCGTTTCGGCAAAGGCCGCGGTGACGCCGAAGAGGCAGATGAACAGCAGCAGCAGATGCCAGTCCACCGCCCCGATCATGTCGCGCGACGACATGCGCTTCGACAAAAGGAGCACCCCCGCCACCGCAAGGGCCGAGAGTTCGCGCGGGAAAGGCGTGAGGAATAATCCGATCAGCGCCGCGATGGCGGCGAGGCCCTTGATGAGCTGGAACCGGTCGACCTGCGGCTCTTGCCGTTTGCCCTCATGCGGCGTCGCGGCGAGGCTGCCGCGCCATGTCCAGATGACGGCGAGAAAGACGAAGGCGAGCGCCACGAGCGTCGGTGGGAGCGCCAGCAGCAGATAGCGCCCGAAGCTCAATCCACCCGCCTGGCCTAATAGAATGTTCTGCGGATTGCCGATGAGGGTTGCGGCGGAACCGGCATTGGCCGCCCCCGCCAGCGCCACCAGATAGGGCCTGGGATCAAGCCCCTGCGCCAGCAATGCCGTGCAGATGAGCGGCGTCAGCGCAAAGACGACGACATCATTGGTGAGGATGGCGGAGAGCAGCCCGGTGACGGCGATGATGACCGCCAGCAAGAATTTCGGCGTGTGCACGGCGCGGGTGATCTTCGCCGCCACGAGGCCATAGAAGCCCGAGCCTTCGAACTGGGCGGAGAGGATCATGAGGGCAAAGAGCAGTGCGATGGTCGGCATATCGACCGCCGCGCCCGCCTTCGCCATGCTGAGATCGCCCGAGGCCAGGAGCACGATGAGGCCGATCAGCGCCACGCCGGTGCGGTCGAGCCTGAGGCCCGGCACGGTGCCCACCGCCATGCCGAGATAGACCAGAATGAAGACGATGACGGGAAGCGAGTTCACCCCGCAAATCCGCCCGCCGCCAGGAAGGCCAGCTCCTCCGCCGTCGACACGCGGCCCAACACCTTGTTCCGGTGCGGGAAGCGGCCGAACTTTGCGATGATATCGAGATGCACCTTCGCCCAATGCGCCATGTCGTTGAGGCCCAGCGACTGGAACAGCGCCAGGCAACGCCATTGGTCATCGATCTGCTCGGAATGTTCGTAAGGCATCATCAGCCACATGGCGCGCGGTGCCGGCATGGCGTGATGAAAGCCGCGTGTGATCGATTGTTTCGCAATCCTCAAGGCGCACTGATCGGCGGCAAAGGCCAGTGGGCTGCCGCGAAGAATATTGCGCGACACCTGGTCGAGCAGGATGACGAGGCCCAAAGCACCTTCGGGCGTCTCCGCCCAGTGATCGAAGGCGCCGCCCCGCGCCTCTTTCAGCGCCGGGCCAAAGCGCACCGCCAGTGCGCCGTCAAAACTTGCGTCCTTGGTGAACCAGCGCGTCTCGCCCGCCTGCTCCCAGAAGGAAACGATCTGTTCCGGCGTCATGAAAGCCCCATGTGCTTGATGATGAAATCCGCAAGTGCCGCCACGTCGTCGCGGCTGAACACCGGCACCGGCGCTTCGGCAACGGGTCCGGTTGCCGCGATGGCGACGACGGTTGGATCATCTCCCGCCAGCTTTGGGTGATCAAGCGCGAGATTGCGCACCTCGATCTTGTCATGCCCGTCGCGCTTGTAGCCTTCGACGATGACGAGATCACAAGGTGCGAGCTTGGCGAGAATGGCGGAGAGCGGCGGCTCCTCCTCCTCGCGCAATTCATGAATGATGGCCCAGAGATGGCGCGAAATCACGGCCACCTCCGTCGCGCCCGCCTTGCGGTGGCGGAAGGAGTCGCGGCCCTCATGGTCGATGTCGAAGGAATGATGCGCATGTTTCACGGTGGAGATGCGGTAGCCGCGCCCCGTGAGCTCGCGCACCAGCCTTTCCACCAGCGTGGTCTTGCCCGCATTCTTGAAACCGGCAACGCCGATGACCTTCACTGCCTTCGACACGTCCCGCTTCCCTGCACTTTGCGCCGCGCGAGGGTTCTATCACCGCTTGCGGCTTGAATGAAATGCCGGGGCCGCATAGGACGTGGTGCCCCGAACCGGACCGCCGCATGGAATCCTCCTTCACCCGCCGCAATCCCGCCCTTCAGCTTGCCCTGGCGCTGGCGGTCAGCGGTACCGTGGGGGCCTTCGTGGCGGAAGCGGGCACCGATCCGCTGACCACCGTGTTCTGGCGCTGCGCCTTCGGAGCGGCCTTCCTGCTGCTGTGGAACCTGGCCTTCGGCCATGTGAGGAGCGGCGGCTTCACCAGGCGGAACATCCTCTTCGCGGCGGCGGCGGGCGGCCTCCTCGCGCTGTGCTGGGTGTGCCTTTTCGCGGCCTTCCGCATGACCTCGATCGGCACGGCAACCATCGTGTTTCAAAGCTATCCCTTCATGCTCATTCTCGCGGGCTGGCTGATCTGGCGGGAGCGGGTGACGCTGGAACAGCTTGCCTGGATCGTGCTCGCCTTTTCAGGGGTGGCGCTGGCGAGCGGCGCTTTGGCAGCCCCCGCCTTCACCGGCGGGCAATGGTTTCAGGGTCTCGGCCTCACGCTGCTGGCGGCGGCCTGCTATGTGGGCGTCACGGTGCTGGTGCGCTCGATCCGCGGCCAGCGGGCCGAAGTCACCATGATGATCCAGGCGACGGTCGGCGCTGTGCTGCTGGCCTTTGGGGCCAATTTTCATCAGACGATCAGCGCGGGGTCCTGGGCCTGGCTCGCGGGGCTCGGCATCATCCATTCCGGCCTTGTGATGGTGGCCATGTATGCGACCTTCCCGCTGCTGCCCACGCGCCGCATCGCCATCCTGAATTTCGTCTATCCCGCCGTGGCGATCCTGCTCGACTGGTTCATCTACCGCCACCCGCTGACACTCGTGCAGCTTACCGGCGTGGCGTTGATTGTGCTGGCGACACTCGGCGCAAATCTCGGCTGGCGCCTGCCCGGCCTGGCGCGCAAGACGGGCTAGCCGGAAAGATCCGCGATGCGGTTTGCTTCGGCGAGCTCTTCCCGCGTGTTGACGTTCATGAAGGGATCGAAGGGCACAACGTCCCACTTGACCTCTTTTGCACCGGCCGCCTGAACCCAGTCGCGCGCCCGGCGCATGCCGCTCGTCAGCAGGCTCTCCAGCAATGGACGCGCGGTGACGGGCCAGAGGCCGGTGAGATAATGCACTTCGCCGCCCGAGGCCGCCACGGCGGGCACACCCGCCGCTGCCAGCCGCTGGACAAGGTTTGCGGGCAGGAAGGGGCAATCCGAAGGCACCGTCAGCACGGCATCGGCCCCTTGCGCTTGAGCCCAGAGAAGCGCTGCATGAAGACCCGCCAGCGGCGTTCCGATCCCCTCCATACTGTCGGCAATGACGGGAAGGGCAATGCCGGCGAAGCGCGCCGGATCGCCATTGGCATTGAGCGCCACGGGGCGGGGCAGGATCGAAAGCAGGCGGTCAATGAGCCTCCGCCCGCCGACAGGCAGCAGGATTTTTTCCGCCCCCATGCGCGAGGACGCGCCGCCCGCGATGATGACGGCGGCAATCTTCATCCGTGTGCGTAAATCCGCTGCGGCGGAATCCATAACGTGATCGCGTCGCCGGTGCGGATGATGCCCTCGGCCTCGACCCACCCCACCACGCCGCGCTTGTTGCGGGCGGCGGCCACGAAGCCCAGCTTCTGATCCGGATTATGGTTTTTGATGATATCCGCCGGGTAGCGGCAGGGCAGGTTTTCGATGTCGATGGCGATCATGGCGCCGCTGGGAAACTGCAGCCGTGTGGAGGGCGGCAGCAGCGTGAGATCGGGAATGCCGCGCGTGATCAGGTTGGCGCCCACCCATTCGGGCTTCACGGCCGGAATGCCCATCTTCGCCGCCACCTCGGCCAGTTCCTCCTCGGAAAGAATCGAAAGCTGGCGGGCGTTCCGCACTTCGGTGCCGCGCTTGAACTGCTTGATCATGCGGACATCGGATTTCCGCGTCAGGCCGCCGTGGCAATCGCCCTCGGGGCCTTCAAAGCGCAGCATGAGTTCGGCGCGTTCCTCTTTCTCAAGCCCCGTCTCGCGGCTAGGGCTGGCCAGCAGCATCGCCACCTCGCCCTGAAAAGAGGCTTTGGACAGAAGGTCAGACATTGTGTAACTCCGCTTCTCCGGAAACCGCTTCTAGCCGCATCATGGCCGAAAATCATTCTGAAACCACGCTCGATCTGTCAGGCCTGCTGTGTCCGCTTCCGGTGCTGAAGGCAGGCAAGCGGCTGAAGGCGATGCAGCCGGGAAGCATTCTCACGGTAATCGCAACCGACCCCATGGCGGCGATCGACATGCCGCATTTCTGCACCGAACAGGGCCACACGCTGCTGGAACAGCATGAGGCCAAGGGCTCTCTCACATTCAGGATCAGGCGCGCATGACATTCGATTTCGGACAGTTCAACAATTGGGGCAAACTGAAAACCGTGGCGGTGCGCGATGTCGACACCGCCTTCGCCAGCGATGCCAAGATCGATGCCGAGTGGAAGGAACTGAATTTCCATTCCCGCCCCGACCTTGCCAATGCGCGCAAGGAATATGCCGTGGTGGAAGAGGTGCTGAAAGCTTCGGGCGCCGAGATCATCAAGCTGCCCAAGGGCGATGGGCTCACCCTCGATTCACTCTATACCCATGACGCGCTGATCGTGACGCCGCGCGGGCTTGTGAAGCCGCGCATGGGCAAGCCGCAGCGGCGGAAAGAGTCGGACGTGAATGGCCAGGCGCTGGAGAAGCTGGGCATTCCCGTTGCGGGCGAGATCACTGGCGAAGGCAAGGTGGAGGGCGGCGATCTCGTGTGGATCGACCGCTACACGCTCCTGGCGGGCGTGGGCTACCGCACCAATCTCGAGGGCCTGAGGCAACTGGGCGAACTCGCAGGCGAGGATGTTGAAATCCTGTGGTTCGACATGCCGCACTTCAAGGGCCGGAGCGATGTGTTCCATCTGATGTCGTGCCTCTCGCCGCTCGACCATGATCTGGCCGTGGTCTATCCGCCGCTGATGGCTGTCAGGCAGCTTGAGTTTCTCGCGTCACGCGGCATCAAATTCGTCGAGGTGCCCGAGGCGGAATTCGACACCATGGCCTGCAACGTGCTGGCCTTGGGCCCCCGCCACGCCATGATGGTAGAAGGCAATCCCGAAACCGAACGCCGCATGAAAGCGGCAGGCGTAAAGGTCGAGGTGATCAAAGGCTACGACATCTGCCGCAAAGGCGAAGGCGGCCCGACCTGCATGACACGGCCGCTGGCGCGGGGGTGAGGGGAATTGATGAAACTTGAATTTCATCTCTCCATGGCCGGGCTCGACCCGGCCACCCAGACTTGCCGCCACTCTGCCGTCTGAAAGTCTGGGTGCCCGGCTCAAGGCCGGGCATGGAGAGTCAAGGGCCGGGGCAGGATGATCTGACCCCTCGCCGCCCCACCCCGGCCCTCCCCGATACTCGGGGAGGGAGAAGATTGGAGCATGTGCTTTCCCGCGAACCAAAGGCAAATTTCTATCGGACTCGCAAAAAGAAACCGAACAAGACGCAGACTATTTCATCTTCTTTCGCTGATTGACGACGAGCACGCATGACGGATACTTGAGAGCGGCACAATATTCATATGAGCGTTCAAAACCACAGACTTCTCCTCTGACACTCATATAAACATCAACAATATTCTGCAACTTTTGCTGGTCGCCTTTACTCTGCTTGAGCGCACTCAGAGCGTCCAAATCGTATGATGCACATCTCGTTTCGATTTTCTCAGATAATTCTTCTGCCTTCGTGGGCATGGGTAACATCAGAACAAGCGAGGCGGCCACGACTGAGAGATGAAACAATGGCTGTTTAAGCATCTTGCCTGTCCATCAGAACATCTCCTGCACCTTCTTCGCGAAGCCTACCGTCACCGTGCCATCCCGGTGTTCGATGAGGGGGCGGCGGATGAGGGAGGGATGTTTCACGGCCAGCGCCACGGCTTTGGCCTCGGTGAGGTTCGCCGTCTCTGCGGCGGGGAGGCCGCGCCAGGTGTAGCCGGCCTTGTTGATGAGCTTTTCCCAGCCGCCCACGGCCTTGGACCATGCCGCCACCTGCTCCCTGGTGACGGGCGTCTCGCGCACATCGGACAGCGTGTTGGCGATGCCGTGATCATCGAGCCATGTCACCGCCTTCTGGCAGGTCGTGCATTTCTTGAGGCCGTAGAGCTTGAGCGCCATGGAATCACCTGTTGAGGGAAAGGGTGGTGTCGGTGAAGGCATCAGCACCGCCCGAGATCTGGTCGGTGAAGGCCTTGAACAGGCCCTCGATCATCGGCTTCTCGACGTCCTTCACGATGAAGACAAGCCGCGTGCGCTGATCCGCATCAGGCCACTTTTCAAGCCTGACGGGGGGATGGAACACATGCTGCACGCCATGCAGCACCACGGGGCTTGAAGGATCATCCGCGAGCTTCACGATGCCCTTCATGCGCAGCATATTGGCGCCGTGATAGGACTTGAGCAGTTCGAGAAAGAGCTCGAGCCCCTGCGGGCTGATGGCGTTGGCCTCGGTGAAGGCGAAGGAACGGATGTGTTCGTCATGGCGCGACACGTCATGATGATGATCGTTGTGGTGATCATGGCTGTGATGGGCATGCCTGCGCCCGCGCTTCTCGCCCGTGGCATAGGCTTCCGCCGCCAGCCAGTTCTGCACATCCGGCGTTTTCTTCGTGGGGTCGAAGAGGCCCATGGTGAAGAGCCGTTCCGCCGTCGCCTCGTTGCGGTGGGTGGTGAGAAGCCTGGCCGCCGGATTGAGCTTGCGCAATCTGGCGATGATGGCGAAGAGCATGTCCTCGCCCTCGCGGCCTTCCAGCAGATCGACTTTCGTCAGCACGATGCGGTCGGCCACCGCCACCTGTTTCACCGCCTCCGCATGGGCATCGAGCGTCGCCATGCCGTTGAAGGCATCGACCACGGTGATGACGCCTTCAAGCCGGCAGGTGGCGAGAAGCCCCGGATCGCTCATGACGGCATGAAGCACGGGGGCGGGATCGGCGAGGCCCGTGGTTTCGATGATGATGCGGTTGAAGGCCTTGATCTCGCCCCGGCCCCGCCTTGCGAGGAGATCATGCATGGTGTCGATCAGGTCGCCCCGGATGGTGCAGCACAGGCAGCCGCTCGCCATCTCAACGACATTCTCGTCCGAACGCTCGACGAGGAGATGGTCGATCCCCACATCGCCGAACTCGTTGATGATGACTGCCGCATCGGCGAGGAACGGGTCTTTCAGCAGGAAGTTGAGCAGCGTGGTTTTTCCGGCGCCGAGAAAACCGGTGAGAACGGCGACGGGGATCGGCGGCTGTGTCATCAGGCGGGTTTCCGTTGATCGATGAAGCTCGACGCGGCAAGGGCGGCCAATACCATGCCGCCGCCCGCATATTGGTTCAAGGCCAGCCGCTCGCCCAGGAAGAACGCGGCGATGACCGTGGCGACGATCGGCTCCATGTTGAAGAAGGGCGCGACCACCGACGCCGGGGCAAAGCGGACCGACAGCATGTGGAACATGTAGGAGATCACATAGACCACGCCCGAGGCCGCAACGAAGGCAAGGCCGGTTGAATTGGCTGATCCGCCCGGGAAAATCGCCAGCGTGCCGTTGCCCGCCCAGAGCGCGATCAACAGGATCGGCACCCAGATGATGGCGTGAACGAGCGAGCCGAACACGGCAGGCGTCATGTAGTTCGAGATCGCCCGCCCGGAAAAGCATTGGAGCGCACAGCCAAAGGCCGCCGCGGCGGCGAGCAGGATGCCGCGGATGTCGAGGCTGTCGAAGCTCGGCCCCACCGAGAGCGCCAGCCCCGCGAAGGCGAAGATGGCGATCAGTGTACGGAGGATACCGGGAGAATGGCCTTCGACCAGGGGCGCCGCCAGCATCACGATCACCGGGAAGGTATAGAAGATGATGACGGCAAGCCCCACGGGGATGAACTGCACCGAGGCCAGATAGCCGATCGACACCACGAGCGTCGCCAGCGTCTGCCCCAGAAAGCTGGGCCAGGCCTGGCGCGGAATGCGGAAACTGTCGCCTTTCAAAATCGCCAGCACGGCAAAGCACACCGCCACCAGGCAGGTGCGGGCGAAAATGCTCTCGATGGCGGGAACGCCATTATTATAGGCGCCGCGCACCACATTGGGAACGAGGCCATAGAGCGTTGCCGCGCCCAGCGCGCAGGCAATGCCGGAACCGTTGCGGTTGATCATGGGAGATCAGGGCTTCTTGGCAGGAGCTGGAGCCTTGGCCTTGCCGTCGCTGCCTTCGGCTTCACCGTCATCATCGCCCGGCTCGTTGTTGCCCGCCTTGGTCTTGGGCTTGGGCATGAGGGCCGCGATCTGCTGGAAGACCTGAGGGGTGAGCACTTCGCAAGGCGCCTTGTCGGCGCGGTATTGCGCGCAAAGTGCAGCGCCCTTCTGCTGGTCGATATTGGCGAGAACTGCCGCGAAGCCGCCCTTGTTCGGCATTTCCAGAATGCCGGCGAGGCCCCCCGCATCAAGCCCGTAGGAGGTGAGCAGGCGGCCGCGCAACGCCATGTCGGCCTTGGCTGCGGTATCATAGGTGCCGAAGGAAATGCCCCAGTTCTGCATGTCCTCGGCATAGGCAAGCGTGATCGGCTTGGTCTTGCAGACCTCGGGCGCCATGTCGGCGGGAACGATCGAACCGGTCGCCTGATTGGCGACATCGGCAAGCTTCGGGCGCGCCACATCGGGCGTGCGGGTGAAGCCGTCGGTCAGAAGCAGTTGCGCCAGATCGGCACGCGCCTTGCCGCTGGGCGAACCGAAGATGATGGAGGCAAGGCGCCTTCCGTCATGGGTGGCGGTGGCCACGAGGTTGAAGCCTGAATCGCACACGAAGCCGGTCTTCATGCCGTCGGCTTCCGGCATCTTGCGCAAGAGCGAATTGCGGTTGGACAGATGCTTCTTGCCCACCGCCACATTGGGCTGCTTGAAATAATGCGCATATTCCGGAAATTCCGACACGATGGCCGAGACCAGAATGGCGATGTCGCGCGCCGTCGAGATGTGGCGCGGCTCGAACAACCCGTTGGGATTCATGAAATGCGTGCCCGTCATGCCGAGCGTGCGGGCGGTGGCGTTCATTTCCGTGACGAAATCCGGCCAGGACTCGGTCGCTTCGGCCAGCACATAGGCCATGTCATTGGCGGAATAGACGAGGAGCGCCTGAAGCGCGAAATCAACCGATACGGTCTTGCCCACCGGCACGCCGATCTTGGAGGGCGGCTGCTCATGGGCAATGTCCGAAACAGTGATCTTCTGGTCGAGCTTCAGCGTCCCGGCTTTCAGCTTCTTGAAGATCAGATAGGAGGTCATCAGCTTGGTGATCGAGGCGGGATACCAGGGTTCTCCCGCGCGGTCCTGCGACAGCACCTCGCCGGTTGCGGGATCAAACAGCAGCGACGGGCCAGCGGCGCGCGCCGAGACTGCGGCCATCGCCAGCGCGCAAAGCGCAATCGTCAGCTTGCGGTAGAGTGTTCGAGCCACGTATCGGTTCCCGGTTTCGCCCGCAGGATAGACCATAGCGTGCGCCCGAGATCAACACCGGGGAGAGGGCCGAAATACGGCGGAGAGGCGTTAGGCCTTGCGTTTCCCGCGGCGAAACAGCGCCAGCGGCGTATCGACAAGGCTGGGCAGCGGATCATCCCATGCGAAAGTGGCATAGACCGATGCGCCAAACAGGCTGCGCAGATAGGTGGAGAGCGGCAGTTCGCCCTTGCGGATTGACGCTATGGATTGCCCCGCATCGCGCGCCACATAAAGCCAGGAGGCGCCGGGCCGCGCCTGCGCCTGTTCGACCGCGAGGCCATTGGCGAGATCAAACGCAGCACCCGCGAAATCAACGCCTGCCGCCGCACCCAGCCCGTTCCATGTCCAGAGCCTTGGGTTCACGTCGATCAGCTTGAACTGGTTGTCGCGGCGGTCGAGCTTGAATTCGATCTCGACAAGGCCAGTATAATTGATCGATCCGAGGAAGCGCGCGGCGTGGGCACCGAAACCCAGGTCAAGCATGCTTTCGACGAAGGTCCCGGTGCCGAAGCCGGTGGGCGTCTGGCGCGTGCGCCGGGCCGCCATGGTGACGAGCGGCACGCCGTTCGCGCACAGGCCGCACCAGGAGAACTGGCTCGAATCATCGCCGGGGATCAGCTCCTGAACGATGAGCCCGGCATCTCCGGCGAGATCGCTGGCCCGGCTGAAGCGGCGCAGAAGGTCCTCGCGCGAGGTGATGACCCACGCCTTGGCGGTGGTCAGCGCATTGACGCCCTGCTTTTCGGCAGGCTTCACGATCAGCGGAAACTGGAAATCAAGTGCCCTGACATCCGCGAGGGACCGCACGGCATAGGTGCGGGGGTGCGGAATGCCGAGATCGGCGCAGCGGGCGTAGGTCAGATGCTTGTCGGCGGCAAAGCCCAACGCCTCCCACGGCGGCACGGTGAGCTGGAACAGCCGCGACAGTTCGGCATGATTTTGCGAAACGAGCCGCACTTCCGCGTCTCCCGCCGGAAACAGCGTCCAGTCGAGCGCGCCATGCTTTTCCGCCAGCGAAATCAGCTGGTCGAGCGCGCCCGGAGCCTCTGCCCCATCCCAGTCCTCGGCCCAGGCGGCGAAACGGGAATAACCGGCAACCGGATTGGGCCCGCGCAGCACGCCCACCGGAATCCGCCTGCGGCCCAGGCTGCGCACGGCCGCCAGCGCGCCGCAATCGCCGCCGATGACCAATGCGCCACGGGATGCGGCGGAAGAGCGGGCCGAAAGCGCATCCTGCGCCTTCGCGTCCTTCCGTTCACGGATCATTCCCAGATCCCGCTTTGCGATGAGATTTCCCGCCATTCCCGCCAATACGTCCAATTTTCAGGCATGACGTATCATGGGCGCTGTTTCCGTCGCCTTAGAGCCCTGTGCGGAAACGGGAAAACCGCTGGCCGTGCTTAACAGATGATTGCAAAGCAAAAGGGTCCATTGATTTGCCCTATCCGCTGGGCTTTATTCCCGGGCGCAACCAGCGGAGGCTTTCATGTATCTTGCCAATTCCCAACGCTATGACGGCGCCTCTTTCAGGCCGTCGGGCAAATGGGGCCTGAAGCTGCCGCTGATCTCGCTGGGCCTCTGGCAGAATTTCGGCGGTGCGGACGTGTTCGAGACCGGCCGCGCCATGCTGCGCCGGGCCTTTGACCGGGGCGTGACCCATTTCGATCTCGCTAACAATTACGGGCCGCCCTACGGCTCAGCGGAAGAGAACTTCGGGGTCATACTGGAGAAGGACTTCCGGCCCTACCGCGACGAACTGGTGATTTCCAGCAAGGCGGGCTGGGACATGTGGCCGGGGCCCTATGGCGTGGGCGGCTCGCGCAAATACCTGATCGCCTCGCTGGAGCAGAGCTTGCAGCGCATGAAGCTCGACTATGTGGACATCTTCTATTCCCACCGCCCGACCCCTGACGTGCCACTGGAGGAAACCATGGGCGCGCTGGTGCAGATGGTGCGGCAGGGCAAGGCGCTCTATGTCGGCATTTCCTCCTATGGCCCCGAGCGCACCCGGGCGGCGGAAAAGATCTTGCGGGCGGAAGGCGTGCCGCTCCTCATCCATCAGCCCTCCTATTCGATGATCAACCGTTGGGTGGAAGGCGGCCTGCTCGATACGCTGGGCGAACTGGGCACCGGCTGCATCGCCTTTTCGCCGCTGGCGCAGGGCATGCTGTCGTCCAAATATCTGAACGGCATTCCCGCCGACGCCCGCGCGGCGCGTGAAGGCTCCCTCAAGGGCGCCATGGTGTCGCCTGAAAATCTGGCGCGCATCAAGGCGCTGAATGAGATCGCCAAAAAGCGCGGGCAGTCGCTGGCCCAGATGGCGATTGCCTGGGTGCTGCGCGACCCGCGCGTGACCTCGGCGCTGATCGGCGCACGCACCGTGGCGCAGCTTGACGACTCGCTGGATGCGCTGAAGACGCTCGCCTTCTCGAAAGAGGAACTCACCGCCATCGACAGCCACGCCACCGATGGCGGCATCGATCTCTGGCGCTCGCAGTCGCAGCAGGCCTGAGGTGGAGAGCGCATCGTCCCTGATCGATGCGCGGATCGCCGAGCTGGGCGACTGGCGCGGCAGGACGCTGGCGGAGGTGCGGGCCCTCATCCACGCGGCACTCCCCGATGTGATGGAGGAATGGAAATGGCGGGGCGTGCCGGTGTGGTCGAGAGGCGGCATTCTCTGCACGGGTGAAACCTACAAGGCGGTGGTGAAGCTCACCTTCGCCAAAGGCGCCAGCCTTGATGATCCCAAGCACCTCTTCAACGCCAGCCTCGAGGGCAACACGCGCCGCGCCATCGACATTCACGAGGGCGAGGCGATCAATGCCGCAGCCTTCAAGGCGCTGATCCGCGCGGCGGCGGAGCTGAACGCCCGAAAGAAGAAATAGATCAGCCCTTGCGCTTCCGCGCCGCCAGGGTGCGGAGTCTCAGCGCATTGAGGCGGATGAAGCCTGCCGCATCCTTCTGGTCATAGGCGCCGCGGTCATCCTCGAAGGTGACGAGCGCATCGGAATAAAGCGACTTCGGCGACTTGCGGCCAACGACGATCACGTTGCCCTTATAGAGCTTGAGCCTGACCGTGCCTTCGACGTTCTCCTGGCTCCTGTCGACCATCGCCTGCAGCATCTCGCGCTCCGGCGAGAACCAGAAGCCATAATAGACGAGCTCGGCATATTTGGAGATGAAGCTGTCTTTCAGATGCGCCGCCTCGCGGTCGAGCGTGAGCGATTCCATGGCGCGGTGGGCGGTGAGAAGGATCGTGCCGCCCGGCGTTTCATAGACGCCGCGCGACTTCATGCCGACGAAGCGGTTTTCCACCAGATCGAGCCTGCCGATGCCATTGTCATGGCCGAGGCGGTTCAACTCCGTGAGGAGCGTGGCGGGCGACATCTTCTTGCCGTCGATGGCGATGGGATCGCCTTTCAGGAATTCGATCTCGATGGCGGTTGCCTTGTCCGGCGCATCCTCGGGCGAGATGGTGCGCTGATAGACATAGGGCGGCGGCTCCACCCACGGGTCTTCCAGCACCTTGCCTTCGGAGGAAGAGTGCAGAAGATTGGCATCGACCGAGAAGGGCGCTTCGCCGCGCTTGTCCTTGGCCACCGGAATCTGGTGCGCCTCGGCGAATTCGATGAGATCGGTGCGCGACTTGAAGTTCCACTCCCGCCAGGGCGCGATCACCTTGATGTCGGGGTTCAAGGCGTAAGCCGTGAGCTCGAAGCGCACCTGGTCATTGCCCTTGCCCGTCGCGCCATGGGCGATGGCATCGGCTCCCGTTTCCTTCGCGATCTCGATCAGGCGCTTGGCGATCAGCGGCCGGGCGATCGAGGTGCCGAGCAGATAGACGCCCTCATAGACGGCATTGGCGCGGAACATGGGGAACACGAAATCCCTGACGAATTCCTCGCGCACATCTTCCACATAGATGTTCTTGATGCCCAGCATCTCGGCCTTCTTGCGGGCAGGCTCCAGCTCGCCCCCCTGCCCCAGATCGGCGGTGAAGGTAACGACCTCCGCGCCATATTCGGTCTGCAGCCATTTGAGGATGATCGAGGTATCGAGCCCTCCCGAATAGGCGAGGACGACTTTCTTGATCTTCGGCTTGGACATGGGGCACCCGGTCATATTTTCCGGGCGGGGCCTATCATGCGGGAAGCCTGTGCCGCAAGGGCACGCCGCTTTGGCGCGTAACCTTAGCGAAACATTAAGGCAAACATGAAAAGGAGAGGGAAATCTTCCCCTCCCGGCGTGAATGCCACATGAATGCCCGGTTCAGCGCCGATCAAGGGGACGGATGGCAGAAGGCGGCAACAACCGCTTCCAGGGGATTCCCATGTACTACCTGATCACGCTCATCGTTTCCGCCTTCCTGTCGATCACCGAAGGCCACGCCGCCGCCCTCCACGGGCTGGGATTGCTGGCGGGGTGAGGGATATCATCCCGGCCTATTTAACTCGGATGCCGATTGAGCAGCGCCGACTTCGGCGCGCCTCCCGGCAATCGTCCAATAGATATAACCCATCAGCAGACCCAGTCCGATGACGAGCAATGCCGTAATCCAGAATGGCATGCCGGGAAGATTGGCCGGCAAGCTGCAAATCGCAGCAATCAGTCCGCTGCAGACATAAATCCATCGCGCGCGAACAGCAAAAACTTCTGCCGCAATCGCAAAAACCAGCTTGAACGGCCACATCCAGAACAGCCAGTCAGGAAACGTGATTGCGACAGCATGGGCAATCAGCGAAAACCATCCCGATTCTCCCGGCAGCGCTTGGCCTTGCTGGCCCAGGGAGAGGATCAGGTGCAGCGTGAGATAGAGGCAAGCCGGGACATTCGCCGCCAGAAAAGCCATTGCGATAAGCACGGCACGCAGCATCAGGTGCCGCAGCATGTCCTCATCCCCCCGCCGCCAGCCGCTCCCGCGCCCTTACCTTCTGGCTCTCGCTCTTCAACTGCCCGCAGGCGGCCATGATGTCGCGGCCTCGGGGCGTGCGCACGGGGCTGGCGTAGCCGGCCTTGTTCACGATCTCGGCAAAGCGTTCGATGGTGTCCCAGTCGGAACATTCATATTGCGTACCGGGCCACGGGTTGAAGGGGATCAAATTGATCTTGGCAGGGATTCCGGCGAGCAGCTTCACCAGCCGCCGCGCATCCTCTGGCGTATCATTCACGCCCTTCAGCATCACATATTCAAAGGTGATGCGGCGCGCATTGGAAACGCCGGGATAATTACGGCAGGCGTCGAGCAATTCCCTGATCGGATATTTCTTGTTGAGGGGCACGAGCTTGTTGCGGATTTCATCCGTGGTGCCGTGCAGCGAGATTGCCAGCATAGTGCCGATTTCTTCTCCGGCGCGGGCGATCTCGGGCACCACGCCCGACGTTGACAGCGTGATGCGGCGCTTCGACAGCGAGATACCCTCGCCGTCGCTCACGATCTCCATCGCCGCTTTCACATTGTCGAAATTATAGAGCGGCTCGCCCATGCCCATCAGCACGACATTGGTGAGATAGCGCCCGCCAGACGGCGGATTGGCCATCGCCTCGATCTGCTGCGGCCATTCTTTCAGGTCATCGCGCGCCACCATCACCTGCCCGACGATTTCACCCGCCGTGAGATTGCGGACGAGCTTCTGCGTGCCGGTATGACAGAAGCTGCAGGTGAGCGTGCAGCCGACCTGCGAGGAAATGCAGAGCGTGCCCCGGTCTTCCTCGGGGATATAGACCATCTCCACTTCCTGCCGGGCGCCCCGCTCATCAGGTGCCAGCCTCAAAAGCCATTTGCGCGTGCCGTCGGAGGAGACCTGCTCGGTCACGATCTCCGGCCTGCCGATGATGAAGGTCTCGTCCAGCCTGTCGCGCAGCTCGCGGGCGATGTTGGTCATGGCGGAAAATTCGGTGACGCCCCGGTGATAGAGCCAGTGCCAGATCTGCCCCGCCCGCATGCGGCGCTGCTTCTCCGGCACGCCCACGCGCGCCAAGGCCTCCGCCAGTTCCACGCGGGTCAGGCCCAGAAGCGTGGGGCGGGGATCATTCGGGATATAGCGCGGCGCGTCGGCGCCGAGCGTATTGAGCAGGCTCGTCATGGGCGGGGCCTTAGCACAGATAGGCCGGATTTGCGAAGATATGGGGTGGCGGTGTCTAGCGCGCCAGCCCGACGATCGGCCCCAGCGGCATGAAGCGGTCATTGCGGGAGGTTGCGGCATCATAAAGGCTCGACACCGAGCCATCGAGGAACAGCGCGTTCCGGCAACCCAGCCCATCACGGAACAGATCGGCGAAATCATGGAAGGTGACGGGGCTTTCGCTGATGGCGAAGACAATGGTGTGGCCATCCACGGCACCCACGCCGTTGCGGATTTTCATCGAGGTGCCTTCGGTGGAGAATTTGGGATGGATTTCCCCGTCGATCACCAGCATGGGCCCCGATTGCGTGGCGTAGCGGGGCTTGAGCCCCGAACTGATGAAGGCCTCGGTTTCCGTGACACCGCCCTTTGATCCGTCGATCCAGAAAATGCCGTTGGGCTTGAGGTGAAAATTGCCAGCACCCGAGCGCCGGTTCACTTTCTTGAGCTGCCGCCCGTCCTCGACATAGAGGCCGATGGGCTTCTGCGCATCATCATACATCCCCGCATTCATGGCGAAGCTCAGCGTCTTGCCGGAAGAGGCGAGCGAGGCCGCGAGGGCCGAGAAGCTGCCATAGGGCTCGCCCGTTTCATCGAGGTCATAGAGCGCCAGCGGCGAGGACCTGAGATCGAAACGGCAGACCGTATAGCTGCCGGAGCCGAAGGACATGGGGGCGCAGGGGCCTTCCGCCATGGCGAAGGCCGCCGTCAGCAGGAGGGCGGCGAGAAAAGTCAGTACACGGAGCATCTTACTTGCAGGCGTCGTCGATCTTGGCCAGCGCCTGCCCCACGCCATCGAGCGCATAGGTGTCGGTGGTCGAGGTGCCCTTCCACGACGTGCCCTTGAGGGTGAGCAGCTTGCCGCCCTTCATGGCCGTCACGATCTTCTTTTCCGTCTGCGGCGTGTCGGCCCAGGCGCCGTCGGCATTGGTGAAGAGCGTGAAGGAGGCGTCGTCGATCTTGAGCGTGGCGTTCGAATCCTTCTTGAAGGCATAGCCGATGATGGTCGAAATCTCGCCCTTCACCTTGCGGCCCGGCATATTGGTCACGAGGAAGAAGGCGGGATCGCGCTTCGCCGTCTTGGGATCGCTGGATTTGGGGCGGGCGGAAATATAGCAGACCTTGGTGTCCTTGGCCTTGTAGGTATAGGCGGCCCAGCCCTCGAACTGGCCAAGCAGCGTGGGCTCGGTTGAGGTCTGCGCATGCGCCTTGGTGCAGGCGCAGCCAACGAGGGCCAGGGTGGAAAGGGCGGCAAGCCCGGTGCGGACAGCAGGAATCATCGGCGGACCTTATCTCCGGCGGCGGCAAAAATCCAACCGCTGAAATGGAAGAGGATCAAGGCCCAAATGGGGCGGCCTGTCAGGCCGGTTGCGCGCTCCGGTTGGCCTTGAGGCTCAACAAGATATGGACGATCACCGCCGCGAACACGATGCCGCCGCCAATAAAGGTGGGAAGCCCCGGCGTTTCGGCAAAGAACAGCCACACCCAGAAAGGCCCAAGTGGCGCATCGAGCGCGCCGATCAGCGCCGTCTCGGCGGGCGGCAGCAATTTGGACCCGAGCGTGAAGAGCGCCAGCCCCAGCGCCGAATTGACGAGGCCAAAGCCCGCAAGCTCGACGAACATCAAGGGCTGCGGCAGGGTGAGATGCGCGAAAGGCACCATGACGAGGCCCGTCAGAAGGGCCGAGAGGCCCGCGGCGGCGAGCAGCGGGATATTGCGGTAACGCCTGGCGATCACCATCATGCCAGCGACGCAGATGGTCATGATGAGCGACAGGAAATCACCGAACAGCGTGCCTTCGGATTGCCCGAGGCCCACCATGACGGCGACGCCCACAAGGGCTGCGAGGCTGGCGGCGATGGCGCCCCGGCTCATGATGTCGCCGGTGAGAAGCCAGCCCATCGCCCCGGCGATGAAAGGCACCGAGGCATAGATGATGGAGTTGTGCGCAACACTCGTATAGGCGAGCGAGGAGATGAAACAGATCATGCCGAGTGCGGAAATCAACGCATAGGCAAGCCCCGGCCATCCCAGCCCCTTGAACCCAGCACCCCCGCTGCGCCAGGCCACGAAGAGAAAAATGCCTGCCGCGCCGAAGAACCCGCGCCACATCAGCATGGTGGGCGTATCAGCGCTGATCAGCCGCGTGAACAGGCCACCCATGCTGAGCGCCACGGCCGACGCCGTGACCAGCACGAGGCCGAGCCGGTAGGACGAAGCCTGATCGCTCATGTCTTCTTCTTCCAGTCGCCCACGGTGTTCCACCAGCGGTGGGGATTGGCGCTATCATCCAGCCCCTTCGAGCGGCTGGCCAGCGCTTCCGTGACGATGATCGGCGGCTCCTGATAGGAATGCACCTGAAAAATAGCCTCGATGACCGCCGCAAGGAGCTTGGGATCACGCGGCAACTGGAAACTCACCTCCACCACGCCGGGCCTTTTGCGCAATTCGCTTTCAGCCCCCGCCGCCGCACCTTCAAGCGGGCGGTAACACTCGATGCCGGGCGCCGTCGCCCAGGCATTGCTGTCATAAGGCCCCATGGTGAGGGGTGCCCGCGCCACCACGGCCTCCATGATGCGGTCCACATCCTCCTCCGGCGCTTGAAAGCGGAGATGGTAGATTTCCTCCATCCGCACGGAATGCGTTTCGAAACCGGCAATGCTCATGATGGTTCTCCCCTCCCTTCCATCTATCAGACGGCCTGACAGGAAATGTCAGCAGCATGGCAGGCAGTTTCTCCACAGGCGAAACGGCCGGGGATCGGCTAGAAGGACACTCATGGCGAATCGCTCCATCCTCATCACCGGCTGCTCCTCAGGGATAGGCTATGCGTGCGCCCATGGCATGAAGGCCAGGGGCTGGCGGGTATTCACCACGGCGCGGAAGGATGAGGACCTGAAACGTCTTGAGGTGGAAGGGCTGGAAGCCCTGCCGCTCGACTATGCGGATCGTGAGAGCGTCTTGGCCTGCGCAACGGAAGTGTCACGGCGCTCCGGCGGCAAGCTCGATGCGCTGTTCAACAATGGCGCCTATGGTCAGCCGGGCGCGCTTGAGGATATCCGCCGCGAGGTGCTGGAAGAGCAATTCGCCTGCAATGTCTTCGGCTGGCATCAGTTGACGCGCGAATGCCTGCCGCTGATGCGCGCCAATGGCTCTGGCCGCATCGTCCAATGCTCATCCGTGCTGGGGCTGGTGGCGCTGAAATGGCGGGGCCCTTACAACGCCTCCAAATTCGCGGTTGAGGCGATGGCCGACACCCTGCGGCTGGAATTGCGCGGCACCGGCATCTTCGTCTCGCTGATCGAGCCGGGGCCGATCACCAGCCGATTCGTCGAACATTCCCTTGCCGCCTTCGACCGCAACGTGAACGAGGTGGGCTCTCATTATGCCAAGGCCTATGAGCGCCAGCGCGCCAGGCTTGGCCGCGGCGGCTCGGGGCGCTACAAGCTGGGGCCGGAGGCGGTGCTGGAGAAGCTCGTTCACGCGGTGGAGAGCGAAAATCCCAGGGCGCGCTACTACGTGACCAGGCCCACGCACTATATGGCGATCGCCCGCCGCATCCTGCCCCAGCGCCTGCTGGACAACATTCTCGACAAGGCATCCGACCAATGATCTATGTGACCTATATCGCCGTTGCCGCCGTGATCTGCGTGCTGTTCGCGGGGCTTTGGAACATGATGCGCGGCGGCTCGCCCAACCGCTCGCAAAAACTCATGCGCTGGCGCGTGATGCTGCAGTTCGTGGCGATCATCGTGCTGATGGGCGCACTCTGGCTGAGCCACAGATAAATCTTGAAAGGAAACGCCATGGCCACCATCTACCTGCCCGATCTGAGCGGTGATGGAGTGCAGCTTCCCATGGTTGTGACCCGTAACGAGGAAAAGGTGAAACGCGGCTTCTTCCCCAAGCTGGCGCGCGTTTTTGCATCGCTGCCGATGGCCGGCGAAGTGGTGGCGGGCTATTACGCCGCCTTTGATCCCGCAACGCCGCTCAAGGCCAAAGCCATCCTGCTGGCCGCACTTGCCTATTTCATCATGCCCTTCGATGCCGTGCCGGATTTTATCGTCGGCCTCGGCTTCACCGACGACATGGCGGTGCTGATGACCGCCTTCAGCCTGGTGACGCGCCACATCAACGAGGGCCACCGCGCCCGCGCCCGCGCCACGGTGGAACGCCTCCGCCGCGGCGAGACGGTTACGGCCTGACGCTTTTCCTTGTCACCACCAGCACGGCGGCGGCGCAGACGATCATGCCGATGATCTGCACTGCCGTCAGCGTTTCGCCGAACAGCAGATAGGCCATGACGGCGGCAACGCCCGGCACCAGGAAGATCAGCCCCGAGACGCGGCTGACGTCACCATGGCGGATCAGCAGCATCAAGAGGCTGATGGCGCCGAGCGAAAGAACGATCACCGACCAGCCCAGCGCGAACCATGCGTTGAATGTGCCGTCGAATCGGAAATGCTCCAGGCACAGGGCGCCAATCAGAACGACGGCGCTCGCGCCCGCATATTGCCAGAAGCCGCCGCTCGCCACATGAAGGCCCGAGGCATAGCGCTTCTGGTAGACGGTGCCGAAGGAGATGGCGAAGGTGCCGAACACGTTCCACGCCACCGTCAAGGGCGTGATGCCCGACAGCGCCGTGAGGCTGAGCTTCGGCCAGATGACAAGCGTCACCCCCAATATGCCCACCACAAGTCCCGCCCAGTGCCGCCAGCCGATGCGCTCGCCCAGAACCGAACTGGCAAGGGGTGCGGTGATGAGGGGCTGGAGTCCGACGATCAGCGCCGAGACGCCCGCCGGCATCCCATGCGCCACCGCCCAGTAGATTGGCCCCAGATAGCCGCCATGCAGGAAGGCTCCGGCCACCGCCGCATGAAGGGCGCCGCGGGGTGCGGGCCACGGCGCCTTGAGTGCAAGGGCGATCAGCAGGAAGGCAGCGCCGGCGATCGGGAAGCGGATGGCCAGAAAGGTCAAGGGCTCCACATGAGGTGCCGAAAGCCTTGCAACCACGAAGCCCGTTGCCCACATGAACACGAAGAGCGCGGGGGCGAGCAGGTTGAGTAGCGGGTTTGATTTCGTCATTCCGCCTCCTTGCCCGCCCCCGCAAGATTCCGCGAGCCAAATCTGTAGCGCGCATGCGTGCCCTGCCGCCAAGGCTGGGCCTTGGCCTGAGGCGCGGCTCCGTCTATGGCTGGCCTGACATGAGCGAAAGCCGCGCCAACATCATCCGACTGGGACTCGAGGCCATTCAGCGCCTGTTTGCCGATGAGGCCATACCGCTGGCCGGAAACATCGCCTTCCGCACCGTGTTCTCGATCTTTCCCTTCCTCATTTTCCTGACCGCGCTGGCGGGCTTCCTGGGCTCCGACGAACTGGCGCAAGGGGTGGTGAACTATCTCCTGGGCGTGGCGCCCGAACAGCTTGTCCATCCCTTCGCGCCCGAAATCCGCTCGATCCTCACCATACCGCGCACGGGACTGCTGAGCGGCGCGGCGCTGGTGACCATCTGGAGCGCCACCTCGGGCGTCGACAGCGTAAGGGTGGGGCTGAACCGCGCCTATAATCTGAAAGACACGCGGCCCTTCTGGTGGCTCTACCTGCAGAACATCCTGTTCGTGATCGCCGCCGCCGTCGTGCTGCTGATCTTCGCCACGCTGATTGTCTTCGCGCCCGTCCTCATTACCTTCATTGACGATCATTCCCCCGATCTGGGCTCGCGCCTCGCCGCCTTTGACGTCTGGCGCTATCCCATCGCCATCGTGCTGCTGACCGTGGCGCTGACCGTCTGCCACCGCGTGCTGCCGGCCAAGCCGCCGCGCATTCTCGAAGTATTGCCGGGCGTTCTGGTGACGGTGGTGGTGTGGACGATCCTGTCGGAGGTGTTTTCCTATTACCTCCTGCGCTTCAACACCTTTGCCGTGACCTATGCTTCGCTGTCGGGCGTCTTCGCGGTGATGTTCTTTATCTATCTGGCGGCACTGGTGCTGATCCTCGGCGGCGAACTGAACCGCGTGCTGATCATCCACCGCGCCCGCCATGATGTGCCGGAAGAGGAAGGCCCCGGGCACAAAGGCACCTGAGGCCTCTATCGCCGCCGCGTCGGGCGCGAGAGGCGCTGGCGGAGATCGGCCATGGCGGCAAGCCATTCGCCGGCGTCGTCCTCGTCCCAGAGCTGCTTCAATTCCGAATGATCAGCCTCGGCCTTGTCGAGCGCCGCAAGCGAAAGCTCCTTGAGCTCGGCCAGCACCGGAGCGATGTCCGAGGCGTGGCGCTGCATCGCCTCGTAGAGTTCGGGCGAGATGGCGGTGTCTTCGGAATCGCCCCGCTCGGCCATCGCCACCAGTTCGGCGGCGGCAATGGCGCGCTGGGCGGTTGGCGCATCGAGATCCTCAGCATCCTCGAGATCGAGCGCGTCATAGAGCGCCAGCAGCCCCTCGGATTCGAATTCGACCGCGAAATCGGCCGCGTCATCATTCTCGAAACTGCCGCTGCCCCAGGTTCCCAATCCATGCCCCCTCTTTGCCGGGCGAACGTAGTGGGGGCGGATGGGGCGGTCAATGCAAAGCGGCCGTGAAAATTTGATTCAAATTGCCGGAATGACGGTAAGGGCCGGTTGATCCTAGTCCCAGACTTTGGTCGGATTTTACTCAATCCGGTGGCATGATGTTTTTACTCTGCATGTTCTGGCGGGGAGGAAAAAATGCTCGAGGATGTCCTGTCGTCGCTGAATTCCCTCATTCCAACGGTTGCGCCGGTCGCGAAACTGCCGGCGGAGGCGTTGCCCATTCCCTATATCTGCGCCATTCTGGGCGGCCTGATCCTCAGCCGTTTCACCGGCAGCCTGGGCAATGCCACCCTGCCGTTCAACATCTCCGCCATGTTCATCGGCTCCATGGCGTCGAACTGGCTGTTTCAGGACGTTCAGCTGCCGCTTGACCCCGGCATTCAGCGTCCCCTTTTCGTGACCCTGCTGGGCATGGTTGTGGTGTCTTTCGCCATGATGCTGTTCGTGCAGAAGGAAAACCGCCACGCGTCATAGGGAGCAGGCGGGATTCGCATCGCGCGCGAATATCCGCCGGCAAGACTCTGACCCGACTCCGCTTTTTCGGACTGGCTTCGGCTTCAACCGGTTTGGCAGCCGCTTCATCCCGCATGTGAAGGCGTTCACACGCGGGATGAGCGCTCATCTGCGCCTGACACAGGAGCCGGGCCTGGGCTTTTGCGCGCAGCCTTGCGGGCTGAGCAGCGCCTGAGCCCCCTCTCCTTGCGTGACGAGATCGAGCGGTAGCGCCTCCTCCCGCGTCACCGCTCTTTCACCCCCGGCGGGAATGGCGCTCGCATAGGCAAACACCCCGCTGCCGGCGCCAACCTCGGCCAGATAATCCCGGATCACCCCCGCAGCCGGCCCCTTGATGGCGCGCGACACATAGAGCCCGGGATTGTGAAGCCTGAGCAGGACGCCCGGTTCGAGCGCCTTCTGCCGCCCCGCCGCCAGCACCAGCACGCAGACGCCGCGGCAGCCTTCCGCCGCCGCCTGAACCTCGCCCCGATAGACGCCACGCTTCAAGGCGGCGGCCGGGCATGGCGCATCAGGCGCGGCACAGCCGGAAAAGCGGCTTCCCGCCACCATCACATCAAGCCCCCGCGCATGGACCAGCCGTCCGATCGCCAGTGCCGCATCAAGATCGCCACCGGTTGAATCAAGGACGAGCGGCAGCTTTGCCGCCCCCCGCTGGCCCAACACACCGAGGAGCTGTTTCGGCGTCTCGGGCCTGATGGCGCCCCGCCCCAGAATCCACTGCGGACAGACCGGCTCGCACGCCGGGGAGGAGGCGCGCATGACCGTGAAGGCCATCGGCGGATCATAGGGCGCCACCCCGCTTTGCAGCAGCGAGGTGCGATAGGGGCCCGTATCGCCGGGAAGAATACAGCGTCCCTTGCCCGCCGCCGTGGCGCAGATCGAGAGGGCGGTGAGCGTGCGCGCCGATGCCCTGGCCGTGACGAGGCCGATTTTCCGGCGCTCATCCGGGCTGAAGACGTGAAGCGTTGAAAACGGCGTCGTCTCCATCAAGGGCTCAATCGCCTGGGCGTTACCGAGGTCTTCAAGATAGTCGGTGATGATCCGCCGCATCACCCCGTCCCACGCGGCGGCATTGGAGCTTTTGGTTTCGCTTGCCTTGCCGCTGCCGTCTTCGAAGCCCCAGTGGTGGACGCCAACCATTGCATCGGTGCCAGCCAGCCGGGTCTTTCCGGCGGCGAGGATCAGAGGACAGGCCGAGAGGCAATAGGAGGGCGCGACAGTGAGCCTGCCGCGATAGACGCCATCACTCGCCTGGGGCAGCTTGCAGCCCGGCGAAAACGGCGAGCAGCCCTCATAGGCCGTGGTGCCGACGCCCACGTCGAAGCCCTGCGCGCGCAGGAAATCCCCGATCTGCAGGGCCGCGATGATGGTTCCGCCCGGCGAGCGGAGGATGACGGGCGGCTTGGCCCCGTCCATCCGCCCCCTGGCCTTGATGACCATGTCGACGAAGGCCTGGGGGGTGCCGGGGCCGATCTTTCCTTCCGCCATGATCCATTCCGGGCAGGACGGTTCGCAGCCTTTTTCATTGCTCCGGACAAGCACGACCTTCATCGGCTGCTGCAGCGTGTCAGTGCGCGCGGCGGCTTCGGCAGTCAGCGCCGCCAGGAGAAACAAGAGGCAGGAAAGGAGGTGGCGCATCTCAACGCTCCGTTCGAGGCGCCATGACACCATGCCGCCGCCGGTGCTGCCAAGCGATTTCAGGCCCGCCGCTCGCGGCACTGGCGCATCACGGCAGGGATCTCGCGGGCAAAATGGTCGATCAGGGCGCGCGCCGAAGGCAGCAACCCGCGCCTCGACGCGAAGACCAGATGCACGATGCCGTTGGTTGCCGCCCAATCGGGGAGGATCTGCACCAGCGTTCCTGCGGCAAGGGCCTCGGCGCATTGTTCCTCGGGCAGCAGCGCCACGCCGAGGCCCGACATCGCCGCCTTCATCAGCAGGTTGAAATCGCCCGAGGCCAGAACCGGGCGGTGGCGGATATCGCGGGTCTCGCCGCACGCATTGCTGAGCCGCCAGTGCGACTGTTCCTCGCCCTCATCGATCCACAGGGTAGGAAAGGAGCCCAGCGTCTCGAGGTTGATGCCCGGCGCATTGGCCTTGGCGAAAGCCGGGCTTGCCGCGAGAATGAGGCGGCTGTTGCCGAGCTGGCGCACGATCAGTCCCGGATCGCTTGAGAGGCTGGTGCGGACGCGGAGCGCCACGTCGATCCGCTCGTCGATCACGTCCACCCGGCGATTTGAGACGAGGAGCTGCACCCGCACTTTCGGGTGCGCAAGCATGAAGGGCGGCAGCACCTGCTCCATCACCGGGCTCACCATATTGATGGGGCAGGCGACGCGCAGCAGGCCCTGCGGCTCGGCGCGCGCCTGCGCCGCCACCGCTTCCGCCTCTTCCGCCCCCGCCAGCACGATTTCGCAGCGGGCGTGGAAAGCCTGCCCCAGTTCAGTGACCCGGAATTTCCGCGTGGTGCGCTCGATCAGCCGCACGCCCAGCCGCTCCTCGAGCCGGGCAATGTGCTTGGAAATGCGCGACTTTGGCACATTCAGCGCCCGCCCTGCGGCGGCAAAGCCGCCATGGTTCACCACAGCCGCGAAAAACGCGTAGTCGTTCAAATCCTGCATGGATTGGCTCCGATCCAGAAACAATGAGTTCCAAAAATAGCATCTTATCGCCGGATTGGCTCCAGTTTAAATAGTCACATACAAAATTACAGATTAGAAAAGGACAACGCTCATGAACCTTCTCCATGTTGACTCTGGCATCCTCGGCGGCAATTCCGTGACCCGCCAGCTCTCCGCCGCCGTGGTGGGCCAGTGGAAGGCCCGCAATCCCGGCCTTACCGTCACCTATCGTGACTTGGCCTCGGCTCCCTTAGGCCATTTGACCGCCGATCATCTGGGCGGCGATGCCGCGGGCCTCGACGCCGATCTCAGGCAGGATGTGACCGCCGGTGCTGAGGCGCTCGAGGAATTTCTCGCCGCCGATGTCGTGGTGGTGGGAGCGCCCATGTATAATTTCTCGATCCCCAGCCAGCTCAAGGCGTGGATCGACCGCATTGCCGTGAGGGGCAAAACCTTCCGTTACACCGAAACAGGCCCCGAAGGCCTGGCGGGCGGCAAGAAGGTGATCGTCGTCTCCTCGCGCGGCGGCTTCTACAACGCCGAAAACGGCCTCGCCGCGATCGACCATCAGGAGCCCTATCTCCGCGCCGTCTTTGGCTTCCTCGGCATCACCGATATCGAGTTCATCCGCGCCGAAGGCGTGGCGGTGAGCCCGGAGCAGAAGCAGAAGGCGATTGACGATGCCGGCAAGGCGATTGCCCATCCGGCCTTCGCCAAGGCGGCCTGATAATCTTCAATTCAGCGATTGGAACCGCCCGCGCTCCGTTGCGGGCGGTTTTTTATTGCGGCAGCGCCACGCAGTTTTCCGCCGGCTGCGGCGCGCCGCAGATTTTCTTGGCCGTCACCTCATCGAGATTTTCCCAGCCCGTGGCGAGCTTCAGATCCTGCTGGCGCTTGAGCGGCAATTCATGGATGGAACTGGGCGGCGCCAGATCCATGTCGGTGAAGATGTCGGTCGAAACGCCCATGCCGGTGAGATAGACGGTCAAGTCCTTGCGCAGGCCCTTGTAGAGCCCGGTTGTCGTATAGGTTTTGGTGGGTTTGCGCGATACGATGGTGCGGCTCACTTCCTTCTTCTTGCCGTTCACGATCCGGTAGTTGACGCGGTAGAAAATCCGCTCCTGATGCCAGGTGGTGAGGATCTGGTGAACGCCGACCGATGCGTAATAGCCAGAGAGCCTGCGCTGGCCCGCCGCCATCACCAGAGGACAGGCCGATTCACAAAAGGCCTGCCAGGAAAGTGCCGTGCCGCGATAGACGCCCTTTTGCGTCTTGGGCAGAACGCAGGCCTTGTCCTCGGGCTGGCAGCCTTCATAGCGCGTCCAGCCCACCGCGACGTCGAGCTTCCTGTCGCGGATCATCCGTCCGATGGCGAGCGCGGCGCGCACGTCGCCGCCGGGCGAGCGGATCAACACCGGAAGCCTGAGCTTTCCCGCCTGCGCCAGCGCCTTCTTGACCACGGCAGGCGATTGCCCGGTGATCTGCCCGTCAAGCTGGATCCATTCCGGGCAATTGGGCTCGCAGTCGCGCTCGTTGGAGCGCACCAGAACGGCGCGCATCGGCTGCATGTAGCTGGGCGTGGGCTGGGCCGCGGGCTTCGTGGGCTTGCCGGGCTTGGAGGTCGTCACAAGTTCGGGCCGGTTGGGCGGCACGACGCCCTCGGTCTTCACGCACCATGCGGCACTCGCCTTGCTGCGGCAGGCGGCGGGCGAGAGAAGCTTGATGGGATCGGCCTTGGAATTGACGAGCTTGAAGAGCTTGGCCGTCGGCTGATCGAGCGGCAGCGTCGTGCCCTTGCCGATCTGCTCGAGTTTCGCGCGGATGCTGGGCGTGAGCCCCATGCTGATGAAGTAATCGGGAATTTCCTTGAGATAGCGCTGATTGTCGTCCGCCACCTGCTGGCCGAGACTGCCATCCATGGGGCTGACGAGCGTGAAGGCCTTGGCCACCGCCGCCCGCGTGACGCCGCCCGCGAAGCCGATCATGCAGGCGCCGTTGCAATAGGCCGTGGGCTGCAGCGTGCTGGCGAGATAGGCCCCCGATTTTGCCTCAGGCAGGCAGGAGGTGAGAATAAAGGGGCTGCAGCTGTCGAACGTCACTTCCATCGCCAGCGCCGTGAGCTTGAGTTTGCGCATGGTGCGCCCCACCGCCATCGCCGACACGGCATTGCCGAATGGCGCATTGAAAACCACCGGCAGCGCCTTGCCTTTCATCCGCGTACTGATGGCCTCGATCTCGCCCGCCGTGTCGTCGCTGATGAATCGGCCGACATAAATGAATTCCGGGCAATTGGGCTCGCACGCCTTGTCGCTGTTGCGCATGAGGATGGCGGTGGGATTTTTCTTTGGCGCGGGCGTGGCCGTAGCGGCCTGTTCCGCATCATTCGTTTCGCAGGATTTATACAGCTTCCCAATTGGTTTGCAGACAAGGCTGGAAAGCACGTCGGCGGGCGTCTTGCCGGACGTGACAATGCCGAGCGCGCGCAGTTCGTCCCGTTGCAGCGAGTTGGCTGTGCCCGCATAGAGCCGGTCAAAGACTTTTCCCTGCACCCCCATGCTGGCCATATAGGCAAACACGGTTGCATTGCCGTTCTTGTCCGCCAGCGAATTCACGGATCCGGGTTGTGAGCCGTATGAACTGTCGGTGATGACCGGCAAGCCGATTTTCCCCGGCGCCGCAGCGCGCTCCTCCCCGCCCAGAAACGCCATCACGCATGCGCCAATGCAGAGCGCATCGCTATCTGTGACATGTCCGCGATAGGCGTCTCCAGGCCTTTCGTGACTGCGGCAATCGGGATCGCGTGAGGGATCGCATCCGGAAAACGCCATCTTCCCCGCCAGAGCAGGGATATGGCGCGCGCGCAGCATCCGCCCAATCGCCATTGCCGCATCCGCGCTGCCGCCATCTGAATTGAAGACAACGGGCGGGCTCACGTAGCCGATATCAAAAACGATGTCGCGGACCTGCAATTGCGTCATCGTGGATATCGGGCCCGTGACGTAAATCCACCGGGGGCAGTCTTTGCTGCATGTATCCGACTGGACAAGCATGACGCGCGAGAGTCTGGCGCCCTCGCTCGTGTCCGCCCCGGCCTTCTGGGCCACGGCAGAAAAAGACAGAAACGCAAGGAGGCAGAACAACAGGCGGGTCATAAAGGGGAAACGCATGCCCTTATCATCATCATTCCTTTTGTTTACTTGCAAGAGGCAGGCTTTTTCGGGGGCTTTCCTTGACTTTCCGGGGCGTTTCCCCTAATTCCCGCCAACCGTGCGGAAGGCGCTTGCCTTCCGCTCGTATTGCGCTGCCCTAGGCAACCCAATTTAGCCTGCAAAGTCAGGCACTTGAAGCCCGCCGGATCATCGGGTTCCCGGCGGCGCCAAAGGGCGCGGGACAAGAAGGAAGAACGGAATGTACGCAGTCATCAAGACCGGCGGCAAGCAGTATCGCGTTGCGGCCGACCAGAAAATCCAGATCGAACGTCTCGTGGGCAACCCGGGCGACCAGATTGAATTCACCGACGTGCTGATGGTCTCGAACGGCGGTTCCGTCGAGATCGGCGCGCCGCTGGTATCGGGCGCCACTGTCGTGGGCGAAATCGCCTCGCAGGACCGCGGCCCCCATGTCATCATTTTCAAGAAGCGCCGCCGCAAGCATTACCGCCGCCGGAACGGCCACCGTCAGGACCTGACCTCGGTGACCATCCGCGAAATCCTGACCGGCGGCGCCAAGCCGTCGAAGAAGGCCGCTGCCCCCAAGAAGGCGGAAGCCGCGGCTGCCGCTCCCCTCGCCGCCCCCGTGGGCGGTGCGGCGAAGGCTGACGACATTTCGCTGATCGGCGGCGTCGGCCCCAAGATGGAGCAGGGCCTGCATGAGCTGGGCTACACCACCTTCGCCCAGATCGCGGCGTGGACGGCGGATGATGTCGCCAAGGTCGAAGCGCATCTGAAGCAGAAGGGCCGCGTTGGCCGTGAAGAATGGATCGAGCAGGCCAAGGAACTGGCCGCCGGCAAGCCGCCGCGCGCCAAGACCGACAAGGCCCGCGCCAAGGAAGAATAGGAGAACTCGTCATGGCACATAAGAAAGCAGGCGGTTCATCCCGCAACGGGCGCGATACGGCGGGCCGCCGCCTCGGCGTCAAGCATTTCGGCGGTGAAACCGTGATCCCCGGCAACATCATCGTGCGCCAGCGCGGCACCAAGGTGCATCCGGGCACGGGCGTTGGCCTGGGCCGCGATCACACCATCTTCGCCACCGTCTCGGGCGTGGTGATCTTCCGCAAGACCAAGGGCGACCGGCAGACCGTATCCGTCGTCCCGGCCGTCGCCGCGGAGTAACGGCGGGCTCTCAACATATGCCGCCGCGTCCCACGGGATCCGGCAGGCAAACTGAAAAACGGAGAGGTGGGATGCCACCTCTCCGTTTTGTTTTTTGGATTACGCATGGCCATGATCATCAGGACTGCACGGCTGACCCTCCGCCCGCTCATGCGGGAGGATCTGCCCGATCTCGTCCGTACACTGAATAATCTCAATATATCCCGGTGGCTGGCCAGGGTGCCTTATCCTTATACGCTGACTGATGCGGAGGATTTTCTCTCCCTGTGCGCTACGCCAAAGGATAACTCGCTTCGTCTCGCCATCACCATGGGCGGATCGGTTATAGGCTTTATCAGCTACGAACAGGCTGAAGACGGAATATCAGCGGAATTCGGGTATTGGCTGGCGCAACAGTGCTGGCGGCAGGGTTACATGCGCGAGGCGGCGGAAGCGATGGTGGCCCATGCCTTCACGGAGGGCGGTCAGGACATTCTCATATCAGGCTGTTTCGAGGGAAACGCAGGCTCGCGCCGGATACTTGAAAATCTCGGTTTCATCCCGACCGGACAGCGCGGCTACACGTGCCGTGCAGACGGGCAGCCAAGGCGGGGCACCGCTTTCGCCCTTGCGCGCGGGCGATGGGAGCAATTGCGCGAGAGGCATAAATGAAACGGAAGCGTCCGTCTCCCGCTTTCGGGAAAACGGGATCGCGCCTCGGCGCGACCCCTCATCCCCGGCTTCGCCAGACCTTCTCCCGCAAGGAGAGAAGGAAAGGATCAAAACACCTCCGCCACGTAGCGGGGCACGAGGCTTTTGCGGCCGAGGCCGCCATTGTGTTTGGACGCGGCCAGGCGGAGATCGCCGCCCGATGCCTTGAGCGCCAAGGACAGATGGCGGAGGCCCACGTCAACGCCGGTGCGCGCATCGAGAAGCCCGGCACAGGAGCCGCGATAGCCGATGGAATGGGCGGTCTGGCACTTCATCTGGAAGACGCCCAATTCGCCATGGGTGCCGCGCGCCCTGGGGTTGAAGCCCGATTCAACGCGCGCGATGCGGAGCGCGAACCAGGTGGGAACGCCATAGCGCGGTGCTGCATCCTTGATCATGGCAGCGACAGCCCCTTCCGACTGGCGCGACACGGGCGGCAGCCGCAATGCGGCACTCGCCACATGCGAGCGGCGGTGAAACACGCCCGCCGATGCCACGCGGGCCTTGCCGCGCTGAACCTTGGCCGGGGCAGCTTTGGACATGATCCGGCAGCTATCCGTATCGGCGCAGCGGGCTTCCGCCGGTATAGTTTGAACGGCAATGGTCAATCCCAGGGCTGCAAGCCCTGCAAGCACAGTATTCTTCATGTATATCCCCTTCTTGACACGGACGATGCGCCGCCCAACGGGCACAAGGCGCATTTTCGACTTCACGCGGGCGCCGGTCATCGCGTGAGGACTGGCGATAAACAGGCGAAATGTGTCCTCAATGAGAGGATATTGTTGCAAGGAAAGGCAGGCTCTGACCTGTTGCGCCCGGGCAACGCAAGAGGTTAGAGAGAGCGCATCATGAAATTTCTCGATCAGGCCAAGGTTTATGTGCGCTCCGGCAACGGCGGCGCCGGTGCTGTCTCGTTCCACCGCGAAAAATTCATCGAAATGGGCGGGCCGGACGGCGGCGATGGCGGCAAGGGCGGCGATGTGTGGGTCGAGGCCGTGGACGGCCTCAACACGCTGATCGACTACCGCTACCAGCAGCATTTCAAGGCCACGACCGGCGGCCACGGCATGGGCCGCCAGCGCGCCGGCGCCAATACGCCCGACGTGATCCTGAAAGTTCCGGCGGGCACGCAGATTTTTGAAGACGACAACGAGACGCTGATCGCCGATCTCGCCAAGGCGGGCGACCGCGTGCGCATTGCCAAGGGCGGCAATGGCGGCTTCGGCAATGCCTATTTCAAATCCGCCACCAACCGCGCCCCCCGCCATGCTAATCCCGGCCAGGAGGGCGAGGAGCGCTGGATCTGGCTGAGGCTCAAGCTCATTGCGGACGCGGGGCTTGTCGGTCTGCCCAATGCCGGGAAATCGACCATGCTTGCGGCGGTTTCAGCCGCCAAGCCCAAGATCGCGGACTATCCCTTCACCACGCTGCATCCGCAATTGGGCGTGGTGCGCGCCGCTGGATCAAGTTTCGTTCTCGCTGATATTCCCGGCCTCATCGAAGGCGCGCATGAAGGCCATGGCCTCGGCACGCGCTTCCTGGGACACGTGGAACGCTGCGCCGTGCTGCTGCACCTGATCGACGTGACCTCGCCCGATCCGGTGAAGGACTACCGCGTCATCCGCAAGGAGCTCAAAGCCTATAGCCCGCTTCTGGCCGAGAAACCCGAGATCATCGCCTTCAACAAGATCGATCTTCTGCCTGAGGATGAAATTGACACGAAACTCAAAGACTTCAAGCGCCGCGTGAAGAAGACGCCGCTGCTCCTCTCGGGCGCCACGCAAGCTGGCGTCGATGAGGCCATGAAGCAATTGCTGACGGTGATCGAGACGGCGCGCCGCAAGGGCAGGCCCGCCGATGATCCCGGCATGTCGAGCGGGGAGTGGCGGCCGTGACATCGAGGCTCGCCAAGGCCCGCCGCATCGTCGTCAAGATCGGCTCGGCCCTGCTCGTCGACCAGAAGACCGGCGCCATCAAGGCGTCATGGCTCGCCTCGCTGGTGGATGACATTGCCGATGCAAGGGTGCGGGGCGCCGAAGTGGTCGTCGTGTCCTCGGGCGCCATCGCACTGGGGCGGCGCACATTGGGACTGGCCAGGGGCAAGCTGAAGCTGGAGCAGAGCCAGGCCGCCGCCGCCGTGGGGCAGATCACCCTGGCGCAGGCCTGGGCGGAAACCCTCCGCACACGGAACATCGTGGCGGCGCAGGTGCTGGTGACGCTGACCGACACCGAGGAACGCCGCCGCCACCTGAACGCCCGCGCCACGCTGTCAACACTCCTCGCGCAGGGCGCGGTGCCGGTCATCAACGAGAACGACACCGTGGCGACGTCCGAAATCCGCTACGGCGACAATGACCGGCTGGCGGCGCGCGTCGCCTCGATGATCTCCGCTGATTGCCTGGTGCTCTTGTCCGACATCGACGGGCTTTACACGGCACCACCAGGCAAGAAGGGCGCGGAATTCCTGCCCGAGGTGAAAGATATCACGCCCGAGATCGAAGCCATGGCGGGAAAACCCGTCTCGGGCGTGGGGTCTGGCGGCATGATTACCAAGATCGAGGCGGGCAAGATCGCACTCGGTGCTGGCTGCAACATGGTAATTGCCTCTGGCCATGAGATGCATCCCTTAAAGCGCGTGCTCGATGGCGGGCGCTGCACCTGGTTTCTCGCCAATGCCTCAGCGCTTCAGTCGCGCAAGCGCTGGATCGCCGGAACGCTGCAGCCCATCGGCCATCTCGTCGTTGATGAAGGTGCGGTGGCAGCACTGGCGCGCGGGAAAAGCCTTTTGCCCGCCGGTGTCAAACGCATCGAAGGGGCTTTCGCTAGGGGCGATACGGTGAGCATTATCACCGCCAAGGGCCGCGAGATCGCGCGCGGGCTTGTGACCTATGATGCGGGCGATGCGCTGAAGATCGCCGGCCTCAAGACGGCGGAGATCGAAAAGGTGCTGGGTTTCCGGGGGCGCGATGAACTGGTGCACCGCGACGACATGGTGCTGATGGGCGGAGAGCGGGCATGAACATGACCACCGGCAACCGCGATGCAATGCTGGCCCTTGGGGCCGAGGCGCGCAAGGCCGCCAAGGCATTGGCGCTCGCCGCGGCGGAGCAGAAAAACCGCGCGCTTAACGCCATGGCGGCAGCCATCCGCGCCAGCGCGGCCCATATCGCTGAGGAGAATGTGAGGGATATCAGCGCCGCCCAGTCGAAGGATCTGAAGGACAGCTTCCTTGACCGGCTGACGCTTACTCCCTCTCGCATCGAAGCGATGGCGAAGGGGCTTGAAGACATTGCCGCTTTGCCCGATCCCGTGGGCGAGGTGATGACGCACTGGACGAGGCCCAATGGCATGGTGATCTCGCGCGTGCGGGTGCCCATCGGCGTCATCGGCATCATCTATGAAAGCCGCCCCAATGTGACGGCGGATGCGGGCGCACTGTGCCTCAAGTCCGGCAATGCGGCAATCCTGCGCGGCGGTTCCGACGGGTTTCGCACCTCCGCCGCCATCACCGCCTGCCTGCAGCAGGGCCTGCGGGAGGTGGGCCTTCCCGAAACGGCAATCCAGATGGTGCCCGATTCAGACCGCGCCAGCGTGGGGCTGATGCTCGAGGGACTGGGTGGCACGATTGATCTGATCGTGCCGCGCGGCGGGAAAAGCCTTGTGGCGCGGGTGCAGAAGGATGCGCGCGTGCCGGTGTTCAGCCATCTCGAAGGCATCTGCCACGTCTATGTCGACAAGGCGGCCGATCTTCACATGGCGGAGAAGATCGTGCTCAATGCCAAGATGCGCCGCACCGGCATTTGCGGCGCGGCCGAAACCATCCTGATCGACAGCGCGGCGCCTGCGTTCCTCAAGCCCATCATCCGTACACTGATCGATGCCGGATGCGCCGTGCGCGGTGACAGGGCGGCGCAGGCGGAGGACTCTCGCGTGACGCCCGCCACGGAAGAGGACTGGTCCACCGAATATCTCGACGCCATCGTGACGCTGGGCGTCGTTGATGGCGTCGACGGCGCGATCGCCCATATCGCCCGCCATGGCTCGCAGCACACGGATTCGATCGTGACGGCGGATACGGCAACGGCGGAGAAATTCCTCCGCGAGGTCGACAGCGCCATCGTGCTGCACAATGCGTCCACGCAATTCGCCGATGGCGGCGAGTTCGGCTTCGGCGCCGAGATCGGCATTGCCACCGGCAAGCTGCACGCCCGGGGGCCCGTGGGCCTCGAACAGCTCACCACCTTCAAATACCAGATCCGTGGCGCCGGGCAGGTGCGGGCGTGAGGGCTACAGCCTCATGATCCATCCTCCCGCCTTCGGCGACGGGCAGCGAATCGGCCTATTCGGCGGCTCGTTCAATCCGGCGCACCGGGGCCACTATATGGTGGCGCTCTATGCGCTGAAGACGCTGAAGCTCGACTGGGTGTGGTGGCTCGTCTCGCCGCAGAATCCGCTGAAGAACAGCCATGAAACCGGAGCCTACGCAACGCGCATGGCCGCCACCCGGGCCGTCGCCTGCCATCCCCGCTTCGTGGTGACCGACATCGAGCAGCAGCTCCACTCGCGCACCACGGCCGAAACGCTGAAAAAACTCGAGCCCGTCCTGGCGCGCGGGCATTTCGTGTGGATCATGGGGGCGGACAGCTTCGCGGACCTTCATCGCTGGCGCAATTGGGTGGAGATCGCCGAGCGCCTGCCCATGGCGATCCTGGCCAGGCCCGGCTATTCGCTGCGGGCGCTGGGCGGTCCCGCCGCGACACGGCTCGACCAGTTCCAGATCCCCGCGCATCTGGCCCCCCGCCTGGTGACGACGCCGCCCCCTGCCTGGTGCTTCATTCCCATGCCGCTCCGCAAGGAGAGCTCGACCGCCATCCGCAAGGGGCGGAAAGCCGTCATGGCCTCTTCATCCGGGGCCTCTTGAATGAGGGGGGCAAACCCCGTATTTTGGGCCGTCGCCCATTGGGACATGACCAGCAGTCTGCATGAAGATCTGCGCGCTACAAAAGGACCACACCACTGAAAGCTCCAGCGAAGAAAACCGCTGCGCGTAAGAGCGCGGCGAAGCCGAAGGCCGCTGCCCGGCGCGGCGCTCCCAAGGCCAAAACCCAAAGCCGCAAGCCGGCAACGGCCAAGCCAGCCAAACCCGCATCGGCAAAGGCTGCGCCGCGCGCCAAACCGGCAAAGCCCGCAACGCCCCGCAAGGCAAAAGCCCTGCCCGTAGCCGTGATCGCGGCCCCCGCCAAGAAGCGCAAGGCGGTAAAGCCGAAAAAGCAGGCGAAGCCCGGCCTTCTCGCCGCCGTGCTGGCGCAGCTTGACGACGCCAAGGCGGAAGAGATCGTGACCATCAGCCTGAACGGCAAGGGCGCCATCGCCGATGACATGGTGGTGGCCTCGGGCCGCTCGAATCGCCATGTCGGCGCCATCGCCGACCAGCTGATCGAGAAGCTGAAGGCGCAGGGCTATACCAATCTACGCGTCGACGGCATGCCGCAGTGCGACTGGATCGTCCTCGATGCGGGCGACGTGATCGTGCATGTCTTCCGCCCCGAAGTGCGCGGCTTCTACAATCTCGAGAAGCTGTGGTCGGAGCACGCGCCGCAGGAACGGCTGGCCGTCTGATCCCGTGCGCCTCTCGGTTCTCGCCATCGGCAGGCTGAAGGCGGGGCCGGAGAAGACGCTTGCCGATACCTATCGGGAGCGCGCCGAGGCGCTGGGCCGCAAGGCCGGCATCACCCGCTTCACGGTGGCCGACCAGGCGGAGTCGCAGCAGGCCACGCCCGCCGCGCGCATGGAAGAGGAAGCGCGCTTCTTCGCTGAGGCGTTAAGGCCCCGGAGCTTCGCCATCGTGCTCGACGAGCGCGGGCAAAATCTCACAAGCCCTGCCTTCTCGACTCTCCTCCGCCGTCAGATCGACGGCGGCACGCCGGAGGTGGCTTTCCTGATCGGAGGGCCGGATGGCCATGCGCAGGCGACCCGCGATCAGGCAGGCCTTCTCCTCTCGCTCGGCGCCATGACATGGCCGCACCGGCTGGCGCGCGTCATGCTGTTCGAACAAATCTACCGCGCCCTGACCATCATGGTGAATCATCCGTATCATCGCGGCTGACGCAGCGTTTTATGTTGCCTTGTGAAATTTACTTGGTTTCACGGCGCTGAGGCCGCATTTCGCGCGCCCGAGTCAAAGCGCTGAATCGATTCGCTGATTTCCAAATGTGATTCAGAATCGGACGCTTGCTTATCGCGGGCTTAAGAACGTTTCTCCACTTCGATTTAAATTTGAATCACTTAGCTACATTACGTGGAGCTATCAAAAGCGCATGCAGATGATGCGTGTTGCTGGTGGGGGCTCGACCAACGGCAACACAAACAAAGGTAATCCCATGCGTAACTATATCCTCCCGGCGGCCGCGGCCGCCGTTCTGGCCATGGCGGGCA
>Ga0209023_10000079_pt1 | contig 165826 bp, 162 predicted proteins | sample LakOneMetagenome_FD_187468 | JGI IMG/M metagenome (GOLD analysis project Ga0209023, IMG submission 187468) | Freshwater and sediment microbial communities from Lake Erie, Canada (SPAdes) (version 2) | ecosystem: Environmental > Aquatic > Freshwater > Lentic | place: Lake Erie, Canada...
ATCTGGCCGGAGGGGGCCAGCGCGGCCTAGGCCGGCGATGCCCCCTCAGTCGCTTCGCGACAGCTCCCCCAGCGGGGAAGCAGAGTCTTACCCGATCGCCCCGAACACCCAGGCCAGCACTGACTTCTGAGCGTGGATGCGGTTCTCGGCCTCGTCCCAGACCAGCGAGCGCGGGCCATCGAGCACCGCGTCGGTGACTTCCTCGCCGCGGTGAGCGGGCAGGCAGTGCAGGAACACGCCATTGCCGGCGGCCAGGTCCATCAGGGCGTCGTCGACCTGGTAGGGCTCCAGCGCCGCCAGGCGCTCGTCATGGTCGGTGTCGCCCATCGAGACCCAGGTGTCGGCCACCACCACGTCGGCGCCGGCGACGGCGGCCTTGGCGTCGGTCATCATGCTGACCTTGCCTTGCAGGCCCTCGGCGCGCGCCAGGTCGTGCAGGTCGGCGTGATAGACCGCCGGGCAGGCGATCTTCAGCTCGAAGCCCAGCAGCGGGGCGGCGTGGATGAAGCTGGAGCAGACATTGTTGCCGTCGCCGACCCAGGCGATCGTCTTGCCGGCGATCGGGCCGCGATGCTCCTCGATGGTGAGGATGTCGGCCATGATCTGGCAGGGGTGGCTCTTGTCGGTCAGGCCGTTGATCACCGGCACGGTCGAGACCTGGGCGAAGCGTTCGACGTCGGCGTGGCTGTTGGCGCGGATCATCACCGCGTCGACCATGCGCGACAGCACCTTGGCGGTGTCCTCGATGGTCTCGCCGCGGCCCAGCTGCATGTCCGACGAGGTCGAGATGATCGCCGATCCGCCCAGCTGGCGCATGGCCGCGTCGAACGAGAAGCGGGTGCGGGTCGAGTTCTTCTGGAAGATCATCGACAGCACGCGATCCTTGGCCGGCGCGTCGGCGTCGACCTTGCCCTGCGGCCAGCCCTTGCGGGCGGCCTTGCGGGCGTGGGCGTCGTCCAGCATCAGGCGCAGGGTCGCGCTGTCCAGCTTCCACAGGTCGATGAAATGGCGGGGGGTGGTCATGGGCCAAATCCCTCACGCCCGCTCCGGCGCGCCGGAGCGGCGTTTCACAGGTTCAAGTGCTTAGGCGGCGGCCTTGGCGCGGGCGACTTCACAAGCCTTTTCAAGCTTGGAGATCGCTTCGCTGGCTTCCTCGATGGTCAGGTTCAGCGGCGGCAGCAGGCGCACGCAGTTGTCGCCGCCGCCCGCGATCAGCAGGTTCTGATCGCGCGCCATCACCATGAACTCGCGGTTGTTCGGCACCATCTTGATGCCGACCAGCAGGCCCTTGCCGCGGATGTCGACGATGATGTCCGGGAAGCGATCCTTCAGGCCGTTCAGCTGCTGGGTGAAGTAGCCGGCGACGGTCTTGACGTTGTCCAGCAGCTCTTCGGTGTTGATCGCGTCGAACGCCGCGATGCCCACGGCCATGGCCAGCGGGTTGCCGCCGTAGGTCGAGCCGTGGGTGCCGGGCGTCATGCCCTTGGCCGCCTCGGTGGTGGCCAGGCAGGCGCCGACCGGGAAGCCGCCGCCCAGGGCCTTGGCCACGCACATGATGTCGGGCTCGCTGCCCGGCGCCCATTCGTGGGCGAAGAGCTTGCCGGTCCGGCCCATGCCGCTCTGGACTTCGTCGTAGATCAGCAGGACGCCGGCCTCGCGGGTCATTTCACGCAGCTGCAGGAGCTGGGCTTCGGTGAGCGAACGCGCGCCGCCCTCGCCTTGCACCGGCTCGATGATCACGGCGGCGGTCTTGTCGGTGATCGCCGCCTTCAGCGCGTCGAAGTCGCCGAACGGCAGCTGGGTGAAGCCCGGCAGGCGCGGGCCGAAACCGTCCAGATAGCCGGCGTTGCCCGAGGCGTTGACCGCTGCGTACGAACGGCCGTGGAACGAGCCGTCGAAGCCGATGATCTCGATGCGATCGGCCTGGCCGTTCATCACGTGATAGCGGCGGGCGGCCTTCAGGGCGCACTCGATCGCCTCGGTGCCCGAGTTGGTGAAGAACACCACGTCGGCGAAGGTGGCCGCGCACAGCTTGTCGGCCAGCTCTTCCTGCTGCGGGATCGTGTAGATGTTGGAGACGTGCCAGAGCTTCTCGCCCTGGGTCTTCAGCGCCTCGACCAGGACCGGGTGGGCGTGACCCAGGCCGCAGGTGGCGATGCCGGCCACGCAGTCCAGATATTCGCCGCCATCCGTCGAGAACAGGCGCGCGCCTCGGCCTCGCTCGAACGCCAGCGGGGCGCGGTTGTAGACGCCCATGATGTGGTGCTGCGAGGAATTGGACGACGTCGCGGTGCTCAAGACCGGCCCTCCTAAAAGGAAAGAAGCCCCCGCACGTGAGCGCGGGGACCGGAAGGCCGCAGGTTGTCGCCGTGGAACGACGTCGTGTCAATCAAGGGACTGTGAAGGTCGCTGAAAAATCGACGAATTTCCGCGTTTCCGATGGAGAGGCCGTCAGCTCTTCAGACGGTAACCGGTGACGAACAGCCGCCAGCACCACAGGAACATGCCGGTGGTCAGCACGCCCATGCTGATCACCCCGATCAGGATCGAGCCGTCTGCATGGCCGATGAAGCCATAGCGAAAGCCGTCGATCAGATAGAAGAACGGGTTGAAGTGGCTGGCCGAGCGGAACGGCTCGGGCAGCTTGTCGACCAGGTAGAAGGTGCCCGACAGGAAGGTCATGGGCATGATCAGGAAGTTGGTCACGGCGGCCAATTGGTCGAACTTCTCGGCCCACAGGCCCGCCAGCACGCCGGCCAGGCCCAGGATCAGCGAGGCGGCGACCGCGAAATAGACGATGGCCCACGGGTGGGCGATCTGCAGGCCCGCGCCCGGCAGCACGCCGATGACCAGGGCGGTGACCGCCCCGACCACCACACCGCGCGTCGCAGCCCCAAGGGTGAAGCCCAGCACCTGCTCCAGCGCCGACAGCGGCGGGGTCAGGAAGTCGGGCGTCAGGCCCATCATCTTGGCCTGGATCAGCGAGGACGAGGAATTGGCGAAGGCGTTGTTGAGGATCGCCATCATGATCAGGCCCGGGGCCACGAAATGGCCGAAGGTGACCCCGCCCACGGCCGGGCGGCTGGCGCCGACCGCGACCACAAAGACCAGCATGTAGAGCAGCGTGGTGACCACCGGCGCGGCCACCGTCTGGGTGCCGACCTTCCAGAACCGGCGGATCTCGCGCTGATACAGCGTGACGAACCCGGACCAGTTCCAGCCGTGATAGTCGCGCGGCTGCGGCGGAATGACGCTCTCGGCCATGTCTCTCATACGCTCAACCCGTTGTGTTGCTTGGCCATGTGCGCCTTGGGGCGCCTTTCCGCAAGCTTGGGCTTGCCTGAATCAACATCTTGTTTCTGTGGACAGAGTCGTTACCGCCCATTGTACCTTTTAACGCTTTCTTTACGATATGTAGTAGGACGACCGCCGGCGGGGCGGTCTGATCACCATATATGGGGTGAAGGGCGTGGGGACGCCCCTCTCCCCGTCTAGATGGCGGAGACGGGTTATGAGCTGGACCGACGAACGAGTTTCCACCTTGAAGAAGCTCTGGCTGGACGGCCTTTCGGCCAGCCAGATCGCCAAGCAACTGGGCGGCGTTACGCGCAACGCCGTCATCGGCAAGGTGCACCGCCTGGGCCTCTCGGGCCGCGCGGCTCCCTCGCAACCGGCACGTCCGGCGTTCAAGGCGCCGCGTCCGGCGCGTCCGGCCGCCCAGGCCATGCCGTCGGCCCCGCGTCGCGTGACGCCGGTCGAGGCGCCGACCTCGTCGGTTCCGGTGGCCTCGGCCCCCGCGCCGCTGCCGGCCTTCCGGCATGAAGAGCCGGGCTCGGCCACCGTGCTGACCCTGGGCGCGCACATGTGCAAGTGGCCGATCGGCGATCCGTCGACCGACGGCTTCACCTTCTGCGGCCGCCGCTCGTCGGAAGGCCCCTACTGCGTCGAGCACGCCCGCGTGGCCTACCAGCCGCAGCAGACCAAGAAGAAGGGCGGCGCCACCGAGCTCGCCCGCTCGCTTCGCCGCTACATCTAATAAGAACAATAGTCTCTCAGAGCGGCGGGTCCCGGGCAGTCTCACGACTGCCCGGGATTTTCCATTTTGGGGGATCGCTCTAAGTAAGGGCGCATGACGGACCTCGCGCCGAACGATTCCAACGCCCCGCCCTATTCGGTCTCCGAGCTGGCCTTCGCCCTGAAGCGGACGCTGGAGGACCGATACGGCTTCGTGCGGCTGCGTGGCGAGCTTTCCAAGGTCACGCACCACTCCAACGGCCACGTCTATCTGACCATCAAGGACGACAAGTCCGCGATCGACGGCGTCGTGTGGAAGGGCAATGTCCGGGGCCTGGGCGTGCGGCCCGAGCACGGGCTCGAGGTCATCGTCACCGGCAAGATCACGACCTATCCGGCCGGCTCGCGCTACCAGATCGTCATCGACAGCATGGAAGCCGCCGGCGTTGGCGCGCTGCTGGCGCAGCTGGAACGCCTGAAGGCCAAGCTGGCCGCCGAGGGCCTGTTCGCCCCCGAGCGCAAGAAGCCCCTGCCCTCGATGCCCGCCGTCGTCGGCGTCATCACCAGCCCGACCGGCGCGGTGATCCGCGACATCCTGCACCGCATCCGCGACCGCTGGCCCTGCCAGGTGCTGGTCTGGCCGTGCGTCGTCCAGGGCGACGCAGCCGCCGGCCAGGTCAGCGCCGCGATCCGCGGCTTCAACGCCATTTCGCCGGGCGGTCCTGTGCCGCGCCCCGACATCCTGATCGTCGCGCGCGGCGGCGGCTCGGTCGAGGACCTGTGGGCCTTCAACGACGAGGGCCTGGCCCGCACCGTGGCCGAGGGGACCATCCCGTTGATCTCGGCCGTCGGCCACGAGACCGACACCACCCTGATCGACTTCGTCTCGGACCGCCGCGCGCCCACGCCCACAGCCGCCGCCGAGATGGCCACCCCCGTGCTGGCCGAGCTGCGCGCCCTGATCTCGGACTTCGATCGTCGCCTGGCCCGCTCGGGCGCGCGGCTGATCGAGGACCGCCGCACCCGCCTGGTCAGCGCCGCCCGCGGCCTGCCGCGCCCCGACGACATCCTGGCCCTGGCCCAGCAGCGGTTCGACATCGCCTCCGGACGCCTGGACGCGGCCCTGCATCGCAACACCACCGTCCACGCCCAGGACCTGTTGAAGGTCACCGCCCGCCTGACGCCGGACGCGCTGCGCCGCCAGCACGCCGCCAAGGCCGACCGACTGGGCGATCTTGGCAATCGCCTGGACCTGGCCGCGCGCCGCGTCCCCGACCGCGTCGCCCAGCACGCCCGCCTGCCCGCCCTGTGGCAGCGCCTGAACGCCGCCGGCGCGCGCCGCCTGCAGCGCGACGTCGACCGCTTGGCCGGCCTGGAAAAGCTGCGCCAGTCGCTGAACCCTGAACGCCCGCTGGAGCTGGGCTTCGCCCTGGTCCGCAAGGGCGACGGCACGCTGGCCCGGTCGGCGGCGGACCTCGTTTCCGGCGAGCGCGTGAACCTGAAGTTCAAGAGCGGCGACCGTGACGCGGTGATCGACGGCGAAGGCGGCTTCGTTCCGCCGCCGGCGCCAGCAGCGCCGCCTGCGCCCAAGCCTCGCCCCAAGCCGGCCGCGCCGCCGGTCGATCAGGGCGATCTGTTCTGAAGTCCCGTCCTGGCGTAGAGTAAGCTTATGAACGCTTTCGATCGTGATCTCGGCAAGTCCGACGGCCTGGCCGTCCTGCACTATGGCGACGGCGAATATGCCGTGCTCAGCCCTGGCCGCTTCGTGCTGTGCGCCATCACGAACAAGCAGATCCCCCTGGACGCCCTGCGCTACTGGAGCCCCGAGCACCAGGAAGCCTATGCCGGTCCCGCCGAGGCGCTGAAGCGTTGGCAAGGGGCCTGAGCCGCCGCGCGGTCCTCGCCGCGCTTCCGGCCTCCGCAGCTTTCGCAACCTCGACCCGCGCCGCCGCGCCGGGCCTGTCGCTGACGGGCAAGTTCGTACAGGGCGGCTACGCCGTCGGCCGCACCACGCCGCGCGCGCTGATCGATATCGATGGCCTGGTGCAGACCACAGCCTCGGCCAACGGCTGGTTCGTGATCGGCTTCGATCGCGACGCTCCGCCCATGAGCAAGCTGAACGTGACCACCGCCGATGGCTCCTCCGTCGACGAGCGGACCATCGCGGTCGGCGACTTCGACATCCAGCGCATCGACGGCCTGCCGCCCGAGCAGGTGACGCCGACCGACCCGGCCCTGCTGGCGCGCATCACCGCCGAGAACGTCCGCAAGGTCGCCGGCTTTGCGAGTCAGGCCGATCTCGAGGGCTTCCGCGACGGTTTCATACTTCCGGTTGTAGGCGCGCGCCGTTCGGCTCGCTTTGGCGGCCAGCGCATCCTCAACGGCGAGCCCAAGCGTCCCCATTATGGGGTTGACCTGGCCACGCCGGTGGGCACGCCCGTGCGCGCGCCGGCCGGTGGCTTGGTCTGCTTCGCCGAGACCGGATTGCATTATGAGGGCGGTCTCGTTCTGGTCGATCACGGCCAGGGGCTGGTCACCGCCTATCTGCACCTGTCGAAAATCCTTGTTCCGGCGGGCACTTACGTCAAGCAGGGCCAGCTGATCGCCGAGACCGGCAAGGAAGGCCGGGCCACCGGGCCGCACCTTTGCTGGCGCATGAAGTGGCGCGGACGCAACCTGGATCCGTCCCTGATGGTCGGCGCTGGACCGTTCCGGGGCTGAATTTCTGCCCTTTCGCCCCTGGCGCGAATTTCAAACGTTATGTAGCAATGCCGCCATACGGGACATGGGGACGCAGGGGGAGCGACTTCGGGGGCCCGTCTTCCCGCATGGTCCTTGAGGAGGCGGCGCCTGCATGTCGGCGGCCCTGGAAAAGCTGCGCTTTTTGCTGGTGGACGATAACCAGCATATCCGCTCGATCGTCTCGGCGATCCTCAAGGGCGTAGGCGTTCGACACATTCGCGAGGCCATGGACGGGGCCGAGGGCCTGCAGATCCTGCGCGACTGGCAGACCGACATCGCCATCGTCGACTTCAAGATGAGCCCGCTGGACGGGGTGCAGTTCACCCAGCTGGTCCGCAACTCGCCCGACAGCGTCGACCCGTTCCTGCCAATCATCATGCTGACGGGTTTCGCCGAGCGTCACCGCGTGTTCGAGGCCCGCGACGCGGGCGTGACCGAGGTCGTGGTCAAGCCGGTGACGGCCCGCTCGCTGCTGGATCGGATCAACACGGTGATCTTTCACCAGCGGCCGTTCATCCGCTCGGAGGACTATTTCGGCCCCTGCCGCCGTCGCCGGGTCGATCCGCACTATACCGGCCCCTTCCGCCGCTCGGGCGAGAAGGATGCCGTCTCCGGCACGCTGGAGATCTAGGCGTCCGCGGCGCGCTCGCGTTCGCGCTCGGCCAGTTCCGCATAGACCTCGTTCGGCCAACGACGGTGGACCCAGAACCACTCCGCCGGCCGCTCGCGGATGCGATCTTCCATGAAGGCGTTGATCATCCGCACCCCGGCCTCGATGTCGGCCTTGCGATCGCCCGTGCTGGGCGGAACGATCGGGTCGTGCACCACCGCCCGGAAATACGCGCCCTTCACCCGCTGCACCGACATGGTCTGCAGCACCGTGCCAAAACGGATCGCCATCCGCGTCGGGGCGGGCGCGGTGCGGGCGTCGTGGCCGAAGAACGGGGCCGCCACGCCGCTGTTGAACTTCTGATCGTTCATCAGCGCGACCGACCGGCCCTCCATCATCCCCTTCAGCAATTCGCGCGATCCGTCGCCGCCCTTGGGCGCGAACAGGCGCACGCCATAGCGGAAGCGGCTGTCGCGGATGCGCTTGTCGACATAGGGATTGTTGGCCGCGCGATAGGTCATCTCGCAGACCACGCCGCTGTCGACGATGGCCGCCGGCATGACCTCCCAGTTCGACAGGTGGCCCGAGACGAACACCACCGGGACCTTGCTGTTGGCGATCGCCTTCAGGCGCTCGGCATTGACTACCTCGACCCGGCCGGTCGACGGCAAGATCTTGTCCATCAACGGAAATTCGGCGAACGAGCGGCCAAGCCCCTCCCACTGCTCGTCCAGGATCCTGGCGTGCCAGGCGGCGTCCTTTTCCGGGAAGGCCAGCTTCAGGTTGCGGGTCGCGACCTTGTGCGCGCCGCTCATCGGTCCGAACGTACGGCCCAACCAGCCGCCGAAGTCCGAGGCGCGATCCACGCCCATCAGGCGCACCGCGCCGATAAAGAGGTCGAAGCCCAGGGCCTCCAACCGCCACAGAAGGTCCTGCACCCAGGGCTGACGCTTATCCGACATGAGCCCTTAGTAGGCTTGCGGACACGTCCCGCGCAACGTCGCTTCGCCCGGCACGCGACTTGCGGCTGTCAGCCCAGACCGTTCCGTTTCGGGACGGGTCGAGAAAAGCTAGGGGGCACGGCTTCCATGGGTAACGACATCGATACGCATCTGGGCAAGCGTCTGCGTCGCCGCCGTCGTCTGCTGGGCCTGACCCAGCAACAACTGGCGGGCGCCGTTGGCGTGCGGTTCCAGCAGATTCAAAAGTACGAGTGCGGCGCCAACCGCATCTCCGCCGCCCGTCTGTGGCAGCTGTCCGAGGCTCTGGAAGTGCCGGTCGGCTACTTCTACGACGGCCTGTCGGACGTGCGCCGTGAGACGGCCGGCGAGTCGGCCGAGGGCGGCGAAATGTTCGCCCGCAAGGAGACGCTGGATCTGATCCGCGCCTACTACCTGCTGGGCGAGCGTCCGCGCCGTCGTCTGCTGGACCTGGCCAAGTCGCTGAACGGCGGCGGTCCCGAGCACGCCGACGCGTAAGTCACGGTAGCGTACGTGAGGCGGGGGCGCTAAACCCCCGCTCATGACGCTCTCCGCTGATACGCTCGCGGCGCTCGACGCCTTCACCATCGACCTGAACCGTGCGTCCGCGGGGGCGATCCTGCCGTTGTTCCGAGCCGACCATGGGCTCGAGGACAAGGGGGCCGGCAAGAACCTCCCGCGCGACACGCACGCCGCGTTCGATCCGGTGACCGAGGCCGACCGCGGCGCGGAAGCGGCGATCCGAAAGCTTATCGGCGATCGCTATCCCGAGCACGGCGTGATCGGCGAGGAATATGGCGAGGACCGCCCGGACGCCGAGTTCGTCTGGGTTCTGGACCCGATCGACGGCACGCGCGCCTTCATCGCCGGCCTGCCGCTGTGGACCACCCTGATCGGCCTGCGCCATCAGGGCCGTCCCGTGCTGGGCTCCATCGGCCAGCCCTATATCGGCGAGCTGTTCATCGGCCATGCCGGCGGCTCGCGCCTGATGTCGCGGGGCAAGAGCACGCCGATCAAGGTGCGCGAGTGCGCCGACCTGACCGACGCCGTCATCGCCACCACTGATCCCGACGCCTGCTTCGACGGCGCCGAGCGCGGCGCCTGGCTGCAGGTGCGCGCGGCCGCCAAGCTGGCCCGCCTGGGCTGCGACGCCTATGCCTACGCCATGGTCGCCATGGGCAAGATGGACATGGTCATCGAGGCCGGCCTGAAGTCCTGGGACATCGAAGCCGCCATCCCGCTGATCGAAGGCGCCGGCGGCCTGGTCACCAACTGGCGCGGCGAGCCCGTCGGCCCGAACGGCGGCCAGATGGTCATCTCCGGCGATCGCCGTCCGCTGGACGAGGCGCTGGTCAGTCTGAAGCGTTCAGCGAAGTAAGCGGCTCGCGCGGCGCGACGGGATCGACGGTCTCGTCGAAGGCTTGCCAGAAGATCGCGCGGCGGGCGTCGGTCTCGATCAGGATCTCGTGGAACGCGCCCGGGACCTCGACATAGCGGCCCTTGGGGATGCGGCCCGCGATCGATTCCGCGTCGGCGTTCAGGACGCGGTTGTCGAGCTCGGCCCCGACGATCGTCACGGGCGTGGCGATAGCCTCCACGCCCTTGCTGGTCCGCAACCAGGCGCAGGCCGAGATGGCGAAGTCAGCCCAGCCCCAGGTCATGCCGCCCAGAGCGATCTCGGGATCGGCGCGCAGCTGGGCCTGGTAGCGGTCGTAGCGCGTCTCGTCGTGGGTCAGGCCATCGCCCTGGAAGGTCTGGGTCAGCGGGTCGTAGGCGGCCGACACATAGTCGCCGGCCCGGCCGACGCGCGACATGGTCCAGGCCAGGGGCTTGGCCAGCCACGGCGGCACCCCGGCGGTGTTCAGGCCCAGCATCGGCGCGGACAGGACGGTGGCGGCAAAGCGCGTCTCACCGTGGGCCAGGGCCAGCATGGTCAGGCAGCCGCCCATCGAATGGCTGACCGCTATCCACGGCTTGGGCATGCGCGCCTCGAACGTATCGAGCAGCGCCTTGTAGTCGGAAATGAAGGTCTTGAAGCCCAGGGCGTGGCCCTTGAGGCGGTCCGGCAGGCCGCGGGCCGACAGCCCCTGCCCTCGCCAGTCGTGCAGCAGCACGGCGAAGCCGCGGCTGATGAGGTCTTCGACGACCTCGAAATACTTCTCGATCGGCTCGCTGCGTCCGGGGCTGAGCACCACCGAACCCCGCGCGGGGCCTTGCGGGAAAAAGGTCGCGGCGCGGAGGGTCGCCCCATCCGCGCCGCTAAACCATTCAGCCTTGCCGTGGTCGGGAACCGGCGCGTCTGCAATTGAGACGAGACGCGGTTCGGCTCCCATTCGGCTTAGCGCATCTTGGCGAACAGGGCGCCCATCTTCGGCTGCAGCGCCATGGCGGTGCCCATGTCCGACAGCTTCAGCTTGCCGGTCATGACGGCCATGGTCGGGTCCAGCGTGCCGGCGCCGATGGCCAGCAGGTCGTCCAGGCTGAGCGTCATGGTCAGGTCGGCCGGCTTGTCTTCGTTGGTCACCGAGCCGCCATCGATGTGGATGACGCCGGTGTCCTTCAGGTCGAACTTGAGGCTCTTGCCAAGACCGCTGTCGTCGCCCACGGCGCCCTTGATGCGATCGGTGATTTCCTGAAGCGTGGCCATGAGCGCGATCTCCCTCTGCGCGAAAAAGTTGGGCGGATAGCTAGACCGGGCCGTCCGGTTAAGTAAACACCGTTTAGACGACCCAGGGTCTTATTTCTTTCCGTCGTAGAACCCGACCTTAGTTGGCGTTTTTGTCAACTTTACCCGTACGGCGCCCTGATGGTCGGCGGGACGGAAGTATGGAACGTCCTTGGCCTCAGGCAATGGCGCCGTATGGCCGTCGGCGAAGACGACCGTGCCGCCCTCGGCCTTGGGGAAGGCGATCCCGGTCATCTTCGGCGCCATGAACGACATCGGCCCGGCGGCCTTGCCGATCACGGTGTTGGCCTCGCTGACCGTCGCGGCCAGCTCGCGTGCGTCGTATTCGGCGGCCAGCTTCAGCTGCGTGCCGAAGTTCATCATCGTGCCCAGCTTCATGTCGGCGGGCGCGTCCAGCACGATGGCCGCATCGCCCTCGAGCTGGGCCAGGGTCGGCAGGCGCTCGAAGAAGCCCTCCGCATTGATCGGCAGCGGCGTGCGCGCGCCGCTTTTCTCGACCAGGGTGGCCTTCAGGTTCGGCATCATCTGACCGTCGTGGCGGATGGCGTAGGACAGCTTCAGGCGCGTGCGCTCGGCCGGCGGCACCTTCAGGAACTTGTCCAGGAACGGCAGAGCCTTGTCGGCCGGCACGGTCTTCTCGGCAAATGCGGGCGTGGCGGCGGCCGCGATGGCGACGGCCAGGATCAGGGCGCGCTTCATTTCGGCTTCACGAACTTGAGGGTCATGCGGTCGCTTTCGCCGATGGCGTCGTATTTGGAATGGTCGAAGCCCGGCTCGGCCGGCTCGCCACGGGGCGCGGAAAGACGCGTGGGCGGCAGCGTCCAGACGCCGAACGGATGGTCCTTGGTGTCCTTGGGGTTGGCGTTGATCTCACTGGAACCGGCCAGGACGAAGCCGGCCTCCTTGGCCATCTGGATCACATAGTCCTGCTGGACATAGCCGTCGGCGGCCAGCACGTCCTGCACCCTTCCCGGCTCGCCCCGGTGCTCCTCGACGCCCAGGACGCCGCCGGGTTTCAGGGCCGCCAGGGCGTCCTTGAAAGCCTTCTCGGCGATGCCGCCGGCCATCCAGTTGTGCAGGTTGCGCAGGAAGAGGACCAGGTCGGCCGTTCCCTCCGGCGCCACCGGACCACTGGTCGGGCCGAAGGCGGTGAAGGTCACCTCGCCATAGAGCTTCTTCTTCTCTGACAGCTTGCGGCGGTAGGCCTCGACGATCTCGGCCGCGGACGGATCCGACGGGTCGTTGGTCTGCAGCTCGGCCTCGTAGAGCTTGCCCTTGGTGTTGGCCAGGAAGGGACCGAGAATGTCGGTGTACCAGCCCGCGCCGGGCCAGAACTCGACCACCGTCTGGCCGGGCTGCAGCCCCCAGAACTTCAGGGTCTCGACCGGATGGCGCCAGGCGTCGCGGGCGCGGTCGGCGGGCAGGCGCCAGTCTCCGGCCACGGCCGACTCGATGGTCGCCGGCCCGGCCTTCTCGGCCGCCTTGGCCTCGACCTTGGCCGGATCGTTCTTCTTGCCGCAGGCCGAGAGGCCCAGCGCGCCAACGCTCGCCAGGACCCCTCGCCGCGACCAATACTGAGCTGGAAGCATCATTCCCCCGTAACGCAGACCAGCTTGCTAGCCGACCTTGACCAAAGTCAGGCCAATCAGACCTAGGCCGGCTTCTTGAAGCGCAGGGTCATGCGGTCGCTCTCGCCGATCGCGTCGTACTTGGCGCGGTCGAAGTTCGGGTTGGCCGGCTGGCCGCCCGGCGCGGTGCGCTTGACGGGCGGCAGAGTCCAGACGCCGAAGGGGTGGTCCTTGGTGTCCTTAGGGTTGGCGTTGATCTCGGACTTGGCGTCCAGCTTGAAGCCGGCCTTTTCGGCCAGGGCCACCACCGTGGCGGTGTTCAGATAGCCGTCGGCGCCGGCGTCCTTTTCCGAGCGCGGGTCGGCGCGGTGATCCTCGATCGCCAGCACGCCGCCAGGCTTCAGCACGGCGAAGAAGTCGGCGAACACCTTGTCGGCCATGCCCGGCGCCTGGGTCCAGTTATGGACGTTGCGGGCGGTCAGCACGACGTCGGCCGAGCCGGGCGCGCCCAGCGGACCCGAGACGGCGCCGAAATTGACGAACTGCGGCTTGCCGTACTTGGCCGCGTCGGCGAAGCGGGCCTCGAAGTCGGCGCGGCCTTTCTTGGCCCCTTCAGAGATCTTCGGGTTCGAGAGGTCGGCGACGGCGGCGACATAGGTCCCGCCCGTGGCCTTGGCGTAGGGCGCCAGGATCTCGCTCCAATAGCCGCCGCCGGGCGTGATCTCGATGATCGTCTGCTTGGGCTTCACGCCCCAGAACGACAGGCTGTCATAGGGGTGGCGCGCGCCATCGCGGGCGACATCGGCGGCCGGGCGGGTCGGAGAGGCGACGGCCGCCTTCAGGGCGGTGTCGGTGGCGGCGAAAGCGGCGGGCGCGGTCAGGCTGAAGGCGGCGGCGAGCAGGAGCAGGTTGCGACGAAGCGGCATGGGGGACGTGTCCTTCGGTCGGAATGGAGGCGCGACCTTAGCCGTGGTCGGCGGCGCGTCAAACGATTCACGTTCTTTGACGAAGAGCCCCCTTGAACCGGAAAATCCGCTCACCAACTAGTTTCACGAAGGCGCTGGACACCCGGGCCTTCCGGACCACCTGGCGATGCCGATTTCGGGTCGCCGACGGGACGAACATCAAAGACCTTGCTTGATAAGAAGGATCTGAACCTATGCGTACGATCGACCTTTCGCCCCTGTACCGCTCGCTCGTCGGCTTTGACCGCCTCGCCGACCAGTTGGACGCCGCCGCCCGCACCGAAGCGGCCTCGGGCTATCCCCCCTACAACATCGAACGCACCGGCGAGAACGACTACCGCATCGAGATTGCGGTGGCCGGCTTCAAGCCCGACGAGCTGACTGTCGAAGTGAAGGAAAACCTGCTGACCGTCACCGGCCGCAAGGCGGCCAACGACGGCGACGCCAAGCAGTACCTGCACCGCGGTCTGGCCGAGCGTAACTTCGAGCGCAAGTTCCAGCTGACCGACTACCTGGTCGTGGTCGACGCCGACCTGTCCAACGGCCTGCTGTCGATCGCGCTGAAGCGCGAACTGCCGGAGGCTCTGAAGCCCCGCACGGTGGAGATCAAGTCGAGCGCCGCTTCGACCCTGATCGAAGGCGAAAAGGCCGCGTAACCCGCAGCCCTCCTTAGTCTCCCCTCTAATCCCCCTCTGAACTTGGGCGGCGTCGAAAGACGCCGCCTTTTTCGTGCGCGGAAGATCCGTCCGCGCCGGGCGATTGACGATTATCAATCTGGCGTCCACGGCCGACCAAGCCGGCCGCCCTACTCTGCGCGACGGGGGTTCCTCTCGGAGTTCGCGCTGATGACATCTCGTTTGCTCAAGACCGCCCTGCTCGGTGCGGCCGCTCTGCTGCTGGCGCCGGCGATCGCCTCGGCCCGATCCCCCGTGCCGGCCGCCTATGCGGCCACCCTGCGCCAGGCCGTCCCCGCCCAGAAGCTGGTTGAGGCGGTGATCGCCGCCAATTCCGACATGATCGACCTCTTGATGCACGTCACCCCGCCAGGCCAGCCCAAGAACCTGGTGATCGCCGCCCACCTGACCCACGCGGTTGGCGAGGAGTCGGGCGACGACGATCTGGGCGTCATGAACACCGACCAGCCCCTGGTCGAGGTCCAGAAGGACGGCGTGCGGATCGGGGTGCTGGTGCAGATGCGCGACGCTGGCGGCCACGCCATCGGCGCTCTGGGCCTGATGTATCCGTACAAGCCGGGCGACGATCAGGCCGCGGTGCTAGCCCGGTCGATCCGGATCCGCGACCAGCTCGCCGCCAGGATTCCGTCGACCGACGCGCTGTTCCTCTAGGGCCTAGAACTGCAGGCCCTGCACCTGGTTCAGGTCGACGTCGCGGAAGCTGGTCTTGACCAGGCGGGCGCCGGTGAAGTCCGAGCCGCGCAGGTCGGCGCCGTCCAGCACCGCCTCGCTGAGGTCGGCGGCCTGGACCAGGGCGTAGCGCATGCGGGCCGACTGCAGGTTGGCTTCCGTCTGGCGCTGCGGCCCCAGGGGCAGCGGCGACAGGCAGGCCTGCCGCAGGTCGGCCTTGGTCAGGTTGGCGCCGGTCAGCTTGGCCCCGCGCAGGTCGGCCCCGCGCAGGTTGGCCGCGCGCAGGTCGGCGTTCTGCAGGTTCGCGCCCTGCAGCTGGGCGCCGGAGAGATCCAGGCCCACCATGCAGGCGCCCTTGGCGCTCATGGCCGTCAGGCGCAGGCCTTTGAGCTTGTCGCCCAGCGGACGCAGGTCCTCGCCGTCGAGGCGGGCGCACGCGCCCTCCTTGCCGCCGGTCTGGCACCAGCGCTGGTTCGCCAGCGCGCGGTCGTAGAGTTCCTGGGCCCTGGATATCGCCTCGCGGGTCACCGTGCCGACCGCGCCGGCCATGCTGGCCCCGCTGGTCCGGGCCGTGGAGGTGTCGACCCCCGCCATCACCGCGCCCGACAGATTGGCGCCTTCCAGGTTCGCGCCCTTGACGTCGGCGCCGTCCAGGATGGCCCCGACCAGGTTAGCTTCCTTGAGGTTCGCGCCGGCCAGCTTGGCGCCCTTCAGCGAGCAGTCGCTGAAGTCGGCCTTGAACGCCGAGACGCCCTCGAACTGCGCGCCGTCCAGCGCGGCGCCCGAGAAGTTGACCTCGTCCACCTCGCCCTGGCGGGTCTCGTGGCGCAGGGTGTCGAGACCCTTGCGGGGATGCGGAATGGCGATCTGGCCTTCGCGGAAGTCGGCCTGGGTCAGGTCGGCCTGGGCCAGGTTGGCGCCGCGCAGGCAGGCGCCGCGCAGGTCGGCGCGGACCAGCGAGGCCTGTCGCATGTCGCTCTTGCGCAGGTCGCAGCCGAACAGGCTGGCGCGATCCAGCTTGGTGCGGACCATGCGGCAACCTTCGAGGATCGACGCGGACAGGTCCGCATCGGTCAAGTTCCGGAACGACAGATCTAGGCCCGACAGCTGCATGAAGCGTAGGGAGGCGCGTTTGCCGCCCTGCTTGCCGGTAACGAATTTCTCGTGCGCCGTTACGATCATGTCGAGCTCGGCTTGGCTTAGGCGACGACGCCCAGCCACGCTTTGCGCGGCGTTCATAACGTTTTTCCCCGTTTAGGTTCTTTTTTCAGTTACGCGCACTGTAGCAACGAGGGACGAGCGAACAGTTAAGGCTGCGTCCGATTGTCGCGAAGCGTACTCAAATCACATCATCCAATCCGCGGGCGGCCAGACGGATCGCGCCAGTCAGGTCGACGTCCTTCAGCTGGGCCCCGGTAAAGTTGGCGCGCGACACGTCCGCGCCGGCCATCCGGGCCTGGCGCAGGTCGGCCCGGGCCAGATCGGCATTGGCCAGGATGGCGCCCGTCAGGTCCACCGGCAGCACGCGATCAGCGGCGATCAGCAGCGGACCCAGCTGGGCGTCGCGCAGGTCAGAGCCGGTCAGTTTGGCGCCCTTCAGCCGCGCGCCGCGCAGGTCGGCCCGGCGCAGGTTGCAGGCCCGCAGGTCGGCGCCGTCCAGCTGCGCGCCCTGCATCTGCACGCCTTCCATGTCCAGGCCGTAGAACACCGCCGCCTTGGCCGAGAGGGCCGTCAGGTTGTAGCCGCGGATCGAGCGCAGGTTGCGCAGGTCGGCCTTGTCGAACACCGAGGGCTTGCCCTCCGCCCCGCCGGTCTCGATCCAGCGGGCGTGGTCGGCGATCATCTGCTCGTAGGGCAGGTCCGAAATGCTGGTGCCCGACGGCTTGTCGGTCAGGGCGCCGTCCAGATTGGTGTCGTTGATGTTCCACGACATGGTCTTGGCGCCGACCAGCACGGTGTTGCGCAGATCGGCCCCGGCCAGGTTGGCGCCCGACAGGTCTGCGCCGGCCAGGTTCGCGCCGTTGAAATTGGCTTGCTTGAGGTTGGCGCGGACCAGCTTGGCGTCCTTGAGGATCGCGTCGCTGAAGTCGGCCTTGGTCGCCACGATGCCCGAGAGGCGCGAGCGTTCCAGGTTGGCGCCCGAAAGGTTGGCGCCGGTGGCGTAGGCCTCGCGCTGGGTCAGCTCGATGACGCGATAGCCTTCCTTGCGGTCGGCGGCGGCGATCGTGCCTTCGCGCAGGTCGGCCTCGAACATGTCGGCGCCGGTCAGGTTGGCGCCGCGCAGGCTGGAGCCGCGCAGGTCGGCGCGCCGCATCGAGGCGTCGGTCAGGTCCGCGCCCTGCATGTCGGCGCCGTAGAGATTGGCGTTGTCCAGCTTGGTCTTGCGAAGGTCGCAGCCGACCATCATCGCGCCGGTGAAGTCGGCGTCGCAGAGGTTACGGCCGGTCATCGACAGGCCGGACAGATCGCAGAAAGCGAACACGGCGCGCGCCCCGCCCAGGCGCGCGGACCACAGGCGATCGTGCTTGGCGCAGATGACATCAACGTCATGCTGCGTCAGGCGCTTGTATTCCTGTGTCGTGCTAGCGGCGGCGCTCATGTCTGGCATGGAATCCCGGGTACGGGATCACCATGCGCAGAGCAAAATTAACGCCGTGTTTCCAACAGGTTCCGCTGAAGGTTAACCGACCGACGGCAGCGCTTCGGCGCGACTTTCGTCCAGGTAGCGCGCGCTGGTCGGCTTCAACTCGCCGTCCAGCTCGATGACCAGGGGATTACCTGTCGGGATCTCGACACCCACGATCTTGTCGTCCGGCACGTTGAACAGGTGCTTGACGATGGCGCGCAGCGAATTGCCGTGGGCGGCGATCAGGATGGTCTCGCCAGCCTGCAGGTGCGGGGCGATGTTGCTTTCCCAGTAGGGCAGCACGCGGACCAGGGTAGTGGCCAGGCTCTCGGTCGACGGCAGAGTCGCGCCCTTGTAGCGGCGGTCCTTGCTGAAGTCGTACTCGCCGCCCGGGGCCAGTTCCGGGGGCGGGATGTCGTAGGAGCGGCGCCAGATGGTGACCTGCTCGACGCCGTGCTTCTCGGCGGTCTCGGCTTTGTTCAGGCCCGTCAGGCCGCCGTAGTGGCGTTCGTTCAGACGCCAGTCCTTGGTGACCGGCACGAACGATTGCTTGGCCGCGTCCAGCGCCAGGTTGCCCGTGCGGATGGCGCGGGTCTGGACCGAGGTGAAGGCGTGGTCGAACTGAATGCCGGCGTCCTTGATCAGCTCGCCGCCCTTCTTGGCCTGGGCCTCGCCCTCGGCGGTCAGGTCGACATCGACCCAGCCCGTGAAGCGGTTTTCCAGGTTCCACTGGCTCTGGCCGTGGCGGAGCAGGACGAGGGTCGGCATCGGGCGGCTTCCTTCGCAGATCGGGAGGTATGGGCGCGGGCTAAGGCCAGGCGACCCCAGCGTCAAGCATCGAACCTGCCTTTGCCTTATTGGCGCCCCTCCCCCGCGCGCCGACGCGTGCTATAGGCCAGCCATGCCTGATCGCATTTTCATGCCGCTGATGGGGCTGGTCGCCGCCGCGCTGATCGCCCTCTCCCTCGCCTGGCCGCAAGGCCAGGGCGACCGTTCCTGGGGTCCGTTCGGCCACACGCCGGTGCAGCAGACGCCGGAGATGAAAGCCCGTATCCAGAAGGAAAAGGACGCCGCAATCCGCCGCGACCAGGCCGCCAAGAAGGCCGTCGAGGCCGTGGGCCAAATGCAGCCATGAGCGGCTTCGACGCCGTCGCGGTGGGCCGCCGCGTCCTGAACATCGAGGCCGAGGCGCTGAACGCCCTGGCCGAGTCGCTGGGCGAGACCTTCGTCCGCGCTGTCGAGACCGTGTTCGACGCCAAGGGCCGGGTCGTCTGCACCGGCATGGGCAAGTCCGGCCACGTGGCGCGCAAGATCGCCGCCACCTTGGCCTCGACCGGCACGTCGGCCATGTTCGTCCACCCGGCCGAGGCCAGCCACGGCGACCTGGGCATGATCAGCTCCGACGACGTGATCCTGGCGCTGTCGAAATCGGGCGCGGGGCGCGAGCTGTCCGACACCCTGGCCTACGCCAAGCGCTTTTCGATCCCGCTGATCGCCATGACCGCCGTCGAGGACAGCCCGCTGGGCCAGGCCGCCGACATTCTGTTGCTGCTGCCCGACGCGCCGGAAGCCACGGCCGAGGTCAATGCGCCGACCACCTCCACGACCCTGCAGATCGCCCTGGGCGACGCCCTGGCCGTGGCCCTGCTGGAGCGCCGCGGCTTCACGGCCAGCGACTTCCGCGTCTTCCATCCGGGCGGCAAGCTGGGCGCGATGCTGCGCACGGTCGGCGACCTGATGCATGGCGCCGATGAGCTGCCGCTGGTCGACGCCGAAGCCGCCATGCCCGACGCCCTCTTGGTGATGAGCGAGAAGCGCTTCGGCGCTGTCGGCGTCGTCGACGGCGCGGGCCTGCTGACCGGCCTGATCACCGACGGCGACCTGCGCCGGCACATGGATGGCCTGCTGCAGCACACCGCCGGTCAGGTCATGACCCACCGTCCCCTGACGATCGCTCCCGGCGCCCTGGCGGCCGAGGCCCTGAAAATCATGAACGAGCGCCGCATCACCGTGCTGTTCGTGGTCGACGCCGGCCGTCCCGTCGGCGTGCTGCATGTTCACGACCTGCTTCGCGCCGGCGTGATCTAAGTCACATTCGATTTTGTCGAACCTTGTCATGTGAACGCGCTAGTCGCCCGGTCTTCGGGCGGCTACAGCCACCTCACCTAAACTTGAAGCGAGCTTTCGATGTTCTCCGCGCCCCGCGCCGACCTCGTCCCGAATACCGCCGCCTATGAGAACGAACCGCTGGTCAAGGCGACCGGCTTCCGGGAGTACGACGCGCGTTGGCTGTTTGGGCCGGAGATCAACCTGCTGGGCGTCCAGGCGCTGGGCCTGGGTCTCGGGACCTACATCCATGAGCTGGGCCAGTCGAAGATCGTGGTCGGCCACGACTTCCGCTCCTACTCGACCTCGATCAAGAACGCCTTGATCCTGGGCCTGATCAGCGCCGGCTGCGAAGTCCACGACATCGGCTTGGCCCTGTCGCCCACGGCCTATTTCGCCCAGTTCGACCTCGACATCCCGTGCGTGGCCATGGTCACCGCCAGCCACAACGAGAACGGCTGGACCGGCGTGAAGATGGGCGCCCAGAAGCCGCTGACCTTCGGTCCCGACGAAATGAGCCGCCTCAAAACGATCGTGCTGGGCGCTGAGTTCGTGGAACGCGACGGCGGCAAGCTGATCCGCGTCCAAGGCGAAGCCCAGCGCTATATCGACGACGTCGCCAAGCGCGCCAGCGTCACCCGCCCGATGAAGGTCATCGCCGCCTGCGGCAACGGCACGGCCGGCGCCTTCGTGGTCGAGGCCCTGCAGAAGATGGGCGTGGCCGAGGTCGTGCCGATGGACACCGACCTGGACTTCAACTTCCCGAAGTACAATCCCAACCCCGAAGACGCCGAGATGCTGCACGCCATGGCCGCGACCGTGCGCGAGACCGGCGCGGATCTCGCCTTCGGCTTCGACGGCGACGGCGACCGCTGCGGTGTGGTCGACGACGAGGGCGAGGAAATCTTCGCCGACAAGATCGGCCTGATGCTGGCCCGCGACCTGGCGCCGCTGAACCCCGGCGCGACCTTCGTGGTCGATGTAAAGTCGACCGGCCTCTACGCCACCGACCCGATCCTGCAGCAGCACGGCTGCAAGGTGATCTACTGGAAGACCGGCCACAGCTACATCAAGCGCAAGAGCGCCGAGCTGGGCGCCCTGGCCGGCTTCGAGAAGAGCGGCCACTTCTTCATGAACGGCGACCTGGGCTACGGCTACGACTGCGGCCTGACCGCGGCGGCCGCCATCCTGGCCATGCTGGACCGCAATCCGGGCGTGAAGCTGTCGGACATGCGCAAGGCGCTTCCGGTGGCCTTCACCTCGCTGACCATGAGCCCCAAGTGCGGCGACGAGGTGAAGTACGGCGTCGTCGATGACGTGGTGAAGGAATACCAGGACCTGTTCGCCGCCGGCGGCTCGATCCTGGGCCGCAAGATCACCGAGGTGATCACGGTCAACGGCGTGCGCGTCCACCTGGACGACGGCTCGTGGGTCCTGGTCCGCGCTTCCTCGAACAAGCCCGAAGTCGTGGTCGTGGTTGAGAGCACCCAGTCCGAAGACGACATGCGCGCCCTCTTCCGCCAGGAAGTGAAGCCGCGCCTGGGCGACCGCGTCGGCAAGTACAACCAGGAAATCTGATCAGTTTCGCACCGATCGGACGAAGGGCCGGGGCGCAAGCTCCGGCCCTTCTGCTGTCTAAGACTTGCGGCCCGAAAGGATGGTCGCCGTCGTGTCCGTGGCCGTCGGCGTTCCTGTGAGAATCCAGCTGGCCAGCAAGTCGAACAGCCCTGGCGAATAGGCCGAGGTCTCGCCGCCCGCGCCTTTGAACCGCTCGGTCAGGCCGTGGTCGGCGGCCGGGAAGACCACCACGTCGAGATCGGCGCGCTGGTGCTGGATCTCCTGGAGGATCTGCACCGTGCGGGCGCTGGGCGCCTGGCGGTCGCTGCCGCCCAGCAGCCACAGCTGGCGCGGCTTGATCCTCTCGATCACCGGACGCGGCTCGTAGTTGAAGCTCAAGCCCTGCGCCTGGGCCGGTCCGCCGCTGCGCGCCTGCTCCGGCGTGATGCGCATCAGGATCCCGGTGTAGGAGCGCGGCTGGATGGCCGCGTACCAGGCCTCGCCCTGGTATTTCGCCTTCAGCGTCTCCAGGGCCTCGTAGCCGGTCGTGAAGTTGGAGCGCACTACCACCTCGGCGGCGGCGGCCAGTTCGGCGGCCTGGCGCTGAGCGTCCTCGCCCTGCCCCGCGCGCCGCAACTGCTCGGCGACCACCGCCTTGTCCTGTCCCGGAACGCCTTCGGCCAGAGCGAAGGCCGGAACCACGAAGTCCAGCGGCGTCAGGGTGGCCGTCAGCGGCGCGACCCAGCCGCCCTGGCTGGCGCCGATCACCCCGACCTTGGCGACCTTCGGCGCCAGGCGGCGCGCTTCGGCCACGGCGGCGGCGGTGTCGGCGGCGCGCAGGTTGAAGTCGGCGGTCAGGTCGCCGGTCGAGCCGCCCGTGCCGCGCTTGTCATAGACGAAGACCCCGACGCCCCGCCGCGCCAGTTCGTACTGCCAGGCCACGTCATCGGTGTCGGGATCGTTGTTGGAGCCGCCGATCCAGACCGCCAGCGCCTTGGCCTGGCCGCCGGGCGGCAGGACGAGCTTGCCGCGCAGGCTGACGTCGCCGCTCTGAAACCGCGTCTCGCGCACGACCAGGGGCAGGCGTTGGCCGGTCACGCTCGCGCCGCCGTCCTCCATCCGCATCAGACCGGACGCGCAGGGCTCGAAGGTCATCTTGGGTCCGCCTGGCGTCGGCGAGACATAGGCCCCGTCCGGCTTCGCCTCCAGCCGACCCAGGCCGCCTTCCGAACGCCCATAGCTCAGATTGCGCGGATGGCCCTGGCTGCCGGTGATGGTCAGGTAGCGCCCGCCCGGCAGGGCGTAGGCGCCCAGGCGACATTGCAAGTCCGCGTCGAGACGAGTCTTCACCACCGCGTCCAGCGCGGGCGCGCTCTGTCCAGCAACCAGCGCCGCCGAAAACAGGGCCGCGGCCATCATCATCGTCATACTTCTATTTCCCGACCGGGCGCACGGGAGTGGCCCTCACCCACTAAGGGGCGTCGAAGCGGGAGTTTGGAGGCGCCCGCGAGCGATATTTCGCGACCAGCGCCGATCTGGCGCGAGCCGTGTCGGCGGGCTAGACCCCGCCGATGATCAAGCTCCGCCCCTCGCGCCCAGAAGACGGCCCTCGCGTCGTCGAGATCTGGGCCGCCGCCGTCGACGCTACGCATGACTTCCTGTCGCCCGAGGACCGCGCCGCGATCGGCCGCGAGGTTGAGGGTTTCCTGCCCTACGCGTCTATGACCCTGGCCGTCGACGATCGCGACCGGCCGCTGGGTTTCATGCTGATCCGGGACGGCCACATGGAGGCGCTGTTCATCGATCCCGAATATCGCGGGGCCGGCGTCGGCGCGATGATGATCGACTACGCCCTGGCGGTTCACCCGACCCTGAGCACCGACGTCAACGAGCAGAACGCCCAGGCTGTCGGCTTCTACGAGCACATGGGCTTCGAGCGCACGGGTCGATCGGACCTCGACGGCCAGGGCCGCCCCTACCCGCTGATCCATCTGCGCTTTGGCGTCTGAGCTGATTTCGGCTTAGCTGCGCATCGTCCAACACGAGTCGTCCCATGCGCCGCCTGCTCACCGCCCTCGCCCTGATCCTCGCGCCCGGTCTTGCGGCCGCCGCCCAGCCCGTGCTGCTCAAGCCCGCCCGTGTGTGGACCGCCGAGAACGCCGGCCCGCCGCACGAGGGCTGGGCCGTGCTGGTCAAGGACGGCAAGATCGCCGCCGTGGGCCCCGCCGCCCAGATCGACGCGACGGGGGCCGAGATCGTCGACCTGCCCGGCGCCACGGTGATCCCGGGCCTGATGGACCTGCACAGCCACCTCTTCCTGCATCCCTACAACGAGACCCTGTGGGACGATCAGGTGCTGAAGGAGACGCCGACCTACCGCACGCTGCGGGCGGCCGTGCAGGCCAAGGCGACGCTGGAGGCCGGCTTCACCACCCTGCGCGACCTGGGCACCGAGGGCGTCGGCGCGGCCGACGTGCCGCTGCGCAAGGCGATCAATGACGGGCTGATCCCCGGCCCGCGCCTGTTCGTGGCGACCAAGGCCATCGTGGCCACCGGCGCATACGGCCCGGCCCGCAAGAACTACAATCCCGAGGCTGAACTGCCTCAAGGCGCCCAGGAGGCCAGCGGCGTCCCTGAGGTGATCAAGGCCGTGCGCGAGCAGGCGGGCGCGGGCGCGGACTGGATCAAGGTCTATGCCGACTACCGTGTCGGTCCCGACGGCTCCACCCAGCCGACCTTCTCGATCGAAGAGCTGAAGGCCCTCGTCGACACGGCCCATTCCAGCGGCCGGCCGGTCTCGGCGCACGCCTCCAGCGACGAAGGCATGCGCCGCGCCGTGGTGGCGGGTGTCGACACCATCGAGCACGGCTATGGCGGCAGCGACGCCACCTTCAAGCTGATGGCCGAGAAGGGCGTCGTGTTCTTCCCCACCCTGACGGCCGTCGAGAGCACCTCGACCTATTTCGGCGGCTACGTCGCCGGCAAGACCGAGCCTACCGCCGCCATGAAGACCGCCGACCGCGCCTTCAAGCTGGCGGTGAAGAACGGCGTCACCATCGGCATGGGCAGCGACGTCGGCGTCTTCAAGCACGGCGACAACGCCCGCGAGATCATCTGGCTGGTCAAGGAAGGCATGACCCCCGCCCAGGCCCTGCTGGCCGCCACGGCCGTCGACGCCAAGGTGCTGGGCCGCGCGAGCGACCTCGGCCAACTCAAGCCAGGATACCTGGCCGACATCGTCGCCGTTCAGGGCGACCCGACCCAGGCGATCGAGGCGACCAAGGCCGTCGTCTTCGTCATGAAGGGCGGCCAGGTCGTGCGGCGGCCGTGATGCGGATCGCGCCCGCCTTCCTGCTGCTGACGCTTGCCGGCCCGGCCCTAGCCCAGACCGACCAAGGCACGCTGCAGCAGCACGACACCTTCCGCGACGCCGCCACCGCGCCGCTGGAGGACCTGAACCTCAAGCAGAAGTCGATCCCGCCGGTGCTGGCCCGCGCGGTCACCGATCCCTACGACCTGACCGGCCTGACCCGCTGCGAACCGATCGCCGCCGAAGTGGGCCGGCTGGACGCGGCGCTAGGTCCCGACCTCGACGAAGCTCCGCCGCCCGACACGCGATCGAAGGGCAAGAAGGTCGCCGATGCGGCCTATGGCGCGGGCGTGGCCGGGGTGCGCGACACCACCCGGGACGTGCTGCCGTTCCGCGGCTGGATCCGCAAGCTGACCGGCGCGGCCAGGCACGACAAGGCCATCGCCAAGGCCGTCCAGTCGGGCAGCGTGCGGCGCGGCTATCTCAAGGGCGTCGGCATGCGGATGAACTGCGCCCCGCCGGCCGCGCCCAGCTGGTTCGTGCCCGTGGAGATCAAGCCGCCGCCCCCGCCCAAGCCGGTCAGCCTGTTCGAAAACTTCCTGGCCTGGTGCGGCGAGATCATCGCCTGGGCCAGGAGCCTGATCGGCTAGGCCAGCACCGCCCGGACCTCGGCCACCAGCTTGGCTCCGTCGAACGGCTTCATCACATAGCCCCTGGCGCCCAGCTGCATGGCCTGGACGATGCGGTCCAGGCGTCCGTCGCCGGTCAGCATCAGCACCGGGATGTCGGCGGCCTCCGACTCCTTGATCGCCTTCAGGGCGTCGAGGCCGCTCTGGCCGGGGATGCGCACGTCCAGCAGGATCGCGTCGGGCCGGCGGACCGGGATCGCAGCCATCAGCCGGTCGGCAGCCGGGAAGCCCACCACCTCCAGCCCGTCACGGGCCAGAAACGCCTCGACCAGCTCGAGCGTCGGCGCGTCGTCGTCGGCGACATAGATCAGCGGGGCGCGTCTGGACATCGAGACGACGGCCTACGCGGTTTCGGACGTATCCGAAAGGGTTTCCCGTTCCGCGATCACCGCGGCCATGGTCTCGATCAATCCGAGGGCGGACAGGGGCTTGGGCACGTGGCCGGCGAACAGTTCGTCAGCCGGCAGCGCCGAGGCGTCGGCCGAGAAGGCGAGGATCGGCGTGCGCTGGTTGGGCCCCTGCCCCGCGCGGATCAGCGCGGCGGCCGCCCGGCCATCCAGACGCGGCATGCGCAGGTCCATCAGCACAAGATCAAAGCTCCGCGCCTCAGCCTCCGCCACGCCCTCGTCGCCGTCGGTGGCCTCGGTCAGGTCGACGCCGAACGGGGTCAGGATGGCGTGGACGAGGTGACGGTTGGCGGCGTTGTCGTCGACCACCAGCACGCGGCAACCGTCCGGCAGACCGGCCCGAACCTCCGGCGCTTCCGCGGCCGTCGCGCCGTCGGCCAGGCGGGCGGGGATCTCGAACCAGAAGCGCGAGCCGGCGCCCCGCGCGCTGGCCACGCCGATCCGCCCGCCCATGGCGTCGACCAGGCCCTTGCAGATGGCCAGGCCCAGCCCGGTGCCGCCCGATCGCCGCGCGCCGTCGATCTGCGAGAAGCGCTGGAACAGGTAGTCGACCTGCTCAGGCGCGATGCCAGGCCCGGTGTCGGACACCTCGAACGACAGGCGCCCAGCGGCGGCGTCGAACTTGGCGCTGGCGATCACCGCCCCGCGCTCGGTGAACTTCACGGCGTTGCCGATCAAGTTGAGCAGGATCTGGCGCAGGCGGTCGGGGTCGGCCTCGACCAGCGGCGGCAGGTTGGACAGGCCCGAGGCGCGCATCACGACGCCCTTCTCCTGAGCCTGGGCGGCGAACAGCTCGGCGGCCTCGCGCATCAGGGCGGCGGGCGACATCGGCTGACGCTTGATCTCGACCTGGCCGGCCTCGAGCTTGGAGAAGTCGAGGATGTCGTTGACCGTGGCCCGCAGCGCCTTGCCGGCGTTGGCCACGCGCTGGACATAGCCGCGGGTCTCGGCGCTGAGCTCGGGCTGACCTTCGACCAGCTGGGTAAAACCCAGCACGGCGGTCAGGGGCGTGCGCAGCTCATGGCTCATATTGGCCAGGAACTCGGCCTTCACCTGAGCGGCCGCCTCGGCCTCGGCCTTCAGGCGGCGGCGCTGGGCGCTGGTCGAGGCCAGCGGCAGCGCCGAGAAGATGGCCACTACCAGGAAGAGCTGCAGGAACAGCGACTGTTCGGTCAGGTCCTTGGCGATCAGGCCGACCGGACCCAGGCCCATGGCCGTGAAGACCACCGCCACGGCGCCGACCATCACGACGCCGATGGCCGCGCCCAGCACTTCCAGCTCCAAGGCCACGAAGGCCAGGACCGGCGGGATGATGAACAGCAGCGGATAGCGGGTCTGGCCGAACACCAGCAGAGCCGCGGCGTCGAGGGCGGCCAGGAGCAGCCAGCCGCGCCGCTGCAGCGGTCGCTCGGCCAGCAGGTCGCGCGCCTGGCTCAGCGCCAGCAGGCACGGCGTGATCAGCATGATCCCCAAGGCGTTGGCGATAACCCAGCTGACCGCGCGCATCGTCAGGCCCCAGCCCATCGCCGCGAAGACCACCGTCGAGATCGCGCCCGAGATCAGCGGCCCGCAGACGGCGAACAGGGCCAGAAACCCAAGATCGCGTGGCCGACCGATGTCGATCGACGGCCCGACCGTCCGGCGCAGCGCCCAGGCGCAAAAGACGTATTCGGAAACATTGGCGACCATCAGGCCCACGGCCAGGAAAGGGGGAGCCTTGAGGGACAGGCTGGCCAGCAGCGTGCCGACGGCCGCGAAGCCGACCAGCACGGGCCAGCGCTGCGTCGGGCTGCGCAAAAGCACGGTCAGGGCGACGGCGTTGGCCAGCCACAGCGGCGCGTTGTGGCCCAGACGCCTGGGCAGATCGATGCAGACACAGGCCAGAACGAAGACGGCGAGGCCCAGTCCAACGGCCGACGCCCATCCGCCGAAGCGATCGGGAAGCGGTCGAGAAGTCTGGCCTTCATGCATGAGCCGAACACTGTCCTTGTGTGTCTGTCCCGATCATTAACAGCCTAACCGGCGTCTGGGTTGATCAGCACGCAAATCATGACCGCAGAATGGGTCTGCGGCCTTGGGGCGGCGCGACTTGACCGCTAAGCAGGCGATGTCCCGCTCCGGAGTCGCCATGCGCCTGCCTGCTCTCATCCTGGCCTGCCTGTTCCTCGTCGCCTCGCCGGCCTTGGCCCAGCGCCTCGACGAGACCCCGCGCGTGGCGGTGATCTCGGCCTTCCCGCCCGAGATCGGCGCGCTGAACGCCGCGACCAGCGAGCAGAAGACCTTCGACATCCACGGCGTCCAATTCATGACCGGCAGGCTGGAGGGCAAGCCGGTGGTGGTGTTCCTGAGCGGCGTGTCGATGGTCAACGCCGCCATGACCACCCAGATGGCGCTGGACCGCTTCAACATCACCCGTATCGTCTTTTCCGGCATCGCCGGCGGCGTCGACGAGGGCCTGGACATCGGCGACGTCGTAGTCGCCGACCAGTGGGCCCAGAACCTGGAAAGCGCCTTCGCCCGCGAGACCGACAAGGGCTTCGAGGTCTCGTCCAGCATCCGCAACAGCCCGCTGGCCAACTACGGCATGATCTATCCGCGGGCGATCATACTGCCGGGCGCGGACCTGTCGACGCCGGCCCGCGTCTGGTTCCCGGCCGATCCGGCCCTGCTGGACACAGCCCGCAAGGTCGCCGCCGAAGTCGCCCTGCAGCGCTGCGCCGCCGACAAGTGCCTGGTCCATCCGCCCAAGGTCGTCGTGGGCGGCAACGGCGTCTCGGCCCCAGTGTTCCTCGACAACGCCGGCTACCGCAAATACCTGCGCGCCACGTTCGAGGCCCGCGTGGTCGACATGGAAAGCGCCGCCGTCGCCCATGTGGCCCTGGTCAGCAAGACCCCATTCATCGCCTTCCGCAGCCTGTCGGACCTGGCCGGCGGCGGCGCGGGCGCCAACGAGATGCACACCTTCATGGCGCTGGCCTCGGACAACTCCGCGACCGTGGTGAAGGCCTTCGTCAAGGCGCTGCCGAACTAGGCCTTGGATCGCTTAAGGCTCCGTTTGCGTTCCTTGCGGACAACACGGAGCTCGACCATGACCCTGCAACGCACCCTCGTCCTCGCCCTGACCTCGACCATCGCCCTGGCGGGCTTGAGCGCCTGCGACAAGGAAGCCGGCCGCAAGCAGGAGACGGTCGGCAAGGTCGAGTCCGGCGTCGGCAAGGTGATCGGCGACAAGGACCTGAAGAGCGAAGGCAAGAAGGACAAAGTCGCCGGCAACCTCAAGCAGGGCGACCTGAAGGACGCCGTCAAGGACGCCAAGAAATAGCGGCTAGCGCGTTCCGAATGTCCGGTCGCCGGCGTCGCCCAGGCCGGGCACGATGTAGCCGTGCTCGTTCAGGGTCGCGTCGACCGCCGCCGTCCAGATCGGAACGTCGGGGTGCGCGGCCTGCAGCGCCTCGACGCCCGGCTGGGCCGCCAGCAGGCAGACGAAGCGCAGGCTGGTGACGCCCGCCTGCTTCAGGCGCGTGATCGCCGCGATGGCCGAGTGACCGGTGGCCAGCATCGGATCGACGACGATGACCAGGCGGCCGGCGATGTCTTCCGGCGCCTTGAAGTAGTACTCGACCGCTTCCAGCGTCTCGTGGTCGCGATAGAGGCCGATGTGGGCCACGCGCGCCGACGGCACCAGGTCCAGCATGCCCTCGCACATGCCGAGACCCGCCCGCAGGATCGGGGCGAAGACCAGCTTCTTGCCGGCAATCTCATAGGCCGTAGTCGGGGCGACCGGGGTCTCGATCTGCACCGGATCCATCGGCAGGTCGCGGGTGATCTCGTAGCAGATCAGGGTCGCGACCTCGCGCATCAGGGCGCGGAAGGTCTTCGTCGAGGTCTGCTTGTCGCGCATCTTGGTCAGCTTGTGCTGGACGAGCGGGTGGCTGACGACGGTGACCTGCGACATGGAAAAGTCCTGCTGAGAAATACGCCCCGGTCCTAGGCCAGTTGGTCGCCGATCGGCAAGCTGCGGATGCGTTTGCCGGTGGCGGCGAAGATGGCGTTGCACAGCGCCGCCGGGGTCGGCGGATAGGCCGGCTCGCCCAGGCCCGTCGGATTGTTGTCCGACAGCTTGAAGTGCACCTCGACCTCCGGCGCCTCGGCCATGCGCAGCAGCGGGAAGGTGTTGAAGTTGCCCTGTTTGGCCGCACCGTTCTCGAAGGTGATCTCCTGGCGCAGGGTCGAGCCGATGGCGTCCAGGATCGAGCCCTGCATCTGCTGCTCGGCGCCGTTCGGATTGACGATCTGGCGGCCGACGTCGGCGGCGGCCCAGACCTTGTCGATCTTCAGCACGCCGTCCTTCACAGTCACCTGCATGACCACCGCCACATAGCCCAGGTGGCTGTAGTGGCACGAGACGCCCATCCCCGAGCCCTTGGGCAGCTTGCGGCCCCAGCCGGACTTCTCGGCGACGAGGTCGAGCACGCCGCGCATGCGGCCGGTGTGGAAGCTGTCGCCCTTGCCCGCCTCGCCCAGCAGGCGCGGTTCGCCCAGCATCTCGCGGCGGAAGGCGACCGGGTCCTTGCCGGCGGCCACGGCCAGCTCGTCGGTGAAGCTCTGGATCACGAAGCCGAAGGCGTTGTTGCCCGGCGCCCGCAGCGGCCCGGTCGGCATGCCCAGCGGCATGACCGAGACATCGACGCGATAGTTGTCCAGCGCCCGGCAGGGGAACTGGGTGGCGTTGAAGCCGCAGCTGGGCGCGAACTTGTCGCCTTCGCCGAAGCTGACGAAGTGGTCCTTCCAGGCGGTGACCTTGCCCGCGGCGTCGAGGCCTGCGGTCAGGTTGTGCCAGGCGCCAGGGCGATAGAAGTCGTGGCGCATGTCGTCTTCACGCGTCCAGATCAGCTTGACCGGCGCGCCGGCCTTGGCGGCGATCGCCGCGGCCTCGACCATGTAGTCGTTGTTCAGCCGCCGGCCGAAGCCGCCGCCGCCGCGGACGAGGTGGATGGTGATCGCCTCTTCCGGCACGTTCAGCGCGGCGGCGACCAGCTTGCGGCCGGGCTCGGGGTTCTGGGTCGGCGCCCAGATCTCGACCTTGCCGTCCTTGACCACCGCCGTGCAGTTCTGCGGCTCAAGCGGCGCGTGGGCGATGAAGGGGTAGCTGTAGGTGGCGCTGACGACCTTGGTCGCGCCCTTCAGGGCCGTGTCGACATCGCCATCGGCGCGGTCGGTGCGCTGCGGCGGGGCCTTGGCCAATTCGGCGGCCTTGGCGGCGAAGCTGGCGCTGGACTGGGCGGCGGTCGGGTGTTCGGCCCACTGGATCTCCAGCGCGTTGCGGCCCTTTCGCGCCGCCCACCAGCTGTCGGCCACCACCGCCACGCCGGGCAGCAGGCCGTTGAGATTGGTCCCGCCCTCGATGACGAAGGCGTCGCGCACGCCCTTGATCGCCTTGGCCGGCGCCAGGTCGACGTTGGCGACCTTGGCCCCGTAGACCGGCGCCTTGACGAAGGTGGCGAACAGCATGCCGGGCACCACGACGTCGACGCCATACAGCGGCTGGCCCGTGGTGATCGCGTCGAGGTTCTGGCTCTTGTGGCTCTGACCGATGATGCGGAAGGCCTTGGGGTCTTTCAGCACCAAAGTCTTGGGATCGGGCGGCGTCAGGGCGGCGGCGGCGTCGACCAGTTCGCCATAGCCCGCACGGTTCTTGCCCGAGACGACGAAGCCCGGCTCGGTTTTGCAGCTCTCGACCGGCACGTTCCAGCGCGCGGCGGCGGCCTGGATCAGCAGCGCCCGCACGGTCGCACCGACGCGGCGCAGGCCGTCATATTCCAGCGTCGTGGCCTGGCTGCCGCCAGCCACCTGGCGGCCATAGATCTTGTTGTCGGCCAGGGCCTGCTCGACCGTCACGGCCGACCACTCGACGTCCAGTTCCTCGGCGATCAGCATCGGCAGGGCCGTCTTGATCCCCTGCCCCACTTCCGGGACTTTCGAGGCGATCGTGACCTCGCCGTCCGGCGCGATGCGGACATAGGCGTTGACCTGGCCGCCGCCGGCCGCGCGGCCCTCGGTCGCCATGGTGAAGCTCAGCAGCAGGCCGCCGCCGACGGCCGCGCCGCTCTGCAGAACGAAGCGACGGGTGGGGTCGCGCAGGATCTGACCGTCCATGCCTTAAGCCTCCACCTGGCCGGAGGCGGCCTTGATCGCCGTCTTGACCCGCAGATAGGTCGCGCAGCGGCAGAGGTTGCCGTTCATGGCCGCCTCGATCTCGGCGTCGGTCGGTTTGGGCTTGGCGGTCAGCAGGGCCGTGGCCGACATGATCTGGCCGGCCTGGCAGTAGCCGCACTGCGGCACGTCGATCGCCTTCCAGGCTTCCTGCACCTTGGCCCCGACCGGGCTCTTGCCGACGCCCTCGATGGTGGTGATCGCCTTCTCGCCCACCCGGCTGACCGGCGTGACGCAGGCGCGGACGGGAACGCCGTTCAGGTGCACCGTGCAGGCCCCGCACAGCGCCGCCCCACAGCCGAACTTGGCGCCGACCAAGCCCAGCGTGTCGCGCAGCACCCACAGCAGCGGGGTGTCGCCGTCGACATCGGCCGTCCGGCTCTCTCCATTGACGCTCAGCGCGAAGGCCATGACGCGGCTCCATACCCGTGGGATCGCGCCGATCCTGCCTGAGCGGCGCCGCTTGAGCGAGAGCTGTCACATAACTTTCACAGATAGAGTTTGACGCCCCCGAGCTTCCGTGGTTCCGGTGCGCCGCGAAGCGATCCGTTTACGGATGAATGGAATCGCCCACGAGGAAAGACGACGCGATGCTGGGCTTGTTCAAGGCCGTCATGCCGAAGGAAGACGCCTTCTTCGACCTGTTCTCCGCCCACGCGCGGACCCTGGTCGCCGGCGCTTCGGCGCTGCACGACATGACCGCCGGCGGCGACGCCGTCGAGGCGGCCAGCGCCCGCGTCTACCAGCACGAGGAAGAGGCCGACGAGGTCACCCGCCAGGTGATGATCGCCGTGCGCCGCAGCTTCATCACCCCGTTCGACCGCAGCGACATCCAGGACCTGACCACCTCGCTGGACGACGCCATCGACCAGATGCGCAAGACCGCCAAGGTCGTCAGCCTGTTCGAGGTCAAGACCTTCGAGCCGCAGATGCGCGAGATGGCCCGGATCATCGTCGAAGCCGCCAAGCTGACGGAGGAAGCCGTCGGCCTGCTGCCGAAGATGCGCCTCAACGCCCAGAAGCTCAGCGAGATCGCCATGCGCATCGCCGAGATCGAGGAGCAGTCCGACCAGATGTACGACCAGGGCCGCAAGGACCTGTTCCTGGCCCACCGCACCGGCGATCCGATGGCCTTCATCGTGGGCATCGACATCTACAGCCATCTCGAGAAGGTCATGGACCGCTTCGAGGACGTCGCCAACCGCATCAGCGGCATCGTCGTCGAGCAGGTCTGAGCCCCTTGGACCCAACGCTTCTGATCCTGGTCTTCCTGGTGGTCGTCGCCCTGGCGTTCGACTTCCTGAACGGCCTGCACGACGCGGCGAACTCGATCGCCACGATCGTCTCGACACGCGTGCTGTCCGCCCGCTGGGCGGTGATCTGGGCGGCGTTCTTCAACTTCATCGCCTTCCTGTTCTTCGGCACCAGCGTGGCCAAGATGGTCGGCTCGGGCATCGTCGACCCGCATATCATTAGCGACCGCCTGATCTTCGGCGCCCTGGGCGGCGCGATCAGCTGGAACCTGCTGACCTGGTGGGCGGGCATCCCCTCGTCCAGCTCGCACGCCCTGATTGGCGGCCTGGTCGGCGCGTCGATCGCCAAGGTCGGCGGCATCGGCGCCATCCAGTGGGCCGGCCTGGGCAAGACCGCCGCCGGCATCATCGTCTCGCCGACCATGGGCTTCCTGCTGGCCCTCGTGCTGGTGCTGATCGTCTCGTGGACCTTCGTGAAGAGCTCGCCGTTCTTCGCCGATCGGGTGTTTCGCAAGCTGCAGTTCGTCTCGGCGGCGCTCTACAGCCTGGGTCACGGCGGCAATGACGCGCAGAAGACCATGGGCATCATCGCCGCCCTGCTGTTCGCCCACGGCGCCACGCATCAGCCGGGTCACATCCCGTTCTGGGTGGTGCTGGCCTGCCAGACCGCGATGGGCCTGGGCACCCTCTTCGGCGGCTGGCGCATCGTCCATACCATGGGCAGCAAGATCACCCGCCTGACCCCCATGCAGGGCTTTTGCGCCGAGACCGGCGGCGCGATCACGCTGTTTTTGGCGACCCATATCGGTGTTCCGGTCTCGACAACCCACACGATCACGGGCGCTATTGTTGGCGTTGGAGCCTCGCGCCGAGTCTCGGCCGTCCGCTGGGGCGTGGCCAAGGACATCGTCATCGCCTGGATCGTCACGCTGCCGGCCGCGGCGCTGAGCGCGGCCCTGTTCTACTACCTTGGGTTCTGGATGAAGTGACCGTCGCTGGGGCAAAACCGGAAGGCCGCAAGTCGGGCGGCAAGCGTAGCCAGGTCGCGGCCTTGCCCTGGCGGGGCGAGGGCGAAGCTCTGCGCATCCTGCTGGTGTCGTCGCGCGAGACCCGCCGCTGGGTGATCCCCAAGGGCTGGTCGATGAAGGGCAAGACCGACTCCGCCGCTGCGGCCCAAGAAGCCTATGAGGAAGCCGGGCTAGACGGGGTGATCTCCGACACCGCGATCGGCGAGTACGAATATCTGAAGCGGCTCAAGAGCGGTGCGGCGCGGCTGGTCAAGGTCGACGTTTATCCTCTGCACGTCACCGGCTGCCGCGAGGCGTGGCCCGAGAAGGGCCAGCGCACCCTGGAATGGATGACCCCGGTCGAGGCCGCCCTCGCCGTCCAGGAGCCACAGCTGCGGGACCTGATCGCCCGCTTCGCCGGCGTGACCCTGCCCGAGGAGGAACGCCCCGCCCCGGCCAAGGCCCCGACGCCGGTGCGCGTGGCGCTGCAACGCCTGCGCCGCCGCGTGACGACGCTCTGGGGTCGCTACCGGCGCTAGCGCGCGGCAGGCGGGCGTCGGCGTACTGACGCCGCACAGGCCTGTGGACAAACCTCGCTGCTCGCGCATAATGTTCCCATTATGTTCCGGAGCGGCGAGATTCCATGCAGCTGTCCCTAGGCCTGGCCCGATCGCCGCTGGAGAGCGTTCGCGACGCCCTGCTCTGCGAGTTCGGCCCGCAGCGGCCGGTGGCGCGAATGGACCCCATCTCGCAGCTGGTGAAGTCGTCGATAAGCGGCCGCACACAGGACGCCGTCTCGTGGGCCGCCTTCCTGCGCCTGCGGTCGGAGTTCAAGTGCTGGGAGGACCTGGCCCGCGCGCCGGTGGCTGCCGTGGCCCGGATCATCGACGATGTCACCTTCCCGGGCGACAAGGCTCGCCACCTGACCACCGCTCTGAAGATGATCGAAGCCAAGGTCGGCTGGCTGTCGCTGAACCACCTGAAGACGCTCGAGGTCGACCAGGCGCGCTGGGAGCTGCAGGCCCTGCCCGGCGTGGGCGTGAAAGTCGCCGCCTGCGTGCTGAACTTCAGCGACCTGGCGATGCGCGCGCTGGTCGTCGACACCCATGTCGACCGCGTCGCCAAACGGATCGGGCTGGTGGGCGCGGGGGATACGACCCACACCTATCACACGCTGATGAGCCTGACGCCGGACGCCTGGACGGCCGACGACCTCTTCGAACTGCACTGGCTGATGAAGCGGGGCCTCGGCCAGATGCTGTGCCCGCATGAGGGACCCAAGTGCGGGGCGTGTCCGGTCAAGGCGATGTGCGCCAAGGCTGGGGTCGGCCACAGCGCCGACGTGCTGGCCTGGCGACCGCGGGCCTGAAACCCGGACGAGGCCTCGCGCGCTGAGCGGTGATGACCATCCGCATCGGCACTGCTGGCTGGAGCTTTCCACGCGACCCGGACTTCCCCGTCGAGGGCACGGGCCTGGAGCGCTATGCGGCGCGGTTCGACTGCGTGGAGATCAACAGCTCGTTCTACCGGCCACATCAGCGGAAGACCTATGAGCGTTGGGCAGCCACGACGCCGGCGGATTTCCGGTTCGCGGTAAAGGTCCCGCAGACCATCACCCACGAGCGGCGGCTGGTCGGGGTGGACGAGCTGCTGGCGCGGTTTCTCGACGAGACCGACGGCCTGGGCGGCAAGCGCGGGCCGCTGCTGGTGCAGCTGCCGCCGAGCCTGCGGTTCGAGCCGAGGCTGGTCGAGACGTTCCTGAAAACCTGGCGCGGAGCGACCGATGCGTCGACCGTGCTGGAGCTCCGGCATCCAACCTGGTTCGCGGCCGAGCCGGAGCAGATGCTGGCGGACTTTCAGGTCGCGAGGGTCGCCGCCGATCCGGCTGTGGTTCGGGGGGCGTCCGAACCTGGCGGTTGGCCCGGCCTCGTCTATCGCCGCTGGCACGGCTCACCGGTGATCTACGAAAGCGCCTATCCGGCGGATGTACTGGCGGCGCTGGCCCAAAGGTTGGCAAAGGAGCCCGAGACCTGGTGTATTTTCGACAACACCAAGTTCGGCGCGGCGACGCGGGATGCGCTGGCGACGATCAAGACCCTGAGCGCCTAGAGCCCCAGCAGTGTCCTCCGCGCCGCGTGGCGGGCCTCGTACATGCTGCGCGCCTGGCCGACATAGAAGCCGGTGAGCCAGCCCGCATCGATCTCGATCGTGTCGCGCATCGTCGAGCCGCCTTCAGGACAATCCTCGATCTGGATCGTGTGAGCCCAGCGCTTGACCGGACCGCCGTGCTCGACGCTGGCCAACACGTGGGCGGCGTCATCGCGGCGGATCACCTCGATGGTCCAGGGCGGCGTCGGCAGCCAGCCGCGCAGCTTGACCCGCACTGTGAACACCTGCCCCACCTGGGCTTCGCCGTCCGGCAGGCCCTCATAGGTCGCGAGATGGCGCATCGCCTCGGTCAGCTCGTCATAGCGCACGATCCGCGCGAACACGTCGGCGGCCGACAGCGGATAGTCGTGCGCCAGGCGGACGGTCTGGCTCATCGCCCCGCCAGCTCGGTGAAGGTCTTCGTCCCGATTGGGTAGCGGCGATAGTCGTTGAAGTCGAAGTGCCACCACTCTTCCGGATAGACCGTGAAGCCCTCGGCCTCCATCGCCTGGCGCAGAACCAGCCGCCGCGCCCGCTGGGCGCTCGTGCCGCCTACGAAGTCGGCGTAGGAGCGGGTCGAGAACTCGTCGTAACGGCCGGGCATCTCGACGGGCTTGCCGGTCTTCAGGTCGTACAGGGTCAGGTCCACCGCGCAGCCGCGGTTGTGGCGCGAGCCTTGGGCCGGGTCGGCGACGAAGACGTGGTCCTCGGGCGGCGTCGCCTCCCAGAACATCCAAGTCACGTACCAGGGCCGATAGGCGTCGTGGATCAGCAGGCCATAGCCCTTGGCCGCCAGCGCCTTGTTGATCCGCCCGAGAGCTTCTGCGGCGGGCCGCTGCATGTAGGCCGCCGGCTTCTCGTAGAGCGGGATGCCCATGAAGTTGTCCGGCGTGGCGTACCAGATGTCGAGCTTGATGCCCGGCTCGATGGTGGTCACGTCGACGAGGTCGGACGGCAGATGCTCGTCCTTCTCGACCGGCGGCGTGGCGGCGAGCGCCCGATGGCGCAGCGCCACCGGATCGGCGCGGACGGCCTTGTGGATCCGCTCGCGCGTCTCGGCCCCGAAGTCGTGGAAGGCCAGGGGCTTGCCGTTCAGGCGCACCGCGCCTTTCTCCAGCGCCAGTTCCCCACCGCCGGCGATGGCGTAGCGACCACCGCCCGAGGCCGTCAGCCGCGCCGACTTGAAGCCCTCGCCGTCGATGTGCAGCGCGCCGTCCTTCTCGAAGACGGTGAACGGCGCGGCCTTGTCGCCATACTGGCCGATGGCGGCCCACTCGGCCTTGGTCTGGCCGAACGCGGCCGGGGCCAGGAGCCCGGCGGCGGCGATGGACAGGAAGGATCGTCGAACCAAACCACGCATTGCCGCCCCCTGAAGGCTATTTCATCGTCGGGATGACGAAGCTCGAGTCACCCACCTCGCCCTCGGGCCAGCGGGCCGTCACCGTCTTGACCTTGGTGTAGAATTTCACGCCCTCGACGCCGTGCTGATTGGTGTCGCCAAAGGCCGAGCGCTTCCAGCCGCCGAAGGTGTGATAGGCCACGGGCACCGGGATCGGCACGTTGATGCCGACCATGCCGACATTGACGCTGGCGGCGAACTCGCGGGCGGCGCGGCCGTTGCGGGTGAAGATGGCGACGCCGTTGCCGTACTGGTGCTCGGATGGCAGGGCCACGGCCTCCTCGAAGCTCTCGGCGCGGACGATCTGCAGCACCGGGCCGAAGATCTCTTCCTGGTAGGTCTTCATGCCCTTCTTGACGCCGTCGAACAGCGACGGGCCGATGAAGAAGCCTTTCTCATAACCCTGCAGGCTGAAGTCTCGGCCGTCGACCACCAGCTCGGCGCCCTCTTCCTGACCGATGCGGATGTAGTCGGCGATCTTGGCGCGGTGCTGGCTGGAGACGACCGGGCCGTAGTGGGCGTCGAGGTCGGTGGAGATCCCCACCTTCAAGGACGCGATCTCGGCGACCATGCGCTCGCGCAGCTCGTCGGCGGTGTTCTTGCCGACCGGCACCACCACCGGCAGGGCCATGCAGCGCTCGCCGGCCGAGCCGAAGGCCGCGCCCGACAGGTCCTTCACCACCTGGTCCATGTCGGCGTCGGGCAGGACGATGCCGTGGTTCTTGGCGCCGCCCATGGCCTGGACGCGTTTCCCGTGCGCCGTGCCGGTCTGGTAGACGTAGTGGGCGATGTCGCTGCTGCCGACGAAGCTGACCGCACGGATCAGCGGATGGGTCAGGATGGCGTCGACGGCGCTCTTGTCGCCGTGCACCACGTTCAGCACGCCGGCCGGGGCGCCGGCCTCCATCATCAGCTCGGCCAGCTTGACCGGCACGGTCGGATCCTTTTCCGACGGCTTGAGGATGAAGCTGTTGCCCACCGCGATGCTGATGCCGAACATCCACATCGGGATCATGGCCGGGAAATTGAACGGGGTGATGCCCGCGCAGACGCCCAGCGGCTGGCGCATCGAATAGACGTCAATGCCGGGACCGGCGCCTTCCGTGTACTCGCCCTTCAGGATGTGGGGAATGCCGCAGGCGAACTCGATGACCTCCAGGCCGCGCTGGATGTCGCCCTTGCTGTCGGCGATGACCTTGCCGTGCTCGGACGACAGGATCTCGGCCAGGCTGTTCATGTCGCGCTCGATCAGGCGCTTGAACTCGAACATCACCCGGGCGCGGCGCTGCGGGTTGGTCGCGGCCCAGCCGATCTGCGCCTTGGCGGCGGCCTGGACGGCGGCGTCCATCTCGGCGTCCGTAGCGAACTGGACGCGCGCCTGGACCTCACCGGTGTTGGGATTGAAGACGTCGCCGAAGCGGCCGGACGAACCGGTCAGGGTCTGACCGTTCACGAAATGGGCGATGTCTCGCATGATGCGCTCCCTAACGCTGTTTTGCGCGTCAATAGCATCCAAGGTTCACGCCGTATCGCGCGAAATTCTACTCCGCATCCACATGGACGCGGCGGAACCGGCCCTGCAGATAGACCAGCGGCTCGTGGTCCGGGTCGTAGCGCAGTTTCACCACCCGCCCGACATAGACCCGGTGGTCGCCGGCGTCGAAGACGTGGTGGGTCTCGCACTCGAAATTGGCCATGCAGCCGGGCAGGATCGGCACGCCGGTGCGCCAGGTCTCGGTCTCGACGCCGGCGAAACGGTCGGTGTCCTTCTGGACGAACTGCTTGGCCAAAGCCTGATGCTCGGCGTGCAGGACATTGACCGCCCAGCGGCCGGCGGCATCGAGCGACGACAGGCTGGACGACTTCAGGTCGACACAGACCAAGGCCAGCGGCGGGTCCAGCGACACCGAGGTGAAGGAATTGGCCGTCAGCCCGACCTTGCGCCCGTCCGCGCAGACGGTGGTGATCACCGTCACCCCGGTCGTGAAGCATCCAAACGCGTTGCGCAGGGCGCGGGCGTCATGCTCGGCGCCCTCCCCCAGTTCGATCGTAACCGCTTTACTCATTGTCTAAGCAGTGCGGCAAAGATCGGCGGTCGGCAAGCTTTAGGCGCGCGGGCTTTCCACCAAAACGCCCGGTCGTGCAGCGTCCAGGCCGAAGGTGACCGGCAGGTGGCGCACATGCGGCGTCTGCAGGCCAAGCGCCTTGGCCCCGCGCGCCACCGCCAGCTTGCTCAGCGCCGTCGGGCCAAAGCCGTTCTGCACCCGCGGGCTCATGCCCATGCGCCGACGCAGCACGCCGTTGGCGTAGATGACATTGGCCCGCATCAGGGCCGGCGGAGTCATGAATTCGATCGAGATCGAGACGTTCAGCATCGGGCCGTTCTCGATCCGGTGCGGGGCGTTCTGCTTCCAGGTCACCATGTTCCCGGGCGTCAGCAACACCTCCTGCGCGCCCTTGTCCCATTCGGGCTCGAAGGCGAACTGCTCGGCGGTCTCGCGCAGCACGATCTTCTCCAGGGCCAGATCGCCGACATAGGGATCGGCCACCGGATAGACCCACACCTTCTTCTCGCCGCGGATCTGCCACAGCGACACCAGCGGCACATCGAGATGGTAGAAGACCTGGGCGTTGGCGCTGGAGATCAGCATGCCCACATCGCGCTTGAAGGTCTTCAGGCCCGGAACGTGCGCTTCCTTGTCGGCGAAGATCTCGTCGCTGAGCGCGGCGTATTCCGGGACGTGGTCGTTGGTCTGGCGCAGGTTCAGCCAGATGCGGCCGCTCTTGGCGCCCTCCAGCAGCTGATCGCCGGTCAGATTGCCCGCCGAACCCTTGCGCCAGGTGGTCCAGGCCTTGGGATCCTCGCCCATGGTGAAGACGCCCAGCTTGTCGCGCGGATACTGGTCCAGCAGGCGCGCCAGGCCCTCGTCGTCGAACATCGGACGCTCATGCAGGGCGTGCTTGAACATCAGGTTCTCGCGGCCGAAGGCTTTCGCCTTGTCCGCCGTCCAGTCGGTGATCACGCTCATGTCGCGGTCCTCCCGTAGAAATGGATCTTGAAGGGGTCCCACCAGAAGGTCTTGCCCAGGCCTCGCGCGGCGCGGTCCAGCCATTCGGCGCGGTCCTTGGCGCGGGTCAGCCACTTGACGCCGGCGACGGCGCCGAAGACGGCGGCTTGGCCCAGGCCGATGACCATCCAACGGGCGACGCCCAGATTGTCGCGCGGGATCGCCGCCGCGCAGTGCGAGGTCGGCCCCTGGCCGTAGGCGAAGGCGCGGGCGATCGTGTAGCGAAGGGTCATGCGGCTGAGCACGGGCTCTTCCCAGACCCAAGCCTCGGGCTCCCAGGCAAAGCGCGCGCCGACGACCTGCATGTGGCCAAACAGCATGTCGTCCTCGCCGCCGATGTGGTTGCGTTCGACCGCGAACGGCGCGACCGGATCCGGCAGAGCCGCCCGGCGCATCAGGCTGTCGCCGCAGCCGTAATAGTGATCCAGCAGGCCGGCTTCGGCCGGGCCTTCGCGCGAGAAGAAGCGCTCCAGATAGGCGCGGTGCTCGACGATGTGATCCGGGGCGCGGGTCTTCACTGGACCGAACACCACGTCGGCGTCGAAGCGGACCTGAGCCGCCAGCAGCGCCGCGAGCCAGCCGACCGGGGCCTCCTCGTCGTCGTCCAGGAAGGCGATGAAGTCGCCCGAGGCGCGGGCCATGCCGGCGTTGCGGGCGAAGGCGACGCCAGGGCGCTTTTCGTTGACGTAGATCACCGGGAACGGCGCGGTCTTGGCCAGCGCGTCGGCGACCGGCTTGGCGGACGGGACCTGGTCGTTGTCGACGATCACCAGCTCCAGCTCGGCGCGATCGACGCCGGTCTGGGCGAACACCGAGCGCGCCGCGACGGCCAGGCCGTCGGGGCGTCGCTGGGTCGGGATCATGATCGTCACGCGCGCCATCAGGCCTCCGCTTGGTCCCCCTGGCGGCGATGCGTCCGCGAGGCCACGGCCTCGACGAAGTCGCGCACGCGGCCCGACATGGTCAGTTCGCTGCTGGCGATGGCGTCCATCCGGCGGCGCAGGCGGCCGACCGGACCCGCGCCATGGGCGCCGGCCATCGTCCAGGCGCTTTCGATCGACAGCGCCATGCGCCCGCCGATCGTCGCCGCCGTCGCCGCGCCCTCGCCGATCGTCACGGTGTTGAGGCCGTACGAGCGCTTGTAGTGGTCGTGGCCCGGACCCAGGTCGTAGCGGGTCAGGCCCAGTTCCGGCATGGCCGCGATGGCGCGCAGGAAGAAGATCTGGCCCGGCGACCAGGCCGCGTGCTCAGGCGAGGTCGAGGCGATCCACGGGTGATAGACGTCGCCCAGCCGGACGCCGAAGTGGCCGCCGATCAGCGTGTCGCCGGCATAGAGATTGATCATCAGGCCGCGGAAGTCCCCCGAGCGGCGGGTGAACAGGTCGGCCATCAGCTCGCGGGTCCAGTCGGCGCGCAGGAAGTCGTGGGCGCCGGTGCGCTCCAGCTGCTCGCGCTTCCAGTCGATCAGCTGGTTGAAGGCGTCGCGCGAGACGTCGCCGGCGACTAGGCGCACAGGACCGATCTCGCGGTCCAGCTTGTTGTCCAGGCGGCGGTAGTTCTTGATCTTCTTGGGGCTGGCGGCGCGGATGGCCTCCAGATAGGCGTCGGCGGTCGTGCCCGTCAGATCGATCAGATAGGCGGTGCGGTCGGTCTCGGGCGCGGACGGAAACAGGCCGTTCGGATCGATCAGGCCAGTGTAGCGGAACACCGAGACGTCGGCGGCGCGAAGCACCTGTCCCAGATCAAGTCCCGCATCGGGACGCGACACCAAGCCGTGATAGTCCGACAACGGAGAACCGATCGGCCGCGCCAGGCCGCCCGGGCGACGGTGATAGGCCAGGAAGCCCAGCGTTTCGCCGGCGCGGCGGACCACCGCCACGCGCGCGTCTTCACGAACATTTCCAATAGCTTGCGCGAAATCTGGCCCAAGCAAGGGATTGCCGAACCCTGCTTGGTCAGCGGCCAGGCTCCGCCACAGCGCCACGTCTTCGGCGCTCAGCAGGCTCGGGTGAAGGGTCTCGACGTCCAACATGTCCATCCTGTCCTACTCCGGCTCGGGTTAGGGAAAGATGGAGCTGTCGCTGCAATCAGCGGGCCATAAGTGGGGAATCCGACGAAGCGGATACCCATTTATGCAATCGTCGTCTGAAACGTCGCCTTGAGGATCTTCTCCAGCCACAGCTGGTCGGTCGCGTCGAACGAGGCGGGCTTGTCGGAATCGACGTCGAACACGGCGATCAGCTGGCCGTCGGGACCGAAGACCGGCACGACGATCTCGCTCTCCGAACGGCTGTCGCAGGCGATGTGGCCCGGGAAGGCGTGCACATCTGGCACAAGCTGGGTCTCGCCGGTCGCGGCCGCCGCGCCGCAGACGCCGCGACCGTAGGCGATGCGCAGGCAGCCCAGCGTACCCTGATAGGGGCCGACCACCAGCTCGCGCTCCTTCGTCGGATCGACGACGTAGAAGCCGGTCCAGAAATAGTGGTCGAAGCTGTTGGCCAGCATCGAGGCCACCGTCGCCATGCGGGCGGTGACATTGGGCTCGCCGTCCAGCACGGACGCGATCTCGTCGGCGACCTCGGCATAGCGGGTCGCCTTGTCGGCGGAGAGGGTGATGTCGTTGAACGCTTCGGCCATGGCTGCGGATATAGCGCGACTGGAGGCGGATGTTAGGGCTTAGCCGCTTCCGGCGGCGAATACTTGCAGGCGCTAGCCTTGCGCTTGGCCATCATGGCCTTGACCCATTCGCTGGTGTCCTCGCCGTCCACGAAGGTCGGCGGGCCGGGATAGATCAGCTGGATCAGCGTGCCGTTATCCAGGTCCGAGGCCTTGAAGGTGGGGGCCTTGGCGTCGTCGACCTCCAGCGGGTCGATGACCGCGATCTTCAGCGTCGGGTCGCGCAGCTTCAGGCGCTCGACCGTGCCGAGGAACGCGGCGCTGTGGAAATTGCCGTTCAGGTGCAGGACCTTGAAACCCGGATGGGCCTTGCGCGCCAGGAAGATGGCCTCGGCCATGGTGTCGTCGCGAGCGGTCTGGGCGGCCAGGCTGCGCTCGGCCTTCAGCAGGGCTTCGGGCGATTGGCTGGCGCCGCCGCCGTGGACTGAAGCGCCCGACTGGAAGCGCATGTACTTGGCGCGATAGGCGCCGGTCCCGGGGTTGAGGTCGCGGGCGATCCAGCCGCGTTCCTCCGGCGTGAACTGGCTCAGGATCTCAGGCCCGAACTGGCCGATGCACGAGATGGCCCAGGTCGGGGCCTCGGCGGCGACCACGGGCAGGCCGCGCGTACGGGCGAACTCGACGAGCGGCCGGTACGAGGTCGGATAGTTGTCCCACGCCCTGCCCTTCCCGGTCAGAGCGTTCTCGCCGACCTTGCCGGCCAGATAGGCGTCGAGCGTGGCTTGCGTGTCGCGCTCGAACTGCTCCAGTGACAGGATGTACTTGGGGTTCTTGGCCACCAGCGCCCGGAACAGTCTCTGCTGCTGCAGGTGCACGCCGGGGTGACGGTGGCTCTCGCCGAAGAACACGACGTCGTAGCCCGACAGCAGCTGCGCCGCCTCGTCAAAGCTCACCACACGCGGCTTGCCGGTCCCAGCGTCCTTCATGACGAAGGCGGTGTCGTAGAAGTCCTCCAGCGGCTGGCTCAGTTGGTAGCCGTCGCCGACGGGCTTCACAGTCTGGGCCGTGGCGTCGCCGGCCATGACAAGCGCCAGCAGCGGCAAGGAAACGAGCCTGGACTTCGTCGACATCGGCGCTCCGGGGATTGGATCTCAAGTCCGGAAGTAACCGGTCGCCCCGTCTCCGCGCCAGTCTTTTTGCGAGCGATTTGCAAATGTACGCATGACGCTCACGGGATCTCAGATCACACCGCGACGGCCGAACACGCCACGCGCCTCGGGGATCGGCGCGATGGCCGCGCGGTCGATCGTCGAGATTTCGGGCAGGCCTGCGCCCGCCGCTTGGGATACCCAGCGGCAGATCGTCAGCGAACCGGCGCAGACGGCCATCCAGGCCAGCGCGCCCGCGATCGGGTTGGCGCCGTAGACCAGCCAAGCCACGACGCCCGGTGCGCCGACGAACACGGCGCCGATCGCCAGCCGCACGACGCCCAAGATCGTTCTCGGCCGGCGCGTGTCGGCGATGAGCACGCCGATCCAGGCCAGCACCATCCACAACAGCTGCACCAGCCCCTGCCCGAGGGTCAGAAGCTGCGGGGCAAGGGCCAAGGCCTGCTTCACGGTCCGTCCGACCTCAGCGGGCGCGGCCAGCACCGTGGTCGTGAAGGTCAGCGACAGCACCAGCAGATGCGCGCTTATCGGACCGAGGACGGCGTGGATCAGGGCTCGGCGCATGGGACACTCCGTTCGACAGCGCCAAGATGACGGGATCGGCGTTACTAAACCTCAAAGAGAGTTACGCGCACCGTCGATGAGCCCCCAAAACGACATCGCCCCGCCATCACTGGCGGGGCGATTGAGCCTGTTCGTCCTGGAAAGACGTCCTAGAACTCTTCCCACTCGCCGGGACGCGAGTTCGGCGCGACCTTCAGGGCGTTGGCGCCCTGGACGTAGCGCTGGCGGAAGCTCTCGCGGGCCGGAGCCGCCGCGACCGGCGCGGCCGCCGGGCGACGCTCGGCGCGGGCCGGCATCTCGTGGACCACCGCGCCGACCTGGAAGCGGCCGATCAGGCGTTCCAGCTCGGCGGCCTCGTTGGAGAGCGCGTGGCTGGCGGCCGTCGACTGCTCGACCATGGCGGCGTTCTGCTGGGTGACCTGGTCCATCTGGTTCACGGCCTCATTGACCTCGGCCAGGCCCACGGCCTGCTCCTTGGACGAGGACGCGATCTCGCCGACCAGTTCGTTGATCTCGGCCACCTGGGTCAGGATCTGCTCCAGGGTCTCGCCGGTCTCGCCGACCAGGCGCACGCCCTTGCCGACCTGGTCGGTCGAGGCGCTGATCAGGCCCTTGATCTCCTTGGCGGCGTCAGCCGAGCGCTGAGCCAGCGCCCGCACTTCCTGAGCGACGACGGCGAAACCACGACCGGCTTCACCGGCGCGCGCGGCCTCGACGCCGGCGTTGAGGGCCAGGAGGTTGGTCTGGAAAGCGATCTCATCGATCACGCCGATGATCTGGGTGATCGACTGTGAGGACTTCTCGATGCCGCCCATGGCCTGGACGGCTTCCTTCACGACCGCGCCGCTGCGTTCGGCGGCGGCCTTGGCGCTGATCGTCACCTGGCGGGCGCGCTCGGCGCCTTCCGAGCTACGCTTCACCGTGGCGGTGATCTGGTCGAGGGCGGCGGCGGTCTGCTCCAGGCCGGCGGCCTGACGCTCGGTGCGCTGCGAGAGGTCGTCGGCGGCGGTGCTGATCTCGGCGCAGCCGCTGCGGATGCTGCGGGCGGCGGTCAGGATGCCGGCCATGGTGGCCTGCAGGCTTTCGACGGCGGCGTTGAAGTCGCGCGGCATCTTGGCCGCGTCGCCCTGGAAGTCGTCCTCGCGCATGCGCCAGATCAGGTCGCCGTCGGCCAGGCGCTCCATGCCCTCGCCGAGGTTGGAGACGGCCTTGGCCTGGGCGGCGGCGAAGGCTTGCGCCTCCTGCTCATGGCGCAGGCGGGCGGCCTCGGCGACGGCGCGTTCGGCCTCCTGCTCGGCCCGACGGCGCTGGCCGTCGGCCAGGTCGTGGCGGAAGCCGTCCAGGGCGCGGGCGATGGCGCCGATCTCGTCGCCGCCATCGATGCCGGGGACGGCCTCGTCGTAGCGGCCGGCCGAGAGCTTGTCGACCGAGCGGGTCAGGCCCGTCAGCGGCTTCTTGACCAGGGTGGCGCTGGCGAAGAACAGCGCGGCCAGCACGGCGGCGGTGATCACCAGGCCGCCGATGAACAGGATCTTGGCCAAGCGATCGGCGGGACCGGTGATGGCGGCCACCGGCACGTCCATGACCAGCGCCCAGGTGGTGTTCAGGGCCGGGATCGGCACAGGGCGGATGATGCGAGCCATCGGCACGCCGTTGTCGACCACGCCCTTGATCTCGACGGCCGCGCCGCCGGCCAGGACGCTCTGCACCTGATCGGCGCCGACATCCGCGTACGATTGGGTGCGCTTGGTCTGGTCGGGATGCGCGATCCACTTGCCGGTCGGCGACAGCAGCATCACCCGGCCGCCGCCCAGCGGCTTCAGCTCGCCCAGGGTCTTGGAGACATTGTCCAGTGCCATGTCCAGGCCGGCCACGCCGATGAACTGGCCATGCGAGGTCACCGGATAGACCACCGAGGTCATCAGCACCGACTTGCCGGCGACGTCATAGGCATAGGGCTCGACGACCGTCGACTTCCCTGTCTGCTTGGGGACGGCGTAATAGGGCTCCTTGTACTCGTCGCCCTGGTCCAGCGGCTGGAAGATCACCTTGCCGCCATCATGCACCCAGTACGGCGAGAAGTTGCCGGCCTTGTTCGAGCCCGAGGCGGTGTTGCCGGCGAACTCGGCGTCCTTGCCGTCGAAGGCGTTCGGCTCGGCCATGTACCAGCTGCCCAGCACCATCTCCGAGGACTCGGCGTTGGGCTTGAGCATCTGGACGACAGTGGCCCGGTCGCGAAGACCAGCCTCGTGCGCCGCGCCGATCGAGACGGCCATAGACCGCGCCGTCGACTGCACCTTGCCGATGTCGGCCTGCACGCTCTGGATCGCGTCGTCGGCGACCGCGCCGGCATATCGGTTGGTCAGACCCGAGACGATCGCGCTGGTGTGCGACGACACCGCCACGGCGGCGGCGATGAGCAGGAAACCGATCGCGAGTCCCGCGACCAGGATCAGTTTCCAGGCGATGGTCAATCGACGGAACGCCGTCATTTTAAAGGTCTCCGGCCCTGAGCATGGCTGTTAACCATCTCATCGCGACCGAATCCTAAAGCCCGCGTTAACTAGGCTGTAAGCGCGCGGATCTGCGACAATCCGCGCGCTTTTGAGGCCTACCCTAGCGCGAAAAGCGGCTCTTCACTGGCGCATAGGTATCCCAAACCTGGCCGTCGCTGACCGAGCGCAGCAGCTTGACGTATTCGGCGTGGCTCCAGGCCAGGGGCGTGGCGCTGTCGGTCCCCTCGCCCCGGGCGTAGTCGTGAGCGCTCTTGGCGCCGACGCCGTCCCAGACCTGTTCGGGGATCAGCAGACCCTCGTTGGCGAAGAGCTCCATGGCGCGGACATAGGTGTCGCGGATCTTCTTGACCGCCGCCGCGTCGGGCTTGCCCGACAGGCCGGCCAGGGCCAGTTCGTAGTGGCCGCGCTCGCCAGTGAAGATCGGCCACACCCGGCCGCGCTGGCCCGGCCGCATCTGGCCGCCCTCGCCATAGTTGGCGCCGGTCTTGGTGTCCTCGCCATAGCCGTCGACGCCGTAGCGACGCCAGCCGGGGAAGGTCCCGTTCACGCCCGGGAACTTGAAGTCGTAGCGGACGCGATAGAGGTCCTCCATCGCCTGGTCGTCGACCTTGGGCAGGCTGGCGACGATGGCCGCGTCGTCGGCGCGGCGCACGCCGTAGCGGACCAGCTCCAGGAAGCCGGCGTCCAGCATCTTGTCTTCCGGCACGGCCTGCTGGCCGTTGCGCTCCTCGACCGGGCTCTTGTTGTCGGCGTCCTGGTCGCTGTTGAGGCGCAGGTAGTAGTGGCCGTCGCCGAAGCTGCCCTTGGTCGTGACCATCCGGGCCTCGACCTTGGAGGAGTAATCGTCGGCGGTCTTGCGGTAGGTCTCGGCGCCGGCCTTGTCGCCGGCGGCCTCGGCGATGTCGCCGGCCACCACAAGGCCCGCGATCACGGCGGCCGTCGTCGAGGGCGAATAGCCGCCCTGCTCTTCCCAGCGCTCCTGCTGGGTGAACGGCGGGGTGATGGTCGAGTGGTTCCAACCCAGGTCGACCTTGCCGCCCTTCACGAGGAAGTCGGCCGCGGGTTTGAGCATCTTGCCGTAGAAGGTCTTGAGGTCGGCGTCCGACAGCCAGCCCAGCTTCCACAGCTTCCAGCCCAGCATGATCGGCATGGCCGTCTGGTCTAGCTGGACGCCGACCCATTCGGGCGTGCCGTCCACGTGCGACTTCTGCAGGAACCAGCCGCCGTCGCCCTTGTTGCCAGGCGTCTTCGCGCCGACCTGCACCGTGGGCAGGTAGTGGAAGGCCGCCAGCGGCGTTTCCTTGTCGCCCAGGGCAGCCAGGGCCATGGCGCACTGATAGAAGTCGCGCGGCCAGACGGCCTTGTAGCCGGTCGAGGACTGTGTGGCGTCGACCGTGTCGCCCCACGGGTTGGACAGCGAGGCGATCAGGGCGCCGGCGTGGGTGCGATCCTCCTGGACCTTCAGCATCAGGGCCGAGGCCTGGACCAGCTTGCCGCCGTCTTCCGAGGCGTCGCGCAGGCGCGGCAGCTCGGTCAGCGAGGCCAGGTAGTCTTCCCAGCCCACCCGCGCGCCCTCGCCGTTGAAGCGGGCCAGCACCTCCGTGTAGCCGGTCTTCAGCGTGGCGGCGGCAGTCGCGTCAGCGACCTTGGCGTCGGGGCCAAAGCCCATGGCGAAGTCGAAGGTGGCTTCCTTGACCACGGCCGGCAGCTGGCCGGTCAGGACGATCGCGCCCTTGGCCGAGGTGGTGGTCGCCTTCAGGCCCAGCAGGGCGTCATTGTCCTTCAGCACGTTGGCCGAGGCCTTGGCGAAGGGCTTGGTCCCCTTCAGGCTCAGATAGGCCTTGCCCTCGTAAGCGGTCAGGGCCGTGGCCGAGGCCGCGCCCGTATCGCCGCCGCCGGTGTTGGCCATGTGCGGCTCCAGCACCAGGGTCGGGGTCACCGGGCCCTTCAGGGCCTTGACCGTCACGCGCACGAACAGGCTGTTGCGGTCGGGATCGGTGAAGATCCGCTTCTCGATGACGAAGCGGCCCTGCTTGTCCATCGTGGTGATCTTGTAGGCCGGCGACAGCGGCCGGCCGGCGCTGTCGACGTGCAGGTATTCTGTCTTGGAGGTCGTGTCCGCGCCCTCGACCGCCAGGCCGGTCGCGGTCTGCACGGCGATGCGCATCTGCTTGATCTGGGCCTCGTGGATCAGGCCATACATGGTCTCGGTCAACACGCCGTCGGCGATCGAGAACCAGACCTTGGATACCGCTCCAGTCTTGCCGCCGGCCTTGTAGGCGCCGTCGACATAGGCCTCGTAGGAAGCGCCGACGCCGGTCTTGGCGGAATAGGCCCAGGTGCTGGGCGCAGCCGCATGGGCGCCGACCGCGATCATCGAAGCGGCCGAGGCCAGGGCGAGCAGTTTCAGGGTCCGCATGGCGAGAACCTCGTCAGGCTTGAAGGGAAGAAGGGGAGCGGTCCTCGACCATGAAGGTCGCGGCGGCGGCGATCGCCAAGGCGGCCGCGCCCAGGACGAGGGCGAAGATCGCCTGGCCGCCGAAGAAGGTCTTGAGCAGCAGGCCCAGCACCGTCGCGGCCAGCAGCTGCGGGATGACGATGAAGAAATTGAAGATGCCCATGTAGACGCCCATCTTCCGCGCCGGCAGCGCGCCAGCCAGGATCGAGTACGGGGCCGACAGGATCGAGCTCCAGGCGAAGCCGACGCCGACCATGCCGATCCACAGCAGGCCGGGCTGGCGGATCAGCAGGAATGACAAGAGGCCCAGCGCGCCCAGCACCAGGCAGACGGCGTGGCTCACCCGGCGGCTGGTGGCCTGGACCATCAGCGGGATGACAAGCGCCGCCAGAGCCGCGACGCCGTTATAGATGGCGAAGAGCACGCCCACCCAGTCGGCGCCGTCGTTGTAGGCCTTGGACGTCGCATCGAGGGCGTGGAAGTGGACCGTCGCCACCGCGGGCGTCGTGTAGATCCACATGGCGAACAGGCCAAACCACGAGAAGAACTGCACCACCGCCAACTGGCGCATGGTCTGCGGCATGCGGAAGAAGTCTTCCAGCACCTCCGAGAAGCCGTTGCGGGTCTTGCCCATGCGCTTGAGGCGCACGCCGACAATGCCCATGACGCCGAACACAGCCAGCAGGCCAGCTAGGACGTATAGTTCCTTCTCGAGCTTTGCGCCCCAGACGATCAGGGCCAGCGCCACCCCGCCCAGCAGGCCGCCGAGGCCTAAGCCGATATAGGCGTTGACCGAAGGCTCGGGGTTCTCGTGGACGCCGTGGTCGAACTCGGCGGTCTCGAAAGCTTCCAGCTGTTCGGGGCTGTATTCCTTGGTCGTGAAGACGGTCCACATCACCGCCAGCAGCAGGCCTGCGCCGCCGGCGTAGAAGGCGATCCGCACCGCGTCGGGGATCTGCCCCGTCGGGGCCGTGTTGGCGACGTGGAACCAGTTGGTCAGCATCCACGGCAGGGCCGAGGCCAGCACCGCGCCCAGGCCGATGAAGAAGCTCTGCATGGCGTAGCCGGTGGCCCGCTGCTCGTCGGGCAGGTTGTCGCCGACGAAGGCCCGGAACGGCTCCATGGTGATGTTGATCGAGGCGTCCATCAGCCACAGCGCGCCGGCCGCCACCCAAAGCGCCGGCGCGTTGGGCATGACGAACAAAGCGAGGGTGGTGAGGATCGCGCCCCAGAAGAAGTACGGCCGGCGACGGCCCAGGCGCCCCCAGGTCTTGTCGGAGAGGTGGCCGATGATCGGCTGGACCAGCAGGCCCGTGGCCGGCGCGGCGATCCACAGGATCGCCAGGTGGTTCACGTCGACGCCCAGGGTCTGGAAGATGCGGCTGCTGTTGGCGTTCTGCAGGCCGAATCCGATCTGGATTCCGAAGAAGCCAAAGCACATGTTCCAGATCTGCAGGAAACTGAGCCTCTGCCTGGTCATCGGTCCTCCGCCCCGCTCCGACCGTCGGTTGCCCCCGACTGGTTCGCAAGTTTTTTCATAAACTGACGCGACCGGGATTTGCGCATGCGCCGTCCGGAAGCGCAACGCAAAATCCAGATCTGGTTGAGGGTGAACGCATTGGCATCGCCACGCTCGTTCCACAAAATGGCAAAGCTTGCGGACTTGTTTGCATTAGTTTTCAGATCTCTTTTCAACCCACGCGGCTTGCAAAGCCCATCGAACGGCGCCTTATGGGTCTCTGAAAAATTTGCAGAAATCTTTGCAACAAAGATCCTAGGGACGAGGCGAGCGTACAGTGAGCAAGGGGGCGACGCGACTGGAGGACCTGGCCAAGCTGGCGGGGGTCTCGATCTCGACCGCGTCGCGGGCCCTTAACGACAGTCCGGCCGTCAACAAGCGCACCAAGCAGTTGATCTGGAAGCTGGCGCGCGAGATGGACTACCCCTTCCGCCGCTACATGCCCGCCGGTCCGATCGGGGCCGAGGCGACGATCGCCATCGTCACGCCGCGCCCGCAAGGCCGCGCCAGCAGCATGTCAGACCCGTTCTTCCTGGAGCTGCTGGCCGGCGTCGGCGAGGCCGCCCGCGAGCGCGGCTGCGACGTGATCCTCAGCCACATCGCCCCGACCAACTACGAGGACCTCCACTCGGCCATGACCACCAGCCGGGCCGAGGGCGTGATCTTCCTGGGCCAGAGCTCGCTGCACGCGGCCTTCAATCGCCTGGCCGAGACCGAGAACCGTTTCGTGGTCTGGGGCGCGCAGCTGCCGGACCAGAATTACTGCTCGGTCGGCTCGGACAACGTGATGGGCGGCCGCCGCGCCACGCTCCACCTGCAGCGCCTGGGCCGCAAGCGCATCGTCTTCCTGGGCGACACCGAAGCGCCCGAGGCCATGCAGCGCCATCGCGGCTATCTCGACGCGCTGGAGCACGCCAAGCTGGGCGTCGATCCGGATCTCATCGTCCCCGCCCACTTCGAGGTGGAAAGCGCCGAGGCCGCGATCGACAGCCTGATCCATCACGACGTGAAGTTCGACGGCGTCGTCGCCGCATCCGACCTGATCGCGCTGGGGGCCATGCGGGCGCTCAAGCATGCGGGCCTCTCCGTACCCGGCGACGTCTCGGTCATGGGCTTCGACAATGTGCCGTTCAGCCGCTACGCCAGCCCGGCGCTCTCGACCATCGCCCAGGACACTCACAAGGCCGGCCGGCTCATGGTGTCCAAGCTGCTGGACAGCGGCGAACGGGCGAGCCGGTCCGAGCGCGTGCCGACGGATTTGATCATCCGGGAAAGTTGCGGCGGGTGAAGCAGAGCTACTCGCCCTCGATGATCTGGGCCGCCAGCCTCCTGCTGGTCTGGATCCTCGTCGCGACCGCCCTGCATCAGCCGATCTGGGTCCAGCAGCACTCGCGCGACCTCATGACGTTCGGGGCCATCAAGGGCGCGAACCTCTCGGCGGCCGAGGCGTGGCGGCTGGTCGCCTCGCAATGGCTGCACGTCAAGCCGCCGCACATGCTGCTGAATGTCGTGATCATCGGCGGCGTCGGCCTGGCGGCCGAGAAGCGGCTCGGCCGCGCCCTCCCCGCCATCGTCGGCCTGGCCGGCGGAACGCTGGGCCAGCTGGCGGCCGTCATGACCGAGCCTCAAGCCTTCATCTCCGGCGCCTCGCAGGCCTATCTGGCGCTGTGCGGCCTGGCGATCGTCACCGACCGTATCGAGCGCCGCTGGCTGGCGTGGATCGGCCTGGCCATCGCGCTGGTCCTGGACGTCTTCGTCAGCGGCCACGGCATGGTGAAGCCGGGCCATCTCGCGGGCTTGGCCGTCGGCCTTGCAGCCGGCGGCCTGCTGCGCCTGAAGCGTTAGGCCCGGCGCGCGATCAGACCCGCACACGGCGGCATCTCGCCCTCGCCGCCCAGATTGACGCCGTCGACCAGCGTCCAGCCTTCCGGCAGCGACCACGTCGCCGTCTCGAAGCCCAGGTTGAAGGCCAACAGCACTGCGTCCACCCCCTCCCCGCGCTGGAAGATCAGCAGCGGGCTATTGGTCTCGACGAAGCTGATCGCGCCGGTGCGCAGGGCGGCGAACGCCTTGCGCAGGCCGATCAGGCGGCGGGCGACATGCAGGGTCGAGGTCGGATCGGCCTCCTGGGCGTCGACGGCCAGCGGCAGGTGCTCGGAATCCACCGGCAGCCAGGGCTCGACACCCGAGAAGCCGGCATTGACCGCGCTCGACACCCACGGGATCGGCGTGCGGGCGCCGTCGCGGCCCAGGGTCTGAGGCCAGTTGGCGATGGCTTCCGGGTCCTGCAGGCGCTCGAACGGCACATTGGCCTGGGGCAGGCCCAGCTCCTCGCCCTGATAGACGAAGACGTTGCCGCGCAGGCCCATGAGGAGCAGCAGGCACATCTCGGCGAAGGCCTTGCGATCGCGGCCCTCGGCCCAGCGCGACACCGCGCGCGGGGCGTCGTGGTTCGAAAAGGTCCAGGACGGCCAGCCCTCGCCCGCCTCGCCCGGCCACATGGCCGCGCCCTGCGGGATCATCGCCGCCGCCAGCTTCTCGGCATAGAGATAGAGGAAGCCATAGGCGCTGTTCAGGCGATCGTTGCCAGCGGTGAACAGCTTCATCTCGCGGTCGGCGTGGTCGCCGCCGACCTCGGCCACCGAGAACCGGCCGCCGGCCGCATCGGTCAGCGCCCGCAGACGGCTGAGGAACTTCGGGATGTCGGCGTGGCTCTGGTTGTTGATCTTGTCCTGGAAGTCGAACGGCCGCGTGCGCTTGCCGCCCGGCGGCAGCGGCGGGTTATCCGTGAACTTCGGATCGTGCATCGAGAAGTTGATGGCGTCGAAGCGGAAGCCGTCCACGCCCTTGTCGACCCAGAACTGGGTGACGGCCAGCAGGGCTTCCTGCACCGCCGGGTTGTGCAGGTTCAGCTGCGGCTGGCTGCTGAGGAAGTTGTGCATGTAGTACTGGCCGCGGCGGGCGTCCCAGGTCCAGGCCGGGCCGCCGAACACCGACTGCCAGTTGCTGGGCGGGCTGCCGTCGATCTTGGCGTCGGCCCAGACGAACCAGTCGGCCTTGGCGTTGTCGCGGCTCTGGCGGCTTTCCGTAAACCAGGGGTGCTCGTCCGAGGTATGCGAGAAGACCAGGTCAATGATGATCTTGAGGCTCAGGTCGTGGGCCTTGGCGATCATGGCATCGAAGTCGGCGATCGTGCCGAAGATCGGATCCACGTCGCGATAGTCCGAGACGTCGTAGCCGAAGTCCTTCATCGGCGAGGTGAAGAACGGCGACAGCCACACCCCATCGACGCCCAGCGAGGCAATGTGGTCGAGATGCTTGGTGACGCCCGGCAGGTCGCCGACGCCATCGCCGTTCGAGTCGGCGAAGCTGCGCGGATAGACCTGATAGATGACCGCGCCGCGCCACCATTCGGTGCTCATCGACGTCTCCGCATCGGGGCGAACCAGAACCTGCACTGTCACTATCGTCCCTCGGAAACGCAAATCATGTAGTCGAGCGGCTTCAGCTCGATCGAATAGCTGCCGGGCGCGGCGACCGTTCCGGCGCATGCGCCGTGTAGCGCCCGCCAGGCGACGGAAGATGTCTCGACCGGAATATTGGCCTTCAACGGCTGGTCGCTGGTGTTGAAGACGGCCAGCACCTCGGTCTTGTCCAGAATGCGCGAGAAGGCCAGCAGGCCCGGCTTTTCGGATGCGACGCGGGTCACCTGGCGACCATCGCGCAGGGCCGGCGCGCCGACGCGCAGCTTGGCCAGCTTGGCGATCCGGCCATAGAGCACGCCGTCGGTCGTGAACGCCGACCTCGCCCCCTTGGCGTTCGAGCCGACCAGGCGGTTGTCGTTGTAGCTGGCTACCTGGCTGGGGAACATATCCTCGCGCGCTTCAGAGTAGTCGCCGTCGCCGGTGAAGCCCTGCTCGTCGCCGTAATAGACGGTGGGCACGCCGCGCGCGGTCAGCATCAGGGCGTTGGCCAGGGTGACGCGCGCAAGCAGTTCGTCGTCGCCGATGGCCGGCTTGTCCTTAAGCGCGAACCAGCCGATCCGGCCCATGTCGTGATTGCCCAGGAAGGTCGGCAACTGCCGCGCGGTCGCTTCGCCGCCCTCGTAGACGCTGTCCGCGGCGAAGACGCGGGCCAAGCGGTCGGTTCCGGTGCGCCCCAGGGCGACATCGGTCGCCGCCGACTGGAAGGCGAAGTCCAGAACCGCCGGCAGCTTGTCGACCTTGGTGTGGCTGGCCAGGATCGCCGGATCGGGATCGAACACCTCGCCGAAGATATGGAAGTTCGGGATGCCCCGGGCCTTGGCGCGCGTCAGCATGGCCGGGACGAAGGCTTGCCAGAACTGCGGGTTCACGTGACGGGCGGTGTCGATGCGGAAGCCGTCGACCCCAAAGTCGTCGATCCACTTCCCGTAGACCTCGATGAAGCCTGCGACCACGCGCGGGTTCTCGGTGAAGACGTCGTCCAACGTGGCGAAGTCGCCCAGCAGCGAGCTCTCGCCCGCGAAGGTGCTGTCACCCCGGTTGTGGTAGTAGATCGGGTCGTTCAGCCAGTCCGGCTTCTTGACGTGCTCCTGCCCGGGCGGGACGTAGGGCGTATAGGCCCAGGTCGGCGCCTTGAGCTTGGTGAAGTCCTTGCCGTCAAAGCCGTCGTTGATCGGCGCTCCGACGAGGCCGCCCTGGCGGACATAAGGATAGTCCGCGACACTGCGATAGGCGCAGCGGCCGTCCGGACATTCCTTGTACTGGATGACGTCGGCCGTGTGGTTCACGACGATGTCCATATAGACCTTCAGCCCACGCGCATGCGCCGCGTCGACCAGGGCCTTGAAGTCGGCCTTGGTCCCGAAGTGCGGATCGACGTCGGTGAAGTCGGTGATCCAGTAGCCATGATGCGCCGCCGACTCGTGACCGGGCGGGCCCTGCACCGCGCGGTTCTTGAAGATCGGCGCCAGCCACACGGCCGTCGCCCCCAGGCCCTGGATGTAGTCCAGCCGCCGGGTCACGCCCTTCAGGTCGCCACCATGGTAGAAGCCGGCCCGCGTCGGGTCGAAGCCGTCAACCAGCGGACCGCCCTTCAGACCCCCGTGGTCATTGGTCGCGTCGCCATTCTCGAAGCGATCGGGCAGGACGAAATAGATCACTTCGTCCTGGGGCTTGCGCAGGCGGTATGAGTCGGGAGCAGCGGACACGGCCGTCGCCAACGCGCTCAAGGCCGCAACGGCCAGCAGCGTTCGTCGCCAAGGCGTCAAGGCCGACATCGCTCCCTCCCTCTCGCGGCGGATCGCAACCGCCACTGCAATTATTTGCAAGAATTTGCAGAAGCGGCGCGAACCTGTCAATCCGTTCAATTGATGGGATTTGCAGGCCTCTTGCAGCCAATTCACCCCACGGAAGTGGCGCAAAGAAGCCACACAGCACCCCATTCCAGCGCCATTTCACCGTACCCGATGCTGGATTTGCAATTTTTTGGGTTGATTACAGCGCGTTAATTTGCGGTAGTTTGCAGCAACGGCCCGATCGCAAGTTTGCAAGAGCGCAGAGCCGGACAGGGAGGGAGCTTCTATGAACACCCAATTTTCGCGTCGTCGTGCGTGGCTGATGGCGGGTAGCGCCACCGGCCTGGCGCTGGCGTTCGCCGTGGCCGGCTCGGCCCAGGCCCAGACCACCGCCGCCCCGACGAGCGCTTCGAGCGCCCAGGACGACAGCAAGGTCGAAGAGATCGTCGTCACCGGCATCCGTCGCGGCATCGAAGGCGCCATCTCGCTGAAGAAGGCCTCGACCTCGATCGTCGAAGCCGTCTCGGCCGAGGACATCGGCAAGCTGCCGGACATGTCGATTGCCGAGTCGATCGCCCGCCTCCCCGGCCTGACCGCCCAGCGCCTGGACGGCCGCGGGCAAGTCATCTCGATCCGCGGCCTGGCCCCGGACTTCACCACCGCCCTGCTGAACGGCCGCGAGCAGGTCTCGACCGGCGACAACCGCGGCGTCGAGTTCGACCAGTATCCGTCGGAACTGCTGAGCGCCGTCGTGGTCTACAAGACCCCGGACGCCGGCCTGATCGGCCAGGGCCTGGCCGGCACCGCCGACATGCGCACCGTCCGCCCGCTGGCCTTCGGCAAGCGCGCCCTGGCCATCGGCGCCCGCTACGAGTGGAACGACATCGGCGCCCTGAACGCCGGCACCAAGGCCCACGGCAACCGCCTGTCGATCTCGTACATCGACCAGTTCATGGACGGTAAGCTGGGCCTGGCGCTCGGCTACGCCCACATGGAGTCGCCCTATCAGGCCGAGCGTTGGAACGCGTGGGGCTATCCCACCGACGCTTCGGGCAACCTGGTGATCGGCGGCGCAAAGCCGTACGTGCAGTCCAGCATGCTCAAGCGCGACGGCGTGATCGGCGTTCTGGAATTCGCCCCCACCGACAACTACACCTCGTCGCTGGACGTCTTCTATTCGAAGTTCAAGAACCACCAGATCCAGCGCGGTATCGAGCTGCCGCTGGTCTGGGGCGGCGTGCCGCTGACCGGCGCCCAGGCCTCGGGCGGCTTCGTCAACAGCGGTTCGTTCAACGGCGTCAAGGGCGTGGTCCGCAACGACGGCAACGACCGCAACGCCACCATCAAGTCGGTCGGCTGGAACAACAAGTTCAACGTCGGCGATGACTGGACCCTGGTCAGCGACCTGTCGTGGTCGAAGGTCGACCGCACCGACCAGGTCGTCGAGAGCTATTCGGGCACCGGCCGCTCGGGCGTCGGCGCCACCGACAACATGACGTTCACGATGAACGACGACGGCGTGGCGACCTTCAAGTCGACCCTGAACTACGCCGATCCGAACGTGATCAAGCTGACCAGCCCGCAAGGCTGGGGCGGCGACATCATCACCGGCGGCCAGGACGGCTATCTGAACCAGCCGCATATCCAGGACGAGCTGAAGGCGGCCCGCTTCTCGGCCACCAAGAAGCTGGACGACGGTCTGTCGAGCTTCGAGGTCGGCTTCAACTACAGCGAACGCACCAAGGGCCTGGTCAACGACGAATGGTTCTTGCGCGTGAAGGGCTCGCCGGCCAGCGTCGCGATCCCCTCGTCGGCCATCGTCGGCACCACCTCGCTGGCCTTCATCGGCATCGCCGGCATGGTCAGCTACGACCCGTTCGCGCTGATCAAGAACGGCACGTACGACCTGGTCCGCAACCCCAACGCCGACGTGCTGGTCAAGAGCTGGGACGTCGAGGAAAAGGTCGCGATCGGCTACGTGAAGGCCAATATCGACGCGGCCGTCGGCAGCGTGCCGGTCACCGGCAACTTCGGCTTCCAGATCGTCAACACCGACCAGAGCTCGACCGCTCTCGGCGCCAGCGGCACCGGCACGGGCGTCACCCGCACCAACCTGGCGGGCGGCAAGACCTACACCGACTTCCTGCCCAGCATGAACCTGCAGTTCCACCTGCCGGCCGAGCAGACCCTGCGCTTCGCGGTCGCCCGCACCCTGGCCCGTCCGCGGATGGACCAGATGCGCGCGTCCAAGACCTTCAGCTACGATCCCAGCAAGGCCGGCAACAGCAACATCAACTTCTCGCCGTGGAGCGGTTCGGGCGGCAATCCGGAGCTCGAGCCCTGGCGCGCCGACGCCTACGACGTGTCGTACGAAAAGTACTTCGGCCGTCAGGCCTACGTCTCGCTGGCCGCCTTCTACAAAGACCTGAAGACCTACGTGTACGACCAGAGCGTCGTGTTCGACTTCACGGGCTTCCCGACCAACGGCGGCCCGGCCCCGGCCACGCGCCTGGGCTTGGTCACCACGCCGCAGAACGGCAACGGCGGCAATGTGAAGGGCGTCGAATTCGCCGCCTCGATCCCGGGCGCGCTGTTCACCGACGTGCTGGACGGCTTCGGCGCCACCTTCAGCGCCTCGTACACCGACAGCTCGATCCAGCCGAATCCGGGCGACCCGACCCAGCCGATCCCCGGCCTGTCGAAGAAGGTCGCCAACCTGACCGTCTACTATGAGAAGAACGGCTTCTCGTTCCGCGTCAGCGACCGCTATCGCTCGAAGTTCCTGGGCGAGGTCACGGGCTTTGGCAACGGCCGCAACTACCGGATGGTCAAGGGCGAGTCCGTCGTCGACAGCCAGATCGGCTACACCTTCGAAAAGGGTCCGATGAACGGCCTGTCGGTCCTGGCCCAGGTCAACAACCTGACCAACGAGCCCTTCGTCACCTTCCAGAACAACGACCCGCGTCAGGTCATCGACTACCAGAACTACGGTCGCACCTACCTCGTCGGCCTGAACTACAAGTTCTAACCGACACCACCTTCCCCAAAGCCTATAGCGCCCCTGTCGGCCCTGCCCGACAGGGGCTCTTTTTTGACTTCTACGCTGGTTTTCAAGCTCTCTTTAGGATTGCGCCCGATAGTGCCGCTCATCTGGGGGAGCGCGCGATCATGCTGACCAAGTCCATCCGTCTGGCCGTCCTGCTGGCGAGCGCCGCTGCTGGCTTGAGCGCCTGCGCCACCCGCGAAGAGGTCGCCGCCCTGCGCCAGCCGGCCCTGCCGCCGGTCGCCGTGGCCAAGGCCTCCCCCGCCCGCGCCTTCTATCGCAACGTCGCCGTCCAGGCCGTCGAGGGTGCGCCCGAGTTCCGCTGGTTCGATGGCGGCGCCGTCGTCACCACCCGCCCGACCCGCGTCCAGGTCGTCGAGAGCCTGAACGATCACCTGCGCCATGCCGAGATGCTGGCGCCCTCGCGCCTCGACGCCGAGTACATGCTCTACACGACGTTCGAAGAGCTGCGCGGCCCCAACGTCTGGTGGGGAACCGACAAGCTGGCCTCGGCCCGCGTGACCTTCCGCCTGGTGCGCTGGCGCACGGGCGAGGTGGTGCGCGAGAAGACGCTGGAAGCCTCCTACGAAGCGCGCTGGACCGGCATCACCCCCGACATGACCCGCGCCGCCATCGCCGGTCCGCTGGGCGTCTCGCGCGACCGCGTGCTGGCCCTGCCCGGCGGCGCCATCGGCGGCATCGCCCTGGGCTACTACGTCAACCAGAACCTGATCGTCTCGATCTACGACGCGCCCTATGCCGGCCTCGTCGGCGCGGCCCAGGCCGCCGCCATCGGCGGCCCCAGCCGTCTAGGCCCCGGCTTCGACGCCGCCTTCAACACCGCCCTGGCCGTCGGCACGGCCTCTGGCCGCTTCCAGGACCTGGAGGCCATGCTGGCCGGCGGCGTGATCAGCGCGGCCGGCGCCGCAGCCGGTCCCGTCCCCGCCACCCGCGAGATGTCGCAGCTGGGCGAGGTCACCACCGCCTTCAACGGCCGCGATCGCCGCCTGGCCGCCACGCGCGGCCTGATGGACCTGGCCTTCGACCTCTTCATGAACGAGCTCAGCCACGACGGCTCGGTGGTCTACAAGACCGCCGTCTCGTGCCGCGCCCTCAATGGCGACAGCGGCCGCGGCCCTTACCTGGCCGAGACCGCCGGCGCCTACGCCGTCGACTGCCCCGGCGCGCGCTACAACGACGCCAAGACCACCAAGGCCTTCCCGAGCCAGTTCTAGGGTTTCGCCGCCTCGGCCGCCTCGACGGCCGGCGCACAGACGCGGGTCACCTTCAGCGATCCGCCGCCTGGCCGGGTCTTGTCCAGATCAAGGTCGATGGTGCGTTCGCATCCTTCGTTCAGCGCCTTGATCGCCTGAGCCAAGGTGACGGGATCGACGGCCATGCCGGCGCAGCCACACAGGCAGACAGCCAGCAGCAGGCCCGCCATCGGGCCGACGACGTGCTTCATGGGATGGGTCCTTGGATTGGTAAGCCCGGAGTTCGCCGGGCGCGATTTCGGGCTGGATCCAGAACGGCGGACCGCCTCAGGCCTCGCCTCGATACAGTGCGGCTTCGCCCGCGCGACGACGTGTAAGCCCCGCCAACACGACGCCCTTTTGTTTATTCCAAAGCCTGAACTGATTGGCCGCACCGACAAAATCGCCGGCCTTATGCAGCCTTAGCAACGTGGAGTCGCCGAAGCCCTCGGCGATGCCGTCGCCGTCGTCATCAAGGCCGACATTGTATGCGAACGACACCATGGCGTCGAACTGGGCCTGGGTTGTTGGACGAGAGCGCAGCAGCCGCTGGACTCCCGCGGCGAACCTCGCCAAGTCGCGGTCGAAGCGCGCATCCGCCTGGACCTGGGTCCAGGTCATGCCCGCCTTGATATCCGGTCCTGTCGCACCCCAGCCCAGCGTCCAGACGTCATTGGGCGTCGGCTTGAACGCCTTCAGGCGGCATTTCTCGAAGCCCTTGATGAAGGCGATACAACGGGGGCTAGGCGTCATGAGGATACCTCCGGACGACCGGCGCCTGGCGGTGCAGGTTGGCGAGCATAACCAGCGCCACCCAAGCCAGGGCCAGCAGCAGCATGGTCTCACGCGGGGTCGCGTGGACGCCGGTCCGCACAATTGACAGCGCGGCGACGCCGCAGATAACCGACAGCGCCAGGATAGACGCCCAGACGACGCCAGGCGCGCTGCACCAGCTGGCGAACGCCGGCTTGAGCATGTAGGCGCGGATCGCCAGCCAGCCGCTGGCCAGGGTCGCCGCGGTGACGGCGACGAGGTCCATCCGATTCATCGACCGCTCCCGGCCTGCTCGACAGCCTGTTCGGCCCATCTCAGGGCCTTGGGGAAGAGCAGCGGCAGCAGCTCCCAGCCGAAGACGCCGAACGCGAACGCCACCAGCCCGGCGTCGCGTAGCGAAGCCCATGGGATGAGCGCCGCAACGCGGCCTGCGAAGACGTGGGTCAACAAGAGGCCCGATAGCAGCGCGCAGGCGACGTTCAGGATCAGCCAGTTCACGTCCTTGCGGGTGAGCTGGCCGCCCGATCGCGTCTTGATCGCGAACAAGTACAGGCCGTAGAGGCCCGCGCCCCCGGCGGCCATGCCGTATCGCCCGAGCAAGTCGGGGTCTCTCCAGGGCATACGCAGGCCCCTCCTTTTAAGCGTGATGATGTTGGAAGCGGGTCGCACCCCGCGTGTCGTGCGACCCGCAAACCAGGTCGGCTAAGCGGCGGACCAAGAAGGTCCACGCGGTCTTTTGGCTTGGCGCTGCGGGGCAACCGTCAACGGGCAGGACTAGCCGCCAATTCCAAAAACTCTCCACATATCAACGCCGCTGACTATGGAAAAATAAGCGTTTGGAAGATCTTTCTAAAATTCCATCTAAATCTCATTTCCCATAATCGCCACATTTGCAGAAGCATTCGCAGCACTGACTACTGTATTAGAAGGCCAAATCACATCCACTACCGCCGTCATTTGCCCAGACGTATAGAATCCTCCGCAAGGAATCGTGACTCCATTAATCCTTACGTTCTGAACTGAATTTCCCGCGGAGCTGGAAATTAACTTACCGACGAATGTTCGCCCCTCTGGAACGGTATAAAGCAAAGCGCCGTCCGTAGCGGCGCCGCCAAAGCTCGCAACAACAAGTTTGCCCGAGCCACGAGGATCCATAAGCATTGATATCTATCCCTGATCAAATAAAGCGGACACCAGTCATGCGGACGCCAATCTGGCCATAGTCAGCCATCGCCGACACATTATCGATCCCTTGTTGAACGATAGACCCAGAGACACTAAAGCTCGATACGGAGAAAGATTGAAGCGTTGCAGGATTTAATAGCTGAACGCCTGAGCTACCATCATATCCAACCACCCAGTCAGTTCCAGGCAAATCCAGTAGAATATTTTGCGCAGTATTGTAGTACAAATTATATGAAGAAGAAAAAACCCTTCTAATCGTTGGAATTACCGATGGATTACCACCTGAAATGGAAAACACTTGCCAAGTAGAAACACTTGAAATGTATATGAAATAAACATCTCCAGATTTATTCTTAGAAAATCTAATCTGATGCCGGTATGAACTATAGTTTACACTGGTAAGATTGAAATTTCCAACATAGGACGACGCCACACCACTAACTATGTGGCACGTCGCAGCGCCCATAATTGAACAATAGAGTACGTTATTGTAGGCTGCGATAGCCATGGCGCTCGCACTCCACCCACTTTGGCTCGTTAGGCCAGCAGGAAGTGAGACATCAGCCAAAGCAGTAGAATTAACGGTGTCGTATCGCTTCCAGACAGAACCACCGACCTGGATAGCGTAGAGGATTCCGGTTGCCTGATCATAGGTCGCCGTAGCGATGGACATGCCCGACCAGAGCGTAGTCTCGGCTCCGTTGAAGCCGCCCGCTCGGCGGTACAAGGCGCCACCAGAACTACCAGTGGAATCCGTATAGTAAAAATTACCACCCGCCATGAGGCAAAACTGATTTGAGGTAGTGCTAAAGGCTGTGGATACTGTTAGATATGTGACATTACTACTAATTGGCGCCATCATGGCGTACGCAGACTGACCCGTAGCAGGCAAACTATCGTCGAAGATCGTAGTGCCGCCGGTTTGCAGAATCTGGTTACCGCTGACGCTCTGAAGTCGGTTGAAGACGGGACTCGCGGTAGTCGACAAGCTCATCGTGGCGTCCTTCGGAACCACCTCGAACCCCGAAAAACTGGCCGAGCATTCCAGCGTACGGAACGCCGAGCCATTGCGCAGCAACTGCACCTTTTTGCTCTTCGGGTTCGAGACGACGAGGTCCCGGATTACGAACCCATCGGTCGCGGGCAGGTCGAACAGCTGGTAGCCGGTTTGCAGCTGGCTCAGGTTGACGCTGACGTTGCAGATTTCCTCAAGCGTATCGGCCATGGGCTAGAGAACTCCATATTTCATCAGAGAAGCGATAGGGATGACGCTGGCTTCGGACACCCATTCGAGGTCGAAGTCAGAGCCTGATTTCTTGCGCAGCAACTGGCCCTTTGGGCCGCCGGCGGGAACACCGACGCCGGGCGCGCCAGGTGCGCCCTGCACGCCCGGAACGCCGCCGATGCTGATGTTCCAGCTACTGACCGAGCCGCTCCCGACGGCCTGGGTGACGGCGACCGTCAGGGTCGTGCCGGCGTAGGTGGTGCAGACGCCGACCATGAACTTGGTTGGATCGCCTTGCGCCACGGCGTAGATCGGCATGCCCTCGACGAAGCTTTCGCCAGCGTCGACGGTCCAGGTCTTGCTGCCTGTTCCCAGCGTGTTGGCGGTCGTCGACTTGGTCGAGAACGAGACGCCCGAGGCGACGTTCTGGACCTGCGCGAGGGTCGCCGCAGCCTCGCTGGCCTTGGCGGTGGCGATGCCGGCTTGCGTCGCGGCCAGGGTCACCTGGTTGGTGGCCAGCGTCACCTGGGCCGCGGCGAGCGGAACCTGGTCGGCCGCCACGGTCGCCTTGGCTGTTGCGGTCGCCGCCGAGGCGGCGGAGGCCGCCTTGTCCGCGGTGACCTGGACGGCCAGACCGTTCACCTCGATTGAAAGCGCATTGGCTTCGGTCACGAGCGTCGGCATCTGGCCGATGAAGGCGTCGGCGCGGGTGTTGAAATTGGCGGGATCGTTGGTGGAGGGCGGCGTCGGAAGCGCCGTGATCTGTGCGGGCACGGGTGTCAGACCTCTTCGAGTTCGAGGGAAATCAGGGCGTCTTCCGGCTGGTCCATCGAGATCGTGAACCGCTTGTAGACACCGACGATGAGCAGGGCGGCGAAGTAGCCGCTGTCCTGGTCGTCCAGGCCCGACCACAGCGCCGGCACGGCGTTGAGGTCGTCGCGCAGCTGCAAAATCCGATCGACGTCGGTCTTGCGGCAGCGAATGGTCTGGACCGTGCGCGGCACCGAGCGGCGCGGCGCCAGGGTGGCGGTCCCGAAGTCGTCGCGATCGATCTTCGAGAAGTTCAGCGCGTCGCTTTCGGCCTGGTGCTGGGTGGCGCCCAGATAGACCGAGGTGCCCAGCACCACCCCGCCGCAGGTCACAGGACCGTTGTCCCGGGTCAGGGTGATGGTGATGACCGCGTTGGTGTAGGGCGGCAGGTCGAAGCGTGCGAACTCCTGCCGGTAGCGGAAAGCGCCGAAGAAGTAGTCGTACCAGCCGCTGGTCGGCCGGTTCAGCAAGTTGGCCGAGGCGGTGTAGACGGTCGACCCGGCCACCGTGACCGTGATGGTCACGGTGTCGGCGACGATGCCGACGACGCCGATCGAATCCATGCGCTGGCCTGGGGTGATGGACACGGTCAGCGGCGAGGCCGTCGTCGTGCCGGTGTTGCGCAGCAGGTCGAACATGGCCCAGCGGTTGGTGGGGCCGATATCGGTCCACCACAGGCCGCCGCTATCGGTCGCCGGATCGTGGCCCAGGTTCACGGTGACCCGCGCCGTATGGACGCCGCTGGGCGTCCCGCTGAAGCCGATCGCCCCCCCGCCGCTGGTGGCGGCGACCTTGAAGGTGTCGGCGGTGTCGGCCAGCACGTAGTAGGTCGTGCCAACCGTCAGGCCGGTCGGCAGCACGCCCGTCGTCGAGAACGAAATCGGCGTATTGGCGACCAACCCGTGACTGGGCCAGGTGACGAGGCCGGAGGCGTTGGCCGCGATGATCACCGCCGAGCTGCGACTCGATGTCGATTCATAGGTCCGGTGGCTGGTGGTGCTGATGACCCGGTCGCCGCCCTTGTAGCTGGCGCTCGCGCTCCAAGCCGCCTCCCCCGCCGAAGGTTCGGCGCAGGTCGTGCTGGTCAGCATTGCAGGCGTGATCGTGATGGGAGGAAGCGCGCGCATCAGGCAGCCGCCTGGGTCTGCATGGCGCGACCGCCCTCAGTGACGTTGGTCAAGGTGCGCTCCATCTTGTCGTTGCTGGTGGCGATGCGGGCGTTGCTGGCCCGCAGGTCGGCGAGCTCGGCGCGCAGGTTTCGCAGCTCATCGATGAGGGGCTGCTCGGCGGGCGCGTCGCGGCGGCGGACGTTGACCGCCTCGCCGGGACTGAGCGCCAGGCTGAACAGCTTGGAGTCCGGCGGACCGGAGCCGCCGACCTCGAAACTGCCGCCTGTGGCGAACCTCAGCGAACCGTCCTGCGTATAGGACAGCTTGCCCGCCGCGACCAAGGCGTGGGCGGCTTCGCTCCCCTGCGTGTTGACGATGTCCATGAAGCCGGGATTGTACCTGGCGGCGTTGTCGTTAACCGCCTTGACCACGGGATCGGTCGACCCCGCATTGGCCTTCCCGGCCAGGCTGTTGGCCAGAATCCAATCGAACCTGGCGGAGTTCAGGGCCTTCTCGGCCTTCGTCAGCGATGAGCTGACGCCCGAGCCGGCCGAGGCTGGCGCCGTATCAACCAGGCCCAGGCTGGACCCGCCCACGGACACGACGCCCGCGGCTCTCGCCTCACCCAATGCCCCTTGCAGGCTGAGGATCGCCTGCTCGACGGAGACAACGCTGGCCTTGATCTCGATCAGCCCCTGGACCGAGGCGTCCAGCGCATCGAGCTGACGCTGGGCGATGGACACCTGACGGTCGGCTGTGTCGGCCGCCTCATCGACGGCCGCGCGAACCAGGCCGACGTCGCGCAGATAGTCCAGGCTGGTCGAAACATAGTCGCGCGAGGCCGTCGTGAACGCCTCGCCCTCGGTCTGCAGGCGCCCCATCGCGTCGGCGTCGCCCAGACGGGCCAGCGCCGCCGTCGACAGGAACGTCTCGCGCGACCGGCGATAGCGCGTGGCCGAATCCGTCCCAGCGATCGCGCCAGTCAGGCTGACGCTGAACGCCCGCAGCGAGGTGGACAGCTCCTTGAACTTGTCCCTGGTCGCCTGGATGGCGTCCTGCTCGCGCTGGTAGGCCTGGGTCAGGACGTCCCGCGCGGCCGAGACCTTGGCGGCGGCGTCCTCGGCGGCCCAGATCTGCTGCTGGTACAGCTTCTGCACAGGGTCTTCGATCTGCGTCAGGGCCAGATTCCGCCGCAGCCTCTTGGCCTCCTCGGTGCGCCCCTGCGCCTCCATCAGGCTGGCCAGCATGTTCGACCGGTCGGTCTCCAGCTTGGCCGCCGCGGCCGCGTCCTGCAGCTTCCAGAGGTTCTCCACCAGCGGGACGAGCGTGTCGTCCAGCGCCTTGACCGCCTCCATCTCGGCCGCGCGCGACTTGGCCAGCAGCTGCGCCGACGACAGCGTCAGGTCATCGATCTGACCCTGGATGGACTTGCGCTTTTCTTCGACCTCGGCGGCGTGCTGCAGGCCCCAGAGCGTGTCGAGCAGCGGGCCCAGGGCATCGTCCAAAGCCACGGCCGCCTTTCTCTCAGAGTCATGCGCCTTGGCCAGCTTCTGGGCCGACGACATCGTCAGCTCATCGATCTGATCCTGGATGGACTTGCGCTTTTCTCCGATTTCGGCGGTGCGCTGCAGGCCCCAGAGCGTGTCGAGCAACGGACCCAAGGCCTCGTCCAAAGCCACGGCCGCCTTTCTCTCAGAGTCATGCGCCTTGGCCAGCTTCTGGGCCGACGACATCGTCAGCTCATCGATCTGATCCTGGATCGAGGTCCGCTTGTCGCCGGCGGCGGTCTTGGCGCTCTCGGCCGCAGTGGCGACCTTGTCGAACGCCGGGGCCAGATCCATCAGGGCGGCGTAGAGTTCCGCGCCCTCCTTGGTCGCGACGTTCTGGCCGAGGACCAGCGTCTTGAAGTCGTCGCGTGACAGATCGCCCGGCAGCTTCAGCTCAGTCAGTCGCTCGTTCACATGATCCTGCACGGGCTTGAGGCGCTCGGCCTCAGACAGGAAGTGCTCGGCGAAGAAGGCCGTCTGATCGGTCAAGTTATCGAGACCGCCGACCAGATCGACCAACCGTTCGCGCGCCTCCAGGGAGGCCGCGCCGACCTCGACGAACTTCATGCCGACCGACTTCAGCGTCGTGTCGATCACCTCGTACTGGCGGGCCACGCGGACCAGGGTCTCGAAAGCGCCCTCGCCCACTTTCTGGAACTGGGCGATGGCCGGCAGAGCCGACTTGGCCATGTCGTCGCCCAGCTTGCCGAAGATGGCGCTCAGCGCCTCTTCGATCTGCGTCCCCGTCATGTCCTTGAACGACAGCTTGCCCAGGTCGACCGTGAAGCTGGCCAGCGCCGCCTCGACACCGGTCTCCCCCAGAGCCTTGGCCGCGTCGCTGACGCCCTTGCCCATGGACTTGATCAGCTCGGTGACCTGGCCCAGGAAGTCCGCATCCAGCGAACCGGTCTCGGTGATCACCTTGCTCTTGCTGGACGACTTGAGGAAGAACGCCTTCTTGGTCGTGGTCTCCAGCACCTGCTGGTAGGTCGAGCCCCCCAGCAGACCATTGGCGATGTCGCCCAGGCTGGCGGCGCTGAACTGGATGCCTTGGTCCTGCAGCGTCCGCGTCGTGGACTTCGAGAAGCCGAAGTTCGAGAGCGAGGCCGACGTCCCGGTCTTGCCCAGGTTCAGGCCTTCGGTGCTCAGCATGCCGCCCGCACCGAACGACTTGGCCAGAGCCGAGGCCACAGCGCCGATCTGATCGTCGATCGACTTCAGCGACCGGACCATGGCGTTGCCGTATTCGAGGTCCTTGTTCTCATAGGCCTGGGCGTGGGTCAGGGCTTTTTCGAGACTGTCGGACTTGGCCTTGGAATCGCCGAGGACAGAGCCGGAGCCTTGGGCCTTTTGTTGGTTCTCCATGTCGCTAGCGCCAGGAACCGAACCGCCGCTGGGCTTTCCCTTGATGGCTGCGCCGACCTGGACCAGCGCCGCCAGCACGGCAGCGCCCGCCATCAGGTTGAACGGGAATGGCAGGCTACTGAGCGTCTTGGCGTAGGCGGTGGCGCTGAAGGCGGCCTGTTTACCGACCTCACCCGTGATGGCGCTCGCGTCGGCGGCTCCTTTGAGCGCCATCGACTTGATGGTGTTCAGCGTCTCGATCGTGTGGAACGCGATCTCGGCGACTTGCATCGCCTTGTAGCCATCGGTCCCTTCTTTGAAGAACCCCTTGGCGGCGCCGGCCATGGCGGCATAGCCTTTGATCTGGACCTGGGTGCGCTTCTCGCGTTCCTCCGGCGTCAGATCGCGACCAGCTGCCTCCCTGTTGATCTTGGCGACCTCCAGCGAATAGGCCGAGAAGCTGGTCAGCACACCACCAAGCGCCTTGCCAGTCTTGCCGAACGCGGCTTCGAACTGTTTGCCGAGCTCCGGCGCCAAGGCGTTGATAGCGGTCAGCTTCTCGATGAGCTCGTCGAAGCTCTTGCTGATCGGATCGACAAAGGCCGCCACTCCTTCAACATTGACCACGCTTGGGCGGATGCCCTCAACGACGGCCTCCTGCACCACCGAGACCGGTTCCTTGAAGGTGACGTCGCTGAAGTCGCGCGCTTGTGCGGCTTCACCGGCCTTGCCAGCCACACCGCCATGCGCCTCGCTCTTGGGAACGCTCTTCTTGATGCGCTCCTGGGCGACCTTGACGCTCTTGTCCGAGATTTCGCTGAATGTCGCGATGGTCCCATCGTGCGCCTTCTTGAAAGCCGCCTCATAGGCCTTGCCCGCGACATCGGCGACCGCTTTGGCCGCGCCCGCATACTTGTTGTTCAGCCGCGCAATGTGGACGTCGCCCAGCTCCGGAAGATTGATCGACAGACCAAGCTTTTTCGCGATGCCGTTGACCGAAATGATCATGCCGTTCACCAGCGCGATCGCGCTGTTGACCATCTTCTCGACGCCGTCGATCAGGATGTTCACCGCGGAGATGACAAGGTCGCCGATCGCCGCCGGCAGCATCGACCAAGTGGCTTTGATCGCGGCGAAGCCTCCGGCAAAGGCGCCGATGACGGTGGCGATAGCCTCGGCGGTTGGCTTGGCGAACCCAGCCAGGAACTTCTGGAAATTCTCGCCCGCCTCCTTGATCGTTGGGCCAAACGCCGATTGGAGCTTGTCGCCTAGCACCTGGAAGGTCGCCGTAGCGACGTCACCCATGGTGACGGACTTGTCCTTGACGTTCTTCAGCTGATCGGCCGTGAGCCCCAGGCCAGCCGTGATGTCCTTGTTGGACTGGTTGATCGCAGCTGCGCCGATCGCGAAGGGAGCCGCAATGGCAGCCGCTCCCGCCGCAACCGCCGCGAAGGGAAGCGCCAGCGGCGCCACCGTCTCGGCGATCCCCAACAGGACGCCTCGCAGGCCGACACCGCCTTTGGCGGCATTGGCGAAGACTTCCGCGATGCCGGGCCCCTGCTCCAAAAAGACCTTGAACGGATCAGCGCCGGACGCCAACGAGTCGAACGTCGCCTTTAGCGACCCGCCCAGCTTCTTGACGTTCTCGCCCGACAGCTTGGCGACTTCGCCGCTTTTCTTGTGCGCGCCGCTCAGCGCTTCGATCCGCTTGGCGACCTCCGCCGCGAGCTTTTCGGTCTCCTTCAGCCCTTTGACGTGAATGTCGGTCGCCTTGCCGCTGTCTTTCGACAACGCCGCAAGTTCGGCCATCTCATCGTTCACGCTGGACAAGGCGCTCGCCAAAGGTGAAGCCACCTTGGCCACCGCCGCCACCTGAGCCTCGAGCGAGGTGACCGGGCCAAGACATTTGGCCACCTGGGCGGCGATTTTTCCAATGGCCGCAGCGGCTCCATCGCTGGCGCCGGCCAGCCTCTGCTCGGCGATCGTCAGCTTTCCCGCCGCATCGGTCGCGGCCTTGAAGCTCTTGGCCAGATCGTCGAGATCCTTTTTGTCGCTCACAAGCGGCTCTCCCCAAAAAGTTCGGGCCGCGCCTCCTTGCGAAGGCGCAGCCCGGTGGTGGTCAGCCGCCCTTGGCGGGGGCCGTCATCGTCAGAAGGTGTTCGGCGTCGAGGGCCAGGAGCGCGCGGCGCTCCCACGGGTCCAGCCGCACGCCCTCGTCGCGCTCCCAGGCCTGGATCTCCAGGCGCGAGAGGCGCGAGGGGCCAAAGCCGCCGGACTGGCGGGTCTGGCACAGATCGGCGTACCAGGCCCACAGGTGAGCCACATGCGGCGACAGCGGCGGCGGGTTGGCGAGCCGCCAGGTCGCCTCGGCCTCGCCCTGCCGGGCCAGGCTTTCGAGGTGAACCCTCAGCGGCTCGCCGTCGTCCTGGCGCCCCGCGAGCTCGAACTGCTCGCGGGCGTAGGCGATCAGGCCGCCGACTTGCCCGGCATAAAATTTCCGAGGTTGTTCGAGGCCGTGGTGACCTGTTCTGCGATCTCGGAATTGCGGCTGACCAGGCGGAAGGCATTTTCGGCCGACCACTCCTGCTTGATGCCCCGCCAGCCGACCAGGCGGACGGCGGTCAGGCGGTGACCGAAGGCGATGTCGTCCTCGATCGGCGTATAGTCGGCCTTGTCGGGATTGGCGCGGCCGGTCATGGCGGCGGCCACGGCCTGCTTCTTGCGGCGGTCGTTGACAAGGCGGTTGACCTCGGACTGCACCTTCTCGGACTGGCCGCCCAGCACCATCAGGAAGACGCCGGAGCCCGAGCCGTCGGCGCGGACATATTCGACCTCGAAGGGCGTGTCGCCGGCGGCGACGGCGTCGAGATCGTTGAGGTCGAACAGGGTGTCGGTCTTGGTCATGAAATGTCCTTGGGAAAAGGACGGCCGGGCGCGACCCGGCCGTTAAGTTGAGAGGGACTTGGGAGGGAGAAAGAAGGACGCGCGCCGGTTAGGCGGCGCTGTCCTGGATGGCGACGATGGTCTGGTCGGTGGCCAGGGCCGCGCCGCCGGCGCCGTTGATCTGGGCCGTGAACGGATAGGTCCGGATGATGGCCTTCTCGCCGTCGTCCGGGGTGTCGCCGGTCAGCTTGATCATCGGCAGGTTGATGACCACGAAGTCGGCGTTGGCCGTAGCGTCCTTGGTGATGGCGAGGACCAGCGAGGTCGTCGAGCGGCCTTCGAAGATGGTCTGCAGGGTCGCGCCGTCGAACTTGGCGGTGAACGAACCCGACACGGCCAGGCGGCCGCGCTGGATGTCGTCGACCACGTTCGAACCGACGACCGCGTCGCTGTGGGCGACGTTGCCGTTGATGGTCACCTGAGCGCCGGTGACGTTGGCCACCGCCGCGCCGTTGACCAGGATCACGCCGTTGACCGCCGTCAGGATGTCGGTGGCGGTCTCAGCGGCCGGCGAGGTCAGCACCTGGGCCGCGCCCAGGGTGCGGGTGCGGCCGACGGTGTCCAGGCTGATCGTGGCGTTGCCGGTGGCCGGCAGGTTCAGCGCGGCCTGGCCGATCTGCTGGTCGGCATAGGTCTCCGAGCGGCCCAGGTCCGGATACCACTCCTCGAAGGTGTAGTAGTCGTTGGTGTGGGCGGTCAGCGGCACCAGCGACTTCTTGCCCGAGACGGCGATCGTGGCGGCGGCGATGTTGGTCTCCGCGAACATCGGCGAGCCGTTGACGACACGCACCGTGGCGACCGTGGCCGTCAAGGTGACGATCAGCAGGTTCTTCTGGGTGTTCAGGGCGTTGAACGCGCCGGCGGTCAGGCGAACGACGTCGCCGACCTTGAAGCCGTCGGTCAGGAACGAGCCGGCCGAGCGGGTCAGGGTCCAGTTCTGGCCCGAGGCGGCGACGCTGATCGTGGCGCCCGCAGCCGATGCGCCGGCCGTCATGTCCTTGCGCAGAAGCGAGGCCAGCAGAGCGGCGTACGAGCCCGGCGACAGCAGGCCGTCGATCTTGCCGGCCGGCTTGACCACGCCCAGGCCCACGCCCGTCGACTGCTGGTGGCTGACGATCTCGTTGCTTTCGAAGGTATCCGGCGGGGCCTGGAACACCGAACTGGTGCGGCGGACGATCTGGCCGCCCGCGCCGGTGGCGGCGGCGCCGAGGCCGGTCTGCTTCTTGTAGACGGTCTTCTTGTTGATGCCCTGGGCGACAGCCATGGGGATCTTCTCCGTGAAGTTATCGGGATGGGTGGAAGCTGGACGAGACCCAGGGGTCGTCCCTTCGGGCGGAGACCGCCGTCAGCTGGTGATCGTGGCCAGGAACGGGACCTGGACGGGCACGACGTAGCGATCGCCCTCCAGGATCGCGGCCAGGATGAGAGGGGTGCGCGCGACCTGGGTGGTCAGCCCGTCGGCGGTGAAGACCGCGCCGCTCGGGAAGACGGCGCGCAGCAGCTCGATGCGGGCGGAGAGGTCGGCCATGCCGTCGCCCTGCGGCCAGCACAGCGCGACCACGAGCATGCCGCCCTGCTGGAAGCCGCGGCCGTACTCGGTGTTGAGTGGCGGCTCGAACAGCATTGACACGCGCTGGTATGGCGTCCCTGCCGTGGGTGTGTAGGCCGTGTTCTCCCAGGCCGTGGCCAGAGGCGGGCTGATGGCGGTGAGCGCCGTCTCCAGCGCCGCGCGGATTTTAATGACGCTCATCGGCGATCCGCCGGGGTCGCGGCGGTCGAGACACGGAGGGGCGAACCGGAAGCCTGGCGGCTCCCGGGAACGAGGGCGAGGATCATGTTGGGGTGTCCCTGGTGACGGGCGAGACGAAGACCCCGCGCCTGAGGTCAGGTGCGAAGTCCGCAAGGGATCGAAAGTTCGGATTTCAGTCTTCGGAGGTCTAGGTCGCCGTCAGGGGCGCATCTCCGAGAATGATCAGATTAGACCATCTACCTTCCCAACGGTCAATCAATTTGTTCTCTAAATGTTCTTATTTTTGCGGTCACGCGCGATCTGCTTGGCCAAGGCCACGACGAGGTCGAGCGCCTCGGTCAGGACTTCACGATGACGCGTGAAGGTGCGACCCGCGCCCCAGACCGAAAGGCTGGTCCCCTCACCCACCACTGCACGCAGAAGGCGCAGGGCCATGGGTTTATCGGCCAGGCTCATGGCGACGGCGCGGTCGGCGCGGGCGACAAAATCCAGCATGCGGGCGCGGCGCAGGCGGGCGGCCACGAAGCGGTCGTTGTCATGGCCGCCGCCGGCGCCGGGCTCCAGGCTGGCGGCGCGCAGGTCACGGCCGCGCGCCTCGAAACCGGCGCGGTACAGGAGGCCGACGGCATAGTGGGCGTCTGTGATGTGGCCGGCCTGGCGCAGGCTTCGCAGACCGTCGCGACTGGAAATCCGCAAAGGCCCCTCGCCGGTCTCGACTCGTTCGCCGCGCGCCTTGGCCAGGGTCAGCGTCTCGACCAGGCCGGCGGCGACATCGCTTTGCTCGGTGCGAGCCAGCTGAGCGCCGGCGATCCGCAGTACGGCCTCGCGCGCCGCCTGGCGGGCGGCGGGGCTGATGGCCACGCTGGCGGCGCGATCGGCGCGGGCCAGTTCGGCAAGCTCGGTCGAGGTCAGGCCTTCGGGCCGGATGACTTGGACGGAAATGACAGGTCCCCTTCTCACAGTTCGAATGTTCAGCGCCCGAACCGGACGCCGCGCCGGTTTTCAGCCAGCGCGTGGCGGCGGGCCTCGCCGGCGCAGACCTGGGCGACGAAGTCGTGCCCCTCGCTCTCGGCCAGCATCCGGCCAGCGGCGCGAATGATCGCGCAGAGCATCGGCTTGCGCGGGCCACAGGTGCGGACAGCCTGGTCGACGGCGCCTTCAGTGACCTCGTCCTGCAGCATGCTCACCCGCCCTGCTCGTTCAGCACGGCCTGACCGGCGGCGGTCAGGCCGATTCGGCAAGGGCGGCCGCCCAGGCGCTCGACCAAACCGAGGAGGCGCGCGGCCTGGGCGCGGTCGCTGCCGGCCGACAGACTCACGGCCATCTCGTCGGCTAGGTCGGCCAGGGTCAGCGGGCCTTCCGCCAGGGCCTCCAGCACCGCCAGCGCCTTGGCCGGAACGACGGGCTCGTCAGGCAGCACGCCGAACAGGCGGGTGCGGATCGCCTCGGACAAGACGTAGCGATCGGGGCGTGGGTCGCCCATCAGCCGGCCGGTGAGTACGGCGCGCGGCGGCCGCCGGTCGGCGTCGGTGCGACGGGCGCTATAGACGAACATAGGCGCGTGACCGGCCTGACCGGTCGCGGGGATCGGAATCATCTGGGATTTCCTGCGGCTGAAGCCGATGGATGGGGATCTGGTCGAGGAAGCCGCCTGACTCGCGTCGCCAAGGCGGAACTTCCCGAATATCCAATTTGTACCAAATACAAATTTGCATGGCAAGCAAATTTTGTGTTTAATGGTCGGACATTCCCCTTTCGCTCCTCCGTGAGATTTGCATGACACCGGATCGGCAGGCCAAGGCGCAGCGGCGCGCGAAGACCTTCATCCGCGCTTGGCGCAAGCATCGCGACATGAACCTGGAGCAGGCGATCGAACGCCTAGAGCTCGAGGTCGGCTATCCCTATTCGGTGGCCCAGTTGTCACGGGTCGAACGGGGCGAGACCGGCTATTCGCAGGATCTGATGGAGGCGCTGGCCACCATCTACCGCTGCGAGCCCGCCGACCTGCTCATGCGCGACCCGGCGGCTTCAGAAGCGATCTGGTCGATCTGGGACCAGCTTCAGCCGGTTCAACGTTTGCAGTTGGTCGAGATCGGACAAACCCTTAAGAAGGTAGGATAAAAGCCGCCTAATCGAGCACGAGGATCTCGCCTTGCCGCGCGATTAGCGTCGGCTTGCCCCAGAGACCCGACAGCGGCTCGCCGCGCACGCGGTACAGCGCCACGCCTAACGATCGCCGGGCCAGGACCTTCATTTCACGCCGCGCGTCCTCCTCGAAATAGCACTCCCTCACCTCGGTCGGCGCCAGCGTTCCGCTGCGCTTTCCGAAGGCCTGCACGCAGAAACGCGTCACCGCGAACACGACAACCTCCGCCTTCAACGCCACTACTCTGCACGCCTCCTTCGCGTGAGTCGATCGGTCGCGACGGCGCATACGTCCGAGTCTGACGTGTGTTAATTTTTGCACTGAAAACAAAATTTGGGTGCAGCGTCGAATTTGCATGAAAAGCAAAACTGGCTCCAATGCAGCTACGCTACGAAGCGGCATCGGCCAGATTTTCTGGGATTTGGTAGGCCCGGAGGGACTCGAACCCCCAACCAGACCGTTATGAGCGGTCGGCTCTAACCATTGAGCTACAGGCCCGCGCGGATACGGGTGAGCGTACGCGAGAGCCGGCGAATAACATGAGCCGAACGCGGCTTAAAGCTCCGGTTCAGGTTGAGGCTGTCACGAAGGAACCCATAGCTGTCCGGCGGCGCTTCCCCTGCCCCGGACGGCCCTGGAGAAAGAACGATGACCAACACCGCTCGCCACCTGAAGACGATCGTCATGCCCGCCCTGATCGGCGGCGCGCTGCTGATGGGCGCCGCCGCCCCGGCCCTGGCGCAGACCAGCGCCGACTCGGCGTTCAAGGCCACGACCTTCAGCCTGTCGGCCTATGGCGAGACCCGCGTGGCGCCGGACATGGCCACCATCACCCTGGGCGTGCAGACCGAAGCCGCCACCGCCGGCGAGGCCATGAAGGCCAACGGCGCGCGGATGAACCAGGTGATGGCCGCGCTGAAGAAGGCCGGGATCGCCGAGCGCGACGTCCAGACCTCGAACCTGAACCTCAACGCCCAGTACGCCTATGAGCAGAACCAGCCGCCGAAACTGACCGGCTACCAAGCCTCGAACCAGGTGACGATCACGGTCCGCGACCTCAAGAAGCTGGGCGCGACGGTCGACGCCACGGTCGGCGCCGGCGCTAACACCGTCAACGGCATCAGCTTTGGCCTCACCAACCCGCAGGCCGCCGAAGACGCCGCCCGCCTGGAGGCCGTGAAGGCCCTGCAGGCCAAGGCCGAGCTCTACGGCCGCGCCACCGGCTACAAGGCCGTGCGCCTGGTCAATCTGAGCGAAGGCGGCGGCTACCAGCCCCCGGTCGCGCCGATGCCGGTGTTCGCCATGGCCAAGCGCGAGATGGCCGACTCGACCAGCATCGCGGCTGGCGAACTGAAGGTCCGCATCGACGTCAGCGCGACGTACGAAGCCGCCAAGTAAGCGCGCTAAGCTCGCGCACAAGAAAAAGCCGCCGCCGGGATCCCGGCGGCGGTTTTGATGTCTCTAGAAGCCGGACTTCCTGAAAGCCCGCTCGACCCGGTCCTGGATCTCCAGGCCCGGCAGCGCCTTGTCGCCTTCCATCACCGCGACATAGGTCAGGCCGCGCGGCGGCTTGCCTTCGCCCGTCGGCACCGGACCGATAGCCCAGCCGACCGTGGCGCCGTCGGGACCGCCGCTGGCGCAGCTGAGGAAGCGCGCCGGTTTGCCCAGATTAGCCTTCAGCAGCGCCTCGGCCGTGGTCTGCGCGCCTTCGCAGGACGGCAGGTTGCGCGAGCAGGTGATGTAGCCGCCACCGCGCCAGACCAGCTTGCCCCCCGCGTCGGCGATCACCACGCAGGTCGAAGGCGAGCCGATCGACTTGCCGACCGCCTGGGTCAGCACGGCCTCGTCCACGCCTTGCGGCAGCTTCGGCGAGCAGGCCGACAGGCCGGCGGCGGCGAGAACAACGAGCGCCAGGCGCTTCATGCCCTAGGCCGCCTTCTTGATCAGGTTGCCTTCGTCCAGCAGCACGACGGTCGGAGCGTAGTTGCGCGCCTCTTCCACGGCCATCTGGCAGTAGGTGACGACGATGACGAGGTCGTTCTTCTGCACCAGGCGGGCGGCGGCGCCGTTGACGCCGATCACCTTCGAGCCACGCGGGGCCTCGATGGCGTAGGTGGTGAAGCGCGCGCCATTGGTGATGTTCAGCACGTCGACCTGCTCGTTCGGCAGGATGCCCGAGGCGTCCAGCAGGTCGCGGTCGATGGCGATCGAGCCTTCGTAGTCGAGGTCGGCCTGGGTCACCGTGGCGCGGTGCAGCTTGGCCTTCAGCATGGTGAGCAGCATGGCGGGGAACTTATCCCTTTGAACTAAATTGGATTTTCAAGGCCGCCACACACAAGGCCCGGAAAGAGGTCACGCCATATAGACACGAACCCGTGCGCGTTCAATCGCACCGCAGCATGAGACTCATGGTTAACAGCGCGACCTTTTCACGCTAGGGTTTCGCAGAACGCGGTTCTGTGGGGGAAGCCATGCGTCACGGAAGATGGTGGGCGATCGCTGGAGCTGTCGCCGTAAGCGTGGTCGCGGGGGCGGCCTGGATCTCGGCCAGTCGAGCTCAGACACGGGACGCTACCGGCGCGCCAATCCCTGGCGCGACGGCTGTTCGGCCTGGCCTCGCGGCGCTGGTGGCGCGGCCGCGCAGCCGGGTGGACTGGCAGGGCGCCGTTGGCGGCGTGAGACAGTCGGCCAATGTCGGCGAGAGCTTGGCGACCAACCTCAACCGCGAGCAGGTCGACATGACCGCCGTGCCGATCCTGCTGCCGCAGGACGCCAAGCTGACCGCCGGGGCGCGGATCTACAGCTTCGGCGACTACTACACGATCACCAGCAACACCGCCGGCGGCCGCGTCTCGCTGAGCGGCACGACCGCCACCGTGCCGATGCCGGCCGACAAGCCGCTGAAGATCGAGACGGGGCCGGAGATGCTGACCGTCCAGCGCACGGTCGATGGCCAGCTGGCCAGCTTCGTCCGCTACGGCGTGCTCTACACGGTGGAGATCCGCTGCGACGCGGCGGGCGACCCGCGCTGCGCCGACGACAACTACGTGCTGGGCCTGGTCGGCAAGACCACGGCCGTGGTGATGGGCAAGGCCGCGCGCGAAGCCGCCGGGCTGGGAGGTTGACCATGCGCCTCTCCCCACTCCTGCTGATCGCTCTGCTGGCCGCAGCGCCGCTCGCATCCTGTCACGACGACACCAAGCCGCCGGCCGGCGAAACGCCCAAGCCGCCCTCGCCCGAGCCGGGTCCGCCCCAGCCCGACGACACGCCTGCCGACGGCGGGGCCGAGCAGCCGTCCAGCGAACCGGTGCCACCCAGCCCCGATCCCGCGCCGCAGCCGCCCAGCCCGCCCTCGCCGGCCACCTTCGACCACGCCCCCGCGGGCGCGATCCCGGCCGGCCAGGGTCCGGGCTATCTGGACCGCACGGTGTGGTCGCCGAACATGTGCTGGCCGCTGGCCGAGGCCGGCTTCCCAAATTCGCAGGTCTATGGCCCCGGCGGCGGCATGGGTCCGGCCGGCAAGCCCAGCCAGTGCGACACGCTGAACTACAGCCTGCCCTGGCATGACACCTTCTGCGAGGCGCGCTCGCGCTCGAACCCGCTGTGCGCAGGGTCGGGCACGGGGCACCAGGGCCAGGACATCCGTCCGGCCACCTGCAAGAAGAACGAACACTTCGCCGTGGCTGCCGAGGCCGGGACGATCACCGACATCGGCTCCTACAGCGTCACCCTCGTGGCCAAGGCCCAGCCGCACTACACCTATCGCTACCTGCACATGCAGATGTCGACCCTGGCGGTGAAGGAAGGCGACCAGGTCGCCAAGGGCCAGAAGCTGGGCAAGGTCTCGAACGACTTCGGCGGCACGCCGACCACCATCCACCTGCACTTCGAGCTGCGGGCCGGGGTGGCGGGCACGACGACCGACGGCAAGTCGATCGCCCTGCTGACCTTCCTGCCGCCGTATCTGAGCTTGGCCGAAGCCTATCAGCGCAAGCTGAACGGCCAGGCCTGTGGCGGCTAGTCCACGGCGGCCTTCAGGAAGGCGACCATGTCGGCCAACAGGCTCGACTTGCGGCGGAACAGGCGCGACAGGGCCAGCACCGGACCGGCGTGACCCATGCCGGGGTAGTGATGCTCCTCGACCTTGGCGCCCGCGTCGCGCAGGGCGGCGGCCAACTTGCGGGTATTGCGAGGACGGACCAGCGTGTCCTGATCCCCGGTGGCCAGGAAAGCCGCTGGCGCATTGGCGCGGGCATAGGCGACCGGCTGGGTGGCTGGCAGGTCCTTCGCCCCACCGAAAGTCCGGATCGTGACCGGGCCGTCCAGCGGCAGGAAGACGTAAGGCCCAGACAGCCCGGCGAAGGCGCGGATCAGGCCCGATACGCCCCAGCGCGGGTCGAGCGCCAGCATGGCGGCGTTGTAGGCGCCGGCCGAGTGGCCGATCAAGACGATACCGGCCGGATCGCCGCCCAGGCTGGCGGCGTGCTCGACCACCCAGCGCACGGCTGCGGCGCCGTCCTCCAGGAAGCGGGGATAGACGTCCGGGTAGACGCGGTAGTCGGGAACCACCGTGAGGAAGCCCTGCGCCGCCAGCGTCCGCGCGACCCAGCGATACTCCTGGCGACGGCCGGTCTCCCACGAACCGCCATAGAAGAAGATCGCCACCGGCGCGGGGCCGTCGGCCTTCAGCGGCGCATAGACATCGAGCCCGCCGCGCGGTCCCTCGGCGTAGCGGCCGTCGTGGGTCACCCGCCGCGCCGGGTCCTTCGGCGCCACCAGGGCGAACAGTTGCAGCGGCGAGAAGGCGGCGAGCAGGCGCTTGATCATGGGCGACCTTCGACTAGCTTGGCGATGGCGTCGAGATAGGCGGCGAAAGCCGCGCGGCCGCTGTCGCTGAGCGCCACGCGGGTGAGCGGCTTGCGACCGACAAAGCTCTTGTCGATGGCGACGTAGCCGGCCTCCTCCAGCTTGCGCAGGTGGACCGACAGGTTGCCGTCGGTCAGCGACAGCTTGGCTTTCAAAGTGTTGAAGTCGGCGCTGCCGGCGCTGGTCAGGAAGGCCATGATCCCCAGCCGCACGCGGCCGTGGATCACCTCGTCCAGGCGATCGATCTCGAAGTCTTCCACGTCAGCCGGCCGACCGCCGCGACAAGGCCAGGCCCGGGACGAAGGCCAGCAGGAACAGCGCCAGCGCATAGGCCAGCCATACGCTGGTTGAGCCGATCAGCAGGCTCATGCCGATCGCCGCGGCGAACGAGGCGATGGCCACCAGCCGGATCCAGACTAGCTTCGACACGCTGGCCGCCACCCACCAAGCCGCGCCGTAGAGGACGAGGATGATCGAGGGCGCGAAGCCGATCAGCAGCCCCGTCTGGGCCTTCCAGCTGGCCAGGCCCAGGGCGGCGAACAGCACGAAGCAGGCGATGCCGACGCCGGTCCAGACGTCGTGATGCGCGCGGTTCGAGGTGGAGTCCGCGCCGGGGGCTTTGGCGACCTTGCCGATCAGCACGCCCTGGAGGGTCAGGTGCACGGCGACCGTGACCGCCCACAGGCCAAACAACCAGACCTTCGGAACAGCGATGACGTCGGTCAGGACCAGCCACTGAACCAGGCTGGCCGCGCCGTAGCAGCCGCCCGCCGCCGCCAGCAACGAACCGCCCAGCAACGGCGTGCGGGCGCCGTCCTCGGCCAGGGCGCGCAGGAAGGCGAGATCGTCGCGGATGGCCTTCACGTCGTCGGTCATGGCGAATCCTCCGGTGGAGAACCGCCACTTTGCGACGTAAAGCGCGCCGAGCCTAGAGCTTGAAGCCGCCGCTCTCGATCTTGGCGTGCAGGGCCTTGGTGATCTTCACATAGCCCTTGCCCGGATCGCGGAAGTACAGCGGATCCTTGGTCTTGCTCGGGTCGAAGCCCTCATTGACCAGGTCGATCTTGCGGTACTTGAAGGTGCCGGTGGTCTCGATCTGCTGCTGCAGGCGCACGAACAGTGGTCGGGCATAGCTGGGCAGCTGCTCGTCGACGTGCTTGGCGAAGGCCTCGACGTCGAACCCGTCTTCCACGACCAGCGCGGCCATGCCGGCCTTGCCGTCCAGGTCGCCGACCTTGACGCCGTAGACGTTGACTTCCTGCACGCCCTCGAAGCTGGCGATGCGTTCGGAGACCTCGCTGGTGGCGACGTTCTCGCCCTTCCAGCGGAAGGTGTCGCCGATGCGGTCGACGAAATAGATGTAGCCGTCGCCGTCGACCTTCATCAGGTCGCCAGTGCGGAACCAGGCGTCGCCCTTCTGGAAGACGTCGTGCAGGACCTTCTTCTCGGTGGCGGCCTTGTCGGCGTAGCCGGTGTAGTTCGAGCGGGCGTCGGCGCCGATGTGGCCGATGCACTCGCCGACCTCGCCGGGCGCGACCTCGATGCAGCAGCCGTTGGCGCTGCGGATCGGCATCTCGGTCTCGACGTCGAACTTGACGATCCGGATGTTGAACTTCTTCTTCAGATAGCCGGGGATCCGGCCGATCGCGCCACGCTTGCCGTCGAAGTTGAACAGCGAGACGTTGCCCTCGGTCGCGCCGTAGAACTCCAGCACGTCGCCGACCTTGAAGCGGTCCAGCATGTCGTTCCAGACGTCGGGACGCAGGCCGTTGCCGAAGATCATGCGGATCTTGTGGGCGCGCTCCAGCTCGTGCTCGGGCTGGTTGGCCAGGTAGCGGCACAGCTCGCCGATATAGACGAACATCGTGCAGTTCTCGGCGACGATCTCGGGCCAGAAGTGGGTGGCCGAGAACTTCTTGCGCAGCACGATCGAGCCGCCGTTCAGCAGGCCCGCGCCCATGGCGCAGAGACCGCCGGTGGCGTGGTACAGCGGCAGGGTCACGTAGATGCGGTCGGTCTCCTTGGAGCCCGTCGAGCCGGCGAAGCCGCGCATGTAGAGCTGGGCGCGCATGTGGGTGATGCGCGCGGCCTTGGGCAGGCCGGTGGTGCCGCTGGTGAAGATGTAGAGGGCTGTGTCCTTGGCGACGATGCCGTCACGGGCCGTCTCGCGGTCCGGGCGTAGCTGGCTGCAGCTCTTCAGCGCCTTGACCAGGTCGCGCTGCTCGCCATGGACGGGACCCAGCACCCACTGGTGCATGTGGCGGGTCAGCTGCCCTTTTACGTCCTCGAAACAGGGCGAGGTTTCGGGGTCGACGATGCAGTGCATCGCCTGGGAGATGTTCAGGCAGTGCGCCAGAGCCGCGCCGGTCAGCTGATTGTTGATCAGGGCCGTAGCGACGCCGATCTTGGTCAGGCCGTACCAGATGGCCATGTACTCAAGCCGGTTGGGCATGAACAGCGCCACGGTCTGCCCGCGCGTGATCCCCTGCCCCTTTGCCCAGTGGGCATAGCGGTTGGCGATGGCGTCCAGCTCGGCATAGGTGACCGACTTGCCTTCGAAGGTGATCGCCTGGCGGTCGCGCCACTTGTCGACGGCGGCTTCCAGGTCGTCGCAGATCAAGTTGGGACTGTCGGGAGCGATAGACTTCACGCGCTTGAGCGTCCGGGAAAGTCCCTTCAGGAAACGGATTTCCCGCTTAATCTTTTGACGCAAACGCATTCGGCTCTCCCTTCAAACAACCATTGGAGAGCGCCGCGCGACGGGTCAAGCCGCCGCGCGCTGCATCGCAAACGTTTCAATGTTCGCTCAACCTGAACAGCGATCACCAACGACCGCCGCGTCAGCCGTTGAGCATCAGCCCGCAGCTTGACGACGCTGGTCGTCGCGGGCCGATTTCAGCTTTTCGGCCACCAGGAACGCCAATTCCAGCGCTTGTTCACCGTTCAGGCGCGGGTCGCAGTGCGTGTGATAGCGATCGGCGAGATCGGTCTCTGAAACCGCCCGTGCGCCGCCCAGGCATTCGGTGACGTTCTGGCCGGTCATTTCCAGGTGCACGCCGCCGGGATGGACGCCCTCGGCTTGGGCGATCTCCACGAAGCTCTTCACTTCGCCGAGGATGCGGTCGAACGGCCGGGTCTTGTAGCCGGTCGAAGCCTTCAGCGTATTGCCGTGCATCGGGTCGGTGGCCCAGACCACCGAGCGGCCGGCCGACTTGGTGGCCCTCATCAGGCGCGGCAGGCGGTCGGCGATCTTGTCCGAACCGAAGCGGCCGTAAAGCGTCAGGCGGCCCGGTTCGTTGTTGGGATTCAGCACGTCGATCAGGCGCAGGAGGTCGTCGCCCTCCATGGTCGGGCCGCACTTCAAGCCGATCGGGTTCTTCACGCCCTTCATGAACTCGATGTGCGCGCCGTCCAGCTGGCGGGTGCGCTCGCCGATCCACAGCAGGTGGGCGCTGGTGTCGTACCAGTCGCCCGAGGTGCTATCGACGCGGGTCATGGCCTCCTCGAAGCCCAGCAGCAGGGCTTCGTGGCTGGTGAAGAACTCCACCTGGTGCATGCCCGGATGGCTCTGGGGCGTGACGCCGATGGCGGCCATGAAGGCCAGGCTCTCGGTGATCTTGTCCGACAGTTCGCGATAACGCGCGCCCTGCGGGCTGTCGCCGACGAAGCCCAGGGTCCAGCGGTGGATGTTGTGCAGGTCGGCATAGCCGCCGCTGGCGAAGGCGCGCAGCAGGTTTAGCGTCGCGGCCGACTGGCCATAGGCCTTCAGCAGGCGGTCCGGATCCGGCACGCGCTCTTCGGACGTGAAGTCCATGCCGTTGATGATGTCGCCGCGATAGGACGGCAGGGTCTCGTCACCGATTGTCTCGACGGGCTCGGAGCGCGGCTTGGCGAACTGGCCGGCGATGCGGCCCACCTTCACCACCGGCTTGCCGCCGGCGAAGGTCAGCACCACCGCCATCTGCAGGATCAGACGGAAGGTGTCGCGGATGTTGTCGGCGTGGAATTCCTTGAAGCTCTCGGCGCAATCGCCGCCCTGCAGCAGGAAGGCCCGGCCCTCGGCGACATCGCCCAGCAGGCTTTTCAGGCGGCGCGCCTCGCCGGCGAAGACCAGCGGCGGCATCTGGCGCAGCGTCTGCTCGACCCGCTCCACCGCGCCCATGTCCGGATAATCGGTGGGCATGTGCTTGGCGGGCTTGGCTCTCCAGGCGGCGGGGGTCCAGCGGGCGGTCATGACAAGGCTCGATAACTGAAAGGGCGGCGTAGATACCGCGAAAGGAACTAAAAGGCAAAATCATGCGGCTGAACACCGCCAATCCACCCGGACGAGAAAAGTCGTAGTCGCGCTAACGCCGAGCGGCAGCTGATTTTTGCGCAATCCCGCAGGCGATGGCGGCGATGACGCCCAGCGCCAGCCACCATTCCTGCCAGACGCCAAAGCTCAGGCCGCCGATCAGGACGTAGGAGGTCAGGCTGGCGGCCGCCATGGCGCCGTCGCGGCGGTTCTCGCCCGTCCAGGCCACGATCCGATATAGCACCCAGGCGAAGAACGCCGCCGCCAGGGCCGCGCCCAGAGCGCCCAGCTCCAGCCAAAGCTGCAGGGCGGCGTTGTGGGTGTGCAGCGGAATGGCGTTGCCGAAGATCCGGCTGGCGTCGATGCCCCAGCCGCGCAGCGCATGCTCGACGATCTGGTTGGCGGCGAAGGCCCAGATGTTCAGGCGCGCGTCCCAAGACGGCGGCGCCATCACGTGCAGCCAGGCGAAGAAGCCCGAGCGCACGCCCCACAGCACCACCATCGGCGCGAAGATGAACAGCGTCGCCACGGCCGGGATCATGGCGCGTACGAACGGCTTGCCGATCAGGCGCGTCCCCAGCCAGGCCAGTCCGCCGATCACCAGGGCCGCGCCCGAGGCGTCGGCGCTGGTGAAATGCGAGGCCGTCAGGATCAACGCCGCCATGACGGCGATCAGGATGTTGCGGCCTCTGAAGCCCCAGGCGTCCAGGATGCGCGCGCAGGGCCAGAACAGCAGCACCAGCGGATAGATCGGCATCGACACCTTGACCACCGCCAGGTCTGGCCGGATCGGATCATGGGTCGCCAGGCGGATCGCCTGGTAGATCTTGGCCTTCAGCACCGCGTCCAGGCCGGTCAGCAGCGCCAACGCGATCATGCCAAACAGCATCACCCGCCCCGCCAGCCGCGCCGAGCGCGGCGACAGCGCCCCGAGCGTGGCTGCGGCCGTGCCGTAGAGCCCCAGTTGCAGCACCAGCTTCAAGGCAGTGAAGGCGCCGACGTCCTTGTCGCGCTTCAGATCCGACAGAGCCGGGGCGGCCGGACTCCAATGCAGGCTGACCAGCGCCCACAGCACCAGCAGCATCAAGGCGAACATCGGCAACATCGGCGGACGCGAGCGCGCCAGGCCCGGCGTCGCCAGCAGGCCCACCAGACCCAGCAGCGGCGCGAAGCCCAGCGGCGCCAGGTAGCCGATCAGCGGCGTCATCACCATCAGGAAGACGGCAAGCGCGCCCAGCCACCGTGTGCGGTGTTCTGTGGCTATCGCCAGCGTCATCCAACCCCGCCGACTTCGACCGGCACGTACTTCTCACGCATCGTGACCAGCTCTTCGGCCAGGGTCGGATGGACGGCGCAGGTGGAATCCCACTGCGGCTTGGTCACGCCCATCTTCACCGCGATGGCGGCCATCTGGATGATTTCCGGCGAGTCCGGCCCCACCACGTGGACGCCGACCACCTTCTGGTCGTCCTGCTTGACCACCAGCTTGATCAGGCAGCGTTCCTGACCGCCGTAGAAGGTGATCTTCATCGGACGGAACACCGAGCGATAGATGTCGACCGCGCCGAACGCGTGGCGGGCCTGCGCCTCGCTCATGCCGACGGCGCCGACCGGCGGCTGGCTGAACACCGCTGACGCGACCATCTCGTGATCGAAGGTGGTCGGGTTGTTGTAGAATTCGGTCTGGGCGAAGGCCGCGCCCTCGCGGATGGCCACCGGCGTCAGGTTGATGCGGTCGGTGACGTCGCCGACGGCCCAGATGCTGGGGACGTTGGTCCTGGAGTGCTCGTCGACGGCGATCGCGCCCTTGTCGTTCAGCTTGACGCCGGCCTTCTCCAGGCCCAGCCCCTCAACATAGGGCTCGCGGCCCGTGGCGAACATCACCGCCTCGGTCTCGAAGGTCAGGTCGCTGGTCAGGGTGCTGAGCAGCGTGCCGTCCTCCTGCTTCTCGATCGAGGTGTGCGAGCAACCCAGCACCACCTTGATGCCCTTCTTGCCCAGCTCGTCGGCCAGGTGCGAGCGGACGTCGTCGTCGAAGCCGCGCAGGATGTTGGCGCCGCGATAGAGCAGCGTGGTCTGCACGCCCAGCCCCGCGAAGATGCCGGCGAACTCGACGGCGATGTAGCCGCCGCCGACGACCATGATGCTCTTGGGGAGCTTCGGCAGATGGAACGCCTCGTCCGAGGTGATGCCGAACTCCGCGCCGGGGAACTCGGGACGCACGGGACGGCCGCCCGTGGCGATCAGGATCTTCTTGGCGGTGTAGCGGCCCGCATCGTCGCTGCCGTCCTTGGGCAGCACCTCGATGGTGTGGGCGTCGATCACCTGGGCGCGACCGTGCAGCAGGTTGGCGCCAGCCTTCTGCAGGTTGGTGACATAGATCCCCGACAGACGGGCGATCTCGACGTCCTTGTCGTGGATGAAGCCCTTCCAGTCGAAGCTGGCGTCGCCGATGGTCCAGCCATAGCCCTGCGCCGTCTTCAGCTGGCTGGTGACCTCGCTGGCGTAGACCATGAACTTCTTGGGCACGCAGCCGCGGATCACGCAGGTGCCGCCGACCCGATATTCCTCGGCCACGGCCACCTTGGCGCCGCTCATGGCGGCCAGACGCGCCGCGCGCACGCCGCCCGAACCGGCGCCGATGACGAAGAGATCGAAGTCGTAGTCAGCCACGGTGGCCTCCGAAGAACTCAAGGGAGTATTTTCCGATAAGTGTGAGCGGTTATCGGATCGAAAAATGCTCCAGACCAAACAATCGAGCTTTGCCTATCGGCAAAGCTCGGGGTCGGCTTATGTAGGACGTCAGGGAACGAGGCGCACCACACCGTCGTCCGTGCCGATCAGCGCTTCGTCGGCCAGATCCAGGAACAGGCCGTGGTCGACCACGCCGGTGATGCTCTTCAGCGCCGTCGCCAGGGCCGCCGGCTCGTCGATCCGACCCGAGGCCATGTCATAGATCAGGTTGCCGCCGTCAGTGACCACCATGCCCCGATCGGCCTGGCGCAGCCGCGGCGGCGGCAGGTCGAACTCGGCGGCGATATCGGCCAGGCGCCAGCTGGTGTGGACGTGGCCAAAGCGGACCACCTCGATCGGCAGCGGGAACTTGCCCAGGGCGTCGACCTTCTTGGCGGCGTCGGCGATGACGACGCAGCGATTGCTCGCTTCCCAGACCAGCTTTTCGCGCAGCAGGGCCGCGCCGCCGCCCTTGATCAGGGACAGGCCCGGGCCGACCTCGTCGGCGCCGTCCACGGTCAGGTCGATGGCCTTGACGTCGTCCAGGCCCACCAGCGGAATGCCCAGCTCGCGGGCCAGGGCGGCGGTGGCGTCCGAGGTCGGCACGCCGCGGATGTCGGAGAGCTTGCGAGCCGCCAGCGCCTTGACGAACCAGGCGGCCGTCGAGCCGGTGCCCAAGCCTACCACCATGCCGTTCTCGACGAGGTCGGCGGCGGCTTCGCCCGAGAGGCGCTTCTGGTCGTCGGCGCTCATTTCTTGCTGTCCTTCTTGGCCTGCTTGATGGCGCGGAACTTCGTCGCCCAGCCGGTCTTGGTCTGCTGTTCGGGACGCGTCAGGGCCAGGGCCCCGTCCTCGACGTCCTTGGTGATCACCGAGCCTGAGCCGGTCATGGCCCCGTCGCCGATGCGCACCGGCGCCACCAGGGCGCTGTTGGAGCCGATGAAGGCGCCCTTGCCGACGTGGGTTTCGAACTTCTCGAAGCCGTCGTAATTGCAGAAGATCGTGCCGGCCCCGATGTTGGCCTTCTCGCCCACAGAGCCGTCGCCCAGATAGCTGAGGTGGTTGGCCTTGGCGCCCTTGCCGACCTTGACCTTCTTCACTTCGACGAAGTTGCCGATGTGGGCCTCGGGACCGATCTCAGCGCCCGGACGCAGGCGTGCGTAAGGACCGATCAGGGCGCCCTCGCCCACGGTCGCGCCTTCCAGGTGGCTGAAGGCCTTGATCACCGCGCCGGTCTCGACGCTGACGCCGGGACCGAAGACCACGAACTGCTCGACGACGGCCCCGCCGGCGATCTTCGTGTCCCACGACAGGTGGACGGTCTCGGGCGCGGACATGGTCACGCCCTCGGTCAGCAGGACGTTGCGACGGCCGCGCTGCCAGACGGCCTCGGCGGCGGCCAGCTCGGCTTGGGAGTTGACGCCCTGCACCGCCGGCTCGGGCGCGAAGGCTGCGCGGGTCGAGAGCTTGCGGTCATGAGCCAGGCCGACGACGTCGGTGAGATAGTACTCGCCCTTGCTGTTGTCGTTGCGGACGTCGGCCAGCAGGCTGAACAGCGTCGCGCGATCGGCGGCCAGGACGCCGGAATTGCAGTGCTTGACCTGCTTGGTCGCGCTGTCGGCGTCCTTCTCCTCGACGATGCGCAGCAGCACGTGGCCAGGGGCCAGGATCAAGCGGCCATAGCCGGTCGGGTTGGCGGCCTCGAAGCCCAGCACCGCCACGTCGGTCCCGCCGGCGATCAGGTCGAACAGCGGCGCGATGACGTCGGCGGTGGTCAGCGGACAGTCGGCATAGGTGACGACCACATCGCCGTCGAAATCGGCCAGAGCCTCGCGCGCCGCCAGCACGGCGTGGCCGGTGCCCAGCGGCGGATCCTGAATGACGGTCGCGTTCGGGCCGAGGCGCTTGCGGGCGGCCTCGCCGACCTGCGGGCTGTGGGCGCCGACCACGACGACGATCCGCTCGCAGTTCAGGCCCTCGGCGGCGTCGATGGCCAGGTCCATCAGGGTCCGGTTGGCGACCTTATGCAGGACCTTGGGCGTCGGCGACTTCATCCGCGTGCCCTGGCCAGCAGCCAGGATGACGGCGGCGCGAGGGCGGGTCGGCGTGGTGGCGGAATCAGTCATGGATAGGCGCGACTCCCTGAAGAGCGTTCAGCGTTGCATTAGCCGCCCAATTGGCGGAAAGGCCAGTCCCATGAGCCAGCTTCATGACCTGAACGGGGCGACAATCGCCTTCGACCTCGACGGAACCCTGGTCGATACGGCCCCCGACCTGGTCGGCGCTCTGAACACCATCCTGGCGCAGGAAGCCCTGCCGCCCCTGCCCTTCGACGAGGTGCGGCTGATGGTCGGTCGCGGCGCCCGCGCCCTGCTGGAGCGCGGCTTCGCCGCCGCCGGCGCGCCCATGGACGCCGAGCACGCCCCGTCCCTGGTCCAGCGCTTCATCGCCGTCTACCTGGAGCGCATCGCCGACGAGAGCGCGCCCTTCCCCGGCGTGGTCGAGGTGCTCATGCAGCTGAAGGCCGCCGGCGCTAGGCTGGTGGTCTGCACCAACAAGCTGACCAACCTGTCGGTCGCCCTCTTGGACGCCGTGGGCCTGACGCCGTTCTTCGACGCGGTGATCGGCGCAGACCTCGCCCCCGCGCCCAAGCCCGATGGCCGTCACGTCGCCACCGCCATCGCCGCCGTCGGCGGTGATCCGTCCCGCGCCGTCATGGTCGGCGACAGCATCAACGACGCCCTGGGGGCCAAGAACGCCGGGGTCCCCGCGCTGCTGGTGTCGTTCGGCTATACCGAGGATCCGGTCGACACCCTGGGCGGCGATCTGGTCATCCACAGCTTTTTGGACGTGCCTGAGGCCTGTAAGACGCTTTTGGCCTCTTGCCCCGCGCCGAACACCAGATTATAGACCCCCTCCTCTCGCGGATCGGTCCTCTTCAAGCGGACCTCTCCACACCGGCGGATGCGTAGCTCAGCGGGAGAGCACCTCGTTCACACCGAGGGGGTCACAGGTTCAATCCCTGTCGCATCCACCATTTTTCTCTCTCAGCTTAGCCCCCGTACGGCCAAGGCCGTCAGTCGCTGACGCACGCCGCGTGGCTTGGCCAAGCCGAGGCGTTTCAGGGCCGCCTCGTCGCCCGGCCCCGCGCGTAGGCCCTTCATGACCAAGCCGAGCAAGGCCTTGGGCTCAGCCTGCGCCGCTTTCAATCGACCCAGCGCTGGCAACAGGCTCTCCTCCAGCGGATCGAAGTCCGAGCCGAACGGCAGCAGCGGCGCCAGACCGGCGGCCTTGGCCGGCGCCAAGGCCTTGGCGATGCGCTCGGGAGTGTTGTCGCAGAACTCGGTCGGCAGGACGTAGCCGCGCTCAAGCTTGCCGGCGGCCTTGGCCTGTTCCAGCAGCGCTGGCTGGAAGCGGCTGTCGGTGACCTTCAACAGGGCGACGATCACGTCGCGGTCGGTGCGTCCCCGCAGGTCGGCGATCCCGTACTCGGTGATGACGATGTCGCGCAGGTGGCGCGGGATGGTGCCGTGGCCATAGGACCAGAGCACGTTCGAGCGCGCCGCCTTCCCCGCCCCGCGCACGGCGTCGAGGGTGATCACCGAGCGAGCGCCCTCCAAGGCGAAGGCCTGGGCCACGAAGTTGTACTGCCCGCCCACGCCGCTGACGACGCGGCCGTCCTCCAGCCCGTCGGAGACCACCGCGCCCAGCAGGGTGACCATCATGGCGGTGTTGATGAAGCGGGCGTCGACCCGGGCTGCGCGCTTGGCGGCCTCGTCGCCATAGAGCTCGTTGATGCCCGAAATCGCCTGCATCTGGAACTTGGCGCGGTCCAACGCCGGCATCTCGCGCAGGGCGTCATAGAAGGCGCGCGGCCCTAGGAAGAAGCCGCCGTGCAGCACCGCCCCGTCGACCTCGCGCTTGAGCACGCCGGCCTTCCAGAGGTCGAGCAGGCAGTCGACGAACATCTCGGTGGCCGCGTAGAGCCCGCGCTCGAACGGCTCGGCATGCTGAGGCGCTGCGCCCAGACGCTGGACGGTGTCGCGGAAGGCGGCGGGATCGCGGTGGCGGACGATCAGGCCCTGCGCGACCGCGTCGCTGATCGAGCCGATGCCCATCTGGACAGTGCCGCCGTCGGGGATCAGGCCCGCCGCGTGGAAACCGATCGCATAGTGGGCGTCGGTGACGGGCTCCTTGGGCGGCGCGAACAGCGGGAAGTCATGACCCTCCAGCACATGGCTGAACGCCGAGGCCGGCAGGTCGCCGTCGCCCGGCATGAACGGCAACTGGTCATTGACTTGGCCGACCAGCAAGAAGTCGGCCTTGCCCCGCGCTTTCGCGGCCAGCAGGTCCAGGGTGATGTCGGTATTGCAGGAGAGGCTGTAGCGGTCCCCCTCGCGCGCCACCAGCTGGGCTACGACATTGACGCCGCGATCCAGCAGATAGCCCGCCGCGTGGGTGTAGTTGGCCGAGATGTAGCTGCGCTGGGCGCTCTCCACGCCCAGCCGCGTGCCGGCCTGGAAGAAGAACTCATCGACCTGGATGTTGTCAGGCAACGCGTCGCGGCGCTGGACCTGCGCATAGGCCAGGGCCGGATAGCCGCCCAGGGTGCGCTCGATCACCGGCCCGAGGAAGGCCGCCTCCAGTTCCGACTTCGGGCGCGGCGGCTCCAGGGTCAGGGCGGTGAAGATGTGCAGGTGGAGGGACCGGTCGGCCATGGCCCGCGCGAACAGGGCGTTGACCACATGGTTGGCCTTGCCCAGGCCCAGCGGCAGGCCCAGCACGATGCGGCGGCCGACCTTGGCGATGATCGAGTCTGCGAGGGCGTCGGGGTCGGTGAAGCGGTCCGTCATGCCGCCAGCTTGGACCAGCCGGCGGCCGGCGCGAAGCGTTCGTCGTACTTAGGGAGCGCTATCGGCAGGCGCCTTCGGATCCGCGCCCAGCGCGATCACCGTCGCGTCCGAAGTCGCGGGCCATTCCTGGGCGATGACTTGCGGCGCTTCCCTGACGACATAGACCTTGCCGTCATGCGCAAGCCCGCCATTAGGCTCAGCCAGGCGGAATACGTCACCGGTCTCAAGTTGAGAGAGAACAGCGTCCTTCCAATGGTTCTGGCCGATGAGCACTTGCACCCACCGAGTCTTGCCCAGCGCTATCATGAACGGTTTGTAATGTTACTGCTCGCCCAGCCGAGTCAGAAACGTTTCTGGCAAGCATTGTCAGGCGATGCCAGGGGACTCCCCGGATATTGTCCGATCCTGTCCAATCTTTAATGCGAGAACCGCAGCACGGTCGTCGAGCGGAACGGCGCGCCAGGCCGCACGAGCGTCAACGGAAACGCCGCTTGGTTGGGGCTGTCGGGCAGATGCTGGGTCTCGAAGGCGAAGCCCGAATACTTCGGATAGGCCGCGCCGCCGGGCCCCTTCTCGGTCCCGTCGAAGCCGTTGCCGCTGTTGATCTGTATCGAGGGCTGATCGGTCAGCAGGGTGACACGACGACCGCTGGCGGGGTCTTCCATCCAGGCGACCGCACGCACGCCGGGCTTGGCGGCGCGGAACACAAGGCTGTGGTCGAAGCCCTGGGACGGCGCCAGCAGCGGATCGTCCAGCATCATCGCCTCGCCCTCACGGCGGGGCTTGCGAAAGTCCAGCACCGTGCCCGCGACCGACAACAGCTTACCCGACGGCGCCTTGCGGGCGTCGACCTCGGCATAGCGGTCGGCGTCGAGCCAGATCGTCTGGCTCCGGACGTCGCCGCTCTCGGCGCCGGCCATATTCAGAAAGCCGTGGTTGGTCAGGTTCAGCACCGTCGGCGCCGAGGCCTTGGCGACGTAGTCGATCCGCAGTTCGTTGGCCTTGCGCATCAGCCGATAGGTCACGGTGATGTCCAGGGCGCCGGGAAAGCCCTGGTCGCCGTCCGGGCTGTGCAGCTCGAAGGCCACGCCCACCGACCGGGCGTCGCTGACCGGATGGCTGGTCCAGACCCGCTTGTCATAGCCGTTCGGGCCGCCATGCAAGGTCATGTGGTTGTTGCCGGCCGGCAGGGCGTAGGCCTTTCCGTCGACGACGACCCTGGCGTCCGTGATCCGTCCGGCGTAGCGACCGATCACCGAGGCCCAGCGCCGCGTGGTGGCCTCGTAGGCCGCCATGCTGGGCAGGCTGAGGATCACGTTCTCGAACCGGCCGCCCCGATCGGGCGCGGTGACCAGGGTCAGGGTCGCGCCGTAGTCGATGGCGGCGACGGTCATGCCGAGATCGTTGCGCAGGATCGTCTTCTCCACCGGCACGCCGACCTTGGTCGCGCCGAACGGCTCGCGCTTGACGTCGGCGGCGTGAGCCGATGAGGCAAGCAAGGCGATGACGGTCGCCAGGAACAGTCTACGCATCGATCCAGAGCACCGGTTGGCGGATGGGGTAGTTGCGGATGATCTCGGCCTCGACAGGGTCGGGATCAAGCCGTTTCCAGAGATCGAGATAGTCCTGCCGCTTCAGGGCCAGGCCGCCGAACAGCAGGCTGGGCTGGCGGACGGGCCAGCCGTCCCAAGCCTCGACATCAGGCGGTTTGGGCCAGGCCTTCTTGTCGGCGATGAACGGCGCCATCCAGGCCAGGGCGTCGGCGATCGAACCGCCGGTCGCGCCCTTCCAGGTCCAGAGGTCGCCGCCCATCACCTGGGCGCAGGCGGCCAGGACATCCAGGTTGAACAGGCAGTAGCCGTAGGGCTTGGTGCGGGCCAGCTCCAGCGGCTGGGCGCCGTCGGTGGCGATCTGGCCGGGGATCAGCGCCTTGATCCGGTTCTTCGCGATCTCGAGTTCGGCCTTGCGACCCGTCAGGCGCGCGAACTCGGCCGCCTGCAGCGCCCAGCAAGTGCCGTGGTTGTTCTTCTGATCGCGCTCGTCGACGCCATTCTTCGAGGTGGTCATCCAGGTCAGGTAGGCGTCGAACCAAGCCACGGTCGAGGCGTAGACATCGCCCCTTGGCCGCGCCGCCCTCAACACCGAAACCGCCCGCGCGACCTCCACGAGGTGGAGGGTGTCGATCACGCCGATGCCCCGGCCTGTGTTGACGCCAATGATCGCCTGGGCGTGCTCCAGGTTGGGGTTCATCCGCGTCTCGGGATCAACGAACCAGGCGTGAAGATGCTTCTCGGCCTGCGTGGCGTAGCGCGCGTCCTGGGTCACCCTGTACGCCGCCGCCAGGGCCGGCAGCTGGACGCCCAGGCGGATCACCGCGTCGCGGTGGGCGGTGAACTTGTCAGGGTTGGAGTAGCCATCCTTGCGGACATAAGGCCCGTCCGGATTGGCTGGATCGGGCCACCAGTAGTCGGCCTCGGAATAGTAGTCGTGGCGGCTGCCGGGACTGCGCGACGCGGCGAAGGCGGTGATCGTCACCGGCGCCTCGGCGAGGTAGCGATCGGCGGCCTTGAGGATACGCGCGCGGTCGATGGCCACGATGTCCAGAGGAGTCGCCTCCGCCCCGAACGCCGTCAGCGCCAGGGCCGTCCCGAGGAAGAAGTCGCGTCGGTTCATCAAACGCTCCAGACGGGAACGAGCGTAGCAAAAGAAAGGCGTCCCGCGTCCACATGGCGATTGAGCCAGAGGATCATCCGCCGGTCAGGAAATCCGCGCTTGGGAGGGCGATGGGGCGTCCTGGCGACCGACGGACCGCGACATGCGCGGCGGGACAGTGGTCGATCCGGCGGGGGATTTGGTGAAGGACCCGCCGGACCGATTGGATCAGAAGCGCAGGCGGACGCCGAAGTAGATCTGCGGACCGTTGTCCGAGACCTCGGTGATCGAGTCCTCGCCGGCCTTGTACATGACGTCCCGCGTGCTGGTGACGTTCAGGGCCTGGAGCTTCAGCTGCACCTGCTTGGTCAGGTCATAAGACGCCGACAGGTTCAGATAGCCCGAGCCCTTGGCGCTGCGGTTGGTGCCGCTGTTGGGCTTGAAGTAGCTCGAGCGGTAGCGGTACGACGCCCGCAGCGAGAGCTTGTCATTCTCCCAGTAGACCGAGCCGCTGCCGGTATATTTCGAGAGGCCGTTCAGGTTGGCCGCGCTCATGTAAGGGCTGACGGTCGACGGATCCGGGATCTCGAAATTGGCCTCGGTGATCGCGAAGCTGCCCTGCACGCCGAACCCGCTGAGAAGGCCCGGCAGGTAGTTGAAGGCGTGGTTGCCCGAGAACTCGACGCCGTACAGCTCGCGCGTTTCCGGGTCGTTGGCCGGCGCGATGGCGTTGAAGGTCACCAGCTGGCCGTTGGCCATGATGCTGGTCTCGCGCGGCTCCTGAGCGTCGAAGGACGCGCCCTTCAGCCACTTGTAGTAGGTGGCGATCGCGAACGAAGTGTCGCGGTTGACGTAGAACTCCAGCGAGGCGTCGAGATTCCAGCCGCGGATCGGCTTGAGGTTCGGGTTGCCCGTGGTGCTGTTGGCCAGCACGCCCTGCACCGTCGTGGCGGTGGTGTCGGCCACCGGCGTGATGCCGACGTTGAAGTCCTCGATGCCCGAGCGCGACAGGGCCTTGTAGCCGGCCAGGCGCAGCTTCACGACATCGGTCAGGTCGAAGGCGACGTTGACGCTGGGCAGGAAGTACTCGTAACCGCCCGTGCCCTCGATCTCCGACAGCGGCGTGCCCGGCGTGCGGACCACGGTCGCGGCCGCGCCGCCGATCGACGGCGTCACGGTGACCTCGCCGCGGAAGCCCTTCGACAGCACGCGCGTGCGGACATAGCGAACGCCGGCGTTGCCCGAGACAGGCGTGTCGCCAAGCTGGGTGCGGAAGTTGGTCATGACGTAGGCGGTGCTGATCCGCTCACGGATGTTTGAGTCTTCCGGCCCCGGCGAATTGGACGGCAGCGCGACGCTGTCCTTGCCGGTGTAGGTGCGGAACAGGCAGTCGTTGTCGAACAGCGCCCAGCTCTTCACGTTGGTCTTGCCGCTCATGAAGTCGGACGTCGAGAACGGCACGCGGCAGTTGGCGTTGGCGTCGGCGACCAGCTGGGTCGGCGTGCGGCCGTCATAGGCGACCGGGATAGCCAGGTCGCTGTTGTTGTTGGCGTCCTGGGTGCGACGGTGGTCCGACAGGCGGCCGCCGAACTTGATGCTCTGGAAGAAGTTCCCTTCCAGCTCGTAGGTCACGTCGCCGCGCGCCGCGCCGATCTTGTCGAAGCGGTCGGTGACCAGGCGATAGCGGGCGTAGTTGCTGTTGCTGGTCGGCGCGCCGAACAGGAAGTTGGCCGGATCGTTGATGTCGAAATTGGTGAAGGTGACCGACGGGACCTCGTCCGTCGTGGCGTCAAGCGTATAGGCCACGCGCGTGCGCGACCGCATGTTGGTGGCCTTCTGCAGCTCGGTGCGGTGCGACTGCGAGTAGGACAGGTCGCCGCTGATCGTCAGGCGATCCGTGGGCGTCCAGGTCACCGCGCCGCCGCCGCCGATGTACTTTTCGTTGCGCTGGCGATCCTCGACCTGGACCTCCAGGTTGGAGTTGCCGCTGTACTTCATCAGCGCGCCGTCGCTGTAGTCGCTCGACTGGCCGCCGACGATCAGCGGCTGGATGCCCCGCAAGCCCTCGGTGATAGCCAACTGGTTGCGATATTCACCACTCTTCCGGGTCGAGTATTGGCCGTCGATGCTGATGTCGAGGTTCGAGGCCGGCTTCCACTGGAACGTGCCCATCAGCGCTTCGCGCTTCTCGTCCGTGACCTTGGCCTGGAAGGTGCGCGAGCTGGTGGCGAAGTAGCGCGGACCGACCGTCGAGCCGGTCGGCGCGGTCGTGGCGTTCGAGCAGTTGGCCGTCGAGGTCCCCGGCGCGGCGGAATAGGTGGTGCACGGCACGAACGAGGAGTTCGTGATGTAGTAGTCCTCGGGCGTGGCCTGATCCAGGCGCTGATAGCCCAGGCTGACGCCCATCTCGCCGAACTTGGTGTCGAAGCTGTCGGTGTAGGAGATGTTGCCGCGATAGCCGAGGCCGTTATGGCCGCGGATGTCGTCGTCCTTGGGCAGGTAGGCGCCGCGGACTTCCATCTGGATCCGGCGCTTGCCGTAGTCGATCGGGCGGATCGACTTCAGCTCGATGACGCCGGCGATGCCGCCGTCCAGAAAGTCGGCCTGCTGGCTCTTGTAGACCAGCACGCCGTTGACCAGCTCCGACGGGAACTGCTGGAAGGCCACCGAGCGGTCGGGACCGGCGGTCGAGACCTCGCGGCCGTTGAAGGTCGAGAAGCTGAGCGCGGGACCCAGGCCCCGGACCGAGAGTTCGTTGGCGTTGCCCTTGAAGCGATCGGCGGTGACGCCGGTGATGCGCTCCAGCGTGTCGCCCACGGAATTGTCCGGCAGGGCGCCGATCTCGTCATTGACGATGCCGTCGACGATGACGCTGGCGGTGCGCTTGGTCTCGATCGAGCTGCGCTGGGTGGCGCGGGCCGAGGTGACGACGACCGCGTCGATCGTGGAGTCCTCAGCCGGCGGCGTGGCCGGCGCGGTCTGGGCCAGGGCCTGAGCGGGCAGGATGATGGCCGCGCTGAGCAGCAGGCCGCGATAGAATGATGATTTCATGGAGTTTCCCCTTCCTTTTTTGGTTGTTCGCCGAGGCCTTCCCCTCAGCGGTAGTCCAGACGCCAGGTGATCTTGAACGGCGTCGCTGGGTCCGTCGGCGCGCCATGGCAGACGACCTTGGTCGTCATGGCGCCCGTCGCGGATCGGTATTCCTTGTCCTGGCCTGCCGGGCCGGACTCGCAGGATTTCAGGCCTTCGACGGCGAAGCGGCGGACCGCGCCGTCGGCGAAGGTGGTGGTCGTCCCGGACTGCTTGGCCCCGCCTGAGAACGCGCCAAGCTGCAGCTCGATGTCCTTGACCTTCACGCCGGCGGCCGGAGTGAAGACATCAGTGCGGGTGATGCGACCGGGCTCGAGGACGTAGGTGGTCTTCACCGAGACGCGCTTGTCGGCGACCGGCGCGCGATCGCCCATCTTGTCCAGCTCGTCCTGACGCCACGAGACGGTCGTCTTGACGCCCTTGGCCTCGACCTTGGCGTCCTTGACATAGGCCAGCGGCATCAGGGCCGAGCCGTCGTCCAGGGTCAGGCGCGGCGTGAGGAACGGCGCGACGCCGTCCGGCGAGCCCGCCAGCATCCCGGGCGAGAACGGGATCGGGAAATAGGGATTGTGCATGTGCTGGCTTTCGCCGCCGTTGATCACCGGCAGGCTGATCAGCCGGTTCCCATCACGCACCGAGACCAGCAGGCGGTCGTAGTCGCCGCGCTGGAACCAGGTGACCTGTCGGCGCGGCAGGGTCGAAAGGCCCTTGGCCCAGTCGGCGGCCGGCGCCTTGTCCCCGTAGCCCATGCGCGCCCAGTGGGCGCTGGTGTAGGCGTACTGATGAGCCAGCGAGAGGTTCTCGCCCAGGATTCGGAACTTGCCGCGATAGTCGTCAGTGCGGCGGCCGCCATCCCACAGGTTCACCGAACCGGTTTTGGGATCCTGCCAGAACTCGGCGTAGCGCTGGGCCGCGCGGGCGGAATAGGCGTAGGCCAGATCCTTCTCCTGCGGGGTCAGCAGGTCCAACACCGCCGCGGCGGTCAGGGTCTCGATGATCGCCGTCTCGCCGTAGGGACCGATGCTGCGGCCGTACTCGAAGCCTTGCCCCTCGGCGTCCAGACGCATCAGCATCACGTCGGCGGACTTGCGCAGCCAGGTGAGAACCTGTTGCGGCGGCTTGCCCCCGGTCTCGATGAAGCGCTGAGCGATCTCGCCGGCCAGCAGGACGGAATAGCGGTCGAAGCGCCCTTCCCCGTCGGTCTCGTCGGCGAAGCCGTACTGGCCCGAATAGAGCTCATAGTGCTCGGCGATCTTGGCGTAGAGCTTCTCGGCCGGCGCGCCGTCGTCCCAGCCCATGCGCGTGCGCAGGCGGGCGATGGCGAAGGCCACGCAGTAGTAGTTGTTGGGGTGATCGATCAGCGCGTAGGTGTCGACGTCGACGAACATTCGCCAGTCCAGCCGTACGCGCAGCTTGGCCAGGGTCAGCGGATCGACCGCGTCCTTCAGGCGGCCCGCCTCGCGCAGCTTGTTCAGCGCCGACAGGTAGTAATAGGCGCCCCAGCTATCGTTGGCGTCGTCGGCGGTCAGCTTGGCGATCTTGCGGAAGTCGGCCAGGTACGCCGGCAGGCGCGGGTCGTCGGCCGGCAGGCTGACCAGGAAGTCGACGAGGCTGATCGCGATCTTGCCCGGCAGGAACTTATCGCTGCCGTTGAACACCGGCTGGCCGTCCAGCTCCAGCTTGCGGCCGTCCTTGACCAGCTTGATCAGCAGTTGCTCGGTCTGGGGCTGGATGCGGTCGCGGACCGTGACGTCGTAGGCGGGAATGGCGGCCGGAGCCTCCGCCGCCTGGCCGGCGAACCCCGAACCCAGCAGGATCAAGGCCGCGATCGAAGCGCTGGTAACCGGTGTCAGATACAAGTCGACGGTCCTCCCCGAGTGGCCGTTTTCGACCTGCTCTTGACCGTTCCGACGCGCCTGTCGGCGACGTCCTCAATAGAAATCGAAAGTTTTTACGGCGCGGCGCGCAGCTCGACCGTCGTGGCGGTGCTGGTGGCGCGCACCGGGAAGTAGGACTGGATCGCCTCGACAAAGGCGCGGCTCTGGCCTGCGTTGAATGTGCCGCTGATCCGAAGCGTGCGCAGGCTGGGATCGGCGACCACGACCTGCAGGGTCGAGTAGCGGTTCATCTCGGCCGCCGCATCGGCCAGGGCGACGTTATCGAAGATCATCTGCCCCCGACGCCAGGCCAGGTCGCGGCCGAGATCTGCGCTGGTGGCGGCGCTCGCGCCCATGCCGTCGACCAGCAGCATCGATTGGCCGGGCTTCATCACCGCCAGAGTCACCGGGCTCTCGTGATCGCTGACCGCCACCTTGCCCTCGGCCAGGACGACCGTGGTCTCGCGCGGCTCGCGACGGACGGAGAAGGCCGTACCGACGGCGGTCACCGTGCGGGGACCAGCGTGGACCCGCAGCGGTCGGTTCGCATCGTGGGCCACCTCGAAATAGGCCCGCCCCTGAACGAGATCGATCGATCGCGCGGCGGCGGTGTAGCGGACCCGCATGACGCTCAGCGCGTCCAGCGTCACCCGGCTGCCGTCGGACAGGGTGAGCGTGCGCTGCTCGCCCAACGCGGTCTGAAACAAGGCGCCTTCCTGAGCGCGATGGCGGACCCACCACAGGCCGCCGACCGGTGCGGCGATGGCGGCGACGATCCCGGCCGCGACCGCCCGACGGTCCCATCCGGAACGCCTGGCGCGGGCGCGCTGCAGGGCCTCGCAGCGCATCGACAGCAGGCCGTCGCTTCCCGCCTCATCGCCCATCAGCCGCCAGACCGCCTCGGCGCGGGCATAGGCTTCCTCATGAGCTGGATCCTCGGCCAGCCAGCGCGCAAAGCCGGCCTCGTCGGACGCAAGGCCGCCCAGCCGGCGCGCGGCCCAGGCCGCGGCGGTCTCGTCGATCAGGGTCTGGCGCTGCGGATCGGACACGAACTAGCTCTGGAACGGATCGGCCCCGCGCATCAGATGCGCCATGGCCTTGATGATGTACTTTTCGACCGAACTGACGGAAACGCCGAACGCCTTGGCGATCTCTGCATGTTTCCAGCCTTCCAGTCGGTGCAGGATGAAGGCGTCGCGCGTGCGCTCGTCCAGCTCGGACAATCGCCGCATCGCCGCCTGCAGGGCCTGCCTGTCTCCTAAGACGCGCTCGGGCGAGATCCCCTCAAAACGGTCCTGGCGCAGCTCGGCCTCGTCGAGATGGCTGCGGAAGGTCTTCTGCCGCCGCGAGCGGTCGCGCAGCAGGTTGACCGCCGTACGGAAGACAAACGCCTCGGGATTGTCGATGACCGCCCGGTCCGGCAACCGCACCAGCCGCAGGAAGACCTCCTGCACCAGATCCTCGGCCTCGTCGCGCGAGCGCACGCGGCGCTCGAAATAGGCGGTCAGCGGCCCGCGATAGGCCGCCGACAGGCGCTCGAGGAAGGCCTGTTCGCGCGGATCGAGTTTCGGCTGCGCGGCCATGCCTAGGACGGTTCCTCCACAAGGCGCGGATCTTCGCCGCGCCTTTCAGGTTTCGACGCGCCAGCCGCGCAAGTCCTCAACGCGCCGGCGCCCATTCTCAGTAGTCCACGGCCAGGCGCACGCCCAGATGGCGACCGCTGTCGCGCGCCGGCTTCCAGTGCGTGGCCATCGCCGGCTGGCCGTCGGCGCCGACGAGGTTCCACTGCACGTCCCGTCCCCGGGTCACGGCGAAGCGCTCGTCCAGCAGATTCTCGACGAAGCCGGTGAGACGCCAGCCTTCCCCGCTCAGCCCCGCCGAGACGTCCAGCACGCCATAGGCCGGCTCGACCGAGGCCGGGTCCTGCAACAGGCTGTAGACCACGCTGGACCGCCAGCGGTAGCCGGCGTTGAGCTCCAGCAGCCGGTCGCCGGCCAGCGGTTTGCGATAGAGGGTGTTGAGGGTCAACGACCAGCGCGGCGCGTTGAACAGGGTCTTGCCGGACAGGTCCTGCTTGCCGCCCACACAGCCTTGCGCGGCGGTCTGGCCGAAATAGCAGGCGGCGCTGTCGAAGTCGGTCATGATCGCCCGGCTGTAGGCCGCCGCGCCGCCCAGGGTCAGGCGATCGCTCAGGCGGGCGCTGAACTCGCTCTCTATCCCCTCGGCGCGCATGCTGCCGATGCTGTTGAGCACATTGAAGCCGGTGGCGTCGTCGCGGCTCTGGGCCTGGAAGCCTGAGAACCGCTCCTGATAGGCGGTCAGGTTCAGGCTGAGATTGCGGTCTGGCGAGACGGCCCGCAGGCCTAGCTCGTAGCTGCCGACCGTCTCGGACGCGATCGGCTGCTGGGCGGCGATGGCGTCGGCGGCCGGCTTGCCGGCATAGGGTCCCGAAGTCAGCCGCGTGCGCGTGGTCAGGCTGCTGGTCAGGTCGTAGGCCCGTCCCTTATAGCCGGTCGAATAGCTGGCATAGGCGGTGACGCCGGGCGTGACCTTGCCCTGCAGTCCGATGCGCCCGCTCAGCGCGGTGTCGCTGTGGCAGGTGTCGATCGGCAGGGTCGGGCTGGTGCGCGAGCAGCGCGGGACGCCATAGGTGACGCCGTTGCCCAGGTCGTCGAACCGGTAGCCGATCTTCTCCTGGCTGAGGCGCACGCCCGACAGGATCGAGACCCGGCTGTTCAGGGCGTAGGCCCCCTGCCCGAACGCCGCCATCGTCCGGCTGAAGGTCCGCGCCTTGTAACGCGAATAGGCTGTGCTGTTGGTGGTCGGCAGGGACGGCAGGCCGTTGTAGTCGCCCAAGGTGTTGGAGCCGCGCACGAAGTAGCGCTCCGACCGCGTGTGGCCGACGTAGAGCCCCGCGACATAGTCCCAGCGCCCGCCGGTCGGGCTGTTCAGGCGCACCTCCTGGCTCGCCGAACGGATGCGGAAATAGCCGCCGTTGGATGAGCCGCCACGCGGGGCTTGCGGCGCGTACAGGCTGTAGTCGATGTCGGTCGCGTCGGTGTCCTGCCGGTCGTAGAGATAGTAGCGATCGACAGATGAGATCGCGGTCAGCCGCCAGGAGCCGACCGCTCCGGCCACGCGCAAGTTGACGCCCTTGTCCGTCCCGTTGCCGCGGGCGTTGATGTCGTAGCGGGCGAAGTGGTTGTCAGGGCCGGGCACGATGCCACGCAGCACCGCCTCGCGCGGCAGCTCCGCCCGGCTGAGCGTGGCCTGCGGCGAGATGTAGGTATCGGCGCCGACGCAGCACGAGGACAGCGAGCGCGTGTAGTAAGGGCTCAGGGCGAAGGTCCAGTTGTCGCCCGGCGTCCAGACCAGCTTGCCCCGCAGATTGAAGTCCGACTGGCCGTTGAGCCACTGCCGGGTCGCCAGGTTGAAGACGTTGCCGCGATACCGGCTGTAGGCGGCCGAAACACGGAACTTCAGGTCCTCGTTGATCGGCCCGGTGACGCTGGCCTGAAGCCGCCGTTCGTGGTCGTCGGTCAGCATCGTCTCGGCCCGGGCGGCGAAGACGTCGCTGGCCGGGTTGGTGGTGATGTAGATGACGCCAGCCGAGGCGGCCTTGCCAAACAGGGTGCTCTGCGGCCCGCGCAGGATCTCGACCTGCTGGACGTCGGCGAGGGCCGTGAACGCCATGGCCTGAAAGGCCTGGGGCGCGTCGTCGATCACCACCACCACGCTGGGCTCGGTGCCGATCGAGTAGGAATAGGTGCCCACGCCCCGGACATTGATGCTGTTGTTGCCGGGCTGGGTGGTCTTGGAGATCGTCAGGGTCGGCGCCAGCCGGACCAGGTCGTCGAAGTCGCGCACCCCGGCGCGGTCCATCATTGGGCTGGAGAGCGCCTGCACCGAGGCGTCGGACAGGCCCAGGGTCTCGACCCGCTTGCCCGAGGTGACGACCACCGCCTCCAGGCCGACGACCGGCTCGATCTCCTGGGCGTGGCGGACGACGGGCGGCGCGGCGCGCTCGGGGCGCTCGGCCGGCTTAACGCGATAGAGGACGATGACGCCCGAGGGGGTCTTGCGGAACGCCAGATCGGTCTGCGCCAACAGTACGCTCAGCGCCCGCTCGGCGGTCATGCGGCCACGCAGGGCTGGAGCGTGCTGGTCGGCCGTCAGCTCCGGCGCGTACAGCAGCTGCGCGCCCGTGGCCTGGCCGAACCGCTGCAAGGCCAGGCTGAGGCTGGACGCGCCCTGATCGAAGCTATCGGTAGCGCTACCAGCCATCGCCGTCGCGGGCGTCAGCAGGGCCAGCCCCAGAAGGACTCCCATGCTTGCAAGGCGACGAGCGCGGACGACGCGCCGAAACATACCGACCTCCCCTTTCGCGGCTCTTTGGCCACTGTGCGGACCGCTCTGAAGACAGCCCTTTCCCTTACGACGCGCTTTGGGCCAAGATCCTCAACGAAATCAGCGGGTCTTCTGCAAGACCTCCGGCGCCAGGGCGCGAGGCGTGAAGCGGGCCTCGCGGACGGCGCCCTTGAAGTAGTCGACCTTGTTCATCCGCGCGCCGATCGAGCTGCGGCCCTGGCCTTGCGGCGCGTAAGCAATGTCGGCCTCGCCCTGCAGTTGGCCGTTGACGAAGGCGCGGTAGGTCTTGCCGTCATAGCTCTGGGCCACCCAGTACCAGGGGCCGATCGGGAAGGTCTTGTCCAGGAACAGCAGGGTTTGCTTGTAGCCCTGGCCCGTGGCGAAGGCGTCCAGGCTCCAGGCCCCGTCCTTGACCCGGATCTCGAACAGGATGCGGGTCACCGACGGCGGGGCGCCGGGCGTCGGGCCTTCCTCGTTGAGATGGAACCAGCGCTGGGCGAAGGCGCCGCCGTCAGGGCGGAACAGGGCCTCGAACGTGAACTGGCCCATGCCGGCCAGCGGATGCTTGTCGATGACCAGGCGGTCGTCGACGCCGTCGAACTGCACGGCCTTGCCATAGGGGCTGTCGACCAGGGTCGGGTCGCCCTCGACGGTCGTCGCGACGCCGCCGATGTTGGACAGACGGTCGAAGATCCAGCGGGTCTGGCCGGGCTCCTCTCGCCGAGGCGCTGCGTGCGCGCAACCGGCCAGAAGCGCCGCGCCGCCAATCAGGACCTCACGTCGTTCGAAACCACTCATCACGCCACTCCCAAAGCACGGATCGCCCCCGCCGGTGCATATATGCCTGCAGGGGTTCAGGCCAGGATCGAGCGGTCGATCTCGGCCACGCTGTTGACCCCGGTCAGGGCCATGGCCACGCGCATTTCCTTCTCGAAGAGGTCCAGCAGCTGGGTCACGCCAGCCTCGCCGCGGGCGGCCAGGGCGTAGACCCAGGCCCGGCCCAGCAGCACGCCATGCGCGCCCAAGGCCAGCATCCGCACGACGTCGAGGCCCGAGCGCACGCCGCTGTCGGCCAGCACCGTCAGCCGGTCGCCGACCGCCTCAGCGATGGCCGGTAGCGCCCGAGCCGACGACAGCACGCCGTCCAGCTGCCGCCCGCCGTGGTTGGAGACCACGATGCCGTCCGCGCCGATGTCTGCAGCGGCCCTGGCGTCCTCGGGATCCAGCACGCCCTTGATGATCAGCGGCCCCTTCCAGACCTCGCGGATCCACTCCAGGTCCTTCCACTGGATCGAGGGATCGAAATTCGCCCCCAGCCAGCCCATGAAGTCCTCCAGCCCCGAGCTCTCGCCCAGCACCGGCGCGACATTGCCCAGGGCATGAGGACGCCCCATCACCCCGACGTCCCACGCCCAGGCAGGCTTGAACATCGCCTGCGCCAGGCGGCGGGCGGCGGCGTTGGGACCGCTCATGCCGGAGTGGGCGTCGCGATAGCGGGCGCCGGGCACGGGCATGTCGACTGTGAAGACCAGCGTCGTCGCGCCAGCCGCGGCCGCACGGGCCAGCAGGTCGCGCATGAAGACCCGGTCGCGCAGCACGTAGAGCTGGAACCAGATCGGCTTGGCCGACGCCCTGGAGACCTCGTCGACATCGCAGACCGAGACCGTCGACAAGCAGAACGGCACGCCCTTCTTCGCCGCCGCGCGAGCGGCCTGGCACTCACCGCGCCGGGCGTACATGCCAGTCAGGCCGACGGGCGCGAGCGCCACCGGCATGGCCTGCTCGACCCCGAACAGGGTGGTCCTGGTCGAGACGCGCGAGACGTCCTTCAGCACCCGTTGGCGCAAGGACAGGTCGGCCAGGTCGGAGATGTTGCGGGCCAGCGTCCGTTCGGCATAGGCGCCGCCGTCGATATAGTCGAACAGGAACCTCGGCAGGCGACGGCGCGCCGCCCCGCGGAAGTCCGTGGTCGAGGAAACAATGGTCATGCCGCCTCTTGCCCGCCCCAGTTCAGCCTGTTGTGCAGGACACCGCCACGGATGGCCAGACCGCCTGTCTCCCGTCACAGTCCTGCGCTAGGGTCGGCCACAAGTGCCTCAAGCGCCCAGGGACATAGCGAGGAGACCACCCGTGAAGATCGTCACCAGCCTCAGCTTCAAGGGCGAATGCCGCCAGGCCTTCGACTTCTACGCCCAGGTCCTGGGCGGCAAGGTCACCGCCGCCTATCCGTTCGGCGAAGGCCCGCCCGACATGCCGGTCGATGCGCAGTACAAGGACTGGCTGATGCACGCCTGGCTGGAGATCGGCGACCAGGCGATCATGGGCGCAGACATGCCGCCCGAATTCGCGCCGAACATCGACAAGCCCAAGAACGGCTTCGACGTCACCTATCACACCGACGACCCGGCCGAGGCCAAGCGGGTGTTCGACGCATTGTCGGAAGGCGGCAAGGTCGGCATGGACTTCGCCGCGACCTTCTGGTCGCCGGGCTATGGCAGCTTTACCGACAAGTTCGGCATTCCGTGGATGATCAACACCACCCCGGCCCAAGCTTAGTCCGGCGGCCGTTCGCCGCGCGCGCCTTACTCGGCCGAGATCGAGGCGCGCAGGCGTTCGGCGACGTCGCCCAGGGTGATGGCGCCGAGGGACTCGTTGACCTCGAGCACGCCCTGTCCATGCTGCTGCGACAGGTTGCCGGTGAAATCGGTTAGTGCGGTGATATGCTGAGCCAGCAGGTCGACCGTATGCAGCTCCTGCATCACAGACAGGCGATGCTCGTCCGGCACGACTTCCAGGATCTTGCCCAGGGCGACGTCGAGGTGCCCGCACGCCACTGCTGCGATCGACATCTCCGACGAGATCGCCTTCAGCACCGTTTCAACGCTCGCGGGCGCGAGTTTATCCGACATCAGTACCCCCTGATTCCCTTAGGGGCAGGTCAGCACGCCCCGGCGGGCGCGGGCAAGCCCTTGATTTGTGCGACGAATTATCGCGGCGCGAACAGCGCCCTCCGAAACAACGCTAGATAGTGGTGCGACGCAACAGTTCGTCGCGGCGCTCGGCCATCTCGCGACGGGTGCGCTCCAGGGCGTCGCCCTCGGCCATCGACAGCAAGGCCTCGACCGTCCGGTTCAGGTGATCGTGGATCACCCGGCGTGCTTCCTTGGGATCGCGGTCGCGCAGAGCGCCGACGATGCGGTGGTGATCGTCGGCGAAGGTGGTCGGATCAGCCAGGCGCACGCGGCGCAGCTGGCCCGAGCAGTCGGGGAACTGGCGGCGCAGCGTCCAGATCTCCTCGACCGCCGCGACGATGGCGGCGTTGCGGGTGGCGTGGGCCACGGCCAGGTGGAAGTCGTGCTCCAGCCGCTCGCCGTCCTCGGCGCCGGCCAGGTTGGCCAGGTCGCGAGCGAGGCGCTCCAGGGCCATCACCTGCTCGTCGCTGACCGCGGCGGCAGCCAGGGCGCAGGCCTCGCCCTCGAACAGGCGGCGGGCTTCGGTCAGCTCCAGAGCGCTGACCTCGGCTTCGGCGGCGTCCTCCTCGGGCTTGGCCCGCGCGGTGACGTAGACGCCCGAGCCCTGACGCGCCTCGACCAGCCCCTGGAACTCCAAGGCGATCATCGCGTCACGGATAGTCGGCCGGCTGACCCCGAACGAGTCGGCCAGGCCCCGCTCAGACGGCAGGCGATCACCAGGGACATAGCGCCCCTCGGCGATGGAGGCCGCGATCGAACGGGCCACCTGCTGGTAGAGCTTCTGGGGATCCGGCGCGGCGCGCATCAAACCTCGCTTGGGAGCAGACGAATCCATCTTAGCGCGTTTGCGCGAGCTTACGCACCTCGCTGGCCGACAGCAGGAACGCCCCGACGCCGTAGAGCTGGGTGTCGTCACGGCCCACCTGGTCAGGGGCCACGCCCACGCGCTGCACCCAGCCCAGACGGCCGTCCGGCTCGATCGCCGCGTCCAGTGCTTTCCAGCCCTTGTCGATCGCCGGGCCGTACTTGGCGCGCGGCAACAGGCCGTGGTTCACGCCCCAGGCCAGGCCGTAGACGAAGAAGCCCGTGCCGCTGGTCTCCGGCGTCTTTTGCGGCTCCAGCAGCGAGACGGGCCAATAGCCGTCGGCGCCTTGCAGGGTGACGATCTTGGCCGACATCTGCTTGAAGATCGCCTCGTACTTCGGGCGGCTCGGGTGATTGGCCGGCAGGTCCTGCAGGATCCGCGCGACGCCCGCATAGGCCCAGCCGTTGCCACGACCCCAGAAGATCTTCTGGCCCGCATCGCTGCGCCGTTTGATGAAGCGGCTGTCGCGGAAATAGAGGTGGTCGGTCTTGTCGTAGAGATAGTCGGTGGTCGCCCAGAACTCGCTGTCGGCGTGGTCCAGATAGCGCTTGTCGCCGGTGACCTTGGAGAGGCTGACCCAGGCCGGTGGGGCCATGAAGATGGCGTCGCTCCAACACCAGCGCGCCTGGCAGTAGGGGTCGCCCTTGGCCGGCTTGGGCTCGAAGTCCAGCGACACGGTCGACGGATCGGACAGCACGGCGTCGAAGCGGGCGCGGATCGGCGCGAGCTTGCCCAGGTCCTTGGTCCGGCCGGCCGCCCAAACCCAGACCGCGCCGGTGGCGTCGGCGTCGGCGTGGCGTGGGCGGTGGTCGAAGCCCCAGCCCTCGGCCTCGCCGTGCTTGAGGATCGCGCCCGACAGGTACGGGTCCTTGGTCGCGTCGGCGAAGGTATAGAGACCGATATAGAAGGCCGCCTGGATCCAGTCGCGCGGCGCCTCAGTGTCCTTTCGGAACGCGCTGACCGGCACGTAGTCGAAGTTGTCCATGTGGGCCAGCTGCCAGGCCGCCACCTTGCGGCCGGCGGCGTCGACCGACGCGGACGAGACACTGACGACGGCGGGCTTCGGCGCGGCCGCGACGGGCGCGGCGCTGCCGGCCAGGATGGCGATGGCGGCGGCCGCCTTCAGGAGCGTCTTGAAGGTCATTTGAAGCGTTTCCTCCCGCGTTGTTCTTGTTCTTAGGCGCCCGGACTTAAGCGCCTGGACCGAGGTCCGAGACCGCCAGCACGTCCATGTCGTCGAATTCTAGGTTCTCGCCGCCCATCGACCACACGAAGGTGTAGTTCGAGGTGCCCACCCCGCTGTGGATCGACCAGCTGGGCGAGAACACCGCCTCGCCCTCGTCCATGAACACCGCCCGCGGCTCGGACGGCTCGCCCATCAGGTGCATGACGCGACCCGGGTCGGTGTCAAAGTACATGTAGATCTCGCTGCGCCGGCGATGGGTGTGCGGCGGCATGGTGTTCCAGACATTGCCGTCGGCCAGCTCGGTGAAGCCCATCACCAGCTGGCAGGTCTCGACGATGCCGGGGCGGATGGCCTGGCGGATCACCCGGCGGTTGGCGGTGGTCGCCTCCCCCGCCTGGATGGTCTTGGCTTCGTCGCGGCGCACCCGCTTGCTGGGGTGGTTGGCGTGGGCCGGATAGCTGACGAAATAGAACTTGGCCGGGTTGGCGGCGTCGTCGCTCTCGAAGCTGACGCTCTCCGTCCCCCGGCCGATATAGAGGCTGTCGTGACGGGCCAGGTCGAAGCGCTCGCCGTCCAGGGTCACGACGCCCGGACCGCCGATGTTGATCACCCCCACCTCGCGGCGCTCGCAAAAGAACCGCGAGGCCAGTTCCTTGTGGGTCGGCAGGGTCAGGGCCGCGTCGGTCGGCGTCGCAGAACCGACCACCGCCCGCTCGATCTCCAGATAGCTGAGCGACAGCGCGCCCGGCTGGAACAGTTTGTCGATGACGAAGGTGTCGCGAAGCTCGCGCACCGTCATGCGACTCATGCCGGCGCGGTCGGTGCTCTCGCGATAGTCCATCTGAACGCTCATCGGCCGAACTGGCCTCCACTGCGGGGAGGCCGCGAACCGGTCGCCATGTTCGCCGGCGGCCGCACGATCACGCGCATCCGTCCCCCCGTTTTTCGTTGGTTGCTAAACTGACATTACCAATCCGATCGCGACGCCGTAAAGGCCGAACACACCGCGCAGGCATGTCTAACGCTGTCACGGGGTCATCCGCGGGCGGTCCTTTTGCAAATTGAGCAGTGAAATCAACCACCCAGACCATAGTCACCCTAAAGCCAGCACCACTTGACAAGTGGCCTGACCATAAGCGATCAGTTGGGTATGCCAATTGGCCGTCGCGATAGGCGCAGCGCCCATTTGGACGTCAGCTTCCGGGGCCGCCCGCCCTTTTTCTTTCCAGGTCCCCTCCTGCGGCCGGATCCCGACAGCGGATCCGGCCTCTTTTTTGGGAGTCCGCTTGCGCGCCCCGCGGAACCATCGAAACCTTCGCCATTCCCAGCGGAGACCGACCATCATGCGCGCCCTGGCCTTCACCCTGCTCGCGCTCGCGGGCTCCCCGGCCGCCGCGACCACCTGGGACCTGCCCGCCACGCCCAAGACGGTCGCCTGGGGCCACTACGACGCGACCGACAAGCCGGCGCTGACGATCCAGTCGGGTGACACGGTCGTCATGCACACCCTGCTGACCAACAACCCGACGGGCCTGGCCAAGGCCGGCGTCGCGGAAGCCGACATCCAGCCAGAGCTAAGGGCGGTCTACGAAGGCGTGCCGGCCTCGGCGCGCGGCCCAGGTGGCCACATCCTCACCGGCCCAGTGGCGATCGAGGGCGCGGAGCTCGGCGACACGCTCGAGGTCCGCATCCTCAAGATCGATATCGACATCCCCTACGCCTACAACGCCTTCCGCTATGGCGCGGGCTTCCTGACCGACGACTTCCCTTATGCGCGGATGAAGATCATCCCGCTGGATCGCGAGAAGATGCTCGGGCGCTTTGGCCCCGGCATCAACGTGCCGCTGCGTCCGTTCTTTGGCAGCATGGGTGTGGCCCCGCCGCCGGCCTTCGGCCGCTATGACAGCGCGCCGCCGACCATCAACGGCGGCAACATGGACGACAAGGCGCTGGTAGCGGGCGCGACCCTGTTTCTGCCGGTTCACGCCAAGGGCGCGCTGTTCCAGGCCGGCGACGGCCACGCCGCCCAGGGCAATGGCGAGGTCGACATCACCGCGCTGGAGACCTCGCTGACCGGGACCTTCCAGTTCATCCTGCACAAGGGCGTCAAGAGCCCCTACCCGCGCGCCGAGACGCCCGAGGCCTATATCGCCATGGGCTTCGACGACGATCTCAGCAACGCCACGCGCAAGGCGCTGCGCAACGCGATCGACTTCCTGGTGGCGGCGAAGGGCATGACCCGCGACGACGCCTACATGCTGATCAGCGTGGCCGGCGACGTCGAGATCACCGAGCTGGTCGACCGCAACAAGGGCGTCCACGTCGTGATGCCCAAGAAACTGTTCGACAAATAGATCCTACTTCGCCGCGCTGGCGGCGCGGAGGGCGATCTCTTCGCGCTTGGCCGCCAGGCTCTCGCGGGTGCGCTCGATGGCTTCCAGTTCGGCGGTCAGCAGCAGGTTCTCGATCAGCCCGCCCAGGTGCGTCTGCATCGCCGCGCGCGCGGCCTTGGGATCGCGAGTGCGCAGGGCCTCGACGATCTCCTGGTGCTCGTCCTTCAGCGGCCGCTTGCGCACGTGCCGGGCCTTTTCCAGCATCTGCATGCACAGGCGCGAGCGGTAGCGCAGGTCCCAGGCGCTCTCGATGATCCGCACCACGGCGCTGTTGCGCGTGGCGGCCGCGATCGAGATGTGGAACTGCCGGTCGGCCAGCTCGGACTGTTCCTTGGTCGAGGCGTCGCTGTTCATCTCGGCGACCAGGGTCTCGAGATAGGCCAGCTCCTCGTCGGTGATCAGGGTGGCGGCCAGGGCGGCGGCCTCGCCCTCGAACAGGCGGCGAGCCTCGGCCTGCTCGAAGGCGCCGATGTCCAGGTCCTTCACCGGCGGCGGCGGCTGGTCGAGGCGGACATAGACGCCAGAGCCCTGCTTGGCTTCGAGCAGGCCGCGCATCTCCAGCGCGATGACGGCGCGGCGCACCGTGGGGCGGGAGACGCCGAAGTCGTCGGCCAGATCGCGCTCGGACGGCAGGCGATGGCCAGGCTGATAGGCGCCCTCGGCGATAGAGGCGCTGATGGCCGCGGCCACCTGCTGGTAGAGCCTGGAATCCGGCGAAGGGGTCGACATCTGAAGCGGCCACGGACCCGCGCCACGATCGGCGCGTCGCACAGGACTAGCGTGCGTCCCGCCGGCTCACAAGCGGCCGCGAGCCCGGAGTGGCCTTACCAGGACCTTCCGGGCGGTGCGGCCGGAGGGAGGACTCCGGCCGCCATCGTCGTCCGCCCCGGGAGGAGGTTGGCGCAAGGTACGCAGCGCCTTGGTCGACGAGCAGACGATCCGACAGGGATCCGTCGCGCCCCTCTAACCTAACGGAACTGGCCAACCATGCAACGAAAAATGGCCTGACCAATCAACTCAGTACGAGCCAAACTCGTACGACCAATTTGGTACCGTTATCTTACCTCACGCCGCCTGCTTCAGGCCCCAGGGATGGGCCGGATAGAACTGGGCCATCATCCGCCCGACATAGTCGACCAGGCGCGGATAGCTTTCGGCCTCCAGGCGTAGCGGCGAGTCGAAGTGCGGCGTCAGGACCCCCGCCAGCATGGCGAAGGCCGTGGCGTCGACGCCGACCGGATGGCTGTCGCGCATCAGATAGGCTTTGTCCTCCAAGAGTTCGTCCAGCGAGCGCAGCGACAGGCTGCCCAGCCAGGTGACCTCCTCACGCAGATGCCGGCCGACGCCGACGGCGCGAACGTTCGTCGTGACGGCGTCCTGGAAGCCTTTCCGCAGGTCGGCGCGCAGATGCTCCGGCGCAGCGTCGAACCACCGCGCCGCGCCCTTGGCGAAGTTGGCGGGATCTAGGTGCCGGAAATAGGCCGACACCCAGCCCAGCTGGTTTTCGATCATCCGCTCGATCGCCCAGGCCTGGGCGCGCTCCTTGCCGGTCAGGCCGATGTCCAGGTCGATGTCGTACTTCCGCTCGATATGGGCGCGGATGAAGGTGGAGTCGCCGATCGCCATGGCGGCGTCCTCGATCCACGGCAACTGACCCTTGGGCGCGGTCTCGCGGCTGCCCTTGGTCTTCTTGTAGGCCAGGCCCGCCATCATCAGCTGGACCTCGGTCTTGGTCACATAGGGGCTGATCTCGGGCAGCCCGAACCCGGCTCCGGCGGCGAATAGCGTGATCATCATCCCTCTCCGATCTCGAATGTCGTGGTGACGACTTGCTACCGCCAGGCTACTGCCAGCATGCTGTCAGTAGCGATCGCCGATATTCAGAGCCATGAGACGCGCCGAACGCCTTTTCCAGATCATCCAGATCCTGCGCCGCAGCCGCGCGCCGGTGACCGCCGACGCCATCGCCGCCGAGCTGGAGACGTCGAAACGCAGCGTCTATCGCGACATCGCCGCCCTGGTCGGCCAGCGCGCGCCGATCCGCGGCGAGGCCGGGATCGGCTATGTGCTGGAGGCCGGCTTCGACATGCCGCCCCTGATGCTGACGCCCGACGAGATCGAGGCGGCGGTGCTGGGCGCGCAGTGGGTGGCCGGGCGCGGCGACCCCGTCCTGGCCAAGGCCGCCAACGACCTGATCAGCAAGATCGCCGCCGCCGTGCCCGACCGCCTGCGGCCCTACGTGCTGGAGCCGGCGATCGGCGCCGCGCCGGCCTGGAAGCCCGAGACCGACCGCATCGACGTCGCCCAGGTCCGCGCCTGGATCCATGCCGGCCGCAAGATCCGCCTGGACTACAGCGACGGCCAGGGCGCAGTCAGCGCGCGAGTGATCTGGCCGGTCACGGTCGGCTATCGCGAGACCATCCGGATGATCGTCGCCTGGTGCGAGCTGCGCGCGGCGTTTCGCACCTTCCGCACCGACCGCGTGGTCGGCGCGGAGTTCCTGGAAGAGCGCCACGGCAAGCGACCGGCGGTGCTGCGCGGCGAATGGATCAGGTTCCGTGACGCCGAAATCGCCGCCTGGAAGCTGAAGGAAAAGGCCGGCTGCTAGACCCCGTGGCGCTTGGCGAAGGTCTCGAAGAGGCTGGGCCAAGCCGCCACGGGCTTGTCCTTGACGAAGCGCAGGCCAAAGCCGTGGCCGCCTTCCTCGAAGATGTGCATTTCGGCAGGCACGTTCTTGGCGCGCAGGGCCAGGAACATCATCACCGAGTTCTCGACCGGCACGGTCTTGTCGTCGGCGGCGTGCAGCTGGAACACCGGCGACAGGCCTTCGCGCACCTGCTTTTCCGGCGACAGTTCCTTGGCGCGCTCGGGGGTGTCCAGCGCCTTGAGCAGTTGCTTGCGCGAGCCCATGTGGGCGAAAGCCATGTCTGTCGTCACCACCGGATAGATCAGGGCCGACAGGTTCGGCTTGGTCGGCAGTTGGTCGATGGCGTCGATCGGCGTGTACGTCGGCGCGTCGAAGCGCACCGTCATGTTCGACGCCAGGTGACCGCCGGCCGAGAAGCCCATGATCGCCACGCGATCGGCCGAGAAGCCCATCTCGGCGGCCTTGCTACGCACCAGGCGAATGCCGCGCTGGGCGTCCTGCAGCGGCGCGTCGCCGCCCGCCGCCCAGCCGTCGCCCGGCATGCGGTAGAACAGCACGAAACAGGTGTAGCCGCGCGCCGTCAGCCAGCGGGCGGTCTCATAGCCCTCCTTGTCCAGCACGACGCGCTCATAGCCGCCGCCCGGCATCAGCATCACGGCCGCGCCGTTGGGCTTCCTGGGGCGGAAAACGACCAGCTTGGGCGTGCGGGTGTGGACCTGGGCGCGGTCCTTCAGGCCCTTGGCGTCGCCGCGTTCGACGATGGCTTCCAGGGCGGTGACGCCCTCCCCGCCCGGCGCGCCGTTGGGCCACAGGATCAGGGTCTCGGTCGGATCGGGCGGCGTGATCTCAGGCTTGTCCACGGGCGCGGCCTCCGCTTTGCGAGCCGCCAGGGACGCCATCGCGCCGGTGACGAAGGCAGCCAGGGCGCCGCGACGGTTCAGCATGGATAAGCCCTTCTGACGGGATGTTGTGCGGCGGACCCTAGAGCCTAGGAAACCGGTTTCCTAGCCCTGGGCGAAGCGCAGGTGGTGCAGCACGATTCCGCTGGTGGTGGCGACGTTCAGCGAGTCGAAACCGCCCGCCATCGGGATGCCGATCCTGCGCGACCTCGTCATGACCTCCGGCGTCAGGCCAGGCCCCTCGGCGCCGAGCAGCACCGCGGTGCGCGGCGCGGGCTGCAGCCGCGCCAGGATCTCGTCCGCCGACGGGCTGAGCGCCAGGCCCTCGAAGCCGGTCGCCGCCAGCAGGTCGGCGATGTCCTCGCCGCGTTCCAGCTTGGCGGTCGGGATCGACAGCGCCGCGCCGACCGAGACGCGGATGGCCTTGCGGTACAGCGGATCACAGCAGTCGGCGTCGAGGATCACCGCATCGACCCCGAAGGCGGCGGCGTTGCGATAGATGCCGCCTATGTTGTCGTGGTTGGCGATGCCGCACAGCACCAGCACGATCGCCTTCGTCGGCAAGCTGGCCAGGAGGTCGCGCGTGGCGATCGGCGCGGGCTTGCGGCCCACCGCCAGCACGCCGCGATGCAGGTGGAAGCCGGCGATGGCGTCGACCACCGCCTGGTCGGCGAAGTGGACCGGCGTCTCGTCCGGCAGGCTATCGAAAACGTCGGTCAGCTTGTCCTTGCGCTTGGGGTCGATCAGCAGCGACACCACCCGCTGGGGCGCATCACGGACGAAGGCCCGCAGCACGGTCTCGCCCTCGGCGATGAACAGCCCTTCTCGCCCCACCAGGTCGCGCTCCTTGATCGCCCGGAACGGGGCGACGGCGGGATCGTCGGGATCGGTGACGACGTGGAATTGCGGCAAGGCGGCCTCGGAGGGTGGCTAACGCACCCCTCGTATCGGCAGGATCGTCAGACCGCCAGCCAGGGCGAGGCCCGCGGCCATCACGAAGAACAGATGGAAGTTCTCGTGCGTCGGCCCCAGGCTCCACACGGCCAAGGCCGGGGCCAGGGCTTGCGGCAAGGTGTTGGCCAGGTTGATGACGCCCAGGTCCTTGCCGGCGTCGCGTTGCGACGGCAGCACCTGGGTGACCAGCGCGATGTCGACGGCGCAGAAGCAGCCCGCGCCCATGCCGAACACCACATAGGCGGCCACCAGCACCGGCCAACTGGGCGACATCGAGAACACCAGCATCGAGGCGGCCAGCACCACCGCCGCCCCGAACGCGAACAGCTTCCGCCGCCGCAGCCGGTCCGACAGCATCCCGCCCAGCATGGCCAGGGCGACGTTGGAGACGGTCGACACCGTGGTCAGGAACGCCAGCCCCTCCTCGGCGCGGCGGCCGGGGAACAGCTTGGGATAGTCCATCACGTCCTGGAGGAAGTAGAGCATGTAGCACTGCACCAGGCTCAGGGCGACCAGCACCATGAACCGCCCGGCCCAGGCGAAGGCGAAGTCCGGATGCTTGCGCGGATCGACCCACAGACCTTGGATGAACTCCATCAGCCGAAACGGCGGCACCTCGGCCTTGGGCAGCGGCGGGTCGCGCAAACGGATGACGAACGGCGCCAGACCCAGCAGCAGCGCCGCCGAGATGGTCGCGTAGCGCTGCCACTCCACGACCAGCAGGCTGCCGATCACCACCGCGCCGACGGCCGTGCCGATCGGATTGCCGAGACTGAGGAAGGCCGCCACCAGGCCCTTCTGGTTGTCGGGCACCCGATCGGGCATCACCGCCACCAGGGCCGAGAAGCACAGGTTGAAGGTCAGCTGGAACAGCACCACGCCGCCCACCAGCGCCAGCGGCGTGCGAGCGTGCATGATCGCCAGATAGGCCAGCGAGGCGCCGATCGCCCCGATCACCATCCAGGGCCGCCGACGGCCGAAGCGCGAGGTGGTGCGGTCGCTGATCGCCCCGGCCAGCAGGTTGGCGATGCTGGCGGCGATGGCGCCGTAGAAGGCGACCTGGCTGAGCACCACCGCCTTGGAGGCCGCGTCGATCGACTCGGCCTTCAGCGGCAGCAGGACTTGCAACAGGGGCTGGAACGAAACGAAGGCCCCGATCTGGGCCAGGGTGTAGGCGGCGATGAAGTTCGCGCGCACCGGCTCCTTGGGCCGGGCTCCATCATCAAGCCGCACTCTACGCATCTCCCCTATTCGCGATCTGGCGTCGCTTAGAGGCGCACAGTGGCCGCGCGCCCCTTATGAGACAAGGGGGTGTTTCCTTATCGCCTGGGGACGCTCTAGGTTGGCTTCGATGAACATGAGTCAGAACAGCGTCGGGACGGTCTGATGGCTTCGGTGACGATCTACGACGTCGCCGCGAAGGCGGGCGTCTCGATCAAGACTGTTTCGCGGGTGATGAACAAGGAGCCGAACGTCCGGCCCGCCATGCGCGACCGCGTGCTGGAGGCGGCCGGCGAGCTCGGCTACAGCCCCAACCTGTCGGCGCGCAGCCTGGCCGGTTCGCGCTCGTTCGTGATCGCCGTCTTCGTCGACGCGGCCCTGACCATCGACCACTGGCAGAGCGAGCGCGGCGCCGACTACCTGTCCCGCATCCAGCTGGGCGCGACCCTGGTCTGCCGCGAGGCCGGCTATCACCTGCTGATCGAGCTGATCGACAACGACGGTCCGAACGTGCGCCAGGACGTGGCCGCCTTCATCGCCGCGCTGAAGCCCGACGGCGTAATCCTCACCCCGCCCTCGTCCGACAATCCCGGCGTGCTGGAGATCCTGGACAAGACCGGCACCCCCTATGTCCGGGTCGGTCCGGAAAAGGCCGAGGGCCTGGGGCCGCGCGTGCACATGGACGACGTCGCCGCCGCCAGCGAGATGACCCGGCACCTGGCCGACCTGGGCCACAAGCGGATCGGCTTCATCATCGGTGAGCCCCGCTATGGCGCCAGCCAGGCGCGTCGCCAAGGCTATCTGGAAGCCATGAAGGCGCGAGGCCTGTTCGTGGTCGACGGCTGGGTGCGCCAGGGCGACTTCACGTTCCAGTCGGGACTGGAGCAGGCCAAGGCTTTGCTGGCCCTGCCCGAGCGCCCGACGGCGATCTTCGCCAGCAATGACGACATGGCCCTGGGCTGCATTGCGGCCATCGCCGAGGCCGGACTGATGACGCCCGGCGACGTGTCGGTGGCGGGCTTCGACGACAGCCCCAGCTCACGCTTCAGCCGCCCGCAGCTGACGACCGTGCGGCAGCCGGTGGCGGAGATGTCCTCGGTGGCGGCCAAGCTGCTGATCGCCCGGGCCAGGAGCAACGACCCGCCCGAACGGCCGGTGGACGAGCTCCTGCCGTTCGAACTGATCCACCGCGCCTCGACGGCCCCGCCGCCGAGGTAGTCTTTACCGCCCCGGGCGAGCAAACGCCGCGACGCGGGCGCGGGCTGCGTGGACCGGATTTTCGGCCGGCTGCGGACGCTGGGTCGGCTGGAAGCTCTGTTGCTGGCCGCCCAGGCGGAAGGCGCCGACGCGGTTCGACAGGTCCGCGGCCTCGACACGCAGCGCATGCGTGGCTTCGGTCGATTGCGAGACCATGGCGGCGTTGCGCTGGGTCACCTGATCCAGCTGGTTCACGGCCGCATTGACCTGGCCCAGGGCCGTGGCCTGCTCGCTGGCCGAGGCCGCGATGGCGTTGACCAGTTCGTCGATGCCGCCGACCTTCTCGTGGATGCCGCGCAGGGCCTCGCCCGTCTGGCCGACGAGGTCGACGCCTTCGCTGACCTGACGGCTGGATTCGGTGATCAGCGACTTGATCTCGCTGGCCGCCTGGGATGAGCGCTGGGCCAGGGCCCGCACTTCCTGCGCCACGACCGCGAAGCCCTTGCCCGAGTCACCGGCGCGCGCGGCTTCGACGCCGGCGTTCAGGGCCAGCAGGTTCGTTTGGAACGCGATCTCGTCGATCATGCCCAGGATCTGGTTCACCTGCGAGGACTGGGCCTCGATCTTGGTCATGGCCTCGGCGGCGCGGGTGACGATGTCGCCCGAGCGTTCGGCCTCGGTCGAGGCCTCGCTGACGCGCGAGGAGACCTCGCGGGCGCTCTTGGCGGTCTTGCCGACGGCGCTGGTCAGCTGTTCGACGGCGGCGGCCGTCTGCTCCAGCGTGGCGGCCTGCTGTTCGGTGCGTTGCGACAGGTCCTCGGCGCTGCGGGCGATGTCGTCCGCGCCCGAGCGGATGCCGCCGGCCGAGTGCTCGACCGAGCGCATGGCCTCGCCCAGCGCGCCGGCCGCCCGTTCGAAGTCGACCTTCAGGCTCTGGAATTCAGGAGCCAGATCGCCTTCGACGCGGGCCGAAAGATCGCCGGAAGCCAGACGCGAGAGGGCCTCGCCGATCGCCTTCACGGCCTGGGCCTGAGCGTGCTCGGCGGCCTCGCGCTCGGCTTCCAGGGCTTCGCGCTCTTCTTCCAGCAGGGATAGGTAGCTGGAGACGGCCAGCTCCATGTCCAGGAACACGGCCTTGGTCAGGGCCGACAGGCCGTCGGCCAGCTCGGCGTCCGACTTGGCGGCGTTGCTGAACAGGCCCTTGGCGCGCTTGGCGACGACCGCGCGCATCAGCTCCTCGGCCACCAGGGCGTAGCCGCCGATGTACCATTGCGGCTTCAGGTCGGCGTCGACGTGGGCGCGACCGATCCGCTCGACGTCCTTGACGTAGGCGTCGCCATAGTCGGCCTGGGCGATGCGGCGCCAGTGCGCGGCCTGGGCCCGCTCGGCGCCGGCCATGTGCGCGTCGTCACGGAACTTGCCGCGCGTCTCAGGGAAGGTTCGGACCTGGTTGTAGAACTTGCCGAGCGCGCCGGTGATCTCGGCGTCGATCAGGGGCTTCAGCGCCCGCAGCGCCGAGCGCGAGCGCTCGTCGAACCGCATGAAGGCCATCCGCTGATCAAGCTTGGCGTGCGCGCTCATGCGTTCGTACTCCGGTCCGACGGTAAGATTTCGTTGACCATGTTCGTGACGGGAATCCATTAACCAAGACTGAAGACCAGCCCCCTGCGCGCTCCCGTCGCACCACAATGTCGAGACGCGTTTTTCAGGGCGCGGAGCGTTATCCAGCAACAAGCTGCGCCTTGGCGCGTTTTGGGCTTGTCAGGTCCACGGCAGGGCTTGGATATAACCAGGAAACGAGCCCCTTAGGACTTCATGGCGTTACCCGCGGACTTCACCTTGACCGAACAGGCTGGCCGCACGACGGCCGTGCTGACGGGGGACTGGACCGCTCGGGGGCTGTTCGACGCGGGCCTGCGCCTGGACGACGCTCTTTCCGACAAGCACGACCTCGACATGGACCTGACGGGCGTCAACCGCTGCGACACCGCCGGCGCCTATGCGATTCTCCGCGCCTCGGGTGAAAACCTCGAGCCGCAGAACGTCCAGGCCCGCCGAGAGGTGCTGCGCCTGCTGGAACTGGTCCGCGCCGCCATCCAGGTCGAGCCCGAACCGACGATCCGCCCGGGCGGCTTCCACGCCTTGCTGGAACGGATCGGCCGCGGCGTCTTCGGCCTATTCCAGGACGGCTACGGCACCATGGTGTTCCTGGGGCACCTGCTGGTCGCCGTCGGCCGCTGCATCGCCGACCCGCGCCGCATTCGCTGGGCGCCGGTCATCGCGCTGTGCGAACGCGCGGGCCTGGACGCCATGCCGATCGTGGCGGTCACGACCTTCTTCATCGGCGCGGTGGTGGCCCTGCTGGGCGCCAATATGCTCACCGACTTCGGCGCGCAGGTCTATTCCGTCGAGCTGATCGGCATCTCGGTCATGCGCGAATTCAACATCCTGATCACAGCCATCCTGCTGGCCGGCCGCTCGGCCTCCAGCTTCGCCGCCGAGATCGGCTCGATGAAGATGAACCAGGAAATCGACGCCATGCAGGTCATGGGCGTGGACCCGTATGAGGCGCTAGTGCTGCCGCGCTTCGCCGCCCTGCTCTTCACCATTCCGCTGCTGGTCTTCGTGGCGACGATCGCCGGCCTGGCCGGCGGCATCCTGGTGGTCTGGGTCGTCCTGGACCTGTCGCCGACCTTCTTCCTGCAACGCATCATCGACTTTGTCGGGGCCACCCACTTCTGGATCGGCATGTCCAAGGCGCCGGTCATGGCCGCCGTCATCGCCGCCATTGGCTGCCGCCAGGGCATGGAGGTCGGCAACGACGTCGAGTCGCTGGGCCGACGCGTGACGGCCTCGGTGGTGCACGCCATCTTCGCCATCATCCTGATCGATGCGGTCTTCGCCCTGGTCTACATGGAGCTGGACATTTGACCCGCGCTCCCACGACCAAGAAAGCCCTCGCGGCCCAGGCTCCTCCTCCGCCCGCGGTGGACAACGCCGAGGCCGAGAAGCATCCGATCGACGTGCGGGGCCTGGTTTCCTGCTTCGGCGACAACCTGATCCACGATGGCCTGGACCTCAGCGTCGAGCGCGGCGAAGTGCTGGGCGTGGTCGGCGGCTCGGGCACCGGCAAGTCGGTGCTCTTGAACACCATCATCGGCCTGAAGACGCCCGACGGCGGCCAGGTGCGGCTGTTCGGCGGCGACATGCGGGTGGCTTCCCGCCGCCGCTGGTCGTCGGTCGAGCGCCGCTGGGGGGTCCTCTTCCAGCAAGGCGCGCTGTTCTCGAACCTAACGGTGCGCGAGAACGTCTCCGCGCCGCTCTACGAGCACACCAAGCTGCCGCGCCGCGAGGTCGAGGCGATCGCCGACCTGAAGATCGCCATGGTCGGCCTGCCCGCCCGCGCCGCGACCTTGAAGCCGGCCGAGCTGTCGGGCGGCATGCGCAAGCGCGCCGGCCTGGCCCGGGCGCTGGCGATGGACCCCGAGCTGCTGTTCCTGGACGAGCCGACGGCCGGCCTGGACCCGATCGCGGCCGAGGCCTTCGACGCCCTGATCAAGGACCTGTCGGACAGCCTGGACCTGACGGTGTTCATGATCACCCACGACCTGGACAGCCTCTACGCCATCACCGACCGCGTCGCCGTCCTGGCCGACAAGAAAGTCGTCGCGGTGGCGCCCGTTCGCGAACTCGAGCGTTCGGATCATCCCTGGATCAAGCAATACTTCCTGGGCCCCCGGGGTCGCGCCGCCGCGACACCTGAGGATCCGGCCGAGGCAAGGACGGACTTCTGATGGAAAGAAACGCCAACTACGCCCTGGTCGGGGCCATATCGCTGGCCCTGTTCATGGGCTTGGTGATCTTCGTCGTCTGGCTGGCCAAGCTCAGCTTCAGCAAGGACTACGACCTGTACGACATCCTGTTCATCGGTCCGGTGCGGGGTCTGTCGACGGGCGGCGAAGTGCACTTCAACGGCATCAAGGTCGGCGAGGTCAGCCGCATCGAGCTGGACAAGACCGACCCGAACCGCGTCATCGCCCGCGTGCGCATGACCTCGGACGTGCCGGTCAAGGTCGACAGTTACGCCACGCTGGAGCCGCAGGGCATCACGGGCGTCAACTACGTCCAGATCACCGCCGGCTCGCCGAACAAGGAGCTGCTGAAGGACACCGTCAAGAACGGCAAGGTCCCGGTCCTGCGCAGCCAGCGCAGCGCCCTGTCCGACCTGCTGGAAGGCGGCGGTACGGTGCTGACCCGCACGATCGAGGCGCTGGACCGCGTCAACCGCGTGCTGTCCGACAAGAACATCAAGACCTTCAGCGCCTCGCTCAGCGACGTCCAGGCGGTCACCGCCGAGCTGCGCGAGCGCAAGGAGATCATCGCCGACGCCCAGAAGGCGCTGCAGAGCATCGACGCGACCGCCCAGTCGATCACCAATCTGGCCAACAGCGCCAACGGCCTGGTCGACGGCGACGCCAAGCGCACCCTGAAGGAGGCCGGCGACGCCGCCGCCGAGCTGAAGGCCGCCGCCAAGGACGCCCGCTCGATGGTCAGCAAGCTGGAAGGTCCCACCAGCGACTTCGCCAGCACCGGCCTGCCGCAACTGTCGGCGGCCATCGTCACCCTGCAGTCGGCCGCCGAGTCCCTGGACCGCCTCGTCGGCGACGTCGAACAAAATCCCCGTGGCCTGGTCGGCAAGGCGCCGGCCAAGGAAGTGGAGGTCAAGCCGTGAGCCCGATGATCCGCAATATCGCCCGAGGCCTGACCGTCGCGACCCTGGCCGTCGCCCTCTCCGGCTGCATCAGCGTCTTCCCCAAGACCAAGCCGGCGTCGATGTATCGCTTCGGCGACGCCGACGTCACCGCGACCAAGGGGCCGCCCGGCGCCATGTTCGGCGTGCTGAAGGCGCCTTCGGCCTTCACCCGCGCCGCGGCCGGCGACCGCATTCTGACCGTGACCAATGGCGAAGTGGCCTATGTCGCCGGCGCCCGCTGGGTCTCGCCAGCCTTCGTGCTGTTCGAGGAAGCCACCGCGCGCGCCTTCGACAACGATCCCGGCCGCGCGCGCCTGATCGGTCGTGGCGAGGTGGCCAAGGCCGACCTGGTGCTGCGCCTGGAAGTGCGGACCTTCGAGGCCGACTATCTCGATGGTCCCAAGGCCGCGCCGCAGGTGGTGGTGCGCGTGCGCGCCGTCCTGAACCGCAACAGCGACCGCGCCCTGGTCGGCGACCAGATCTTCGAAGCCAAGGTGAAAGCCGCCGACAACCGTGTCTCGGCCATCGTGCCGGCCTATGACCAGGCGGTGTCGAAGGTGCTGGGCGACATCGTGGGCTGGGTCAACGCCGCCGGTGCGGGCGTCAAGAACTAAAGGGCTTCCAACGGTTCCGTCACCGGGCCGTAGCCGGCGTCAGGCTGGATCCTCAGGACTGCGCCGTCGACCCAGGGCTCGACGGTGACCAGTTCCCGCATCTCCGCCCGCGCCACGGCGTCGGCAGGGTCGGCGCTCTCGGCCAGCAGTTGCAGGTTCATCCGCGTGGGGAAGATCACCTTGCGCTGACCCGAAGCGGCCAGGTCCAGCGCCAGGCTCGGCGCGATCCATTCGGCGTCGACCGCCTCGTGGCCGTCGCAGATGGCCTGCTGCGCCAGCGGCGCGTGAGCGACGTAGAACCAGGTGTCGAACCGCTTGGGCATCAGCTTGGGCGTGATCCAGCGGGCGAACACCGTCAGGGCCGAGAGGTCCAACTTCAGCCCCAGATCCTCCACCACGTCGAGGAAGGCGACCTTGTCCTGCGCCACCGCGTCCCGAACGTCCTTGGCCGCCTCGCCGGCATAGAAGGCCCCGTCGCGATCGCGGGCCAGCAGCACGCCGGCCTCTTCATAAGCCTCGCGGATCGCGGCGATGCGCAGGGCCACGCCGTCCTGCCCCACCTCGTCGAAACCGATCGCCAGCTCGCGCCAGCGCGGGTCGCTGTCGCCCTGATGGCTCTTGCCGCCCGGGAACACCAAGGCCCCGGCGGCGAAGTCGATCTGGTGATGCCGCTTGACCATCAGCACCTCGAACGAAGGCGCGTCTCGAAGCAGCAGTACGGTGGCGGCGAGACGGACCTCGCCCAGCGAAGAGTCGGACATGCGGGAAGTCTGGCGCCGCCGGACGGGCTTGCCCAGACTTCTTTCGAACAGTTGTTAGGCCGCGCCCTGGTCCTTGACGCGATCTGCGCGGCGGCGATTGGCGCTGCGGTCCATGCGCTCCGTCAGGTACTCGCTGTCCTCGCGCGAGACCGTGTGGGACGAGGTCAGGAAGCGCTGGATCATGTGCTCCTGGAAGCGCTCGCGATCATTGGCGCCGCCGTCGAACTCCAGGCTGTGGAAGGCGTCGACACCCGCGCGGAAGGCCGAATAAAGGCGCGGCGGCAGGCCGGCCCGCTCGCAGATCGCCTTCAGGCCCAGCGGACCCGCGTCGTGGATCATCAGCCAGGTGCGGTGGTGCGGCACGCCGGCCAGTTCGGCCACGGCCCACTCGAAGAAGGTCATGTGGCCATGGGCCAGGGCGCGCAGGATCAGCGACGGCGACAGGCGGCCGACCTTGTTCAGGTGGGCGACGAAGGCCTTCGGGTCGGCGGCGCGGCCGGCCTGGTCCACGAGGTCGATCGTGGCCCGTTCCTTGGCGCCGACGATCAGCTCCATGGTCCGCTCGGCCGACAGGGCGTGGCTCGAGAGGATGTGGTCGCGCAGTTGCTCGCCGACCATGTCGATCAGGCGCTCGCTGATCGCCAGCGGCAGGGCCGTGCGGTAGGCGACGGCCTGCAGCACCTGCTCGGACTTGGCGAAACGATCCAGGGCCTTCTGCAGCGCCACTTCCGAGAAGCGAGCGTTGTCGTTGGCGCAGGCCGTGGCGACCACGTCCTCGTCGCCCTGCTCGACCAGCATGGTGGTGATGCGGCTGGAGAGCTTCGGACGCTTGGCCACCGCCTTCTGGCGCACCGAACCGCCGACGCGGACGATCTCAGCCAGATCGGTGTCGGTGAACACCGGCGAGAAGCTGATGATCGGCAGGCTGACGCTCTCGACGTCGCGGGCCAGGCGATTGGCGACGTCCGGCGGCAAGGCCATGGAATTCTTGAGCGTGACCGCCATGGCCCGACGGACCAGCTCGGCGGCGTCGGCCGCCATGACCCGCAGGATCTCGTGCGCGACCGTGCGCTCTTCCTCGCTCAGCGCGCCACGATCGATCGTGCGGCACAGCTTGTGCGCGGCCAGCGCCCGCTCGTCAGGCGTCGCGCCCTTCACGAGCATGCGGATGTCGGTATCGGTGAGTGCAGCGCGCGTGGTGGCCATGGTTCGCCTGCCGGGGACGTAGGAAGCTTGGAGTCGCATCCTCGACGGTTAGGCTTAATGATTGTTTGAACTTTGTACCTGTGGATTAACGATACCCCGTAACCGGGTACAAACCACACTCCCCTAGGGTGCGCGCTCAGTCATGAGGAGCGCGACCTTGCTCGCCGAGCGCCGCCCAAGAGATATCAGTACGGACGGCGCCCACCTGGCCAAGGCCCTGGACGCTCAGGCCGCGCTATTGCCTTACGCGCTTGGCGTTTTCGCGATCAGCCTGCCGCTGTTCGTGTGGATCGGGTCGTTCGCCGCCAACCGCGCCTGGATGACCGCCAGCTTCGCGGTGTTCGCGATCAACTGGGGCGCCTTCTACGCGGTGGTGAACTGGTTGCGCGACGAAGCGTCGCAAGATCTTAACCGTCGCGCCCGCGTCCACGTGATCGGCGGGGTGCTGTGGGCCCTCGCCGCCGTGCAGATCTCGATCTTCGCCCAGGGCGCTGGCGCCGCGCGCGAGCCCCTGCTGCTGATGGCCACGGCCGGCGCGGTGTTGTGCGCCTTCTTCGCCGCGCCCTACATGGTGAGCCTGCTGATCGTCGCGCCGATCGCGGCGGCCGGCCCGCTGATCGTCTCCTTCTCCTCGGACCGCCAGCTGGGCGAGCTGACCTGGGGCGCCACCGCCCTGGCGCTGACCCTGGCCCTGATCCTGAACCGCATGTTCCGGCGCCAGCACGACCTGATGGTTCAACACGAGCACATGGTCGACGAGCGCCTGCGGGTGCTGGAGGCGGCCGAGCGCACCGCCCGCAGCAAGTCCGACATCGTCGCGACCCTCAGCCACGAAATCCGCAACGGCCTGACCGGCGTCACCCACGTGCTGGCCGCCGCCGCCGGCAAGGGCGGCCGCGCCGCGCCGTCGCGCGAGCAGCTCAACGCCGCCCTCGACGCGGCCCAGGACCTGATCGCGGTGCTGAACGCCACGCTCGACAGCGAGACCGCCGAGTCCGGTCGCCTCAGCGTCGAGGCCCAGCCGTTCGACCCGGTCCGCCTTGTCCAAGACCTGGCCTTGCTGGACAAGCCGCACGCCGCCGCCAAGGGGCTGGAGCTGGCCGTCCATATCGACCCGCTGCTGCGCGGCCGCGACAAGGGCGCGACCGTCGCCGACGCCCTGCGCACCCGCCAGATCATCGCCAACCTGCTGGGCAATGCGGTCAAATACACCGTGCGCGGCCGCATCGAGGTCCGCCTGGAGCTGCGCGAGGGCCATATCGCCATCGAGGTCGCCGACACCGGCCCCGGCCTTTCGGTCGAAGAGATCGAGCAGGCCTTCGAACCCTTCCGACGCGTCGAGCGCACCGGCGCCGGCGTCAATGGCGCGGGCCTGGGCCTGTCTCTCTCGCGCCAGCTGGCCCGCCTGATGGGCGGCGCCCTGGAGGCGCGAAGCGCCGTGGGCGTCGGCAGCTGCTTCACCCTGACCCTGCCCTTCGACCTGGCCGCCGAGTGCGAGCTCGATACGCAGGAAATGGAGGCGGCGGTCGCCGAGACCTCGGGCGCGCCGCGCGCCATGCGCATCCTGATCGCCGAGGACGACGCTCTCAACGCGGCCATGCTGCGCGCCATCCTGGAGCAGCTGGGGCACCAGGTGGTCCACGCCCAGAACGGCCGCCGCGCCGCCGATCTGGCCAAGATCGCCGAGTTCGACATGCTGATGCTGGACCACCGCATGCCGGTGATGGACGGCCCCGCCGCCACCGTCAGCCTGCGTGGGAGCGATGGCCCCAACCGCTATGCCCCGATCGTCGCCATCATCGACGGCGACGGCGAGGAGGCGACCGAATTCCTGGATGCCGGCGCCGACATTCTATTGCGCAAGCCGGTCAGCGTGGCGGGCGTCGCCCGCGCCCTGGCCGACGCGGCCGCCCTGGATCGCAACAGCGCTCGCGCCGCCGCCTGAGCTTAGGTTTGACATGTCGGCCCGACCGGCGAGAATGGCGCATGTTCTCGCGCCCGACCTTCCGGCGTTTTCGCCATCACGGCGGTAGCCTGCTCGCAGGCTCCTAGCCCCGAACCGTCCGCGCACCTGCGGCGGGCGTTCGGGGCGAACATCACTCCCACGATCCTCTGACGGCCCGCCGCGAGCGCGCCGTCGCGTCTTCACATCATACCGCCAGGAACTTTTCATGCCCTCGCAAGAGGACGCGTTCGCGCGTCCGCGTATCATCATGGCCGAGACCGAGGTCGACCGCCTATCCACCCTGGCCCTGCAGATGGAGTCCGCCACGCCCTTGGCGGCCGACATGCTGCTGCGCGAGATCGACCGCGCCGAGGTCCGCCCTGACGCCGACATGCCAAACGACGTCGTCCGCATGCGCTCCACCGTCCGGTTCGAGGACGACGCCCACGGCGCGGCCCGCTCGGTGTTGCTGGTCTATCCCAAGGAGGCCGATATCGAGGCCGGCAAGATCTCGGTGCTCTCGCTGGTCGGCGCAGGCTTGATCGGTTTAGCCGTCGGCCAGTCGATCCAGTGGCCCGATCGCGACGGCCACGAGCGGGCGCTGCGCATCCTCAAGGTCGAGCCGCCCGGCCAGATCCTGTTCTGACCAGTCCTCTTGTGAATGGAGGGCTTGCCGCCAGGTAAGCCTTTCCAATCCCCGCCCCGGTCCGCACACTCTCCGGCAACGAGAAAAAGGGAGAGAGCGATGCTGGAAGGCCTGCGCGTCGTCGAACTGGCGACCTATATCGCCGCCCCCGGCGCGGCTGGGATCATGGCCGACTGGGGCGCCGAGGTGATCAAGGTCGAGTCGCCCGAAGGCGATCCGATGCGGCGGTTCTTCGACACCATCGGCTCGGACCAGGACGCCAATCCGATCTTCGAGCTCGACAATCGCGGCAAGAAGGCTGTGGTGCTGGATATCCGCAGCGACCTCGGACGCGACGCCCTGAAGGCCCTGGCCGCCACCGCCGACATCTTCCTGACCAATGTCCGCCCCGCCGCCCTCGCCCGCGCCGGGGTCGACTACGAGGCGCTGAAGGCCATCAATCCGCGCCTGATCTATTGCAGCCTGACGGGCTATGGCCTGACCGGGCCGGACCGCGACAAGCCCGGCATGGACGTGGCGGCCTTCTGGTCGCGCGCCGGCGTCGGGTCGATCACCGCGCCGAAGGGGACCGAGCCTTTCCCGATCCGGACCGGCATGGGCGACCACGTCACGTCCTTGGCCACCGTATCGGCGATCTTGGCGGCCGTGCACGAGCGCACGGTCACCGGCGTCGGGCGGCTGGTCGAGACCTCGCTGCTGCGCACCGGCGTCTATGCGATCGGTTCGGACATGGCCATCCAGCTGCGCTTCGGAAAACTGGCCTCCACCCGAGGCCGGCGCGAGGCGCTGCAGCCGCTGGCCAATTTCTACAAGACCGCCGACGGCCGCTGGATCTGTCTGTTGCCGCGCCAGGGTTCGGTCGACTGGCCGCGCATCGCCGCCGCCGCCGGTCGGCCCGAGCTGGTCGACGATCCCCGCTTCGCCAACGCCAAGGCTCGCCGCGAGAATGGCCAGGCGTTGGTCGACATCTTGGATGAGGCTTTCGGGGCCATGGCCTATGAAGACGCCGCCGACGCGCTGGACGCCGGCGACATCACCTGGGCGCCGTACCAGACTCCGCGCGAGCTGGCCGTGGACGCCCAGGCTGAGGCGGCGGGCTGCTTCGTCGACACCCCTGACGGCGCGGGCGGCACGTTCAAGGCTCCAGCGGCTCCGGCCCGCTTTCCGGGCGCAGAGGATGGCCCACGCGGACCCGCGCCAAAGCTGGGCGCGGATACCGAGACGGTGTTCAGGGAACTGGGCTGGTCGGAAGATCAGGTCGCCGAGCTGACCAAGGTCAGCGCTGCTTGACCTTGTCGTTGGCGTCGGCCAGCACGCGAAGCATCTCGGCCGAGAACATCGAGCTGGCCAGGCGCTGACCGCCGCCCATGCTGGAGCTGTCCGAGCCGCCAAACGGATTGCCGACATCCTGCGAGCCGCGCAGAATCAGGTCGACCATCGCCTCCTGCTGGCGGATACGCTCCAGGCGACGGCCGCCGGCATATTGCATGAAGCCCTGGTCGCCCTCGGGCAGCTTGACGGTGTCGGGCTGGTCGGTGACGCGGGTGGCGCCGCCGGTCTTGGTCAGGTTGGCGTAGACCTCGCCCACCGTGGCGGCGCGGCCGTCCTTGTAGAAGATCGACTTGTTGGCCTGGGCCGCGTCCGGAAACATCGCCGCGGCGCTGGCGCCGGGCGAAGCGGTGGCGGCCTGGATCAGGCGGGCCGAACCGGCCGGACCCAGGAAGTGGGCGGCATAGAGCTCCCCGGCCGTCGGGTCACGCCCCACCCGGCCCCGCAGGTACGAGGCGTGATCGGCGGCCAGCTCGCCAGCCATCAGCGAGGCGGCGTGCGGATCGGACTTCAGCCCCAGCACAGCCTTGCGCGCCTCGTCGCCCTCGACCCGATAGCGGCCGTCCGAGCCCTGGCTGATCAGGTCGGCGTAGCGGGCGTAGCCGTACTTGGAGCCGTGCTTCTTCAGCGTGGACAGCCAGGTCTGATCGACGAACTGGAACAGGCCCGAGGCCGACGACGTGCGCGCCTTGGCGGCCGGATTGAAGCCGCTCTCGCGCTTGGCCGTGCCCATCAGGAACGTGAAATCGACGCCCGTCGCGCTGGAAGCGCGCTGGATCGCCGACTCGACGACGCTGCGGATGGAACTGACGGCGGGCATGGGCCTCAGGAGTCGGCGATCATGGTTAATTCGCGATTAACCACGTTAACGCCGCGCCCCCAGATGACGACATGTCGCACCCATTCTTACAAACGTAAGACAAATCGTCACGCAGATTACGATTGTCAATTTACAGCCCAACAGGTTCGTGCTGACCTGATCCTACAATTGTAATTCAAGCGTAGGAGATCGACATGAACCTGGCTCTCCATCCCAGCGGCTCCGGCATCCCCGGCCTAGACGATGCGCCGCGCAAGCCGTCCAAGGTGCTGGTCATCGGCATCGCCGTCTCGGTCGCCGCGCACCTGGGCCTGATCGGCTATCTGGCCTACACCAAGTACGTCACGCCGATGCCGATGGCGCAGGACGAGGACGTCTTCAGGCTGGAGCCGACCTACACGCCGCCGAAGCCGCCGCCCCCTCCCCCGCCGACCGATCAGCCGCCGCCGCAGTCGACTGCGCCGAAGCTGCACATCCCGCTGCAGACGCCGTTCGAGACGCCGCCGCCCCTGCCGGCCGACCCGAAAGTCGACGCCCCGCCGGCCACCGGTCCGATCACCACCCTGGCGCCGACGCCACCCGCACCGCCGGCCCCGCCGGTTCCTCAGGCCAAGGTGGTCACGCGCCCGAACTGGCTGAAGCTGCCCTCGGCCGACGACATGGCCCGCTACTATCCGGAAAGCGCCCAGCGGCGCGGCCTGTCGGGCTCGGCGACCCTGAACTGCGTGGTGGCGATCAACGGCACGGTCCGCGACTGCTCGGTCCTGTCGGAAACCCCGGCTGACGAAGGCTTCGGCGCCGCGGCCATCAAGGTCTCGCGCTTCTTCAAGATGAAGCCGCAGACGGAGGACGGCCAAGCCGTGGACGGCGCCACCGTCCGCATCCCGATCCGGTTCAGCGCGGGCTAGCGCCCACCCTCCGGCGCTGAAACGGCGGCCGGGTCGCGCCTTCCGCGACCCGGCCTTTCCGTCAGTAGCTCTTTGGCAGGCCCAGCACGCGCTCGGCGATGAAGTTCAGGATCATCTCGCGGCTGACCGGCGCGATGCGGGCGATCATGGCTTCGCGGAAGTAGCGCTCGACGTCGTATTCCTTGGCGTAGCCCATGCCGCCGTGGGCCAGGACCGCGTTCTCGCAGGCGTGGAAGCCGGCCTCGGCGCCCAGGTACTTGGCGGCGTTGGCCTCGGCCCCGCAGTCCTTGCCCTGATCGTAGAGGGCGGCGGCCTTGAAGGCGAGCAGGTTGGCGGCCTCCAGCTCGGCCCACGACTTGGCCAGCGGATGGGCCACGCCCTGGTTCTTGCCGATCGGCCGGCCGAACACGATCCGCTCGTTGGCGTAGGTGGTCGCCTTGGCCAGGGCGGCGCGGCCGAGGCCAATGGCCTCGACGGCGAACAGCACGCGCTCGGGGTTCAGGCCGTGCAGCAGGTAGGCAAAGCCCTTGCCCTCTTCGCCGACCAGATCCTCGGCCGGGACGAACAGGTCCTCGATGAAGAGCATGTTACATTCGACGGCTTTGCGGCCCATCTTCGGGATCGGCTTGGCCTCGATCTTCTCGGCGTCGGTGTAGAACAGGCTAAGCCCCTGGTGCGGCTTGGCGCACTGATCCTTGGGCGTGGTGCGGGCGATGATCAGGATCTTGTTGGCGCGCTGGGCGCCGGTGGTCCAGATCTTCCGGCCGTTCAGGCGATAGCCGCCATCGACCTTCTCGGCCCGCGTCTCCAGGCTGGAGGTGTCGAGGCCCGAGTTCGGCTCGGTCACTGCAAAGCACATCTTGTCCTCGCCCGAGATGATCCGGGGCAGCAGGCGGGTGCGCTGTTCGTCGGTGCCGAACTTCACCAGAGGCATCGGGCCGAAGATGTTGAGGTGGATGGCCGACGCGCCCGAGAAGCCCGCGCCCGACTGGGCCACGGTCTGCATCATCACGGCGGCTTCCGTCAGGCCCAGGCCCGCGCCGCCGACGCTTTCCGGCATCGCCACGCCCAGCCAGCCGCCTTCGGCAATGGCGGCCACGAATTCCTCGGGGAAGATTCCGGTCTCGTCGGTGCGGCGCCAGTATTCGTCGTCGAAGGCCGCGCACACCTTGGCGACGCCTTCGCGGATGGCTTCCTGCTCTTCGGTCAACCAGAATCCGGACATTCGGCCCTACTCCCCTGCGTTGCTGTCCTCGGACTTCTCGAAACGGCGCGCGTCCATGGCGGCGGCGTCCGGGCCCGGGTTATCGCCATTCAGATACGCCGCGACCATGTCGGCCACAAGCGGCGCGAACAGCCAGCCGTTGCGACGCGCGCCGACGGCCAGCATGACACCGGGCGCCGCGCTCCAGCCCACCAGCGGCAGGCCATCCGGCGTGGTGACCCGCACCCCGACCTCGACCTTGGCCGCATCCAGATCCAGTTCCGGCCGCAGAGCCCAGGCGGCCGCCCGCAACCCTTGCGTCGCCGAGGCGTCGGGCGTCAGGTCGTCGCGATCGGCTTCCATGGTGGCGCCGATCGCCAGGTCCTCGCCGGGCGCGAGGTAGACACCCTCACCGCGCACCACCGCCTCGCCGGCCTCGGCGGCGACGCGCAGGATCTGGCCCTTGATCGGGGCCAGCACCTTGGTTTCCGGCGCCAGGCTGCCGTCGCGCACGCCAGGACCGGTGGCCAGCACCAGGGCGTCGAAAGCTTCCGTTCGCCCGTCGACCAACGCCAAAGCCCCCGGCCTGAAGGTCTCCACCGCGCCGATCTCGAACCGCACGCCGGCCGCCTGCGCCGCCCGACGCAGAAGCGCCAGGGTCGGCCGCGCCTCGACCCGCCAGTCCTCGGCGGTGTCGGCGTCCGGCAGGCCCAGAGCCTCGAGTCGCGCGCCGACCTGACCGCGCCAGACCTGCGAACCCTCGAACCGCACGCCGGCGCGGGCCAGCGGGATGTCCAGATCTTGAGCAAAGGCCGACCACAGATCGCGCGCTCGCCGCATGATCAGCAGGTGCTCGCGTGAGGCCGGATCGAACAGGGCCTCGCTGACCGGCGCCAGCATGCCGGCCGCCACGCCCGAGGCGTTGTCGCCCGGCGCGGCCGGATCGAAGACGGTGACCTGAAAACCCGCCCGCGCCAGACGCAGCGCAACGGCTGATCCCAGAGCGCCGGCGCCGGCCACGGCGACACACGCGCCCGATTGAAGTTTCATGGCGCGCAAACACCTCTCGAGGGCCTTCGCGTCAAGCCCCGCACAGAAGCGAAAAGGTTAAAATTCACCATTAACGATAAACCATGCATCGCGACACTTTGGCGCGAAGACCCAGTTCCGTGTACGTGCGCACGTGACGTCGCAGCCAAGCTCGGTCTATATCCGTTAACACTTGAGTGAAGCCGCAGGTGCGGCGTTGAATGGATCCAAGGCGGATGAACGACCGAGCCGCAGCTGAACCGGCCCACCCTGTTGATCTTTATGTAGGGGCCCGGCTGAGAATTCGCCGCAAGATGATGGGGCTCTCCCAGACCCAAGTCGCCGACGCTCTCGGCATCACCTTCCAGCAGATCCAGAAGTACGAGCGCGGCGCCAACCGCATCAGCGCCAGCAAGCTCTACGACGCGGCCAAGCTGCTGCAAGCTCCGGTTTCCTACTTCTTCGAAGGCCTGGACGAGACGGACGGCGGCATCGACGACGGCTTCGCCCAGCGTATGACCGAGTTCGTATCGACGCCGGAAGGCCTGGAACTGGCCAGCCTGTTCCCGCGCCTGTCGGACCGCCGCCTGCGCCGCCGGGTCGTCGACCTGGTCCGCGCCATGGTGGACGACGAGGCTCCGTAGGCCCCCACTCAGTACCGCTTCGAAAGGCCCGCGACCTCCCCGTCGCGGGCCTTTTCGCATCCGGAACCGCCCCTCGCGCCCGCCGTTGATCCGGCGACAGAGCGCTGACGAGGGCTGGCGAAATGCCACGCGACACGGTCGATTTTCTGCCGGTCTCATCCGGCCTTCTCTACGTCAATGACGACGATCCCGGCTTGCGACGGATCAAGAGCGGCGCGGGCTTCGCCTATCGCGACCCGGACGGCGACCCCGTCGACGACGACGCCACGCTGGACCGCATCCGCGTCCTGGCCATACCGCCGGCCTGGACGGATGTCTGGATCTGTCCCTCGCCGCGCGGCCACATCCAGGCCACCGGCCGCGACCAGCGGGGCCGCAAGCAATACCGCTATCACGACGGCTGGCGGCGCGACCGCGACGGTCTGAAGTTCGGCCGCATGATCGCCTTCGGCCGCGCCCTGCCCAAGCTGCGCAGCCAGGTCGAGAAGGATCTGGCCCGCCGCGGCCTGCCCCGCGACAAGGTCGTGGCCGCCGTCGTCCGGCTGATGGAGCTGACCCTGATCCGCGTCGGCAATGAGATCTACGCCAAGGAGAACAAGAGCTTTGGCCTGACGACGCTGCGCGACCGGCACGCCAAGCTGTCCAGCGTCGGCGGCACGTTCCAGTTCAAGGGCAAGAGCGGCGTGGTCCATACGACCGGCTTCCGCGACCGCCGCCTGGCCCGCATCGTCAAGGCTTGCCAGGATGTGCCGGGCCAACGGCTGTTCCAGTATCTCGACGACGACGGCCAACGGCGCTCGGTCGAGAGCACGGACGTCAACGCCTATATCCGGGCGGCGATGGGCGAGGACTTCTCGGCCAAGGACTTCCGCACCTGGGCCGGCACCCTGGCCGCGGCGCGCGCGCTGTGCCTGATCCCCAAGGCGGCCAACGCCACCGAGGCCAAGCGCAACGTCAATACCTGCGTAAAGGCCGTCGCGGGCCTCTTGGGCAACACCGCCGCCGTCTGTCGCGGCTCGTACATCCACCCGCTGGTGCTGGAGGCCTATCAGCAAGGCGTGCTGCCGCTGAAGGCCGGCCGCTCGGAGCGCGCCTTCGAACTGGCCACCATCCGCTTCCTGGAGGCCGCCAAGGCCTCCTGCGGCGAAGCCTGATCGAGGAGAACGCCATGGCCGCCGGCCGTCCCACCTGGCAGGGCCACCTGCGCCTGTCGCTCGTCACCTGCCCCGTCGCGCTTTACACCGCCACCGACGCCAGCAGCGATGTGCACTTCAACATGCTGCACAAGAAGACGCACAACCGCATCCGCATGGTTCCGACCGATCCGGACCTGGGGCCGATCGAGCGCGCCGACATCGTCAAGGGCTTCGAGGTCAGCAAGGGCGAGTACGTCGTCATCACCCAGGACGAGATCGACAGCGTCCGCCTGGAAAGCACCCGCACCATCGACATCGAGCGCTTCGTGGCGGCCGGCGAGATCGACCGGCTCTACTGGGACAATCCGTACTTCCTGGTCCCGGACGGCAAGCTGGCCGCCGAAGCCTATGGCGTGATCCGCGAGGCCATGACCAAGGAGGGCCAGGTCGCCCTGGGCCGCGTGGTCATGCATCAGCGCGAACGCCTGCTGGCCATCGAGCCGCGCGACAACGGCATGGTCGCCTGGAGCCTGCGCAGCCACGACGAGGTCCGCGACGCGGCCGATTACTTCGACGACATCCCCGCCAAGAAACCGGATGCGGCGATGATCCAGATCGCCCAGAAGATCATCGAGCAGAAGGAAGGGCCGTTCGATCCCGAGCAGTTCACCGACCGCTACGAGGACGCCCTGCGCGCCCTGATCAAGGACAAGCAGAAGGGCAAGGGCCGCAAGGTCGTGGTCGAGGAACCCGAGGACACCAACGTCGTCGACCTGATGGCTGCCTTGCGCAGCAGCCTGGGCAAGGCGCCGGCCAAGGCCAAGCCGGCGGCGAAGAAGGCGGCGACGCGGAAAAAGGCCAGCTAAGCCTTCAACCCTCCCAGCAGCGCCTTCAGGCGCGGGCCGGCCTTGGCGGCCATGGCCTCGCCGACGGCCGCGGCGGCGTTGGCCGGGCGGATCATCACTTCGAATTCCCTAATCTTGCCGGCGTCGTCGAAGGAAATGATGTCGATGCCCTTCAGCCTCTTGCCGCCGACTTTGGCGCTGAATTCGAGCACAACGGACTCGTGGCCCTCGGACCAGAACGTCCGGTGGTAGGCGAAGTCCTCGAAGATCGTGGTGACCGTGGAGATGATGTGCACCAGCGGCTCGACGCCCGGATAGGGCGTGAAGAACGCCGGCGAGCGGAACACGACGGTGTCGGCCGCCAGCGGCCGCAGGCGATCGAACTCGCGCTTCTCCAGGAGGTCGTGCCAGGTTTCCAGCGTCTGCAGCGCTTGCTCGCGGGCCATGCCCTTCTCCCCTTTGATCCCGACATTCGAACGCGCCGGATGGCGGCAGTGTAAGATCCGCCCTACCCCTTGCCCAGCTTCTTGATCGCCGGCGCCAAGTCGCGTTCGCTATCGGCATAGGCGTCCCAGGCGTCGAGGTCCTTGATCAGCCCGGGGACGGTGCGGAGGTTGAACCGCGACGGATCCAGCCCCTTGCGGACCTGCGTCCAGGCCACCGGCCACGAGACCGGCGCGCCGGGCCGGCCGCGCGGCGACAGCGGGGCCACCGCCGTGCTCATCCGGTCGTTGCGCAGGTAGTCGAGGAAGATCTTTCCGCCCCGCTCCTTCTTGGACATGTTCAGCAGATACTGGTCGGGACTGTCGGCGGCCATCCGGGCGCAGACCTCGCGAGCAAAGGCCTTGGCCGCGCCCCAATCCACCTTCGAGCCCTTCAGCGGCGTGACCACGTGCAGCCCCTTGCCGCCGGTGGTCTTGCAGAATGGCACGAGGCCCAGCGCCTCCAGCCGGTCGCGGATCTCCCGCGCCCCTTCGACAACCGCGTCGAACGACACGTCCGGCGCGGGGTCGAGGTCGAAGACCAGCCGCCCGGGGACCTCCGGCGCCTCCGGCCGACAGTTCCAGGGGTGCAGCTCGGTCGCGCCCCACTGGGCGGCGGCGACCAGGCTCTCGACCGTGTTGAAGACAAGATAGGGCGTGCGGTCGCCACTGACCGTGACCTCGTCGATCAGGGCCGAGACGCCCTTGCCCGAGTGGCGCTGGAAGAACTTCTCGCCGTCGATGCCGTCCGGCATGCGGATCACCGAACACGGCCGGCCCTTCACGTGCTCCAGCAGCCAAGAGCCGACGGCCTCGAAATACATGGCCAGATCCAGCTTGGTTCCCGGCTTGCCGTCGCCGGCGTCAGGCCACAGCGGCTTGTCGGGATTGGAGATGGTCACGCCCAGCACGGCGGCCTTGCCCGCCTTGGGCCTGGCCAGTTCGACGTCCTCGACAGGCGCTGGCGCTTCAGCCTCGACGGCCTTGGCGGGCTTGTCCTCGCGCAAGCCCTTGAACGACGCCTGGCGCACCGAACCCTCCCCCGTGAAGCCGGCGAACTCGATTTCGGCGACCAGTTCGGGCGACACCCAATGGACGCCCGCCCCGCCCTTCGGCGCGCCCTTGCCCGTGAAGGGCGAGGTCTTGCGCTCCAGCGGCTCCAGCCTGGCCAGCAGCTTGGCGACCTTGTCGCGGCCAAAGCCCGTACCGACCCGGCCGACATGGGCCAGATGGCCGTCGCGATAGACCCCGACGATCAGCGAGCGGAACGCCTGGCCCGTCGTGGTCCAGCCGCCGATGACCACCTCGTGGCCGGCCCGGCACTTGGCCTTGGTCCAGGTCGCCGACTTGCCAGAGCGGTAAGGCGCGTCGAGCTTCTTGGAGACCACGCCCTCCAGCGACATCCGGCAGGCCGACTGCAGCACCGCCTCGCCGCCGCTGGTGAAATGCTCGACATAGCGGATGCGCTCGCCATCCCCCGGCAGCATCGTCTTTAGGCGGTTCTTGCGGTCCGTCAGCGGCAGCTCGGTCAGGTCTTGGCCGTCGGCGTGCAGCAGGTCGAAGGCGAAGAAAATGAGGTCCTCGGTCTTTTCCTCCGATAGCGCCGCCTGCAGACCGGCGAAGCTGGGCGAGCCGGCCTCGTCCAGGGCCACGACCTCGCCGTCGATCAGGGCGTCGGACAGGCCCTCGGCGTCGGCGATCAGCTGCGGGAAGCGCTGACTCCAGTCGAGGCCGGTTCGGGTGCGCAAGGCCGCCTTGCCGCCCTCGATCCGCAGCTGCATCCGATAGCCGTCGAACTTGATCTCATGCACCCAGCCTTCGCCGGTCGGCGGCCGGTCGACCAGCTTGCACAGCTGCGGCGGGGTGAACTTCGGCATGGTCGCTTTTGGAGCCGCCTTCTTGGCTGGCTTGGCCTTGCCCCTCGGCGCATCGGTCTCTTCAGCCGCCTCCTCGGCGCTGGCCTCGGGCGACTTGGTGCTGCCCCAGATGGCGTCCGGAGCCGGACCCGCCTTGGTCATGAACGGCGTCGGGGCCTTGCCCTTGCCGGCCGCGATCTTGTCCATCGTCCGGCCCGAGGCGATCGAGAAGCTGGTGTCTTCCAGGAAGTCGAGGTCGCCCTCGATCGCGAACTCGTCGCGGTGTTTGATCAGCAGCCAGTTCTCACGCTTGCCGCCGCCAAATTTGTCGTTGTTGATCCGAACCAGGACCCAGCCGCCCTTCATTCGCTCGCCGGCGAAGACCAGCTTGATCTCGCCCTTCTTGAGTCCCTTCTCCAGGTCGAAGCCCGGCTCGGGCGCCCACCAGCCGCGGTCCCACAGCATCACCGTGCCGCCGCCGTACTGGCCCTCGGGGATCGTGCCCTCGAAGTCGCCATAGGCCAGCGGGTGGTCCTCGACATGCACCGCCAGGCGCTTGTCGTGCGGATCGCGCGACGGACCCCGGGTCACCGCCCACGACAGGAACACGCCCTCGTGCTCCAGCCGCAGGTCATAGTGCAGCCGGGTGGCGTCGTGCTTCTGGATGACGAACCGCGCCCGCGCCGAAGCCGCGACCCCAACGTCGCCCGAAGGCTCGGCCGTGAGCTTGAAATCGCGCTTGGCTGCATAGGCCGCCAGCTTGGGCGCAGCCATCAGGTCTACTCGCCGTCGAAAACTTCGGGACGCTCCTCGTCGGGATCGCCGTCCTCGTCCTCTTCCAGCGCGATGATCTCGTCGTCGTCGAGATCCTCGCCAATCAGGGCGTCGTCATCGTCGTCATCGCCCTCGGCCTGGGTGACGTCCAGCACGTCCGGCAGCTCCTCGAAGGTGCGGAACTCGCCGTCCTTGCCGATGACGTCATCGTCCATGGCCTCGGCCCCGTCCTGGTCGTCGTATCCGTTGTCGACATCGGTCATGGCGTCTCTCCTGTGCCTGTAGGAGAAATGGCCAGGCGCCCGCGGACGTTCCCCCGCCCGACTGTTTCCAAAAGCGCACCACTGATGTGCCCGTCGGGCGGCTAATCTCGACGACCGGCCGCCCCTAGGTTCCGGCTGCGGCGGCTTGCCCGCCGCGCGGAGATCGAGCGGCATGGACATCCTCTATTCCACCCAGGCCACCGCCGTCGGCGGACGCGGCGGCTGGGTCGGCAGCGTCGACGGGGCCTTGAAGGTCAAGCTCTCGACACCCAAGGCCCTGGGCGGGCGCGGCGGGGCGGGCAGCAATCCCGAGCAGCTGTTCGCGGCCGCCTATGCGGCGTGCTTCCTGGACGCGCTGCGCCAGGCGGCCGACGACCTGGACATCGCGATCGCCGAGGACGCCAACGTCACCGCCACGGTCGCCGTCGGCCGTCCCGACGACGATCCGAAGCTGGCCCTGCGCATCGGCCTCTCCATCGACCTCGCCGGCCTACCCTCGGACAAGGCCAAGGCCCTGGTGGCCCACGCCGACGCGCTCTGCCCCTACTCGCGTGCGCTGCGCGAGGTCACCCAGGTTCGAATCCAGGTGACGTAAGGCCCGCATCGCGCTTCGATCGCCCGACTCGCTTCGGGGGAACCACATGCCGCATCTGCCGGACTTCGAGGCCTGGGCGATCTTCGCCAAGGTGGCCGAGCGCGGCTCGTTCTCGGCCGCGGCCGAGGAGCTGGGCCTGGCCAAGACCACCGTCTCCAAGGCCGTCACCCGGCTGGAGGAGCGGATGCGCACCACCCTGCTCCACCGCACCACCCGACAGCTGTCCCTGACCGAGAGCGGCCGCGCGTCGCTGGAGCGCGCCGCCCGCATCCTCTCCGACGGCGAGACGATCGAGGCCGAGATTCTGGAGGAAGCCGCCGTGCCGCGCGGCCTGATCCGCCTGGCCTGCACCGGCGCGTTCGGCGTGCGGACCCTGGCCCCGTTGATCCCGGCGTTCCTCAAGCGCTATCCGGAGATCGAGCTCGACCTGCACATCACCGACAACAAGATCGACCTGATCGCCGACGGCTTCGATGGCGTGATCAAGGTCGGCCAGCTGGCCGACTCCTCGCTGCGCGCCAGCCGGCTGTTCGCCCACCGCCTGCCGGTGGTCGGAGCGCCGGCGCTGTTCGAGAAGTACGGCCGCCCCAAGCAGCCCGAAGACATCCTGAAGATGCCGATCATGGTCTACACCCATGTGCGCGAGGCCCAGGAGTGGCGGTTCTTCCACCCCGAGCACGGCGAGCGCCTGGTGATGGTCCAGGGGACGTATCGGATGAACAACGGCCTGGCGGCGGTGCCGATGCTGCTGGAGGGCCTGGCCCTGACGCTGCAGCCCGAGGTCTATATCTGGGACGAGCTGCAGGCGGGCCTCCTGGAAGAGGTCCTCAAGGACTGGAGCCTGGTCCCCGTGCCGGTGCACCTGGTCACCCCGCCCGGCCGCGCGCGCCCTGCGCGGATGCGGGTGCTGCTGGAGTTCCTGCGCGAGCACTTCTCCCGCCAACCCTGGGCGCACGGGATCGAGCACTAGATCCGCGTTTTGCGATTAGCGCAGTTTTGGAAACACTGAAGAACCAAAACACCGGATTATCGCCTGAACGGACCCGGCCTACTCCTTTGCTCAACGGAACACACACCCCGGAGCAAGACGATGGACGCCAGCAAGATCCAGGTCCGCAGCCAGACCCAGGCCCGAGACGTCGCGTTCGACATCGCCCGCGGCGGTCTGGCCCCCTGGCAGGTGCGGATGGTCGAGGCCCACATCGACGGCAACCTGGACCGCAACATCACCGTCGAGGAACTGGCCGGCCTGGCGCGACTGTCGGTCAGCCACTTCGGCCGCGCCTTCAAGCAGAGCTTCGGCGTCGCCCCACACGCCTACATCACCGCCGAGCGCATGGCCCTGGCCCGCGACCTGATGCTGACCACCAGCGAGCCGCTGTCGCAGATCGCCCTGACCGTCGGCCTGGCCGACCAGAGCCACCTCTCGCGCCTCTTCCGCCAGCATGTCGGCGAAAGCCCGCTGGCCTGGCGGCGCGCCCGCTGGACCCCGACTCAGGCCGGAATCGCTCTGCAGTGAGTTTCGCTGAAAGTCAGCTTTGCGGACGGTCGTTAACGCTTTTTCGCTCAGCTTGACCGTTCATCGAGCGACGAATTCGGAAAAAACCTTGTCCCACGGGCGTTTTGTCCCCGTGAATCGGCTTTTTAACCTTCCCTAACGGGTGACAAACCCAATCTGGCTCGGCAGGCTCACATTTCCCTGATTCACAGGAATGAGCTTGAGAAGATGAACGTTTCCGATCTGGTCGACGCCGCTGTTGCCGCTGACGACAAGCTGACCAAGACCCAAGCCAAGGCCATCATCGATGGCGTCTTCAAGTCGATCTCCGACGCCGCCGTGAAGGGCGATGAAGTCTCGATCCCGGGCTTCGGCAAGTTCAAGGTCCAGGCCAAGCCGGCCCGCACCGGCCGCAACCCGGCCACGGGCGCGACCATCGAAATCGCCGCCAGCAAGAAGGTCGCCTTCACGCCGGCCAAGCAACTGAAGGACGCCGTCAACGGCTAACTTCAGCGTGGAGGCGGGCGCTTAAGTGTCCGATTCTCGACGTTGCTATTCACGCGCGACATTGTGCTCCATGCCCTTGTCGCGCGTGAAGACTATCTAGAACAAAATAAGAACGATAACGTGCCCCGTATGGCCGTTCTCGATCTCAGACGTAAGCTCGCTATCCTCTCCGACGCCGCCAAGTACGATGCGTCCTGCGCCTCGTCCGGGGCCGAGAAACGAACCTCCGTCGGCGGCCAGGGCGTGGGCTCGACGGAAGGCATGGGCATCTGCCACGCCTACGCGCCCGATGGCCGATGCATCAGCCTGCTGAAGATCCTGCTGACCAACTTCTGCATCTACGACTGCGCCTACTGCATCAACCGCGTGTCGTCGAACACGCCCCGGGCGCGGTTCACTGTGAAGGAAGTCGTCGACCTCACCCTGAACTTCTACAAGCGCAACTATATCGAGGGCCTGTTCCTGTCCTCCGGCGTCATCCGCACGGGCGACTACACGATGGAGGAGATGGTCCGGGTGGCGAAATCGCTGCGGCTGGACCACGACTTCCGCGGCTACATCCATCTGAAACTGATCCCCGAGGCCTCGCCCGAACTGGCGGCCGAGGCCGGGCTCTATGCCGATCGGGTGTCGATCAATATCGAGCTGCCCCGCGACGACAGCCTCGCCAATCTGGCCCCCGAAAAGAGCCCGACCGACATCAAGCGCGCCATGGGCCGCATGCGCCTGGCCATCGACGACCACGCGGTCCCCGCCCGCAAGGCCGGCACCCGCACCTTCGCCCGGAGCCAGTCGACCCAGCTGATCGTCGGCGCGGACGCGGCCAAGGACGGCGACATCCTGGCCCGCAGCGCCAGCCTCTACGGCGCCTACCGCCTGGGGCGGGTGTTCTATTCGGCATTCAGCCCGATCCCGGACGCCAGTCACCGCCTGCCGCTGTCGCGGCCGCCGCTGCTGCGCGAGCACCGCCTCTACCAGGCCGACTGGCTGATGCGGTTCTACGGCTTCGAGCGACCCGAGATCGTCGCCGAGGGCGAGGACCTGGACCTGACCGTCGATCCCAAGACCAGCTGGGCGCTGCGCAACCGCGCGAAGTTCCCCGTCCACGTCCAGACCGCCGACAAGGAGATGCTGCTGCGCGTGCCGGGCCTGGGCGCCAAGGCCGTAGAGCGCATCCTGGCGGCCCGCAGGGTGACGCGGGTGACCCTCGATGACCTCAAGCGCGTCGGGGCCGTCCTGAAGCGCGCCAGGGCCTTCGTGATCACCGCCGACTGGACGCCGGGCGCCCTGGCCGACCGCGACAGCCTGAAGGCCGCCTTGGTCCAACCTCAGCAGCTGAGCCTGTTCTGATGCGTGTCGTGCTTCTGGCGTCGGAAATCGACTTCGCCGGCTGGCGCACGGCAGCGCGGGCGCTGCGGGCGGAGGGCGTAGAGCCGCAGGCGGTAGTGTGGACGGTGGAGCGTGAGCTGTTCGACCTGGACGCCCCTGCCCCGTCCGTCGCCGCCAACTTCACCGTTCCCGCCGCCTTCGTCGAACTGGCTGAGCAGGTAATCCAAAACCGCAGCGCCGACCGCTTCGCCCTGCTCTACCGCATCCTCTGGCGGCTGGAGCGCGAGCCGCGGCTGATCGACAATCCGGCCGATCCCGACATGGCCCGCGCCCGCGACATGGCCAAGGCCGTCAGCCGCTCGGCCCACAAAATGAAGGCCTTCGTCCGCTTCCGCCTCGTGGAAGGCGCGGCGACCGAGACCTACGCCGCCTGGTTCGAGCCCGCCCACCGGGTGACCGAGGCCACCGCCGGCTTCTTCGTGCGCCGCTTCACCAACATGGACTGGACCATCCTGACGCCCGACGCCTGCGTGGCCTGGGACCGCGAGCGGCTCATGGTGTCCGAAGGCGCCGATCCGGCCGACGCGCCGTCCGAGGACGCCCAGGAAGAGCTTTGGCGCACCTACTACGCCTCGATCTTCAACCCGGCCCGGCTGAACCCCAAACAGATGCGCCAGGAGATGCCCAAGCGCTATTGGCGGAACCTGCCCGAGGCGGCGCTCATTCCGGAGCTGATCGCAACCGCTCAGGACCGCGCCAGCGCCATGGTCGCCGCCCATCCCGCCAAGCCGCCCGAACGCAAGCTGAAGGCCGCCCTGCGCCACGCCCGCGACGCCTCCTACGACGGCTCCTTGCCCGGATCGCTGGACGATATCGCCGCCGGGATCGAGGTCTGTCGCCGCTGCGAGCTCTGGCGCGACGCCACCCAGGGCGTGCCCGGCGAAGGCGCGGCCAAGGCGCCGCTGATGTTCGTCGGCGAACAGCCGGGCGACCAGGAGGATCTGGCCGGCCGCCCGTTCGTCGGTCCGGCGGGCCAGGTGTTCGACAAGGCGCTGGCGGAAGCCGGCGTCCCGCGCGACCGGACCTACGTCACCAACGCCGTGAAGCACTTCAAGCACGAACCGCGCGGCAAGCGGCGCATCCACAAGACGCCCGATCGTGGCGAGGTCACCGCCTGCCGCTGGTGGCTGGACGCCGAGCGGCGGCTAGTGCGGCCGAAGGTGGTTGTGATGCTGGGCGCGACGGCGGCCCTGGGCGTGATCGGCAAGCCGACGCCGATCGGGGCCAACCGGGGCAAGGCCCTGCAACTGCCCGACCAGAGCCAGGGCGTGGTGACCTACCACCCGTCGTTCCTGCTGCGTCTGCCGGATGAAACGGCGAAGGGGCGCGCCTATGCGGAGTTTGTGGACGACCTGCGGCTGGCGGGAGAACTGGCGGGGCTGGCATAGCAAAACGCCCGGCCTCTCGGCCGGGCGCATGCTCAGTTGACTAGCTTCAGTGCGCGGCCTTGCCGCCGTACTGCGCCATCAGCTCGTCCTTCCGCGCCTTCAAGCGCTCGCCCATGGCGTCGAGGTCCTCGTCGCCCTTCTTGGCCTGCGAGAACAGGCCGCCGGGTTGTTCCTCTTCCTTGACGTGGTGGGTGATGTATTCGCCCAACACCTTGACCTTGGCGTCGTAATATTGGTCGCCCGGCTTCATCGCCTCGATCTCGGCGATCAGCTTCTTGGCCCCGTCGTGCTCGACATAGGCCTCGTCCAGCAGGTCGTCGTCGACCTCGCCGCGCTCCTCCGGATAGAGGATCTCTTCCTCGATCTGGGTGTGGACCTTCAAGGCCAGGGCGATCTTATCGAACAGCGCCAGCTTCTCGGCGTCGCCCTCGAGCTGTTCGTACTCGTCGAACATCGCGGCCACCTCGCGGTGGTCCTTCTTGAGCAGGCTGATGGCCAGCGGATCGCGGCGGGCGGTGCGACGCGTACGGCGCGGCTTGGCGGACTTGGTGGCGGTCTTGGCGGCGGCGGCCATGGAACTCTCCCTCGGATGTCCCCCGACCGCCAACAAACCCGTCGGCTTCGCGCCCGTTCCTCTTGCGATAAACTCTTATATGGAAAGCATTTTCAGTGTCGGGCGGCCGACCGTCGACCGCCCGACGCCGAGGTGATCAGCGGTTCTGGACGTTACCCGAATGGGTCGTGTTCTGGCGCAGATTGCCGGAGCTGCCCTGTTCATCGAGGTTCACATCAGCCTTGCCGGTCGACTTGCCGGCGAGGTCGGCCTGACCGTCGTCCAGCTCGGGCTTCTGGCCTTGGAACGCGCGTTGTTCGGGCGGGATCGGGGGCGCTTTGGACATGGCTTCCTCCTTGAAGGGTGATCTTCTGAAGCGATCCCCCGTCCGCGAGGTTCCTACGCCCTAGCTCGCGCGCTTGACGCCCGAGAACACCGCGTCCAGCTCGGTGGCCAGCAATTCGATCCGGTAGGGCTTGATCAGCACCCGCCGGCCCTCGTTGGTGGCGGCGGCCGCCGCGGCGCTATAGCCGGTGGTCAGCACCACCGGCAGGTCGGGCCGCAGCCGTGTGATATCGCGCGCCAGATCCAGGCCGCCGACATCGCCCGGCATGACCATATCGCTGAACACCAGATCGAAGGCGATGTCCTGACGCAGGGTCTCCAGGGCCGACAGGGCGTCGCCGACCCGGGCGACGTCATAGCCCAGCTCGCGCAGCATCTCCTCGACCAGCTGGGCGACGCTGTCGTCATCCTCGACCAGCAGGATCCGGCGTTCGGTCGAACCCGGCCCCGGCAGGGCCACCGGCGCGGTTTCCTGGGCCAAGGACTTGGTCGAGCGCGGGATGCGCATCCAGATCGTCGTCCCCTCGCCCAGCACGCTCTCGATCCCCGCCTCGCCGCCCGATGAGCGCGCAAAGCCATAGACCTGCGACAGGCCCAGCCCCGTGCCCTTGCCGACCGGCTTGGTGGTGAAGAAGGGTTCGAACAGGCGGCTCAGCACCTCGGGCGGCACGCCCACGCCGGTGTCGCGGATCGACAGCCGCACCATGTCACCCAGGCCGCCGGGCTTGCCCGAGGGTTCGTTGCGGCCCTCGATGGTGATCACGCCGCCGTCGGGCATGGCGTCGCGGGCGTTGATGGCGATGTTGAGCACCGCCACCTCCATCTGCGAGGCGTCGACCTCGACGCGCCACAGGTCGCGGGGCAGGCGCATCTCGACCGCCACGTCCTCGCGTAGCGAACGGTCCAGCAGGGTGTGCATGCCGGTCAGGCGCTTTTCGATATCGACCACTTCCGGCTTCAGCGGCGCGCGGCGCGAGAAGGCCAGCAGCTGCTGGGTCAGGCTGGCGCCGCGGTCGATGGCCTGGCGGATGCCGGTGCGCAGGCGCTCGCGCCGCGTGGGGTCGGTGGTTCGTTCCAGGAGGTCCAGACCGCTGGACGCGACCATCAGCAGGTTGTTGAAGTCGTGGGCCACGCCGCCTGTCAGCTGGCCCATGGCCTCCATCTTCTGCGACTGGCGCAGGGCGTCCTCGGCCTTTTCCCGTTCGCGGGTTTCCCGGCTCAGGCGGCGATAGGCCTCGGCCTCGCGGGCGCTCGCCGCGCCCAGCACCGCGACCAGCAGCGCGGCCATGACGATCAGCAGCGCAAAGCCGGCGTAGCGCATGGCCCGCCGCCCCGGCGATTCCAGCACCGTACGCAGATAGACCGAACCCAGAACCGTCTCGCCCTCGGTGACCGGCGAGGTCAGGACAAGGCGCGCGCCATCATTGCGCGGCGGCCCCAAGACATTGCGGGCCGGCGGCGGCGGCGCGCCGGCGCGGACATAGCTGGCGGCCAGGCCGCCCTGCATGTCGTAGGCGGCCACCGCCTCGACATCGGGATTGGAGCTCTGGGCGCCGACATATTCGCGCGCCGCCGAGCGGTCGTCGAAGGCCAAGGGCGCGGCCATGCTGCTGGCCAGGATGCGCAGCTGGACCTGCGCCTGGCGGAAGCGTTCCTGCTGGCCCAGGCGCTCGTTATAGACGGCCAAGGCGAAGGCGGCCGCGACGATGGCGATCGCCAGCCCGATCGCCATCGAGACGGTCAGGGCCGGACGCCAGGCCAGCCGCCCCGTCATCTGCCGCCCTCCTTGGCCTGGGTGGTCAAGGCCAGCAGCTTGGAGCTGACGGTCAGGCCGGCGGCCTGCGCGGCGTCGGCGCGGATCTCAAAGCGGACGCGGCTGTCGACGGTGACGAACTGGACCACGGCCCCGGGTGCGTCGAGACCTTCGTCGGCCACCGTCAGCACCGGTTGGCCGGCGACCAGGCCCAACATCTGCTGGGCCGTCTGGGTGCGCGACGCCGCCAGGAACAGCAGATGACAGGGCGCGCCCTTGGCCAGGGTCGGCAGGCGGACGACGACGACCGGATGGTCTCCGACCCGCACGCCCCGCGCGGCGTGATCGACCGCGCCGCCAAGCGGGTCCTCGCCGGCGATGCAGAGGCGGAACGGACTGGCCGCGCTCTCGAAAGCCGTGGCGGGCCAGTCGACGAACGGAGTCAATTTGTAGAGGTAGCCGGCCTTGATGGCGTAAGCCGGACGTCGGTCGGCGGGAGGGCGCTCATCGGACTTGAGCTCGCCAGCCTGGGCGAGGCCCGCCATGACGCACAGCGCGCAGACCGTCGCGAGCAAACGCGACGGCAAAGCACGCCATCCGAGGGCCAACCCCGGGGCGCTTGGCGGGAATCCCAAGACCATACGCCAATCCCCCATAGCGATCTGAACGCGAAGCACGGCCGTTTCGATCCCATCCCCATGACATTTTGGAGGCGGTATCGAATGTCGTGTAGCGGACAGATGGAGATGTATAGCCCACAAGCAAAAAGCCCGGGGCGAACCCCGGGCTTTTTCGGTCTCTGCGATGGTACCGCCTCTCAGGCTTGAACTGAGGACCTCTGGTTCCACAAACCAGCGCTCTAACCAACTGAGCTAAGGCGGCGCATCGCGAGGGAGTGTCTTTAGTCGGACAGGCTCCCCGGATCAAGCGCCGAAACACGCTCTTTTCACAAGAAAACGCCCGCGTTCTCGTTTGCCGTTTTCCGAGGAAAACGCACCCACGCCTGTCAGGCGGATTCCAGGGCGAAAACGCCCTCACCGCCCGTCCGGCGACTTTCAAAGAAAAACGCCCCGGAGCCGAAACTCCGGGGCGCTTCTTTTGGATCGCTTGCGTCCAGGCCCTATTGCGGGACTTGGAACACCAGCGGGACGGTCACCTGGCCACCGTCGACGGGCGCGCCGTCGAGGGTCTTCGGCTTCATCCGGAACAGGCGAGACAGCTTGATAGCCGCATCACCAAAGCCCATGTCGGCGGGCGTTTCCGAGACGACCGAGCAGCCTTCCAGCGTACCCTTGGCCGTCACCGAGCACGAGATCGTCGCGCGACCGCTGACTTCCATCCGCTGAGCACGGTCCGGGTAGTACCGGGCCATGTCATCGCCGGAAGGCCTGCGGGCCCAGTCCGGACGCGTGATGACCGACGCGCGGGCCGGCGGAGCCGTCGGCACCGGCGGAGCCTGCGAGATCACCGGCGGAGCCGTGGTCTCGACCCGCTTTTCAACGGGCGGGATCGGCAGCGGCGGCGGCGGCGTCACGTCCGGCGGCGGAGACACCGGCGGACGCGGCTGGACCACTGCCGGAGGCGGCGGCGGCTCGTTGGTCGGCGGCGGCGGAGGCGGCGGCGGCGGAGGCGGCGGGGGCGGGGGCGGAAGCTCCACGTCCACGGCGTCGTCCGTATACTGCTGCATTACCGCTTCGAACTTCTGCTTCGCCAGATAGGCGAAGAGCAGTCCGTGCACACCGCAGACCACGATGAGCGCTATACCGAAGGGGCCCATACCCTTCTTGCGACGCGGACCTTCCGAAGTGAGCGGATCGTAGTGGCGATGCTCGGGCGTTTGTTGTTCAGCCATGCAGCACCCCTACCTAGCTATCATCCCGTCCAACGAGAGCCACGCTGTAGAAGCCGTTATCCTGGAGGGTGTTCATCACCTCCATGAAAGCCCCGTAGCGAACCTTCTCGTCGGCCCGGATGAAAATGCGCTCCTTGGACGGGTCACGTTTGCCAATGTTCTTGGCAATGTCCTGTCCCATCTCGTCCACCGTCGTCGGGAAATCCCCAATGAAGATTTGCCCGGACTGTTTGATCGAGATGTAAACCGGCTTCGGCGGGTTTGGAGATGCTTTCGCCACCGCCGGCGGCAGGTTCACTTCGACCGACACGGAGGCCAGCGGAGCGGCCACCATGAAGATGATCAGGAGCACCAGCATGACGTCCACGAAGGGCGTGACGTTGATGTCGCTGTTCTGTTCGACGTTGAACCTGTCGCCCCCACCGCCTGAGAGTTTGGCGGCCATGGGTGTTACGCCCCCTTGTCGAGCTGACGCGAGATGGCGTTCATCAGTTCAGCAACGAAACCTTCCGAGCGGGTGCCGTAACCCGAGATGCGGGTCTGGAAGTAGTTGTAGAAGATAACGGCCGGGATAGCGGCGAAGAGGCCGATACCGGTAGCCAGCAGAGCTTCAGCGATACCCGGCGCCACGACGGCGAGGTTGGTCGTGTTGGTGTTCGCGATGCCGATGAACGACGTCATGATGCCGTAAACCGTACCGAACAGACCGATGAACGGACCGGCCGAACCGACCGAGGCCAGGAACACCATGCCGCCCGACAGACGCTTAACCAGCGAGGCTTGCACCGCGTTGATGGCGTAGGTGGCGCGAGCGATGGTCGAGTCGCGGTGTTCACCACCGACGGCCAGGCCAGCTTGACGCGACAGTTCGACTTCCTGCGAGGCGGCGGCGGCCATGTCGGCCATCGGGTTGCCTTCGAATTCTTCCGACGAGCTGATGCGCGCGATGTCAGCGATCGAGCGAGCGCCGCGGAAGGCTTCCAGGAACTTGTCCGATTGCTTGTTCAGGCCAGCGAACTCGAAAATCTTGGTGAGCAGCAGCACCCACGAGAAGACCGAGGCCAGCAGCAGGCCGATCATGACGACCTTAACGACGGCGCCGGCGGCCAGGAACATGCCGACCGGGGTCAGCGAGTGGCCGGCCTTGGCAGGTTCAGCCGAGGCGTCAGCCGGCGGAGCTTCCGGAGCCGGGGTCGCGGCCGGAGCGGCAGCGGCGTCGGCCGGAGCGGCTTGCGTCGAGGAGGCGGCGGCCGGAGCGGCGGCGTCCTGAGCAAAAGCCGGGGCGCTCGCCATCAGCGCCATAGCGCCGACGAGAGCGATGAGGGGGGTCTTCCGTTTAATGTCGAGCATCTGTCGCCAGTTCCTGATTGGTCTAGCACGTTTGGACCGAGGGTCGTCGCGCGAGAGCGTCTCCACCCTAACTCTGAATAGCCCACCTGGAGGTCGATTGCTCTCCCAAACCTGGCGGACCCGCTTCGCTGCGCTCGACCCGTTACGCCCCTCACGAGGACTAGGCCCTCCAGAAGGATCGTTTCGAAGCGCGGGCAACCGATGCCCTTTTGGGGCTCCGGTCTTACCGCAATGTTAGAATTGCGGCTGTGGTCCTTTGGCAACCCCTTTTCGCACCGTCAAGGGGATCATTTGGGCACAAATTCATCGTCGGTAGCCGTTACCCCCTGGCCTCACTGCAGCGCACAAAAGGGTTTTCCGGAAAAAGGGGCGGTTTTTCCCTGGCAACGAGAAAATCCATGCTGCACTGCAGCATAGCAATAAAACGCCGGTCGATGAAGAAAGGCGCCTGCGCTCTTGGCAGATGGGACGGCGGAGCGTCGGGTCAACTGCCGACATGACAGAAAAACGACAGCGCGGCCGACCCGGTTGCAGGGCGGCCCGTTACAATTTGAAGCTTCCAGGGGAAGTGGTGCCTGAGACCGGATTCGAACCAGTGACACGCGGATTTTCAATCCGCTGCTCTACCAACTGAGCTACTCAGGCATCTTGCGTTCGGCGGTCGAAACCGCTTCGGCGACCTCGCCTTGCAGCGAGGAGCCGGGTCTATAAGTGAGGCTGGATGGGATGTCCAGCGCCCTTTTTCATTCCCTGTGGATGTCTTCGGAAGAGAGATTCCCCTGGAGGTTTTCGTCATCGTCTTCGCCGCCGGGAACGACGTATCGATCGCTCAGCCAGCGCTGGAGGTCGACGTCCGCGCAGCGCTTGGAACAGAAGGGACGGAACGCCGCTTCGACCGGCTTGCCGCAGATGGGGCACCCTGTGCTCATGACGCGGACACCTCCAGGCGGTCGATCGGCCAGTCAGATTGGGATTCGAGGACGAAGCGGCGACCCAGGCGCTCGGCGACGCCGGCGTCCAGTTCCGCCGCGAAGGCTTCGGCCGCGGCGGGGGCGCAGCGGGCCGTCAGGCGCCCCCCGGGATCGGCCCTGCCCTCGCGCTCGAGCGCCCGCGCCAGGCGACGGGCGACGTAACGGGGATTCGCCAACCCATTCTGGGCCAGCAGCCGGTCGAGAATCGGCGGCGCGCGGCGCGGGACGATCATCTCCAGCGTGCCGAACTTGCTGATCGCCCCGATTCCCACACCGGGGTTATCCGGCGCGAAGGCGTTTCGGGCCGCCGTGGTCAGGGCCTGGCCGTCATGCCCGCGCCCGACGAGATCGAAAACGACGATGCCGCCCAGCCCCTTCAGACGCAGCACGCGGGCCGCGACGCTGAGGGCGGCCATGTTGGCCTGACGGGCGGCGCGCTTCGAATCGGAAGATTCGCGGCCGCCCAGGTCGACGTCGATCGCCGTCAGGGCCCGCGTGGGCTCCACGGCGATGTCGCCGCCGCCCGCCAGGGCGAAGATCGTGGTGAGGGCGTCGGCCTCAGCCTCCTCGACCGCGAGGAGGGCCCTGTCGCCCGTCGTGGGCGACCCGGCCTTCACGTAATGGCGCAGCAGCGCCTCGATGGTCTGGGCGGCCTCCAGCACGCGCGGCTCGCCCTGCCCTTCGGCGACGAAGCGGGCGACGGCGGCCTTGTCGGCGCGCGAAGCGGTCTTGATCTCGATCTCGACCAGCCCGCCCTCGACCAGCTTGGGCATATCGGGCCGGATCGGCAGCAGCACGTCCTGGCCGCCCGGCAGGGCCACGAAGGCGGCGTTGAACGCCTTCTCGATCGACTTGATGCGGGCCACGCCCCGGACGCCCTCGGCGTCCAGCGGATCGTCGGAGGGCCACTGGACGAACAGACGCTCGGGCCGGCCGTCCAGGGTCACGACGCCGACGGTCTCGCCGACGCCCTTGTAGAGATAGGCGCGCCGCTCGCTGGCGGGTTTGGCGGTCTTGTAGTCAGGCTTGGCGTTCATGGGCGATATCCCAGGCCCGAGAGCAGGTTCAGCGTCTCGTACAGCGGCAGGCCGACGACGCTGGGATACGACCCCTGCAGCTCGGTGATGAAGCCGCCAGCCATGCCCTGGACGCCGTAGCCGCCCGCCTTGCCCTTCCACTGGCCGCCCGCGACATAGGCGTCGCGCTCGGCGTCGGTCAGGCGCTTGAAGCCGACCTTGGTCTCGACCAGGCGCGAGCCCTCCCGCCCGTCGGGCGCGATCAAGGCCACGCCGGTCAGAACCTTGTGGTTCCGGCCCGACAGCAGCTTCAGGCAATAGAGGACGTCGGCCTCGGTTTCGGCCTTGGGCAGGATCCGCCGGCCGACCGCCACCACCGTATCGGCGGCCAGGACGAAGTCGCCCGGCGCGCGGGCCGCGACGACGCGCGCCTTCTCCTGCGCCAGGCGCAGGGCGTGGCGACGCGGGGTCTCGTCGCGCAGCGGACTTTCGTCGATGTCGGCGGGATCGACCCGGTCGGGCGTGACGCCGACCTGGGCCAGCAGGTCCAGGCGCCGCGGGCTCGCGCTGGCCAGGACCAGCGATGGCCGGGCGGCCATCTCAGGAGCCACGGGCGTCCTACTTGAAGCGGTAGGTGATACGGCCCTTGGTCAGGTCGTAGGGGGTCATCTCGACCAGGACCTTGTCGCCGGCCAGCACGCGGATGCGGTTCTTGCGCATCTTGCCGGCGGTGTGGGCGATGATCTCGTGTGCGTTCTCGAGGGTCACCCGGAAGGTGGCGTTCGGCAGCAGTTCGCTGACCGTACCGGGAAACTCGAGCAGTTCTTCCTTAGCCATCAGGCCTCTCAGTGGGACGAATCGGACAGCCGCGAGCCCCCGCCTGACATCGAGTCAGAGCGAGGCCGATCGCGGCGAGGCGCCTCTATAACGCATTCACCCCCCAAACGTCGATGGCGCCCCGAAACGTTGCTTAATTTGCTCCGCTAGACCGTCCCGGACCAGACGATAGGCCTCCAGCCGGGCCTCACGCGAACCGTCCGTCAGCGTCGGATCGTGGGTGGGCCAGTACTCGATCTCGACGGACCGGTCGCGCGAAAGCTCGACCGCCCGGTGCTGGGCCTCCGGGGTCAGGGAGACGACGACGTCGAAGCTGTCGTCGTCCAGCTGGGCGAAGGTCTTGGGCTTGTGGTCCGAGACATCCAGGCCCAGCTCGTCCATCACCGCCACGACGAAGGGGTCGATCCCCTCCCCGGCCGGATCGGGCTTCAGCCCGCAGGAATCGACGAACGCCCGCGTGCCGTAGAAGCGCTTGAACAGCCCCTCGGCCATCGGCGAGCGCACGCGGTTGTAGTTGCAGGTGAAGAGGACGGCGTCCGGCAGCACGCCTTAACCCCGCCAGTGCAGCGCGCAGATCAGGGTGAACAGGCGGCGGGCGGTGTCGAGGTCGGTCTTGACCTTTCCCTCCAGGCGCTCGCGCAGGAGGTTGGAGCCCTCGTTGTGCAGGCCCCGCCGGCCCATGTCCAAGGCCTCGATCTGCTGCGGCGTCGAGCTGCGGATCGCCGAATAGTAGCTGTCGCAGATCATGAAGTAGTCTTTGATCACCCCCCGGAAGGGCGACAGCGACAGCAGGTGGCGCTTGGCGTAATCCGGCCCGGCGATGTCGAAGGCCAGGCGGTTCTCGATCAGCGACAGCTTGATGTCGTACGGACCGCCCGCCGCCTCGGCCGGCTCGAAATAGTTGCCGTCCAGAAGGTCGAAGATCGCCACCTGGCGCTCCTGCTCCTGGTCGCGTGACGCAGCCGCGAGACTGTCCTCGTCGATCTCGATCGACTTGATCTTGTGGCTGGCGGAGTCGGCGGTGCTCATCTGAACGAAAGGTCGCGCGTCAGTCGGCGGAAGGCAACCGTATCGACGCCGACAAGGCGTGGGCGGGCAGCCCCTCGGCCTTGGCCAGGGCCACGGTGTGCGGCCCCAGGATGCCGAACGAGGCCGCATCGCACTTCACGATCGAGGTGCGCTTGATGAAGTCGTAGATCGACAGCCCCGACTGGAAGCGCGCCGCGCGGCTGGTCGGCAGCACGTGGTTCGAACCGGCCACATAGTCGCCGATGGCCTCGGGCGTCAGGCGGCCGAGGAAGATCGCACCGGCGTGGCGGACGCGGTCGGAGAGCGCTTCCGGATTTTCCATCGCGAACTCGACGTGCTCGGGGGCGATGGCGTCGACCAGGGCCGGGCTCTCATCCAGCGGAGCGATGATCACCGCGCCGTGGTCGCGCCACGAGGCGGCGGCGTCCTCGCCGGTGGCCAGGGTCTTGAGGCGCTCGATGACGGCGGCCTCGACGGCGGCGGCGAAGGCCTCGTCGTCGGTGATCAGGATCGACTGGGCGGCCGGGTCGTGCTCGGCCTGGCTCAGCAGGTCGGCGGCGATCCAGTCGGGATTGTTGGCTGCGTCGGCGACGACGACGATCTCGGACGGACCGGCCAGGGCGTCGATGCCGACCACGCCGTAGAGCCGGCGCTTGGCGGCGGTGACATAGGCGTTGCCAGGACCGACGATCTTGTCGACCGGCTGGATCGGGCCTGCGCCGTAGGCGAGCGCGGCCACGGCCTGGGCTCCGCCCACGCGCCAGATCTCCGTCACGCCGGCTTCCTTGGCGGCGGCCAGCACAGCGGGTTGAAGCTTGCCGGGCGGGGTGACCATGGCGATGCGGTCGACGCCGGCCACCTGGGCGGGCACGGCGTTCATCAGCACGGTCGAGGGATAGGCCGCGCGGCCGCCGGGAACATAGACGCCCACCGCCTCCAGCGGCGTCCAGCGCCAGCCCAGCTCCACGCCGGCCTCGTCGGTCCAGGCCTGGTCGGTCGGCCGCTGGCGGCTGTGATAGGCGCGAATACGGGCGGCGGCGAAGGCGATGGCCTCGCGCACGTCGGCGGGGGTGTCGGCCCAGCCCTGCTCGATCTCTTCAGGCGTGACGCGGATGGTCTCGGCGGTCAGCTCGACCTTGTCGAACTTGCGGCTGTAGTCGAGCACGGCGTCGAGGCCCTGGGTCTTCACGGCCTCCAGCACGCCCGCGGCGGCGGCGTCGACATCGGCCGGCGAGCCGCGACGCTCGTCGAGAAAGGCCTTGAAGGCGGCCTGGAAATCGGGGGCGTTGAAGGAGAAGCGGCGCATGGCCGCTTAAATGCGGCTTTTACGGCGGCAAGCAAGTCAGAAAGCCTGCAAGCGCTACGCCTTCCCCCGCATCATCGCCCCATACACCCCCGCCGCGATCGCCAGTCCCACAAACCAGGCGTAGGTGTAGAGCCCCGTCCAGAACGCTCCGACGCTCCCGAACATGTGCGGAGCCGCCGCCGCCAGGAACCCTGGCAGGTTCGGCATCACGCCCAGCACCAGCGCCACGATGGCCGCGACGTTCCAGCCGCCGCGATACGCATAGGCCCCGTCCTTGGCGTAGAGGTCGTCCACCGCCAGCTGCGCCTTGCGCACCACCCAGTAGTCGACGATCAGGATCCCCGCGATCGGCCCCAGCAGCGCGCCATAGCCGACCAGCCAGGTGAAGATGTAGCCCTGGGTGGTCTCCAAGAGCTTCCAGGGCATGATCAGCACGCCGATGCCGGCCGTGATCCAGCCGCCGGTGCGATAGCTGATCTTGGAGGGCCACAAGGCCGAGAAGTCATAGGCCGGGCCGACCAGGTTGGCGGCGATGTTGCAGCACACGGTGTCGAGGCTGATGATCAGCAGGCCCACGACCACCGCGACGCCGCCGATGTCGCCGGCCAGCTGCACGGGGTCCCAGATCGCCTTGCCAAACACCAGGACCGTGGCCGAGGTCGTGACCACGCTGACCAGGGCCAGCAGGCCCATCGGCGCCGGCAGGCCCACGGCCTGGCCGATGATCTGGTCCGATTGTCTGCGGGCGAACCGGGTGAAATCGGGGATGTTGAGCGCCAGGGTCGCCCAGAAGCCGACCATGGCCGTCAGGGCCGGCGCGAAGACGCTCCAGAACTGGCCAGCCTTGGCGCCGCCCGCCACGAAGGCCGAAGGTTGGTGGAAGATCGGCCCCATCCCGCCGGCCTTGCCGACCGCCCAACAGACCATCAGCAGGCAGATCAGGATCTTGATCGGCGCGGTCCAGGTCTCCAGCTTGCGGACGGCGGTCAGCCCCTTGGTGACGAACAGCAGCTGGATGGCCCAGAAGGCGAAGAAGGCCAGCAGCTGGCCGAGGCCGATGCCCAGCAGCGGCAGCGGCGCGCCCTCCAGCTTTCGGCCGACGATCACGCCCAGCAGGGTCAGCAGCGCCCCGCCCCCGATCCAGGTCTGGATGCCGTACCAGCCGCAGGCGACGATGGCTCGCGCCACGGCCGGCACCCGCGCGCCCTTCCAGCCGAACGAGGCTCGCGCCAGCACCGCATAGGGCACGCCCCAGCGCGCGCCGGCGTGACCGATCAGCAGCATGGGGACCAGCACGACGAGATTGCCCAGCAGCACGGTCAACACCGCCTGCCCGGCCGACATGCCCTGCTCGATCAAGCCCGAGGCCAGCATGTAGGCCGGCACGCAGATCACCATGCCCAGCCACAGCGCCGCGAAGTGCCGCCAGCGCCAGGTGCGCTGCGCCGCGCTGGTCGGCGCTAGGTCTTCGTTCCACAGGTCGCTGTCGGGCGTGCTCATGCGGCGAAGCTTAGGGCCGCTTCGCGCTTACTGGCAATTGGCGGAACGACGTTCGGCTGATCAGCTCAGCGCCGCGTAGGCCAAGGTCGCCAGACCCGTGCAGAACACCACGCATAGCGCGACCAGGGTTGCTCGCCCCCAGTCGAAGCACGGCCCGCCATGGCGCAGCACCGGCGGCTCGGGCTTGGTGATGTCGCACGCACGGAAGAAAACCGACTGGGTTTCCCCAGTCGAATAGGCTGTCCTTCTGGCCATTGCGGCCTCCCTGACGAGAGCGCCTCTGTCGGGCGCGTGGCGTTAACCTAAACCCGCTCGCTTCCCAGGAGAATTGGCCGGCCGATCACTACCGCGTGGGACGAATTGGCGGCGACCGCCCTGCCCGCCGAAAGATCAGAAAAAAGGCGCCGCTCAGGGATTGAGCAGGCGCCTAATTCCTAGTCCCAAGGACGTGAGGCCCTTAGTCGGCGTGGCCCGGTGTCCGGGGCGTCGCCCACGGGTCCGAGACGTCGGCCAGGGCCACGTCCAAGCAATCCACCGACACCCGCATGTCGCCGCCGCCTGCAAAGGTCAGGGTGACGACGCCGGCCGGGGCTTCCTCGGCTGGCTGGAAGCCGATCGACAGCAGCTCGATCACCGCGCCCTTGGCGTCGCGGCGCAGGTTGCGCCCCTGCACGCCCGTGACGTCGCCGAACTGCAGGGCCGAGCGCACGCGCTCGCCCTGCTTGCCGCCGGCCTCCCAGCGGAAGCGGTTGCAGGCGATGGTCAGGGTGCGCCCTTGGGCGTCCCAGCGGATGTCGCCGATCTTGGCGATGGCGTCCTGCAGGGCGGCCGACAGCACGCCGAGATCCTCGGCGTCGTGAGCCAGCAGGCGCAACGGCTTGGCGGTTTCGGCCATGCCTAGAGCTCCGGCTCGCCGTCGCCCGCGATACGGCGGACCTGAGCGCCACAGGCGCCCAGCTTTTCTTCCAGGCGCTCGAAGCCGCGATCCAGGTGGTAGATGCGGCTGACCGTGGTCTCACCGCGCGCGACCAGGCCGGCGATCACCAGACTGACCGAGGCGCGCAGGTCGGTGGCCATCACCTCGGCGCCTTCCAGCTGCTCGACGCCGCGCACGCGGGCCTCGCCGCCAGAAACAGAGATGTCGGCGCCCAGGCGCATCAGCTCGGGGGCGTGCATGAAGCGGTTCTCGAAGATGGTCTCGCGGATGCGGCTCTCGCCGTTGGCGGTCGTCATCAGGGCCATGAACTGCGCCTGCAGGTCGGTGGCGAAGCCCGGGAACGGCGCGGTCTCGATATCCACCGCGTTCAGGCGCGAACCGTTGCGGCGGATGATGCAGCCGTCATTGGTGTGCTCGACGCCGGCGCCGGCCTCTTCCAGCTTGGTCAGCAGGCTGTCGATCAGGCCCGGACGGGCGTTGGTCAGGCGCACTTCACCGCCGGCCATGGCGGCGGCGACGGCGTAGGTGCCCATCTCGATGCGGTCGGGGATCACCGCGTGGGTCGCGCCGCGCAGGCGGGCGACGCCGGTGATGGTGATCGTCGGGGTGCCCGCGCCTTCGACCTTGGCGCCCATAGCGTTCAGGCACTCTTGCAGGTCGACCAGTTCCGGTTCGCAGGCGGCGTTCTGGATCACCGAGACGCCGTCGGCCAGCACGGCGGCCAGCATGGCGTGCTCAGTGGCGCCGACCGAGACGATCGGGAAGACGATCTCCGCGCCCTTCAGGCCGCGCGGGGCCTGGGCGTAGACATAGCCCTCGTGCAGGTCGATCTTGGCGCCCAGCGCTTCCAGCGCCTGCAGGTGCAGGTCGACGGGGCGCGCGCCGATGGTGCAGCCGCCGGGCAGCGAGACCTTGGCCTGGCCCGAACGGGCCACCAGCGGACCCAGCACGTTGAACGAGGCGCGCATCTGGCGGACCAGGTCGTAGGGCGCAAAGCCGCTGGTGATCTCGGCGGCGTGCAGCAGCGTCTGCTGGCCGTCCGGACCGTCGCTCTCGGTGACCTCGACGCCCAGGCGCCTCAACAGCTTGCCCAGGAAGCGCGTGTCCGCCAGGCGCGGCATGTTCGTCAGGCGCAGCGGCTCGTCGGTGAGCAGGCTGGCCGCCATCAGCTTGATAGCAGAGTTCTTGGCGCCGCTGACCGGGATCGATCCGTTCAGCCGCGCGCCGCCGGTGATGGCGATGCGATCCATTCAGGTCCCTCGAACGCGCGGCGGTGGGGGTCGGCGCGCGGTCCACATGTGAGGGGCGGGTTCTATCCGTTGCAAGAGGGCTTGCAAGGGCTCCACACCGAAATTCGCCCGCTAAATCGGGGCCGAGAGATCGTAGGGCCGCTCGTCGTCGGGCCAGCGCAGGTCGTGGGTCGTGCTGGCGAGGTCGAGCGCCACCTGGGCCAGCTCGATCGCCTTGCGCGTCGCCGCCAGGGCGTCGCGGCCGAAAGCAGCCTTGCCGGCTTCCGTGTCGAACTGTCCGCCGTCGCCGACCAGCCGCACGGCGACCGCCCAGTCCTTCCCCTCCGGATTCGGGAACGGCGCCGACATCTCGACCGTCAGCTCGACCCGCTCGCCGCCGCGATGAGTTATCCCCAGCAGTTTGCGAACCGCGTTATACGGCCTCGGCGCGGCGTCCGCCGCCGTGACCGCGGGATCGGAACCTCCCGGAAAACCCCCACGGGCTGCGGCTTTCCGCTTCCGCAGGTTGGTGCGGAGCGCTTCGGCCAGCTTGGCCTCGCGGGTGGATTTGTCGTCGCTGATCGCCATGCGCCGGGGGTGCGGCGACAAAGATCGTCGGTCAAGACGATTTTGGGCTTGGCGTTCGCGATTCACCTCGCTATACGCCCCTCCTCTTCGCCGCGGTAGCTCAGTGGTAGAGCGCATCCTTGGTAAGGCTGAGGTCCAGGGTTCGAGTCCCTGTCGTGGCACCATGGGGATCCAAGCATAGCTTGGATCCCCACCATTCCCCTGAAATTGCGAAGAGTTTCACCGCTTGATCGGCGGACGCCGTGTTGCGTCCGCGCGCGGTCTGAATTCGTCCGTCCACCGCACGGCAAAGATTCCGCCTATCGCGACGATAGGAACAATCAATTTTACCAATGGCCTCCGACGTAGGCTCCCTAGGCGCAGGTCGGGGGACCAATCAGGCGCGAGCAGCGCGGAGGAAACCACAATGGACGCTAAGGTCGACGACAGCGTGCAAGGTCAGTGCCCGATGGGCAAAGGACGCGGAGGCAGAGGCAACCGCGACTGGTGGCCGCAAAATCTTCGCCTGGAGAGTCTCAACCAACATTCCCCGCGCTCCAATCCGATGGGCGAGGCCTTCGATTATGCCGAGGAATTCAAGAGCCTGGACCTGAACGCGGTCATCCAGGACCTCCACGCCCTGATGACCGACAGCCAGGACTGGTGGCCGGCCGACTTCGGTCACTATGGCGGCCTCTTCATCCGCCTGGCGTGGCACAGCGCCGGCACCTACCGCACCTCGGACGGCCGTGGCGGCGCCGGTGGCGGCCAACAACGCTTCGCGCCGCTGAACAGCTGGCCTGACAACGCCAACCTCGACAAGGCCCGCCGCCTGCTGTGGCCGATAAAGCAAAAGTACGGCCGCAAGATCTCTTGGGCCGACCTCTATGTGCTGGTCGGCAACGTCGCCCTGGAGTCGATGGGCTTCAAGACGTTCGGTTTCGCTGGCGGCCGCGCCGACCAGTGGGAGCCTGAGGAGCTGTACTGGGGTCCGGAAGGCTCGTGGCTGGGCGATGAGCGCTACAGCGGCGAGCGTCAGCTGCATCCGGCCCTGGGCGCGGTGCAGATGGGCCTGATCTACGTCAATCCGGAAGGCCCGAACGCCAATCCCGATCCCCTCGCCTCGGCGCGCGACATCCGCGACACCTTCGCCCGCATGGCCATGAACGACGAGGAGACCGTCGCCCTGATCGCCGGCGGCCACACCTTCGGCAAGACCCACGGCGCGGGCGATCCCTCGTTCGTCGGGGCCGAACCGGAAGGCGGCGAGATCGAAGCCGCCGGCCTGGGCTGGGCCAGCAAGCACGGCACGGGCCTGGGCGCCGACGCCATCACGTCCGGCCTGGAAGTCACCTGGACCCAGACGCCGACCCAGTGGAGCAACCACTTCTTCGACAACCTCTTCAAGTTCGAGTGGGAGCTGACCAAGAGCCCCGGCGGCGCCCACCAGTGGGAAGCCAAGGACGCGCCGGCGGACATCCCGAACGCCTTCGACGCCTCCAAGACCCAGCGCCCGCGGATGCTGACCTCGGACCTGGCCCTGCGTTTCGACCCGGCCTACGAGAAGATCTCGCGCCGGTTCTACGAGAACCCGGACCAGTTCGCCGACGCCTTCGCCCGCGCCTGGTTCAAGCTGACCCACCGCGACATGGGGCCGATCAGCCGCTACCTCGGCCCGCTCGTGCCGAAGGAAACCCTGATCTGGCAGGACCCGATCCCGGCCGTCGACCACCCTCTGATCGACGCCGCCGACGCCAAGGCCCTGAAGGACAAGATCCTGGCTTCGGGCCTGTCGGTCTCGGAGCTGGTCGGCGCGGCCTGGGCCTCGGCCTCGACCTACCGCAAGTCGGACAAGCGCGGTGGGGCCAACGGCGCCCGCGTGCGCCTGGCCCCGCAGAAGGACTGGGAGGTCAACAACCCGGCCGCCCTGGCCAAGGTGCTGTCGACGCTGGAAGGCATCCAGAGCGGCTTCGGCAAGAAGGTCTCCCTGGCCGACCTGATCGTGCTGGCGGGCAACGCCGCCGTCGAGAAGGCCGCCAGCGACGCCGGCACGCCGATCGAGGTCCCGTTCGCCCCGGGCCGCATGGACGCCTCGGCCGAGCAGACCGACGCGGAGTCGTTCGAGCCGCTGGAGCCGATCTCGGACGGCTTCCGCAACTACCGCGCGGCTGGGACCCAGTTCATGGCGCCTGAAGAAGCCCTGGTCGATCGCGCCCAACTGCTGGGCCTGACGGCGCCGGAGCTGACGGTGCTGGTCGGCGGCCTGCGCGTGCTGGGCGCGAACTACAACGGCAGCAAGGACGGGGTGTTCACCAATCGCGTGGGCACGCTGACCAACGACTTCTTCGTCAACCTGCTGAGCATGGGCACCACGTGGTCTCCGACGGCGGTCAACGCCTTCGCCGGCCATGACCGCAAGAGCAGCGAGGCGCGCTGGACCGCCAGTCGCGTCGACCTGATCTTCGGCTCCCACGCCGAACTACGGGCCTTCGCGGAGGTCTATGGCTCTTCGGACGCGCAGGAGAAGTTCGTGAAGGACTTCGTGGCGGCGTGGACCAAGGTCATGAACGCCGACCGCCTCGACCTGAACTGAACCAGGCCTCAGGCTTGAAATAAAAAGGGGCGCTAGCTGACCAACTAGCGCCCCTAATCTTTAGTCCGCCGCCGCGTGGGCCGCGGCGCTGGGCGCGGCCTTCTTGGTCAGCCAGATCAGCGGGATCAGGATCACGCACAGCCAGGCCGAGACGCGGAAGAAGTCCAGGGCGGCCAGCAGATAGGCCTGGTTGACCACCTGCTGGGTGACCGCCCCGACCGCCTGCAGGTGGGTCATGCCCGCGGCCTGCAGCTTGTTCACCGCATCGATCCAGGCCGGGCTGCCCGAGCTCATCACTTCGGACAGCCGCGTCTGGTGCACGGCCTCGCCGCGGTCCCAGATCGTCGTGGCCAGCGAGGCGGCGAAGCTGCCCGCGGTGATCCGCGAGAAGTTCGACAGACCCGAGGCCTGCGGCGTCTGCTGTGGCGGGATGCCGTTCAGCGAGATGGTCACCATCGAGATGAAGAAGGTGCTCATCGCCACGCCCTGCACCAGCATCGGCATGACCAGCGCCCAGAAGTTGGCGTCGGGCGTGTAGCCCGAGCGCATGAAGAACGACAGGCCGAACGCGGCTAGGGAGAGCGTCGCCATCCAGCGGGCGTCGACCTTGTTCATCAGCCGCGCCATGAACGGAGTCAGGAACACCGCCACCACGCCGCTCGGCGCGGCCACCAGGCCCGCCCAGGTGGCGATGTAGCCCATCCGGGTCTGCAGCCACAGCGGCAGCAGCAGGTTGTTGCCGAAGAACACCGCGTAACCCAGGCAGAAGGCGATCGTGCCGATCACGAAGTTGCTGGACTTGAACAGCGACAGGTCGACGATCGGGTGCTTCTCGTTCAGCTCCCAGATCACCCAGGCGATGAAGCCGACGATGGCGATGCACAGCTCGACGACGATGGCGGGCGAGGAGAACCAGTCGGCTTCCTTTCCGGTGTCCAGCATCACCTGCAGCGCGCCGACCCAGACCAGCAGCAGCATGAAGCCGGTGCGGTCGATCGGCAGCTTGCGGGTCGGCGTCTCGCGGCTGGCCATGTTCCGCCAGCACAGCACCGCGCATAGGATGCCGACGGGCACGTTGATCAGGAAGATCCACGGCCAGGAGAAGTTGTCGGAGATATAGCCGCCCAGGATCGGCCCGCAGATCGGGGCCACCAGGGTGGTCATCGACCAGATGGCCAGGGCCGTCCCGCGCTTGTTGGGCGGGAAGATCATGATCAGCAGGGCTTGCGAGCCGGGGATCATCGGACCCGACACCGCACCCTGCAGGATGCGGAACAGGATCAGCGACTCCAGGCTCCAGGAGATGCCGCACAGGAACGAGGCGACGGTGAACAGGATCACCGAGACCACGAAGGTCTTCACCACGCCATAGCGGCCCATCAGCCAGCCGGTCAGCGGCACCGAGACGCCGTTGGCCACGGCGAAGGCGGTGATCACCCACGTGCCCTGGCTGGAGCTGACGCCGAGGTTACCGGCGATCGTGGGGATCGAGACGTTGGCGATGGTGCTGTCCAGCACCTGCATGAAGGTGCCCAGCGCCAGGGCGATGGAGGTGACGGCCAGGAGAATCCCGGTCATCGGCGGCGGACCGGCCGCCTGCGATTGTTCGGACGCCATGGGGCGGCTCCTACTAGCGGGCTACTTGGCGCCTTTGGCGACGTCGATCTTGGCCTTCATCGAAAGGCCCACGCGCAGCGGGTGCTTGGCCAGCTCGGCCGGGTCCAGCGTGATGCGGACCGGCACGCGCTGGACGACCTTGATCCAGTTGCCCGAGGCGTTCTGGGCCGGGATCAGCGAGAAGGCCGAGCCGGTGCCGCCGGCGAGACCCCGGACCTTGCCGTGGAACTTCACGTGGCCGCCATAGAGGTCGGAGGTCAGGATCACCGGCTGGCCGGGGACCACCTTGTCCAGCTGCACTTCCTTGAAGTTGGCGTCGACATAGGCCTGGGCGGTCGGGACCACGGCCATCATCGGCGTGCCCATGGCCACTTGCTGGCCGACCTGCACCGACTTGCGAGCGACGACGCCGTCGGTGGGGGCGCGAACTACGGTGCGGGCCAGGGCCAGGCGGGCGGCGTCAAGGCGCGCTTGGGCGGCTTTCACTTCCGGGTTCTCGCCGATCGAGACGCCCGAGATCAGCACATTGTTGGCCTCGCGGGTGCCGATGGCGGCGTCGCGGCTGGCCAGGGCCTGGGCGCGGACGGCCTGGGCGGCGGTCAGCGCGGCCTGGGCGTTGGCGAGGCGGTTCTGGGCGGTGGTCAGCTCGTCGCCCGAGACAGCCCCCTCCCCGACCAGCGCCTGGCGGCGGCCAAGGTCGACGCGGGCGCGCTCGACGTCCGACTTGGCGGACGCGATCTGGGCGTCGGCG